>Ga0335080_10002486_pt1 | contig 18400 bp, 15 predicted proteins | sample Lox_Sample_34_FD_206720 | JGI IMG/M metagenome (GOLD analysis project Ga0335080, IMG submission 206720) | Soil microbial communities from Loxahatchee National Wildlife Refuge, Florida, United States - Lox_Sample_3.4 | ecosystem: Environmental > Terrestrial > Soil > Wetlands | place: USA...
AAGTGGCGTTGCGGTCAATCTCTAAACAAGAGAAGGGCTCGCTGATTTCGAGGATACGCACCAGACGGCGCACAGAAGAGCCAGACCTATTTCAGGATGAGCTAAGAGAGCCCTCTTCGAGAACGTAGAGGTGCTTTTCCGTCGAGGTCCTCTGAGCGAACTAACCCCCCATTAACCCCCGCCCCCCACAATCGCGCCCGTCATCCGACGGGGCATCGCGTGAGCGGGTGGATAGGCATCGGCTGCCAGCCGGTGAGGGCGGAGGCGGCGCGGGCGGAAACCCAGCGCCTCATCGCCTATTGGCAGGCGCGCTGCAGCGGCCGCCTCATCCCGGCGCGCGCCGATCTCGACGTCCTCGATATCGCCCCCTGGCTCGGCCGCCTCAGCCTCTACGAAGCGCTGCCCGACGGCGCCTTCCGCTGCCGCGCGCGCGGCAGCACCATGACCACGGTCCCCGTGCCCAATCACGCCGCGTCGGGCATCCTGAGCCTGCCCTCGGGCTAGACCCGGGGGCCTGCCCTCGGGCTTAGACCCGGGGGTCAGCTCCACCCAGCCGCGCAACAGGTTGTCGAAGTGCTTGCTGGATTGCCGGGTCAAGCTCGGCAATGACGGTTGAGGAGCGGGGCAGGGCAACAATCTCCGCGGCTCCGCGCCTCGAGGCGAACCGCGCAGCGGTTTCCGCCCAGCGTGCCCAAATTGACTTTCCGACCGAAAGAACGTATAGTGAACATATCCCCACGGAGGAAGCGCCCATGCCCGCCACCGCACCCCAGTCCTTCCGGCAGGAGCTGTACGCCGCCCACGTCCTGGTCATGCAGTGCGGCGCCCGCGCCGAGCAGTTCCTCGACCGCGCCGGCGCCCCGGTCCGCGAGCCCCGCGCCGAAGCCGAGGCCCTCCGCATGGCCGCGCTCACCTCCCGCCTGATGGAAAACGTCCACCGTGGCATGACCCTGGCCCAGTCCGGCCGCGCCCCGACCTCCATCCCCGCCGCCCCGACGTCCGCTGCAGCGATCCGCGATCGCGAAGGCGGAAAACTCCACGCCGCCCCCGACTCACCGCGCGGCCGCCTGAAGAACGGCAACCCCTCCGGCGACTACCTCCGCGCCCCCCGCTGCGGCGCCCGCACCCGCGCCGGCTGCCCCTGCCGGCAGCCCGCCATGCCGAACGGCCGCTGCCGCCTCCACGGCGGCCTCAGCACCGGCCCGCGCACAGCCGAAGGCCGCCGCCGTTCCCAGACCGCGCGCCGCGTCCACGGCTACCGCAGCGCCGAACTCATCGGCCTCCGCGCCCGCGCCGTCCACGCCGCTCGCCGCCTCCGCGCCCTGACCACCCGTCCCGCTGGGCATGGGGTCCATCGCCCGGAATCCGTAGGGGCGCGCTGCGCGCGCCCGTCTGCGACCCTCGGGGTGCCATCGACCAACGATGTGCGCCTGGACGATCCGCGGGCGTGCGCCGCACGCCCCTACAACACCGCCGCCGGTCGCCCGCTCTCCGCTTGGCATGGGGTCGATCGCTCGAATCCGATTTCCCGCGGCTGGAAGGCCGCCGTCCGTTGGCTGCTCGAAGGAAAGGAAGGTGCTCAGGCCCGCCGCCAGACGATCGCGGTCCCCGGGTGGAGCGGGTTCGCCCCGATGTAGTGCTTCTCGACCCGCTCGATGCGGATGCGGCCGGCCCGCTCGAGGGTGCGCAGCCTCGGCACCAGGTCGGCATTGTAGCGCGTCGACCGGCTGCGTCGGCGCAGGTCGAGCTCGAGCGACAGCCTCGGCGGCACGACATGGGAGAGGAATCCGAGCAGCGGCCCGAGGGCCGTCCCGGCCAGCAGCTGCCAGCCGACCGGCTCGAGATGCACCACGCGGTCGAGCCCGGGAATGGCCAGCAGCTCCTCGAACAGGGCATCGCCCAGGTGCGTGACCTGCTCGATGCTGAAGGCGGTGAAGACCACGGTCCTGGCGTCCGCGCGCAACGCCGACAGGTCCGGCGCCCGGTAGTCGAAGGGCGCCACCCGCAACTTGAGACCCGGCTCGGTCCCGCCGATCAGCTCGGTCGTCTCGCGGCCAGCCGCCGTGTACTCGAGGGCCACGTACTCGGCCTGACGCGGCGCCCCGGCGAGCCAGAGGCCGAAGAGGTTGGCGCCCCAGCCGCTGCCGAGCTCGACGATCCGCCGGGTGTCGGGGCCGCAGTAGGGAAGGACCAGCGCGGTGATCGCCGCGCGCGACAGGCGGTCGAGGAGGACCGGGTCGAGCCGTCCCGGCAAGAGCCGGCCGCCGAGCACCGCGGCGACGCGCCGCCCGCGCATCCAGCGCTGCTTGCGCGGCCGCGCCGCCTGGACCGCGATGAGCCGGCTGAGCGCGCGGGCGAGGTTGCCGGGCTCGGCCGCGACGATCGCGCGGGCCTGCGCCAGGACCTCGGCCCACTGGTCCTCGTACTGCGCGCGCACGCGGTCGGGGTCGCGAACGCCGGCGACGACTTCCTTGCGCACGCCGGCGTCCTCAGCGGCCCGCTAGCGCAGGCGCTCTTCCTGGAAGCGCAGGGTGCTGCGGTCGGGGAGGGCGGTGACGCGGTCGGAGATGGTGAGGATCTTGTCGACGGTGGCGCCGTCGTCGGCGAGCGGCAGGGCCAGGCGCAGATAGGTCTTCGTCTGCCCGTCCTGGCGGATGAGGATGCGATAGAGCGTCGGTTGGCGGGTCTGGAGGACCTCGGAGAAATGCTTGTGCAGCATGTCCGCATAGAAGTCGGGCCGCACGTCGTCGGTGGTCCGCCCGGTGAAGTCCTCGCCGTGGCGGTCGGCGATGATGGTGCCGTCGACGCGATAGCGGAAGCGGAGCGGTTCGCGCTCGACGTCGAGCAGGCACACGAGTCCGAGCGCCCACGGGAAGTCGAGCGGATCGATGTCGCGCCGCCCCGGCAGCAGTCCGCCGCGGCCGCGCGCGACCCAGTAGGCATGCATCTTGCGGAGCGTCTCGTGCTCGATGTCGGTGAGCGGCATCCGCGTGGTGACGACGCCGTCCTGCATGGATCTCCGCGCCGCGGCTTGGGTGTATGTGAAGTGACCGTCCATATGGTCGCGCAGATTGCAGGGCCGCGCAAAGGCGCAATGTGATGTGGATCACAGTCTTTTGATTTCGAGGCGGAAATGCGGCCTCGGCAAGGTAAAGGCGGGGCGATGCCAGATTAATTTCCTATTAACCCTGACCCCTAACGAATCATCAACCTCTGGCGATTGCCTGCGACAGAGCCGTTGCGACGCGGTCGACGTCGCCGTCGGCCATGGCCGGAAAGAGCGGCAAGCTGAGACAACGCTCGTAGTAGGCCGCCGCGCCCGGCAACGACATCGCGCCGTAACGCGCCTGATAGTAGGGCTGTCGATGAACGGGAATATAGTGAACCTGGCTGCCCACGCCGCGCGCCCCGAGTTCGCGCATCACGCGCGCCCGCGTCGTGCCCGCCGCCGCGAAATCGATCAGGACGACGCACAGATGCCACGCCGCGCCGGCGTCGGTCGGCGTGGTCGACATCCGCACCACCGGTGCAAGCGGCGCCAGCACCCGCCGGTATCGCTCGATCAATTCCCGCCGCCGCGCCACGAAACGGTCGAGCTTGGCGAGCTGGCTGAGGCCGAGGGCGCAGTGGATGTCCGTCGCCCGATAGTGATAGCCCACCTCCGGCATCTCGTAGTACCAGGGGTTCACCATCCCGTCGGCATCGAACGCGAGGTCGCGATTGCGGAACGCCTCCGCCGCCCGGGTCATGCCGTGGCTGCGGAACCGCACGAGCCGCTCCCGCAACGCGTCATCGTTGGTGGTGACCGCGCCGCCTTCGCCCATCGCGATCGTCTTCACCGGATGGAACGAGAAGACGGTCATGCGGCTGTAGCGGCCGTCGCCGACCGGGGCGAACGAACCGTCGTCCGCCGGGTAGCTGCTGCCGATGGCATGCGCCGCGTCCTCGACCATCTCGATCCCGGCTTCCGCCGCCACGGCGGAAAGGCCCCGGAGATCGGCCGCACGACCGCCGAGATGCACCGGGAGCACCGCCTTCAGCTGCTTGCCGCCGGCTCGCCCGAGAGCCTCGCGCAGCGTCGCCGGCGTGAGCAGGCCGGTCTCGGCGTCGACGTCCGCGAAGACGATCTCGGCGCCGACATAGCGGACCGCGTTGGCGGTGGCCAGGAACGTGATCGTCGGGGCGATGGCGCAGTCGCCAGGCCCCAGCCCGAGCGCCATCGTCGCGAGATGCAGGCCAGCCGTTCCGCTGGCACAGACCACGGCAGACCCGGCGCCGGTCCGAGCCGCCAGCGCGCGTTCGAACGCCTCGACGGTCGGCCCGGTCGTCAGCCAGTCGCCGCGCAGGACGGCCGCGACGGCGGCGATGTCGTCGTCGTCCAGGTCATGGCGGGCATAGGGGAGGAAGCGGCCGGCGGGGCCGTTCACAAGCCGGATTCCCGCAGCATGCGGTTGAGGCCGTCGACATCGAGCCATTGCCGGTTCGTGTCGCTGGCGTAGCGGAATCCGTCGGCCACGGGGGCGGCGCCGTCCTCGGCGAACGACCGCCGCTTCCACCAATGAAAAGCCGGCTCGATCACATAGCGGTCCGGCAGCTCGACGGTCGAGCGGGAATCGTCCTCCGTGACCATGACCTCGTGCAGCTTCTCCCCGGGCCGGATGCCGACGACCTTGTGCGGCAGCTGCGGCGCCATCGCCTTCGCGAGGTCGACCATCCGCATGCTGGGGATCTTCGGCACGAAGATCTCGCCGCCGCGCGTCAGCCCCAGGCAGGACAGCACGAACTGCACGCCCTGCGCGAGGGTGATCCAGAAGCGCGTCATGCGCTCGTCGGTGATCGGCAGCGCGTCCGTCCCCTTCGCGATGAGGTCGCGGAACAAGGGGACCACGCTGCCGCGCGACCCGATCACGTTGCCGTAGCGGACGACGGCGAAAAGGATGTCAGGCGAGCCGCTCAGATTGTTGGCGGCAACGAAGATCTTGTCCGATGCGAGCTTGCTGGCGCCATAGAGGTTGATCGGGTTGGCGGCCTTGTCGGTCGAGAGCGCGATGACCCGCTGCACCCGGTTCCGGATCGCGGCCTGAACGATGTTTTCGGCGCCGATGACGTTGGTATGGATGCATTCGAACGGGTTGTACTCGGCGGTCGGCACCTGCTTGAGCGCTGCCGCGTGGACCACGTAGTCGACACCGCGCATCGCCATGTCGAGACGGGCGGGATCGCGAACGTCGCCGATGAAGTAGCGCAGGCACGGATGGCGCTCGATCGGGAGCTCGGAAGCCATCTCCCATTGCTTCAGCTCGTCGCGCGAGAAGATGGCCAGCCGGCGCGGGTTGTGGTTCTGGAGGATGTGGCGCGTCAGGGCTCGGCCGAACGATCCCGTGCCGCCGGTTACCAGGATCGATTTCCCGTCCAGTTCCGGCTTGGGAATTGTCAACGTCGCCAATCCTGGCCCCTCTTGGAGGTGAAGCGCATGCGCGTCGCAGACCGGTAGCAAGCAGCATGAACAGCGTCAACCCTGGCACCCCGGCAGGACCGGTCGCTCTCCACGGCCCACCGACGACGTTTCCGTTTGGTGCCGGATGCCGACGTTCGGGAATCGCGCTATGATCCGCCGCAACCGACCACAGAATCAATCGCTGCCGCCATAGATCGGCCATCGATCCAAGCCATACTCGCCCGAGAGTGCGCCCGCGCGGACGAACGCGCGAGCGGGACCGTCGGGAGCAAGAAGGGAGCCTCCTCGTGCTGCGCCTCATTTCGCTGTGCCTGTTTCTCGTCGTCGGTGCCGTGTCCGTGCGGGCGGAAGACCTGCCGACCTTTGCCGCAGCGGCGGATCGCTATCTCGCCGACATCCAGTCCCGCTTTCCCGAGCAGCCGGACATGCTGGAAGCGCGGGCCAGCCGGCTCGACGGCGATGCGGCGATCGAGCGGGGCGCCTGGTCGAAGGCGGTGAGCGCCTACGAGCGCGCGGTTGCCTTCGGCGCCGAGGACTTCGAGACCTGGATGGGACTGACGCGCGCACAGCGCGAACTGCGCCATACCGATGAGGCCGTGGCCGCCGCCTTCTCGGCGCGGCAGGCGGCCGACCGCTCGGCCGACCGGGCCAAGGCCCTCTACGCGCTGGGCGCCATTCTCGACGACGCGAACCGCGCCCGCGAGGCGGTCCAGGCCTACCAGGCGGCCCTCAACATCGAGTTCGACCAGAAGATCGCGGATCGGGTGCAGGCGCTGTCCGATGCGACGGCATTCCGCATCATCAACGCCAAGACGCAGCTCGACGGCGAACGCGCCCGGGCCTGCCTGCAGTTCCGCGACACGGTCAAGGATACGAAGAAGATCCACTACGAGGACTACATCAAGGTCGAGCCGGCGGTGACGCCGTCCTTCACCGTGACCGACGACACGCTGTGCGTCGACGGCCTCGACTATGGCGCGCGCTACACGATCACGGCCTTGCACGGCCTGCCCAGCGCCAATGATGACCAGCTCGCGAATACGGATTCGGTGACCGTCGAGATCGGCGACCGCGCCTCCTCGGTCGGCTTCCCCGGTTCGACCTATGTGCTGCCGAAAGTCGGCAGCACAGGAATCCCGATCGTCAGCGTCAACATTGACAAGGCCAAGCTGCAGGTGCTGCGGATCACCGACCGCAATCTCGTGCAACAGATCTATCAGGGGAAATGGCTGCGCGCGCTCGACGGCTACGAGCGCGACCAGATCCCGGAGGAGATCGGCGATCTCGTCTGGAAGGGCGAGGTCGATATCGAGCGCGAGCGCAACAAGCGCGTCACCACGTCGATCCCGATCTCCGAGGTGCTGCCGAAGACCGTCCCCGGTATCTACCTCATGACCGCGGAGATCGCGGGCCAGGAAGGCGAGAACTACGACTACAAGGCGACCCAGTGGTTCGTCATCAGCGACCTCGGTCTGACGACCCTGTCCGGTGCCGACGGCATGCATGTGTTCGTGCGTTCGCTGGCCAGCGGCCAGCCGGTCTCTGGCGTCGATCTGCACCTCTATGCGCGCAACAACGATGAACTCGGCAAGGCCGTCAGCGACGCTTCGGGCATGGCGACCTTCGCGCCCGGGCTGCTGCGCGGCACGACGGGTCGGACGGCGACCGCCTTGATGGCGTCGTCATCCGACGGCGATTTCGTCTTCATCGACATGACCAAAGCGGCCTTCGACCTCAGCGACCGCGGGGTCGGCGGGCGGCTGGCGCCGGGACCGACGGACGCGTTTCTCTATACTGACCGCGGGGTCTACCGGCCCGGCGAGCCGGTGCAGTTGGTGACGCTGCTGCGCAACACCGCCGGGCACGCCATCACGAACGCGCCGCTGACGCTGAAGATCTACCGGCCGGATGGGGCGCTCGCCCTGCAGAAGACGCTGACCGAGGGCGAACTCGGCGGCTTCCACCTTACCATCCCCATCTCGCCGACCGCCCGCACAGGTACCTGGACCGCCTACGCCTATCTCGACCCGGCCGGCGACTCGGTCGGATCAGCCACATTCCTGGTCGAGGAAGTGGTGCCGGCGCGCATCGAAGTCGCCTTGAAGCCAGACGCCGATCACATCGAGCCCGGCACGCCCGTGACCGTCTCGGTCGACGCCCGCTATCTCTACGGCGCGCCGGCCGGCGACTTGCCCGTCAAGGCCAGCGTTGCCATCGCGCGCCAGGATGCGCCGCCGGCGAACTATCCCGGCTACAGCTTCACCTTGGCCGACGAGAGCGTCGACGTCGTACAGGTGCCGCTCGACGATGCTCGCACCGATGCCGACGGCAAGGTGGATCTGCCGGTGCAGCTGGACGATCTGCCGGACACGCCGCAACCCCTGAAGGCCACGCTGAGCGTCGAAGTGTACGAGTTCGGCGGCCGTCCGGTGATCAAGACGGTGGAGCTGCCGATCCGCAACCGGCCGCTGCTGGTCGGTCTGAAACCGCTGTTCTCGGACGGCATCGTGCCCGATGGCGCCGAGGCCGCCTTCGAGGTCACCGCCATCAACGGCGACGGCACGCCGGCTGCCGTGGACAAGCTGCACTACCAGCTCGTGCGCGAGAACTGGGACTACCAGTGGTACTACCGGAACGGCGCCTGGGACTACGAAAGCATCGTCCGCGACCAGCCGCTGGAAAGCGGCGATCTGGCGCTGACCGCCGGCACACCCGGTCACATCGCCGAGCACGTTGACGGAGGCGACTTCCGACTCGAAGTCTCCGATGCCGCCAGCGGCGCCGCGGCCAGCGTGCGGTTCTCCTCCGGCTGGTGGGCCGCGCCGGGCAGCGCGGCGACCCCGGACAAGCTGCAGGTCGTCGCCGACAAGGAACTGTACAAGGCCGGTGATACCGCCAAGGTCTCGATCAAGCCACCCTTCGCGGGGCCGGTGCTGCTGGCCATCGCCACCGATCGCATCGTCGAAACGCACATGGTCGATGCGAACCCTGGCGGCACCGTTGTCGAGCTGCCCATCAAGGCGGAGTGGGGCGCCGGCGCCTATGTGCTGGCGACCGCGTTCCGGCCGTCGCCGCCTGACTCGACGCATGAACCCGGCCGTGCCATCGGCGTGGCGTGGCTCGGGGTCGATCCGGCCGAACGCACGCTCAAGGTCGCCATGGACGTTCCGTCGGAGACCAGACCGCGGCAGTCGGTCGACATTCCGGTCACGGTGAGCGGCCTCACCAGCGGTCATGAGGCCTATCTCACCCTTGCGGCGGTCGACGAGGGTGTCCTGCAGCTGACCGACTTCGTGACTCCCGATCCCGCCGGCTATCTCTTCGGCAAGCGTCGGCTCGGCGTCGAGGTGCGCGACATCTATGGCAATCTCATCAGCGGCAAGGACGGCAAGCGCGGCGCCATCAGGACCGGAGGCGATTCCAACGCCATGGCGCACCGCGGGGCGCCGCCGCCCACGATCCAGCTCGTCGCGTTGTTCTCGGGCATCGTCAAGCTGGATGCCGAGGGCAAGGCGCGGATTCCGCTGCAGCTGCCGGACTTCAACGGCCGCCTGCGCCTGATGGCCATCGCCTACGATGCCGACAAGATCGGCGCCGCCGAGGCGGGTCTCATCGTCCGCGACCCGGTCGTGGTCTTGTCGTCGATGCCGCGGTTCCTGGCGGCCGGCGATCAGAGCGAGCTGTCATTGACGATCCAGAACGTCGGCGGCGCTGCCGGCAAATACCAGGTCGACTTGACCGCAAACGGTGTCGTGACTCTCGGCGATGGTGCATCGGCGAGCCATGACCTTGCGGTGGGCGCGTCGACGGTGGCGCGTGTGCCGCTCAAGGCAGAGGCTGTCGGTCTCGGCGAGATCGCCATGTCGATCAGCGGGCCGGACGGCTTCCGTATCGATCGGCAACTGAAGATCGGCGTGCGGGCGCCGCAGCTCCCCATCGTCGAGCGCACGGCCCACCGGTTGGCGCCGGGCGAAAGCCTGACCCTGGGCAGTGCCGCCCTCGAACGCTTCGTTCCCGGCAGCGGCGAGCTGTACGCCAGCTTCAGCCCGATTCCGAATCTCGATGTACCCGGCCTGCTGCGCACATTGGATCGCTACCCCTACGGCTGTCTTGAGCAGACGACGAGCCGGGCGCTGCCGCTTCTCTACGTGAGCGACGTGGCACAGCTGTGGCGGGTGAAGGACGAAAACGCCGGCGACTTCGTCAAGACGCGCGTCCAGAACGCCGTCTACAGCGTCATCGAGCGGCAGCGCTTCGACGGCGGCTTCGGTCTGTGGACGTCGGATTCACCGGCGGAGAACTGGCTCTCGAGCTACGCCATGGACTTCCTGCTGCGCGCCAAGCAGCAAGGATATACGGTGCCGGACTTCGCGATCGCCCAGGGCCTCAAGTGGCTCGACGACTATAGCCGCAACTACAAGCAGGACGACAGCGAAGCGGTCGGCGCGCGCGCCTATGCCTACTATGTGCTGGCGACGGCGAAGTCGGGCGACATCAGTGGCCTGCGCTACCTGCACGACAACTATCTGCGGCGCATGCCGTCCGGGCTGGCGGCCGCGCAGCTGGGCGCCGCCCTGGCCTTGCGCGGCGATCAGCAGCGTGCCGCGGAGGCGTTCAAGATGGCACTGACCCGGGTCGAGCGCGAACGGCGCTGGATGCGCGATTACGGCTCTTCGCTCCGCGACCTTGCGGCCATCATCACGCTCATGGTCGAGAGCAAGATGACGTCGGAGGACCCGGCGCCGTTGCTGGATCGCCTCGCCCGCGCTCAGTTCGATCAGACCTACCTGTCGACCCAGGAACAGGCATGGCTGATCATGGCGGCCTACGCGGTCGCGGCGGAGAAGAAAGGCAGCATGACGCTCGCCGTCGACGGCGCGACGCAGCCGCCGCGGCAGACGGCCCTCGATGTCCGGCCGACGCCCGAGGACCTCGCGAAGGGCATCAAGGTGAGCAATGCCGGCACCGATCCGGTGTGGACCACCGCGACGGTGATCGGGTCGCCGCTCCAGGAGCAGCCGGCCGAAGCGCAGGGCTTCAGCATCGAGCGGCATTATTTCGACCTCACGGGCAACGAGGTCACGCCTGATACGGTGCGGCAGAGCGACATGTTCGTCGTCGTCATCTCCGGCAAGTCGCAATCCGACGTCAACAACCAAGCGTTGATCATCGATCTGCTGCCGGCGGGATTCGAGGTCGAGAACGCGCGTCTGGCCGATACGCACACGACGGACCAACTCTCCTGGCTGCCGGAGCTGACGCCGACTCTCTACAGCGAGTTCCTCGACGACCGCTTCGTGGCGGCCATCGACCTCGGTTGGGACCGGCGGAACTTCACCGTCGCCTATCTCGTGCGCGCGGTGACGCCGGGCACCTACCAGCTGCCAGCGGTGCAGGTCGAGGATATGTATCAGCCGCAATATCGGGCGCGCACAGCGGCGGCGGCGGTGACGGTGACGCCGTTCCAGTGATTCGATGGCACCGCGGGTCGCATTGATCGGGCAGCGGATCCGGCGCCTCGCGGCGGTGAGCGCCGCGCTGGCGCTGGCGCTGACGCTGCTCGCCGTCGTCCTCGATCGGGTCTTTCCGCCGGACCTCGCGCGGCTCAACGACCGCTCGACCCTCGTCATGGACAAGGACGGCCGCCTGCTGACGCCGTTCACGGCGGCCGACGGCATCTGGCGCCTGCCGGCGAGCGCGGATGCCGTCGACCCCCGCTATCTCGCCATGCTGGTCGCGTTCGAGGACAAACGGTTCGCGACCCATCCCGGCGTCGATCCGCTGGCCGTGCTGCGGGCGATCGGGCAATGGGCGAGGGCCGGGCATGTCGTCTCCGGGGCATCGACGCTGACCATGCAGACGGTCCGGCTGCTGGAGCCGCGGCCGCGGACGCTCGGGTCGAAGCTCATCGAGATGGCGCGCGCCCTGCAGCTGGAATGGCACTACGACAAGCGCGCGATCCTCGGCATGTACCTGACCTTGGCGCCGTACGGCGGCAATCTGGAAGGCGTGCGTGCGGCCTCGCTGTTCTATTTCGGCAAGGAGCCGGCGCGGCTGGCGGACGCCGAGGCGGCACTCCTCGTGGCGTTGCCGCAATCGCCGGAGGCGCTGCGTCCCGACCGCCACGAGGCCGCTGCGGTAGCGGCCCGCAACCGCGTGCTGGATCGCATGCGGGGTCTTGGCCTTCTGACCGCACAGGCGGCAAGCGAAGCATCCGCGCAGTCGGTGCCGACCGATCGGCGGCCGGCGCTACGGCTGGCGCCGCATCTCGCCGACCGGCTGCGCAGGGAGCAACCGGGCGCACCGGTAATCGACAGCCTGATCGACGCCAACCTGCAGCAGCAGCTCGAGACGCTCGCGAAGCGCTATCAGGGCAAGCTGGAGCAGGGGGCCACCGTGGCGCTGCTTGTCGTCGAGAACACGGGCCGCCAAGTCCGGGCCTATGTCGGCTCCGGCGACTACTTCGACGACGGTCGGCTGGGCGGCAACGACCTGGTGACCGCCGTGCGCTCGCCGGGCTCGACCTTGAAGCCCTTCATCTACGGTCTCGCCTTCGACGACCTGCTGATCCATCCGGAGACGATCGTCGTCGACCGGCCCATGCGCTTCGGCGACTACGCGCCGGAGAACTTCGACCACCAGTACCGCGGCGAACTGACGGCGCGCGAGGCGCTGCAGCTGTCGCTGAACCTGCCGGCGGTGGCGCTGCTTGATCGCCTGGGTCCGATGCAGCTGATCAGCACGCTGGAGTCGGCGGGTACGCCGCTGCGGCTGCCGGATGACGTGGCGGCGCCGGGATTGCCCATCGCCCTCGGCGGCGCCGGCATCACGCTGCAGGATCTGGTCACGCTCTATGCCGGTCTTGCCGATGGCGGCACTGTTCAGCCGCTCCGCTTCACCCGGGACGCGGTGTCCGGGAGATCCATCGCCATCGTGAGTCCAGCGGCCGCGTGGTATCTCGCCCGCATCCTCGAGCAGGGACCCCCGCCGCCGGGAATGGTCGCGCCGCAGAATCGTCGCCGCGGTCGCGCCATCGCCTTCAAGACCGGGACGTCCTATGGATTTCGCGATGCCTGGGCGATCGGCTACGACGCCACCTACACGGTCGGCGTCTGGGTCGGGCGGCCTGACGGCACGTTCTCTCCGGGGCGCATGGGGCGGGAGGCGGCGGCGCCGGTGTTGTTCGAGGTCTTCGATCTGCTGCCACAGTCGACGGCGCCCCCGTCGGCGGCCTTCGGAACCAAGCCGCCCGAAGGCGTGATCGAGGCGTCGAATGCCGACCTGCCGCTGCCGCTGCGTCGCTTCGATCCCGGTCCGTCGGTGCCGGGAGCCGTGTCCACATTACAGGGGCCGCAGATTGCCTTCCCGACCGACGGGTCGACGGTCGATCTGCGGGCGACGACAACGGGCATGCAGCCGTTGTTGCTGCGAGCCTCCGGCGGGCGCATGCCGCTGCTCTGGCTGGTGGACGGCGTCCCGGTGGCATCGTCGCCCTACAAGCGGCAGGCCCAGGTTGAGCTGGACGGCGCCGGCGCGACGCGAATCACCGTGATTGACCGCGACGGCATCTCAGCAACCGCGGAGGTCTGGATTCAGTAGCGGCGCGGACGGCGGAGCGAGCTAGGCGGTGTTCTGGTTCTTCAACACGCGCAACAGCTTCGCTTCCAGGGTGGACAGCGGCCGCTTGAAGGCGGGTCGGCCGTGCAGCCAGGTCTTGCCGCCCATCGCCGCGTCGAGGGCGCGCGGCGTCGGTTCGAGCAGCGTCAGATAACCGCGCGGGCCGGAGGTGCCGGCGCCCGTGAAATCGAAGGCGCCGTGCTGCGCCAGATAGACGCGCCCGAGCCGGGTGTTGAGCTTGGCGATCTCGTCCAGGTGGTACTCGTAGAGGTTCCACTGGGCGTGGCGGACGACCACGATCGCGCCGGCAGTCCCGTGGTCGGCGATCCACTGGGCGACGCTCTGCGCCGTCTGGTCGGCGCAGGGCAGCTGGAATCCGGACGGGTGGGTCTCCAGGAGGTCGCTGTTGTCAGATGCGGACTCGCGGCGGAATGTCGCTTGCTGACGCACGAGCTTGGCCTCCTGTCGGCGGGGTGTCTTTGCACCTTCCACGCCGCCGAGCCTGGGGGCCCGCCGGCCAATCGACAGTGACTGCCGTCACACTGGCGCGAAATTTAGTTGATCGATGTCCTTGTTCGCTGTCCGTCCCGGCGCCCGACCCAGGGGGCGGCGTGTCCCGGAGGGGTCAGTACTGGCCCTTCCCGGTATGTTGCAGCTCTTTGACGATCAGCTCGAGCTTCGTCTTGTCGGTCACATAGAGATTCCGGCCTTTCCGGCGAATCAGGCCGGTCGGATAGAGCTGGGTTATCGACCGATTGACCGTCTCCCGCGTCGTGCTGGCGCGGCTGGCGATCTCGCGCAGCGGCGGCAGGGGCTGGATCACCCACATCCCCGGCACGGCTGCTTCCGGCTTGGCCATGCGCAGCAGCTCCGAATAGACGCGGGCGCTCGCCGCCAGCGTGCTCAATTCCATGATGCGGACGTCGCTGGCGCGCACCATCGAGGCCAGCCGCTGGAACACCTTGAACGTCACTTCGACCCGATGGCGCAGCAGATCGAGGAAGTCGTCGGCGGACAAGCTGGCGACCAGACACTCTTCGCTCGCAACGATGCTGGCCGAACGCGGCTGGGCGTCGATGGCAGACAGCTCGCCGAAGTAGTCTCCGGCATTGAACGTGGCAAAGGCGATCTCGCGGCCGGACAGCGAGTAGTTCACGGCGCTGGCGGTGCCGTGCACGAGAAAGAACACCTCCCGGCTTTCGCTTCCGCTTTCGAGGATGCGCTCGCCCGTCCGGTAGGTGCGCCAGCGGCACCGGTTCTTGACCCGTTCCCGCTCGGCCTCGTCGAGGTCCGAGAACAATTCGATAGAGGCCAGCGATCTCGTCAGCGGCGGCTTGGACACGGCAATTACCCCCATTTGGCACTCCTCGGGCCGTCGCGGGCTTCCCGCACGGCCTCCCCAAAGCGGACGTGGCTTGTCTGCTCCAAGGTGAACATTAACACACGCTTTGCGGGCATGATCCAAATCACAAAGATGACGCATGCTTTGGCTGCCGCCCGCCCAGCTATTGGCGATGCCGCCGTCTCGGGCAATCAAGAATTGTAATGAATGACAATACGATGTCAGGTGACGTTGACGTGCACAAGAAGGCCCAAGGCCGGCGATACGCTGGCATCGTCCTTCAGTGTGAAAAAATAGCCCCGCCATCGACCCTTGGCGGGTCGATGCGGGGCGGAGGATCGTCCGGTGAACTTAGACGCCCGTTCCGAAGCGTCGGCGAATGAGGTGATCGACGGATACCATGCCGGGTCCGCGCAGGATCAGGTAGAGCAGGGGACCGGCCCACAGGATGTGGTCCGGATAGTTTTCCGGGTACACGAAAACCTGAATGACGAGGGCCATGCCCAGCATCGCCGCGGCGCCGAGCCGCGTCGCGAATCCGAGGACCAACAGAACCGGCGTCGTCAGTTCGACTGTGGTGGCGAGATAGGCTGCAACTTCGGGCGGCAGGACCGGCACGCGATATTCCTCGCGGAAGAGGGTGATCGTCGTATCCCAGCTGGCGAGCTTGCTCTGGGCCGAGCGCCAGAACACGAGCGCCATGCCGAAGCGGAAGAAGAGCTGCGGGATGGCGACGGGGACGCGATCGAGGAGCCCAAGGACGGCCTTGGGCAGCTGCACCAGGCTGAATGAGGGCATCGTCGGGGTCGTGGCGGTGTAGTTCATGGGGCGGGCTCCGATGGTTGCAGAGGTGATGGGCGACGCTGCGGCGCTCACAGGAAGCGGGCGCGGATGTCGACGGTCGACTGGCCGCCGATGCTGTCGTAGTTGGCGTTCAGCCAGGCTTCCGTCCGTTCGCGGCCGATGTCGCGGAGGTAGGTCAGGAAGTCCCAGTCGGGGTTGAGCTTGCTCGAGACGCCGAGGCCGCACATCACGTCCTCCGCTTCAATCGAATGGATCAGCATCTTCTTCAGATGCCCGTTCTTGACGTGCCCGTCGTCGATGAGATCGGTGACGAACTGGATGGCACGAAGCTCCCGCATCAGCGATGAGTTGAAGCTGATCTCGTTGATGCGATTGAGGATGTCGCGCGCGTTCGTCGGGAGGTCTTCGCGCTCGATCGGGTTGATGTGGACGATCACCACATCAGCCGACTGGCAGTTGTAGATGAGCGGGAAGATGGCCGGATTGCCCATATAGCCGCCGTCCCAGTAGTGCTGGCCCTCGACCTCGACCGCCTGGAACAGGAACGGCAGGCAGGCCGATGCCAGCAGGACGTCGGCCGAGAGGTCCCCGGTCTCGAACACCTTGACCTTGCCGCTGCGGACGTTGGTGGCGGCGATGAACAATTTCGTGACCGTGCAGTCGCGCAACCGGCCGAAGTCGATCGTATCCAGCAGCAACTCGCGCAAGGGGTTCAGGTTCGCCGGGTTGGACTGATACGGCGACAGCACCCGCGTCATGAAGTCGAAGGTCTGGTAGGCCGGCGAGAAATCGAGGCTGAAGCCGCCGAACATGCGGTCGAACCAAGTGCTCCGGATCGGGCTGGCGGTCGCGATGTGGCTGATGCGGCGCCAGAAATGCTCGAGCGATCGGCGGGCGCCGTCCGCCCCGTCGAGCATCAGGCCCTGGGCGACGATCGCCGCGTTCATGGCACCGGCGCTCGTCGCAGAGATGCCGTCGATGGCGAAGCGGCCGTCTTCGAGCAGCCGGTCGAGCACGCCCCAGGTGAAGGCGCCGTGCGCGCCCCCGCCCTGCAGGGCCAGGTTAATGTGCTTCAGGTTGTTGGCGGAATGTCCGTTCTTCTTTTCCATGGCCATTACTGGGCGGTCCAGCCTCCTTCGATCGGCAGCGCGACGCCGGTGATCGACGCCGCGGCCGGCATGCACAGGAAGACGGTCGCGGCCGCGACTTCCTCGGCTTCGACGAACTTCTTCGTCGGCTGTCGCGCGAGCAGGACGTCGCGGATCACCTGATCGCGCGGGATGTTGTGGGCCTTCGCCTGGTCGTCGATCTGCTTATCGACCAGCGGCGTGCGGACATAGCCGGGGCAAAGCGCGTTGCAGGTGACGCCGTCCTCCGCCGTCTCCAGGGCGACGGTCTTGGTGAGGCCGAGGACGCCGTGCTTGGCGGCGACGTAGGCGGCCTTGAAGGGCGAGGCGACGAGACCATGGGCCGAAGCGATGTTGACGATGCGGCCCCACGCCTTTGCCTTCATGTGCGGCAGCGCTGCCCGAATGGCGTGGAACGCGGCCGACAGGTTGATCGCCAGGATGGCGTCCCACTTGTCCGCCGGGAACGCCTCGACCGGCGCGACATGCTGGATGCCGGCATTGTTGACGAGGATGTCGACGTTGCCGAAGGCGGCGCGGGCGGCATCGATCATGCCGGCAATCGCGGCCGGGTCGCGCATGTCGGCGCCGTGATAATCCACCGCCGCGCCGGTCTCCTCGACGAGCCCGCGGCGGGTCCGCTCGATCTCGCTGGCGTCGCCGAGTCCGTTCAGCATCACGGCACAGCCCTCGGCCGCGAGGCCGCGGGCGATGGCGAGCCCGATGCCGCTGGTCGACCCGGTGACAACAGCGACCTTGCCGGTGAGGCCGGCTTTCGGCGCTGGAGCGGCTTTCGGCGCCGGCTTCGCCTGGGACTTCGTGATCTCGTCGAGCATGGATCGCTTTCCTTCCTGTTCGATACGACCGACAGCGTGCGCCGTCAGCCGCGCCGCCCGCCGGCGGCAGCGGGGTCGGGTAGGGCGTTCTGCAGCGGAAGCGATGCGATGCCGGAGCCGAGTTCCGACACCGGACCGCTCGTCATCAGATCCCGGAAGCTGACGCCGTAGAGAGCGGCGGCGATACCGAGCGCCAGGACAACGATCGTCGCATCTCTGTGAAGCAGCATGTCGGCATCTCCCGCAAACGCCCGAATTGGCGATCGGAAGATGCCGCCGGCCGGTCCAGGACTGAAATATCGAGTCTCTATGACTTTGATAGCCGACCGCTATCGGCCCCGCGCTCCGCGGCGATGCCATGCAGATCGGCTATGCAATCGATAGACAACCGATATTTCCGGTTCTCGCCGTCTGTCCGCATCTTGCCGGCGATATCTGCGGGCCGATGGGTCCGAACCGCCCCGTTCACAGCTTACTGAAGGAGAGACTACCCATGAAGACCACCGCCCTCGTCGCTTCCGCCCTTGCCGCTGCCGTTTCGCTCGGCGCGCTCAGCGCCGCGCAAGCCGGCCCGGCCGCGGTCCCCGGCTTCGACCACGAGAAGTGCTATGGCATCGCCAAAGCCGGCAAGAACGACTGCCAGACGGCGACCCATTCCTGCGCCGGTACGGCGACGAAGGACGCCGCCGGCGATTCCTGGATCTACGTGCCGGCCGGCACCTGCGACAAGATTGCCGCCGGCAGCCTGCAGCCGAAGGCCTGATTCCCGCGACAACCCGCCTTGTGTAGGGACGACCGTCCCGGTCGCCCCTACACCTTCGGCTGCGACAGGTCGATGGTCGCCGGCGGCAGGCCGTCGGCCCGCCGCTTCCACATCGCCAGGAAGGCGGCCTCCAACTTGCGCGCGGCCGCCTCGCCGCTGAAGAGGTCGCCGGCATCGCGCGCCTGGCGCACCCTTGCCTTGAGAGCGGCCATCGCCGTTGCGTCCGCGGCAAGATGCCGGGCCTTTTCGACATACGCGTCGGGGCTCGCGGCGATCAGTTCGTCAAGACCTAGATCACGCAGTAGACTCCCGGCGACGCGCGATGCGAACGTGCGACCGGGCCAGGTCAGCACCGGTACGCCGGCCCACAAGGCGTCGCTCGCGGTCGTGTGCGCACCATAGGGCCAGGTGTCGAGAAAGATGTCGGCGTGCCGGAGACGCGCCAGGTGTTCG
>Ga0335080_10002487_pt1 | contig 18398 bp, 15 predicted proteins | sample Lox_Sample_34_FD_206720 | JGI IMG/M metagenome (GOLD analysis project Ga0335080, IMG submission 206720) | Soil microbial communities from Loxahatchee National Wildlife Refuge, Florida, United States - Lox_Sample_3.4 | ecosystem: Environmental > Terrestrial > Soil > Wetlands | place: USA...
GTTCATGCCGCCTTGCCTACGATGTGCTCGTAGCCCTTGGCCTCGAGCTCATGAGCCAGTTCCTTGCCGCCCTCGGCCACGATCCGACCGCGGGCCAGAACGTGAATCCGGTCCGGCACGATATAGTCGAGCAGCCGCTGATAGTGCGTGATGACGAGCATCGCACGCTCCGGCGTGCGCATCGCATTCACGCCTTCGGCCACGAGCTTGAGCGCGTCGATGTCGAGGCCGGAATCGGTTTCGTCGAGGATCGCGAGCTTCGGTTCGAACAGTTCCATCTGCAGGATTTCGAGACGCTTTTTCTCGCCGCCGGAAAAACCGACGTTGAGCGCGCGCTTGAGCATTTCCTCGCTGACCTTGAGCGCTGCCGCCTTCTTGCGCACCAGCTTGAGGACGCTCATGGCGTCGAGATCGCTCTCGCCGCGAGCCCGGCGCTGCGCGTTCAACGCGGTCTTGAGGAAGGTGAGCGTGGTGACGCCCGGGATCTCGACCGGATATTGCATCGCCAGGAAAATGCCCTTGGCGGCGCGCTCCTCCGTCTTCATCGCCGCAAGATCTTCCCCGCGGAAGAGAATACGCCCTTCGGTGATCTCATAGCCGTCGCGCCCGGCGAGGACGTAGGACAGCGTCGACTTGCCCGAACCGTTCGGGCCCATGATGGCGTGCACCTGCCCGGCCTCGATCGTGAGCGAAAGGCCCTTGAGGATTTCCTTGCCGTCGACGGCGACGTGCAGGTTCTTGATCTCGAGCATGACTAACCCACACTGCCTTCCAGAGAAATTCCGACCAGCTTCTGCGCTTCGACCGCGAATTCCATCGGCAGCTGCTGCAGCACTTCCTTGCAGAAGCCGTTCACGATCAGCGCCACCGCCTCTTCCTGCGGAATGCCGCGCTGCAGGCAGTAGAAGAGCTGGTCTTCGGCGATCTTCGACGTCGTCGCTTCGTGCTCGACGCGCGCAGTCGGATTGCGGCTTTCGATGTAGGGAACCGTATGCGCGCCGCACTTGCCGCCGATCAGGAGCGAGTCGCACTGCGTGTAGTTGCGGGCGTTCGCGGCCTTGGGATGCACGCTGACGAGACCGCGATAGGTGTTCTGCGCCTTGCCCGCGCTGATGCCCTTGGAGATGATCCGCGAGCGCGTGTTCTTGCCCAGGTGGATCATCTTGGTGCCGGTGTCGGCCTGCTGGAAATTGTTGGCGATGGCGATGGAATAGAATTCGCCGACCGTGTCGTCGCCGCGAAGAATGCAGCTCGGATATTTCCAGGTAATGGCCGAGCCGGTTTCGACCTGGGTCCAGGAGATCTTCGAACGGTCGCCGCGGCAGTCGCCGCGCTTGGTGACGAAATTGTAGATGCCGCCGGTCCCGTTTTCGTCTCCGGGATACCAGTTCTGCACCGTCGAGTATTTGATCTCCGCGCCTTCGAGCGCGACCAGTTCGACCACGGCGGCATGAAGCTGGTTCTCGTCGCGCTTTGGCGCCGTGCAGCCTTCGAGATAGGACACGTACGAGCCCTCGTCGGCAATAATCAGCGTGCGCTCGAACTGGCCCGTCTCGCTCGCATTGATGCGGAAATAGGTCGAAAGCTCCATCGGGCAACGTACGCCCTTGGGGATGTAGACGAAGGAGCCGTCCGAAAAGACGGCGGAGTTGAGCGTGGCGAAGAAATTGTCGGTCACCGGGACGACGCTGCCGAGATATTTGCGCACCAGTTCGGGATGCGTTCGTATCGCCTCCGAGATCGGGCAGAAGATCACGCCCGCTTCGTTCAGCTTCTCCTTGAACGTCGTCGCCACGGAAACGGAATCGAAGACGGCGTCGACCGCGACGCCCGCCAGCGCCATTTGCTCGTGCAGCGGAATGCCGAGCTTGTTGTAGGTTTCCAGCAGCTTGGGATCGACCTCGTCCAGGCTCTGCTTCTGGGGCGTGCTCTTCGGCGCGGCGTAGTAGTAAGCGTCCTGGTAGTCGATCTTCGGATAGTGCACGCGCGCCCAGTCGGGCTCGCGCATCTGCCGCCAGCGCGCGAACGCGCCGAGCCGCCACTCCAGCATCCAGTCCGGCTCGCCCTTCTTCGCGGAAATGTAGCGCACCGTGTCTTCCGACAGGCCCTTGGCCGCGCGCTCCATCTCGATGTCGGTGACGAAGCCGTACTTGTACTTCTCGCCGATCTCGGCGACCTGTTTCTTGGTTTCACGCGCTGCTGACGACATGGACCTGCTCACGCGGCCGCGCGCGCTTTCGCGCGGGCGACAAGACGGTTGAGGGACGAAAGCGCGGCGTCGACGTCCGCCTCGGTCGAATTCCAGCCGAAGCTGACGCGCAGCGCGGTCGACGCGATCGCGTCGGGAACGCCCATGGCGCGCAGGACGTGCGACGGCCGCACCTTGCCCGAAGAGCAGGCCGAGCCTGAGCTCACCATCACGCCGTCGAGGTCGAGCGCCATTACGGCGGTTTCCGCGGCAATTCCGGGAAGCGAGAAATTGGAGGTGTTGGGCAGGCGCGAGGCGCGGACGCCGAAGATCGCGACCTCGGGGAACGAGGATGTCAATTCGCTCTCGAAGCGATCGCGCAGGGCCGGTCCGATCGGCTCCGCCGCTGACGCCGCGGCGCCGAAACCGGCGATGCCGGCGACGTTCTCGGTGCCTGCGCGGCGACCGCGCTCCTGTCCGCCGCCGAGGATAGCGGCCGCAAACGGCGCCTCTTCGCGAGCGATCAAAGCGCCCACGCCCTCGGGCCCGCCGAGCTTGTGCGCCGATAGGGAGAGATAGTGGGCGGCCGTGGAGAGAGCGATCTTACCCGCTGCCTGGACCGCGTCGACGAACAGACAGGCTTCATGTTCCTTGATCAAATCGGCGACTTCCGCGACGGGCTGGATGACCCCGGTCTCGTTATTCGCGGCCATGACCGCGACGAGCGCCCTGCCCTTGCCTTCACGGAGTTGCACGCGAAGCGCCTCCAGGTCGACGACGCCGTCGGACGTGACGGGAATATGTTCGAGTCGCAAGCCGGGGACCCGCTCGGCGAGCGCCGCCGCATTGGCGAGCACCGAGTCGTGCTCGATCTCCGAAACGAACAGCCGCGTGATGCGGGCGCCCGCTTCGGCCGCGCCCTGCACCGCACCGAAGAGCGCGAGTGCATTCGCTTCCGTTCCGCCGCTGGTGAAAATCGTGTCCTGGACGCGCGCGCCGGCCAGCGCGGCGACCTGCTCGCGCGCGCGTTCGACCGCGGCTCGTGCCGCGCGCCCCCGTCCGTGTACGGACGAAGGATTGCCGCCGATCGCGAGGGCGTGCTCCATCGCTGCGCGGGACTCGTCGCGCAACGGCGAAGTCGCATTGTGATCCAGGTAATGCATCACGGTTGAATAGCGGTCAGGCCGCTTCGCGCGGTTCGCTGTTGTTCGCTGCGGCGCAAGGCTGGGTGCGTCCCAGCACGCGCTTCTCCACCACGTCGGCGAGCGACACCGACGACAGGAACACCTGGATCTGGCGGCCAAGTTCCTCCCACAGATCGTGGGTGACGCAGCGCGCGCCCTGGGTCGTGCATCCCTTGGCGCTGCCCGGCTTGCAACGAGTCGCCGCGATGGGTTCGTCCACGGCCATGATGACGTCGGAGATGCGCAGCTCGTTGGACGGCCGGCTGAGCCGATAGCCGCCGCCAGGACCGCGCACGCTTTTGACGAGGCCGCCGCGCCGCAGCTTGGCGAAGAGCTGTTCCAGGTACGACAGCGAGATTTCCTGCCGCTGCGCGATATCGGCGAGCGAAACCGGCTTGTTTGCGGCCTCGTGCTGGGCCAGGTCGGCCATCGCCATAACCGCGTATCGTCCTTTGGTGCTGAGGCGCATATCCGTCTCTCCTTGTCGCAGGCGCGTTTTGCCTTGCTTTTCAGGGGTCCAGTCGGTGTATGAACAGGCTCCGTACCCCGGTGCGCATGGGAATCCTTGTCTGCCGGATATAGGTTCCCCTACTAAGACGGTCAAGTATTAGCGTGACGCACCCCGCATTATTCTGTAACCGCCTGATTGCGCCCGCCTTTTATGGCCGGCCTGCCCGCCGAATTTCCAAGCAAAAATCTAAAGAAAGTCCCTTTTTCGGGATCGTGCCACAGGGAAACCTCCATGCCTGACATCATTCTCCCGGGCTCCGCGGGTCGCATCGAGGTGCGTTACCAGCGCCAGAAGGCTCCCGGCGCGCCCATGGCGCTCGTCCTGCATCCGCATCCCCAGTTCGGCGGGACGATGAACAATCCGCTGGTCTACGACCTGTTCCACATGTTCCACAAAGAGGGCTGCACCACGGTGCGGTTCAACTTCCGCGGCGTGGGACGCAGCCAGGGCACGTTCGATTCCGGCGCCGGCGAATTGTCCGACGCGGCGGCGGTGCTCGACTGGATGAACACGCTCTATCCCAACCCGTCGAACGTGTGGGTGTGCGGCATCTCTTTCGGTGCCTGGATCGGCATGCAGCTTCTGATGCGCCGCCCGGAAATCACCGGTTTCGTCTCGATCGCGCCGCCGGCCAGCATGTACGACTTCGCGTTCCTCGCGCCCTGCCCCGCATCGGGTCTCATCGTGCACGGAACGCGCGACCAGGTGGTGCCGGAGCCCGACGTGCAGAAGCTCGTCGACCGTCTGACCGCGCAGAAGGGCATCAAGATCACCTACAACAAGATCGAGGGCGCGAACCACTTCTTCGACAAGCATGAGGCGGAAGTCGTCGAGACGGTCGAAACCTACGTGCACGACATGATGAGCAAGCCCCGCGAGGGCCGCTAGCGCAGTCCCGCGTTGCGCATCATCATCTCGATCAGCGCCGCCTCGGTGTGATGACCGTCGAGCTGCGCGCTGTCCTTCAGAGTCTTGAGACTCTGTGCCAGCTGTTTCTTCGGCGCTCCCATGTCGATCATGGCGTCGAGCATCACACGCACGATTCCGGTCAACGCGCGCTCATAATCCGACATCGGGCGGTCCGAGTATAAGGAACTCATCCACTCCTCCGTTACGCCCCGGAAAGCGGATGGTGTGCACGCGATGCTTTACAAATGGTTTCGCCGATCCTGAACGAATTTCAATGTTGCTTGGCTTTGAAGGGCTTACGCTATTGTTTTCGATGAAATTTTCCGCCGGTGACCGGCTGGGGCACGCCGGTCGTCGTCGGCAGGCTGAGCGGCAGACCGCGGCGCGAGCGCACGGCTAGGTAGGCGAAGGCCTCCGCTTCGATGTAATCGCCATCCCAGCCGGCGTCCTCGGCGGTCAGGACCGGCGCATTCACGCGGGCACGAAGCTCGTCCATCAGCGTGCGGTTGTGTCTCCCGCCGCCGCACACGATCCAAGTCGTCGCCGGCTCGGGAAAATGCTCGCGGGCCTTGGCGATGGACGCGGCGGTGAATGCCGTCAGCGTCGCGGCGCCATCCGGCGCGCTCAAGCCGTCGACTGCGTCCATGCCGAAATCCATCCGGTCGAGAGATTTGGGCGGCGTGCGCGCGAAGAATGCGTGGTCCAGCATGCGGGACAGAGCCGTGTCGTCGACCTTGCCGCTGCGCGCGAGGACGCCGCCGTCATCAACGGGCTTGCCTGTGTGGCGATGCGCCCAGTCGTCGATCGGCGCATTGCCGGGACCGGTGTCGAACGCCAGGATCGTATCGTCCCCGACATAGGTGACGTTGGAGACGCCGCCGATGTTCACCATCACGACCGGCGGCGCGATTCCTCTCGCCTTGCGCAACAGCGCCGCGTGATAGAGCGGCACGAGCGGCGCGCCCTGGCCTCCCGCCTTCACGTCCGCCGAGCGGAAATCGTTGACGACGTCGATTCCGGTCAGGCGCGCGAGCAAGGCGCCGTCGCCGATCTGCCAGGTCCAGCGCTGCTCCGGCCGATGCAGGATCGTCTGGCCGTGAAAGCCGATCAGCGCGATATCGGACGCCGAGAGGGCGGCCTTGCGCAGCAGCGCCCGAACAGCCTCGGCATGGGCCTCGGTCAGCCGTCTTTCGGCATCCCGGATCGAGTACGGCACCGGCGCACCGGCGGCAACCGTCCGGGCATCGTTGAGCGCGGCCCGCAGCATCTCCCGGGTTTGCGCATCGTAGGGAATCCCAAGAACCGGGCCCGGGACGGCCACATCCTCGCCGTCGGTTTCGACGATGGCGGCATCGATCCCGTCGAGCGAGGTTCCGCTCATGAGACCTATGACTTTAAGAGTTTCGGCCATTCGTGCTACACACCCGACCCTTTTCAACCCGGGTTATACCATGCCTGCCGCGCCCGCATTCCGCTCCGATTTCCTGCGTACCTTCGTGGAGCGCGGCGCCTATTACGACTGCTCGGCGGCGGAGGATCTCGATTCGCTTTTCGTGCGCGAACGCGTCACCGCCTATATCGGATTCGACTGCACCGCCAAGAGCATGCACATCGGCAATCTGGTGCAGCTCATGACTCTGCGCCGGCTGCAGCAGGCTGGGCACCGCCCGATCGTCCTCATGGGTGGGGGCACGACGAAACTCGGCGATCCGTCCGGCAAGGACGAAGTGCGCAAGATCCTGACCACCGAGGAAATCGACGAGAACAAGAAGAGCATGGTGGCCGGCATCAGCCACCTGCTGAAATTCGGCGACGGGCCGAGCGACGCGATCATGGTCGACAATGCCGATTGGCTCGACGAGCTCGAATACATCCCGTTCCTGCGCGATGTCGGCCGGCATTTCTCGGTCAACCGCATGCTGACCATGGAGAGCGTAAAGATCCGTCTCGAGCGCGAGCAGGCGCTGTCCTTTCTCGAGTTCAACTACATGGTCTGCCAGGCCTACGACTATGTCGAGCTGTACAAGCGCTTTGGCTGCCGGCTGCAGTCCTGCGGCAGCGACCAATGGGGCAACGTCGTCTCGGGCATCGATCTGGGACGGCGCATGGAGAGCGTGCAGCTCTTCGGGCTGTCGACTCCGCTGATCACGACCGCCTCCGGCGCCAAGATGGGCAAAAGCGTCGCCGGCGCCGTCTGGCTCAACAAGGACATGCTCAGCGTTTACGACTATTGGCAGTTCTGGCGGAACTGCGAGGACGGCGACGTCGGAAAGTTCATGCGGCTGTTCACCGACCTGCCGCTGCCCGAGATCGCGCGCCTCGAGAAGCTCCAGGGTGCGGAGCTGAACGACGCCAAGAAGATCCTCGCGACCGAGGCGACGGCCGTTTTGCACGGGCGCGAAGCCGCGCTCGCCGCCGGCGAAACGGCCAGACGCACCTTCGAGGAAGGAACGCTCGCCGAAGGCTTGCCGACGATCTCGGCCAGGCTACCCGAAGGCATCCTCAACCTCGCGGTCGCCTGCGGCCTCGCATCGTCGAACTCCGAAGCGCGCAAGCTGATCGCCAACAACGGCCTGCGCATCAACGATGTCGCGGTGAGCGATCCGAAACTCATCGTGGCGCCCGCCGACGTCACCAAGGAAGGCGTCGTCAAGCTGTCGAGCGGCAAGAAGAAGCACGTGCTGGTGAAGCCGGCCTAGGGCTTGTCCTGCGTCGGGCTGTCCGGCCCCTGCGGCGTCGCCGTCGCCGGCGCCGGCTTCACGTTCGAGGGCGCATTGGCCGCGTCCGGCATCTTGCCTTCGAAGATGCGGCGCAGGATGCCCGGCGTCACCATCGACAGCGGATTGACGCTGATGCGCGGCTCTTCCGGATCGCCGGCGACGGAATAAGTCATGCCGATGATGCCTTCGCCCGGCTTGGACACGAGCAGGTCGCCGAGCAGCGGAATGAATCCCAGCACGCTGTTGATTCCGAACAGCGGCACGAGCGTTCCCTTGATCGCGATCTCGTTCTTCGGCCGGTCGAGATAGCCTTCGGCGCTGACGCCGATTGCCGGTCCAGTGGCGCGGGCGTCCTGGATGGCGAGCACGCCGTTGCGCGAGCTGAACGGCACCCTCAGTTCGTCGATGGCGATGCCGTCGCCCTGCAGAAGATTGCCGAAGCCGATGAGCGAGCCCGCGCTGAACAGGCGTGCGAGGAACGGCTGGTTGAGCAGCCGGAAGTCCTCGAGTTTCATGACGCCCTGGTAGTCGTTGGCGGCCGGCGGATCGCTCGCGGCGGGATTGACCGGACCGTGCAGGATGATCTGCAGGTCGAGCTTGCCGCCTTTCATGCTCTGGAAGCCGAACAGGCCGCGCGCCAGGAGGCCGACATCGTTGGAGGTCACGACGAGCTTGCGGTCGGCGCCGGAGGGAACGATGTTTCCGGCGAGCGTCGCGTTCTTTCCGAGCGTGCCGTTCAGGGCCAGGCTTCCGATCCGTTCGCCGACGCCGGCATAGTCGATGTTGAACGGCGCGATCGCGACGCCGCTGCGCAGCACTGCACGATCGACTTTCACGCTGACGTGGAACGGGCCGTCGAACCCCGTGCTGCTCGACGCGCGCGGGGTGGACGCCGCAGCCTTGCCGTTGCCGTTGGAGCTGCCGCGTCCGGCGATGCGCGTGCCGTCGACGGAGCGGCCGCGCACGACGACGTCCTCGCCGGCGGACGAGCGCGTCAGGTTGAACGAGAAATCGTTTGCCGAGCCCGAACGCACGGTCGGCGCGCTGAGCGAAGCCATCTGCCCGTCCGGATTGAACGTCGCCGACATCGTGGTCTGGAGCGAGGGACCGGTGATCTTCACGTCGGCCGATTGAATGGCCGTGTGCGGTCCGAACACCGCCGTGCCGTGGCCCGATGCCGGAAAGCCGGCGGGCTTGCCGATGCCGACCAGGTCGAACGACAGGATCGACGGCGTCATGTCGAGATTCAGATCGGCGCTGAGAAGCTGTCCGCGATGGCCGGTCAGGGTTCCGTTGACGCCGACATTGCCGCGCAGATAGTCGCTGACATGGATGTGCAGCGCCTCGCGCGCCGCATCGTCGACCAGTCCCTTCACCGCGACGCGCGTCGTGATGGCGTTGCGCGTCTTGAAATCCTCGACCCAGTCCACGGTCAGCCGTGATGTCGCCAGCGACGTCACGCCGGCGGCGTGCAGATGGTTGTTGTCGATCTCGAACTTCATCGTGCCGTCGGCGAGGTGCAGGTCCTTGCCGAGCGCGACGGCAAAGCCGGCGACGTTGGCCTTCACCGAGATCGCGACCATGTCGATGCCGAGGTCGCGCTTTAGCGGCAGCTTGAAATCGAGATCGACGTTCGCCGCGCCCTTGGTGGTGTTCGGATCGATGCCGAACCGGGTGGCGTAGTTCAGCGGCTTGAGGTCGGTGAGCTTGAGAATGTCCGTCATCGAGCCGTCGACATGGGCCATGATCTCGGCCGGCGTATCCGCGGCACTGAGATCCGGTACGGATGCATGTCCCTTGCTGAGCATGAGCGGACCGATGCGCGCGCTCGAGACGTCGACCGTGAAGGTGTTGCCGGTCAGCTTCGCTTTTCCCTGCACGGCGGTCATGTGCGTCAGGCCCGTGACGTAGTTGGCCTCGGCATCGATGATCGGGAACGTCATCGCGAGCGCATTGTCGGGCAGCTTGTCCTGGTCGAGCATGCCGGCGGCGAAGTGCGTCTCGAACAATATCGGCCCGACGGAACCGGCGAAGATGTTGCGGCTGATCCAGTCGCGCGCGCCGTCGGCGGCGCCAAGCGGCCAGAAATGCAGGAGATCGCCCACCCTGAGCGTATCGATCCGGCCCTTCAGCTCGGTCACCGGGGATTGCTTGTCGATCAGCGTCACGCGGCCCGAAGTTTCGAGCTTCAGTCCCTTCCCTGCGACTCCCAGGCGATCGATCAGGATGTCGTGCGTGGCCGGAACGTAGCTGCCGTTCAACGCAGCCGAAGACACGGCGACGGGTTGCGCGAAGATGCCGGGCGCCGAGAGCGAAACATGGTCCGCGTCGAGCGTCACGCCGAGCCGCTGGATGGCGCCGGACGCATCGTATATCAGGCTGCTTGCACCGACGAGGTGCGCCTTCATCTGGCTGGAGTCGAGAATGGCGTTGTCGACGTAGATGCGGGCCGTCGCGCGGTCATAATGTCCCGCAAGGTGCAGGGTCCTGACCTCCACCGGCTGCTTCACGCCGATCAGGACCGCCGTGCCGGACGCGTCCGCGCCGAAGCCGGCGGACAGCAGATGCGTTCCCTGGATCGCGAAGGACGCCGAGAAGTTTGCGGTCATCGCGACGCTTCTCAGGAAGTGGAACATCTGCGCGTTGCGGCCGAGCGCAGCTACGTCGAGACCGCGGACCTCGATCGTTCCTGTCACCGGTCCTTGCTTCGGCGGCAGATTCATCGAGCCGCTGACTTGCGCGGCGCGGCCCGAGACCTCGACGTCGGCCGCGAGCGTCGCGACCAGGTTCCGTCCGGCGGTCGCGATCTTCACGTCGGCTTTGGGGGCGACGAGGAACATGCCGGTCGTCTCGTCGAGGAAAGCGACGCGCGCGTTGCGGATGGCGAAAGCCTGCAACGCCGACGCGCCCGTGCTGTTCGAGTTGATCGCGTCCGTGATGCGCTTGATGATGTCGCGCTGCGTCTCGTCGCGTTCGACGCCCAGGCGCACGCCGCCGTCTTCCGTACGCACGAGCGTCAGTTGTACGCCGACCAGCGTGATGCGCGTGACGACCAGCTTGCCCTGGATGAACGGTTGCGCGGCCAGATCGATGTCGGCTTGCGGCGCCTGCGCGATGATGCGGCCCTTGGAGTCGAAGACGCGCGCACCGAGCACGACGAGGTTGACGCGCCCCTGGTCGCGCGACCATTCGATCGCGGCTTGATCGTAGCGTACGGTGATACCCGGCAATGCCTGAGCGATGGCGTCGGATATCTGGCCCGACAGCGGGCCGAGCGAGATCGGTCCGACCAATAGCCGCAGGCCGGCGCCGATGACGAAGAACAAGACGGCAACACCCAGAGCGGCCGCAACCAGAGCCGTCCGGCTGAGATGGTGCGACTTGATATAGCGGCCGATAAAGGACGCATTCCAGGCGTCGGCGAGCGTGCCGCCACTCGTCCGGGGTCCCGAATTCCGCTCTGCTAAGGGCTCCTGCGCCAACGCACCTGCACCTCTAACCCCCCAAAATCATGGACAATTGAGGCTGAACCTTGGCCTTCGCCCCCAGATCAGCTATCAGCTTATGGCCTAGACTTCCCACGCCCGCAAACGTCGTAATTTCGTCTTTCGGAGACCGCATGGACCTCAAGCCCGGCGACAAGGCCCCGAAGTTCCGACTTGCGACGGACGGGGGCGGTGAAGTATCGCTCGCGTCCCTCAAGGGACAGCCATTCGTACTCTACTTCTACCCCAAGGACGACACGTCCGGTTGTACGAAGGAGGCGATCGGTTTTTCCGAGAGCAAGAAGAAATTTGATTCGCTGGGCGTTGCGGTGATTGGTGTCTCGAAGGACAGCACCGCTTCACACGACAAGTTCAAGGCCAAGTACAAGTTGAAACTCGTGCTCGCCTCGGACCCCGAAACCGAAACTGCCCTCGCCTACGGAGTTTGGGTGGAGAAGAGCATGTATGGTCGTAAGTACATGGGGATGGAGCGCGCGACGTTTCTCGTCGACGGCAAGGGCGTGATCAATCAGATATGGCGTAAGGTCAAAGTTCCCGGCCACGTTGCAGACGTTCTCGCCGCAGCCAAGTCGCTCCGATGAAATCCGTTCCGCCAAAAAAATCGTTCGGACCTCGATCGACGGCGAAGTCGTTTTTCTGGGGCAAAAGCTTGATTCGACGGCGTCAATTGAGTGAAATGCGCGCCGTTGGGAACGGCGCACAAGACGCACACGAGGGAAGTGTTGGGATGGCGGGGACTCTCGTCGAGCGAGTCTGGGCTTGGCTCCACGAAACGTTTCCGGAGCGCCAGATCTACATCCGCAGCGACGGGCGCGTTCAGTTCTTTACTTTTGGTCCGACTCTCCAGGCAACGCTGGCTGGACTGTCCCTGATCTTTCTCGGCTGGGTCGCGTTCGCGACCGTCAATGTGATCTTCAAAGACCGGATCATCGCTGCGAAGGACCACCGCTATCAGCAGATGCAGTCGGCGTACGAGAATCGCGTCGCCGACCTCCAGCTTTCCTACGACGAATTGAACGGCGCGCTCGTCGCCGCCGAGGACCGCTTCAAGTCGACCGCGGACGAGCTGCAACTCAAGCAGAACACGATCATGACCTTCCTGAACCAGAAGCATCAGGTGGATGCGACGCTGGCAGGACTGGCCAATACGGGAATACGCATCGGCCCGGACCATGCGCCGGCCGAAGCGGGCGATGGTCCCGGACCGAGCGACGGGATCGACAATCCCCAGCCGCCTGCGCTCATGAACAACCTGCCGCCGACGCCGCAGGTATCGGCTCCTGGCGGAGCATCGGTGTTGCCTGCGATGCCGCAGCCGATGGCGCCCCAGCCGCGCACCGCCAAGCCGACAAAGGCGAGCTTCCTCGACTTCGGCGGGGCGGTCGGACACATCACGGGCTTCCTGTTCGGTCGTTCGACACCGGCGACGCCCGAACTGACCCTCAACTTCGCGGCGCATCCGGCGCTGCGCGTGCTGGACGAACAGACACGCCGCGTTGCCGCCATCGGCACGCAGGAGACGGTGCTGATGGTGCGCGCGCAGGGCGAAGTGGCGCATGGCGTCGCCGAGCTGCAGAGCCTGATCCGCCACGCCGGAATCAATCCCGACGACTATGCGCGCCGGTTCGAAGGCGCGCACGGCGTAGGCGGTCCCGACATTCCGCTCCAGAGCGTGCGGATCGACGGAATCGCCGACCAGAAGTTCAGCGATGCCTTCCTGCGCGCCTCGGCGGTGCTCGATCAGTTGAACACGTTGATGTCCGCCACGCGCCATATTCCGCTGACGACGCCCGTCGCCGGCGCGCAGTTTGAACGCACGAGCGGATTTGGTGCCCGCATCGATCCGTTTACGGGGCGCTACTCATTCCATCCTGGCGTCGATTTCGCAGGTCCCTGGGGCTCGGTGATCTCCGCGACCGCTCCCGGCACGGTAATTTACGCCGGAGAGCGTGGCGGATATGGCAATATGGTGGAAATTGACCATGGCTTCGGAATTCACACGCGCTATGGCCATCTGTCGTCGATTCTAGTCCGCGTCGGCGCTAAGGTTTCGCAAGGCGCTCCGATCGGAAAACTCGGATCGACGGGGCGCAGCACCGGACCTCACGTGCATTATGAGGTTTGGTACGATGATGTCGTTCGAAACCCGAGCACCTTTATCGAGGCTGGCAGACATGTTTACGAGTAAAAAGGACTCGGCGGCGACCGCGGCGGCCACAGCAGCGACGGCCGTTCCGCAGGCCAAGCGCGCGGCGCGTTCGTCGGCACCGTCCATCATCAGCGCCGATTTGATCGTCAGCGGTACGCTGACCTCGACGGGCGACATTCAGGTCGACGGCCGGGTCGACGGCGACGTCCGCAGCGCCGGGCTCGTGATCGGGGACAAGGCCTTCATCAACGGCGAAGTCGTGGCCGAAGACGTCACCGTCCGCGGCCGCGTCCAGGGCAGCATCCGCGCCCGCAGGATCCTGCTGTGCGCGACGAGCCATGTCGAAGGCAACATCCTGCACGAAGCGTTCGCCGTGGAAACCGGCGCCTTCTTCGAAGGCAATTGCCGTCACGCCGACAATCCGCTGGCCGATGAGCTCAGCGCCAAGAAACCGGCGAACGAGTTCCGCGCGATTTCCACCGCTCCCGGCTCGACCGCGCCGATGACGCAGGCTGCGGCACCGGTCGCGCCGCGTCCCACCGTTACGGACGCACCGCGGCCGCTGGCGGCGAGCTGACGGCGCGTTCCGCTATTTCGTCGACGACCTGAGCAAGTCCGGCAGTTCGGCCAGAAAAGCCGCACGCGCGTTCGGCCCTGCGCCCTCCGGCAAGATGGTGTCGGCCTGGATCAGGCGGGCGAAAACGACGGCACGTTCGTCCTTGCGCGCCCAGCCGACGAACCAGCCATAATCGTGAGCGTCGTCATGGACTCCCGACGCAAGCACGGGCGAACCCGTTCCCGTCTTGCCGTGAACGTCCCATCCATCGCCGTAGGTGCCGATCTCGGTGATGCGGCCGGTCATGTCGAACGCGCGACCGGATACGGGCAGCGTGCGCGCCACAAGCCGGCGCACGAATGCGATCTGCTCCTTCGGCGCAATCTTGAGCGAGGACGACAACCAGGCGCGTGTCAGTCCGTCATGCTGGCCGGGATCGCCCGAGACGTCCTCGTTGCCATAGCGAAAGGCCGCGACGTAGCGGCGAAAGCGGTCCTGGCCGAGCGATCGCGTGACCTGCTGCGAGTACCAGACGACGGAGTTCCTGATCCAGGCAGTGGGATCGGTCGGCGCGCGCCACGATGCGATGTAGTCGGGATAACCCTCGCGGAACGGCAGCAGCGGCGTGTGCTCATCCTTCAGAAATCCGGAGTCGTAGCCCATCAGGCTGATGGCGATCTTGAACGTCGAGGCGGGCGTGACGCGCGTCGTACAATCGCCCCGCTCGACGAGGATCCGGCCGGTCGATGCATCGGCGAGCATGGTACAGATCGTATGCGCCTGCGCGCCCGAGACAATGCCGGAAAAAAGGAGCGCGCAAAGACAGTAGCGACGGAACGTCATGCACATGCCTCCTGCCGGCAATCGGCCTAGTCGAGATCCTTGATCTCTTCCTTCGGCTTGCCGCCGATCGCCTGTGCGAGCGCGGCCGACATGAACGGATCGATGTCGCCGTCGAGCACGTCCTGCGGCGTGCGGCTCTCGACGCCCGTTCGCAGGTCCTTCACGAGCTGGTACGGCTGCAGGACGTAAGACCGGATCTGGTGTCCCCAGCCGATGTCCGACTTCTCGCCGATGAAGGCGCCGGTCTCGTCCTGCTTCTTCTTCAATTCCAGTTCGTAGAGCCGGGCGCGCAGCATGTCCCAGCAATTGGCCCGGTTCTGGTGCTGCGAGCGTTCGGTCTGGCAGGCGACGACGATGCCGGTCGGGAGATGGGTGATGCGCACGGCGCTCTCGGTCTTGTTGACGTGCTGGCCGCCGGCGCCGGAGGCGCGATAGACGTCGATGCGGACGTCCTTTTCCGGAATGTCGATCTCGATCGACTGGTCGATCACCGGATAGACCGTGACGCTGGAAAAGCTGGTGTGGCGGCGCGCATTGGAATCGAACGGCGAAATGCGCACCAGGCGGTGCACGCCCGCCTCGGTCTTCAGCCAGCCATAGGCATTCTCGCCCTTGATCAGGATCGTCGCCGACTTGATGCCGGCGCCCTCGCCTTCGCTTTCCTCGAGATATTCGACCTTGTAGCCGTGCTTCTCGGCCCAGCGCGTGTACATGCGCTCGAGCATCGCGGCCCAGTCCTGGCTCTCCGTGCCGCCGGCACCCGCGTGGATTTCGAGATAGGTGTCGTTACCGTCCGCTTCGCCCGAAAGCATGGACTGGAGGCGCTGCTGTTCGGCGCGGCTGGCGAGAGTCTGGATCGAACGCTCCGCGTCGGCGACCATCGCGGCGTCGTTCTCGCTTTCCGCCATCTCCATCAGACCGAGCGCGTCGGCGAGCTCGTTCTCGAGACCGCGCACCGCCGCAAGCGACGTCTCGAGCTTCTGCCTTTCGCGCATGAGCTTCTGCGCGTCCTGCGGGTTGTTCCAGATCGCGGGGTCTTCGGCTTTGGCGTTCAGCTCGTCGAGGCGGCGCGTGGACTTGTCCCAGTCAAAGATGCCTCCTCAGCAGGGCGACGGCCTGCTGGATGTCGTCGACGGTGCGTTGGATTTCGGGGCGCATGATCGTATCTCCGGGCGCTGATATAGGCAGCGCCGCCCGGTTCGTAAAGTTGGGCTGATCAGTACAGTCCGCCGGCCGCCGGAGCGCCCGCCGTTCCGCTCGCCGCCGGAGCGGCCGGGCCCGAGAAAGCGCCGACGCTGTCGCCGATATCGGCATTTGGCGCATCGGGTTCGCCGGGCGCGGTGTTGGGCTTGAACACTTCGGGAATGGAACCGGGTCCGCTCGACAAGGCGCCGGAGTGATAGTCGACATTGACGATCTCGACGCCCGGCGCGACGCGGAACGGCAGGCCGGGCTGGCCCGAAAGCGCACCCTTCATGAAATCGCGGAAGATCGGCGCGGCAACCGTCGCACCCTGCTCGTAACCGCCGAGCGTGCGCGGATTGTCGAAACCGACATAGACGCCGCAGAGCAGATCGGGCGCGAAGCCGACGAACCACACATCCTTGGAATCGTTCGAGGTACCCGTCTTTCCGGCAAGCGGCTTGCCCACGGCGAGCACCGAGCGGCCCGTGCCGCGCAGCACGACGCCCTCGAGCAGAGAAACCACCTGGTAGGCGGTCTGGGGATCCAGCACCTGCTCGCGCGTGTCGGCGAGCAGCGGTTCGGCCCGGCCGGCCCAGTCCGCGGCATTGCAGCCGTCGCAGGCGCGGCTGTCGTGGCGCCAGATTGTCTTGCCGTTGCGGTCCTGGATGCGGTCGATCAGCGAGGGGATGATCTTCTTGCCGCCGTTGACGAACACGGCATAGCCCGTGACCTGCTTGAGCAGTGTCGTTTCGGCCGAGCCGATCGAATTGGCGAGGAACGGCGCGAGGCGATCGTAGGCGCCGAAGCGTTCCGGATATTGCACGACCTTGTCCATCCCGATCGCCTGCGCCAGGCGGATGGTCATCAGGTTGCGCGACAGCTCGATACCGCGCCTGAGCGTAGTCATGCCGAGATAGTGCTTCTCGAAGTTCTTCGGCCGCCAGACCTTGCCCGTGCCGTCGACCATCTCGAACGGCGCGTCGAGCACCTTGCTCACCGGGGTGTAGCCGTTGTCGAGAGCGGCCGCATAAACATAGGGCTTGAACGACGAGCCCGGCTGGCGCATCGCCTGGAAGGCACGATCGAACTGGCTCGACGCATAGCTGAAGCCGCCGGACAGCGCGAGGACGCGCCCCGTATGGGGGTCCATCGACACGATCCCGCCGTTCACTTCCGGCACCTGCCGCAGGCCGAAATTGTGCGGCGCGCCGACCTCTTCGACATAGATGACGTCGCCGATCTTGAGCGCGTCCTCGGGCTTTGCCGGCGCCGCGCCGACGGTGGCGTTGCGCAGTTCCCGGCGCGCCCAGGCAAGTTCCGAGAACGGAATCGTGCCGGTCGACCCGTCGCCCAGCCCGATCTTCGTGTCCTTGCCGTCGAACGACAGCACCACGGCGACGCGCCAACTGTCGATGCCCGACTGGTTCTCCGCGGCGGCCAGCGTGTCCTTCCAGTTGCCCGCGACGTTGATGTTGCTGATCGCGCCCCGCCAGCCGTGGCGGCGGTCGTAGCGCACCAGTCCGGCACGCAAGGCGTTCACAGCGTAGTTCTGGAGCGTCGTATCGAGCGTCGCGCGCACCTGCAGGCCGCCGTCGTACAGCGCCTGCTCGCCGTAGCGCGCATAGAGCAGACGGCGGACCTCCTCGACGAAATAGTCGGCATCCTCGGTCTGCGAACCGATGGCGCGCGTCTGCGTGATCAGCGGTTCCGCGATCGCCGCCTGTTCCTGCTCGCGCGTGATATAGCCGTTCTCGCGCATCTGGCCGATCACCCAGTTGCGCCGGTCCAGCGCCGCCTGGTGATTATGGACCGGGTCGTAGGCGGACGGCGCCTTGGGCAAGGCGGCCAGGAACGCCACCTCGGCGATGTCGAGCTCGTCGAGCGACTTGCCGAAATAGTTCAGCGCCGCCGCGGCGACGCCGTACGAATTCTCGCCGAGATAGATTTCGTTGAGGTAGAGCTCGAGGATCTTCGACTTGGGATAGGTCGCGTCGATGCGGATGGCGAGGATCGCCTCGCGGATCTTGCGCGAGAATTTGACGTCGCTGTTGAGCAGGAAATTCTTGGCCACCTGCTGGGTGATGGTGGAAGCGCCTTCCAGCCGCCGGTGCTCGAAGACGTTGAAGATGTCCTTGACCGCCGCGCGCATGATCCCGGACGGGTCGATGCCGGGATGGGTGTAGAAATTCTTGTCCTCGGCCGAGGTGAACGCCTCGGTCACGAGCTTGGGCACGAAGGCGATGGGAACGAAAATGCGCCGCTCCCGGGCATATTCGCCGAGCAGCGTGCCGTCGCCCGCATAGACGCGGGTGGTCACCGGCGGCTGGTAGTTGCGCAGCGCCTCGACGCTCGGCAGGTCCCGGGTGACCGAATAGATGTAGCCCAGCGCGCCGAGAACGGCCGCGGCCGTCAGCACCCCTGCTCCCAATCCTGCGTACAGTAGAACCCGGCGCCACATCGGCGTGATCAGCCCCTTTGGGCCGCCCTTCTATCGGTCGATTATGGCGATGGAAAGGATTTCCGTCACGTTACGCCCTTTAAGGAAAGGCGGCCTCCGGCGGCGCGAAATACTGGTCGACGGCACCGGCGATTGCCTGGGCCACGCCGTTCCGCCAGCGCACCGTCCTCATCTGGTCGGCATCCTCGG
>Ga0335080_10002488_pt1 | contig 18397 bp, 13 predicted proteins | sample Lox_Sample_34_FD_206720 | JGI IMG/M metagenome (GOLD analysis project Ga0335080, IMG submission 206720) | Soil microbial communities from Loxahatchee National Wildlife Refuge, Florida, United States - Lox_Sample_3.4 | ecosystem: Environmental > Terrestrial > Soil > Wetlands | place: USA...
CCCCCGGCTGCAGCATGCACCTGCATGAAAAGCTCACCATGGCCCGCCAGCTCGACCGGCTCGGCGTCGACGTCATCGAGGCAGGCTTCCCCGTCGCCTCCCAGGGCGACTTCGAAGCCGCCCGCACCGTCGCTCGCGAAATTCGCCGCCCCAGGATCGCCGCCCTCGCCCGCGCCGGCCGCGACGACATCACCCGCGCCTGGCAAGCCGTCGAGAAGGCCGCGCACCCGCGCATCCACACCTTCCTCGCCACCTCGGACATTCATCTCCACCACAAGCTGAAAATCTCACGCGCCGAGTGCCTCGAGCAAACGCACTCCGCCGTCTCCTACGCCAAATCGCTCTGCGACGACGTCGAGTTCTCGCCCGAAGACGCCACGCGCTCCGACGTGGAATTTCTCCTGCAGGTCCTGCAAGCCGCCGTAGACGCCGGCGCCACCACTCTCAACATCCCGGACACCGTCGGCTACACCATCCCCTCCGAATACGCGCACCTTATCCGCACCATCCGCGAGCGTGTCCGCGGCATCGACCGCGCCGTCATCTCCGTCCATTGCCACAACGACCTCGGCCTCGCCGTCGCCAACTCCCTCGCCGCCGTCGCCGAGGGCGCCCGCCAGGTCGAATGCACCGTCAACGGCATCGGCGAGCGCGCCGGCAACGCCGCCCTCGAGGAAATCGTCATGGCCCTGCGCGTCCGCGCAGACCGCCTGCCTTACGACACGCGCATCGCCACTCACGAAATCACGCCTTCCAGCCGCCTGCTGTCCGAGCTCATCGGCTTTTCCGCGCAGCCCAACAAGGCCGTTGTCGGCGCCAACGCCTTCGCTCACGAGGCCGGTATCCACCAGCACGGCGTCCTCAGCAATCCGCTCTGCTACGAAATCATGACACCCGAATCCGTTGGCCTCGAGGCCAACCGCATCGTCCTCGGCAAACACTCAGGCCGCCACGCTCTCGGCAAGCGCTACTCCGAGCTTGGTTTCGATCTCACGCGCGAACAACTCAACGCCGCCTACCACCGATTCACTGCGCTCGCCGACCGCAAGAAGCACATCTACGACCTCGACCTGATTTCTCTGCTTCCGGCAGACTTGCGCGACGCACGGCGAATTCGCCCTGCCGGGAGCGGCGGCGAACGACTTCGCGCCGCCAAGGTCGCCGCGGCGGCTCGTTAGCCGCGGCATTCCTGCAGGGCCTTGGCAGCGTCCCGTCACAAGCCCCTGCGGCGTCTATTGCGCCGGCGCGTTCGTTTGACGGGAAGCACGGAGGACGACATGGCTTACAGGATTGCCCTTCTGCCCGGCGACGGCATCGGGCCCGAAGTAGCCCGCGAGGCCGTCCGCATTCTCCGCGCCCTTGCCGACCTCTGCGGCTATGACTTTCGCTTCACGGAGGCCACCATCGGGGCCGCGGCCGTGCGCTCGAACGGCAGCCCGCTGCCCGACCGCTCACGCGACGCCGCCCTCGATGCGGATGCCGTCCTGCTCGGCGCCGTCGGCTCTCCTGATTTCGACTCCGCCCCCGCTCATCTCCGCCCGGAGGCCGGCCTGCTCGCTCTTCGCCAGGCCCTCGGTGGCTTCGCCAATCTCCGTCCCATCGTCGCGCATGAACCGCTGGCCGCCTGTACGCCACTCCGTCCTGAAGCTATCCGCGGCGTCAACATGCTCATCGTCCGCGAACTTCTCGGAGGCCTCTACTTCGGCCAGCCACGCGGCCACCAGCCCGGCGTCAGCGCCTTCAACACCATGCGTTACACCGCTTCGGAAATCGAACGTGTCGCCCGCGTCGCCTTTGAAGCTGCGTCCGCGCGACGCCGCCGCGTCGCCTCCGTCGACAAAGCCAACGTCCTCGAAACCTCTCGCCTCTGGCGCGAGGTTGTCACCCGCGTCGCGCGCGACTACCCGGCCGTCACCCTCGAGCACCACTACGTCGACAGCTTCGCCATGCTGCTCATCTCCAACCCGCTCCGCTTCGACGTCGTCCTCACCGAAAATCTCTTCGGCGACATCCTCTCCGACGAGGCCGCCGTCCTCTCCGGCTCCCTCGGCATGCTCGCCTCCGCCACCATCGGCGGCAGCGTCGGCCTTTTCGAACCCGTCCACGGCTCCGCGCCCGACATCGCCGGCACCGGCGCCGCCAATCCGCTCGGCGCCATCGCCACCGCCGCCCTGCTTCTCCGCCACGCCCTCCGCATGGAAGGCGAAGCCGCCGACGTCGAGCGCGCCATCGAACTCGTCCTCGCCGAAGGCTGGCGCACCTCTGATCTCGTCCGCGCCGCCGGACGCACCCCCGGCGCTCTCCCGCGCCGCGTCTCCACCTCCGAAATGGGCTCTCTTGTCGAGCGCGCCCTCTCCGACGTCATGAACATGCGCCACGCCTACCACGCCGTCTAGTAGCACGCTTTTCTTGGAGTGCGGCGTCGCGACGCCGCTTCGCCGCAGACATCGACGCCCCGCCCTGCCAAGCTCCGGCGTCATGAACATGCTGCACGTATGGACACGCCCCCTGTCCGTCCGCAGGCCGCCCTTTCTCCCGGGTGCTAGACTGCTCGCAATTGTCGGGATCCTTCCCACGCAGGGACGTCAGGGAGAACTGAATCCGCTATGGCCGCGCGTGCCGTCAGGGAACGACTGGCGAAGGACCTCAGCCTGTGGCTTGCTGACGGCCTGATTCCCGCCGATACCTGTTCGCTGCTTCAGCAACGGTACAACGCCGGCGCCTATGGCATCGGACAAGCTGTCAAATCCCTCGGCATCGCCGGCGGTCTCTTCGCTTTTTTCGGCCTGCTCGGGCTGGTTGCCGCCATGTCCCGCTCACAATTGTTTGCGGGCCTGCTGCTCGCCGGCACGGGCTCCGCTCTTATGGCCGCCGGTATTCGCTTGGACTCTGACAAGCTCGCGCGCCACTCTACTTCCTCGAAGGCCCTGCTCCTGCTGGCCGTCACTTGTGTCGGGCTTGGCATCGCCGTCGTCTGCGACGGCATGAACATCAAGGGCGACTCTTTGATCTTGCTCACTGGCGCGCTGTCGCTCGCGCCCGTCCTGGTTTTTGCCTATCGCTTCAACAACCCGTTCCTGCTGCTCCTGGGTCTGCTCATCTTCTTCCACTGGGTCGGCTCGTGGTCCCGCATGTTCGGCCGCTCCACCTACGAATTCTCCATTCAGGACCCCCGCCTGACGTGCGTCGCCGCGCTGGCCGTCATCGGAATCGGCGTCTGCCACGAGCAGGCCCTCCGCCACCGCACGGGCCGTTTTTTCCGCACCTACGAAATCCTCGGCCTGCTTTACCTCGATATCTCGCTCCTCATCCTGAGCCTCGAATGGAACTGGCGCGTGGGCCGCGAGCCATTCTGGATTTACGTCCTCTTCGCCGCGGCTGTCGCGCAGATCATCGCCGGGGCGCGCCTGCACAATCCCCTGTTCACCGGCTTTGGCGTCACCGCCTTCGCCGTGAGCGTCTTCACCCGCTATTTCGAGGGCTATTGGCGCCGCCTGCACATGGGCACCTTCTTCTTCCTCGGCGGCCTCGGCCTTTTCGTCGCGGGCGCGGCCTGCGAGGTCTTGCTGCGGCGCATGCAGCAGGCCGCGCCGCCCGTTCAGCGTGCCTGAGATGGACACTTCGCTCAATCGCCGCATCAATGCCGAGCTCGACGTGCTGGTCGGCCGGCAGATCCTCACGCCCCAGCAGGCCCGCCGCATCGCTGAACGCTATCCCACCACTCCTTGGGACGTCCTCGTCCTGGTTCGCTGGTTCACCATCCTCGGCGCGGTCACCGCCGGCGCTGGTCTCGTCATTCTGGCGCACGACTACGTCACTGCCGTCCGGCTCGGCGAAGCTGGGCTCCTCGTCGCGACAATCGGCTTCATCGTCCTTGGCCGCTGGCTGGCACGCTCCCGCGGGCTGGAAAAAACCGGCGCGGCCCTCGAAATGGCAGGTGGCTTCGCCCTGCAGGGCCTGACCTTCCTCCTCGCCGTAGATTTCTCCACCGGTTCAAAGAACTGGCCCGCGCTCATCGGTGTGCAGGCCGCTCTCCTCGCGGCGCTCGCCTACACCCTCCGCAACCGCCTGGTCTTGATTCACGCCGGCGTTTGCTTCTTCGTCTTCTTCGGTGGCGAGACCGGCTACTCCTCCGCCTGGGGCGCCTATTGGCTCGGCATGACCTACCCGATCCGCTTCCTCATGATGGGCGTAGCGTTCCTGTGCCTGGCCTGGCTGCACGCCACGCAGATGCGCGGCGCCTGCCAGGCGTTTTCCCGCGTCTACGCGCACCTGGGCCTGCTCGACATTCATTTCGCGTTCTGGTTTCTCTCCGTCTTCGGCTATTTCGAGAAGGAAGTCAGTTGGAGCGGCAACAGCGGCGAGCGACTGGCCTTCAGCCTCTTCTGGGGACTCGTGTGCATCCTCTCTCTCGTGCTGGGCGGCGCGCTCGGGCATCCGATCGCGCGCAGCTATGGAATGACTTTTCTTGTAATCGACCTGTACACCTTCTACTTCCAGTTCGTCGTGGCCAACTCTGCCGAAGCCTGGTGGCTGCATCTCTTGCTCGTCGGCGGCAGCCTCGTTTGGGTCGGCTTCGCGCTCGAACGCGGCCTGCGCCGCCCGCGTGGCGCGTCACCGCGTCCCGCGGCGCCCTGAACCGTTGTCGTGCGCTCGGAGAGAATCTTCACGTGGCCGCGCGATTCTTCTTGCAGCCGTTCTCAATCTCTGTATTCTTTGCTTCAATTGCGCTCACGCGCTTCGCGACGCGTGAGGCCGCCTTCAGGAGGCGCGAAGCGAGAATTGAAGCAAGCTGTGGTTCCTTCCACTAAGTCCCATCCGCATGCCGGACATTCGAAGCTCTCTCTCTGGCCGCTCGTCGCCGCCACCTTCTTCATGGTCTCCGGCGGCGCCTACGGCACGGAAGAAGTCGTCCACGGCGCCGGATATGCGCGCGGCATCCTGATCTTGCTCGTCACGCCGCTGCTTTGGAGCCTTCCCACCGCCTACATGGTCGGAGAACTCTCCAGCGCCATTCCCGAAGAGGGCGGCTACTACGCCTGGGTCTGCCGCGGCATGGGCCGCTTCTGGGGCTTTCAGGAAGCGTGGCTCTCGCTCGTCGCCAGCGTCTTCGACATGGCCATCTACCCGACGCTCTTCGTCGCCTATCTCGCGCGCCTTTTTCCCTGGCTCGGCGACGGCTGGCGCGGAATCGCCGTCGGCGCGCTCGTCGTGCTCGTCTGCGTCGCTCTCAACATCGCTGGCGTCCGCGTTGTTGCCGCAACCTCCACCTGGCTCTTCCTGGCGCTTACCGCGCCCTTCGCGGTCATCTGCGTCCTCGCGCCCTTCCGCCACGGAGCGCTCCTTAATGCCGCTCCACCCTCCGCCTCCACCGTCGGCATTACCGGCGGAATCCTCATCGCCATCTGGAACTACATGGGCTGGGACAACGCCTCCACCATTGCCGCCGAAGTCGAGAATCCCCAGCGCAACTACCCGCGTGCCATGCTCGGCGCCGTCGCCCTCGTCGCCGTCACCTACATCCTTCCCGTCGCCGCCGTTTCAGCCACCGGACTCTCTCCCGCCGCGTGGGAGACCGGTTCGTGGGCGGACATTGCCGGCCTGCTCGGCGGCAACTGGCTGCGCGTCGCGCTCGTCCTGGGCGGCCTCGTCAGCGCTTTCGGCATGCTCAACGTTCTGCTGATGAGCTATTCGCGCCTCCCGCTCGCCATGGCGCAGGACGGTATGCTCCCCGCCATGTTCTCGCGCCTGCATCCGCGCACGCGCGCGCCCTGGGTCGCCATTCTCGTCTGCGCCGTCGCCTGGAGCTTGTGTCTCGGTTTCGGCTTCGAGCGCCTGGTCACCATCGACATTCTCGTCTCAGGCTCCAGCCTCCTGCTCGAGTTCGCCGCGCTCATCGCGCTGCGTTATCGCGAGCCTCAACTCCAGCGCCCTTTTCGCGTTCCGGGTGGCATAGCCGGAGCCTGGCTCGTCGGCGTCTGCCCCGCGCTGCTGCTCGGAATCGCGGCCGTTCACGGAGGAAAGGAAACGATCCTGGGGATCTCGTCGCTCGCCTTCGGCGCGCTGCTGATGCTCGCCGGCGTCGTCGTCTACTGGCTCAACAGCCTGGTAAAACCCGCCGGCTGGCTCTCTCCTGCGCGCGAACCCTCGCCCAGCGCCGACTAAGCGCTCCGGCTCCCTAGGGGACATCCACCCCCGTGTAGGAATCACGAGCTTTCGCCCCTGAAGCTGTCCCCTCGCTCTCTTCCCACCCGTCGGCAATTCGTTCCGGCCCGCCATACATGGTCTTGCGCGTGCCCACTTTCGCCAGCACGAGCTGCGCGTTTCCCGTGTTCCGCTCCAGAAACGACGCCTCGCAGATCGCCAGGTAGTATTCCCACATGCGCATGAACCGCTCGTCGAAGCCCAGCGCCCGCACCTCCGCCAGCGATCCCTGAAACCGCTCCCGCCAGATCGCCAGCGTCCGCGCGTAATGCTGTCCGATCTCTTCCGCGTGATGGAGTGTCAATTGCGTGGAGCGCGCCAGCGAATTCAGGATTTCCCCCACCGACGAAAGTTCCGAGCCCGGAAAAATGTATGTCTGTATCCAGTCCGTGTACTCCAGGTATTCCGCAAAGCGTTGGTCCGGCACCGTGATCGTCTGCAGCAGCATGGCTCCGTCCCGCGTCAGCAGCCGGTCGCACGTGCCGAAAAACTCGTCGTACCTCTCGTGCCCCACCGCCTCGAACATTTCCACGCTCACCAGCTTGTCGTACTGTCCCTTCAGCGTGCGGTAGTCCTCCCCCAGCAGTTCGATGCGCTTCCCCGCAGGCCCCGCGGCGCGGAACAGGGCGCGCGCCTCCTCGTATTGGTCCCGGCTGATCGTTGTCGTCGTCACCCTGCAACCATAGTGCCGTGCTGCGTACAGCGCCAACCCGCCCCAACCCGTCCCGATTTCCAGCAAGTGGTCGTCAGGCTCCAGCATCAGCTTCCGGCAGATGCGCTCGTATTTCGCGATCTGTGCCTGCTCCAGTGTTTCCTCCGCCCCTTCGAAGTACGCGCACGAGTACGCCATCGTCGGATCCAGAAACAACCGGAAGAACTCGTTCGACAAATCGTAGTGATACCGTATGTTCTTCCTGCTGCCCCGCATCGTGTTTTCCCGCAGGCTGTGCATCACCCGCCGCCGCCACCGGTGTAGCGCACTCGATAGCCGGTTCCTCCGGCTAAGCTCCTCCATATTCCGGATCGCGAACCGCGCCACCGCCACCAGGTCCGGCGACGACCAGTCCCCGTCCATGTAGCTCTCACCCATCCCGATTTCCTCGCGCCACAGCACCCGCGAGAAGAATCGCTCGTCATGCACCACGATCGTCGCCGATGGCCCTTTCGTGGCGTCCCCGCCCGTGTATGTCTGTGGCCCGCACACCAGCTCCAGTCGTCCTTCGCGGAAGCTCTCCAGCGTCTTCCGCGCGAAATACCACGCCAGCCGCGCGTCCCACGCGCGCCGCTTGACGATCCCCGTCAGCACCGCTTCGTCAGACATATTTCCAGATCGTCCTCCGCGGCGTCCCTTCGCTCGCCGCTCCCGGATGCGGAACATACGGCGTGCCCTTCAGCCGCAGCCGCAGCGCTTCCCAGTAGATCGCCGCGATCACCTTCGCCGTCAGCCACGGATACTGCGCCAGCGTCCGCCGTATTTCCCCCGCGTTCCACTCCCGCCGCTCCAGCGTGAGCGTCGCGTCGAAAAACACTCCGTCGTCCGTGTGCGTATTCACGTGTGCCACTAGGCTGTCGCCCGGCGGCGTGAAGATCCACGTGTAACGCGGCGCCAGGTCCATGAACGGCGACACGTGAAACATCTTCCGCGTTTCGTACCGTCGCGCCGTCGTCCCGCGCCGCTCCCCGGCATCCGCCCGCGCCGCAGCCTGTTCGGATTCCGCCGTCAGCCAGTAGTTGCACGTCTCCCCGAACGTATTGTTCACTTCCGCCAGCATCATCTCCAGCTGCCCCGTCTGCCCGTATACGTAGTAAAACGACACCGGATTGAAGCAATACCCCAGATACCGCAGATTCGTCAGCAGCAGAATCCGTCCTTCCGGCAACGTAACCCCGTGTGCCGCCGCATCAGCGCGCAGCCGTTCTCGCAAAGGCAGCGCAGGGTCACCAAAATGGTCCCGCTCGTCGTACCCCGCCCAGTTCCACCGGTTATAGCTCGCCAGCCGCGACGCCCGCATCATCTCCGCGATCCGGTCCACGTCCAGCATGGCCATGAACACCGGATACGCAAACTCGTGCTTCACCGGACGGAATCTCCGGTGCCGCAGCGTCCCCGCGTAAATCCCCGTCCCTGCCTCCATCAGCATTCCACTCCCATCGCCCGCGCCACCCGCATCGCTGAATTCAATCCGTCCTCATGAAACCCGAACATCCAATACGCCCCGCAATAGTGAATCCGGTCCCGTCCGCTGATCTCGCTCCACCGCCGCTGCGCCCGCACCGCCTCCAGCGTGTACAACGGGTGGTGATACACAAATCGCCGCAGCACCTTCGCCCGGTCCACCGCCCCGTTCGCATTCAGCGTCACGCAGTAATCCTCCCGCGTGCGCAGCGCCTGCAGCCGGTTCATGTGATACGTCAGCGTGGCTCCCGGGGCCGAATTGCCATCGAGATGATAGTTCCACGACGCCCGCCCCCATTCCGTTCGTGGCAGCAGCCTCCCGTCCGTGTGCAGCACCGCCTCATTCGCCGTCGTCTGGAATGCCCGCAGCACTTCCCGCTCCGCTTCCGTCGGATTCTCCACCAGCTCCCGCGCCTGGTTCCCGTGGCACGCCAGCACCACTTCATCGAACTCCGCCGCCGGCCCGTTGAGCGCCTTCACCCGCACGCTTCGTTCCCGCCGCTCCACTCCCGTCACCCGCGCCCCGCGCACAATTCTCTCCCGGTACGGCGCTGTGATCGGTTCGATGTAACGGCTGCACCCGCCGGGAATCGTCCGCCACCGGATGTGTCGCGTCAGTTGCAACATCCCGTGATTCTCAAAAAACCGGAAGAGCGTCGTCGCCGGAAACCTTCCGACCTGCCCCATCGCCGTCGACCAGATCGCCGACGCCAGCGGAAACAGGTACCGCCGCGTAAAAACCTCGCCGAACTTCTCCCGCTCGAGAAACTCGTCGAGCGTGACCTCCTGCGCCCCCTCGCGCGCCAGTAATCGCCGCGCCGCTCCGTTGAACCGGTGCACCTCACGCAGCAGCCCATACTGCGCCGCGCGCAGCGTGCTCCCCTTCTGCGCAAAGAATCCCCGCAGCCCCCTCGAGCTGTACTCGAAGTCGCTGTGCTCGTCCCGCACGGAGAACGACATATCGCTCTCCACCGTCGGCACGCCCAGCTCGCCCAGCAGCCTCACCAGATTGGGATAATTCCGCGTGTTGTGGACCATGAACCCCGTGTCCACGGGCTTCTCGCCCGCTTCCGTTTTCACCGTCACTGTGTGGGTGTGCCCGCCCAGCCGCCCCTCGCGCTCGTAGAGCGTGACGCGGTGCCGCCGGCTCAGGTAGTACGCCGCAGCGAGTCCCGATATCCCGGAACCTATGACTGCGATCTCTTTCAACCGAACGTCCCCGAAGGATTGCTGCTGGCGCCGTCTGCCCTCCAACCCTGGCAACCGGCCCCGAAGCTGTGTAGCCTAACTCCACCGGCGCGCCGGGTAAAGAGAGTGGCCGGCCTTTCCTGGCTGTGCTCTGGCTCTTGTAGTTGCAACGGAGCTGCTGTCCACCATGCACCCAAAAGGAGACTCATGCGAGCTTCCCTCATCGTCCTCTTCATCGCCATCTTCACCTTCATGATCGCCGTCACCCTCTGGGCCGCCTCGCACTCCAGTCTTCTCGACCCTGCCGTGCGCGCCGCCTACAATTCCCAGCCCTGGGCCCTCGCCACCCTCGCCGACGCCTACTGCGGCTTCATCACTTTCTTCGTCTGGGTCTGCTTCCGCGAGCGCGGACTCGCCGTCAAGGTCCTGTGGCTGGTCCTGATCCTGCTGCTGGGGAACATTGCCATGTCCTTCTATGTGCTCCAGCAGCTCTTCCGCCTGAAGCCGGGCGACTCTCTGTCGTCCCTCTTTGCGCCCCGGCCGGCATGAGACTTGCCGGCAAAATCGTCTCGTTCATCCGGGGATTGCTCCAGCAGGGCCTCTCTCCCGAAAAAATTGCGCTCTGCCTCGCACTCGGCGTGACCATCAGCACGGTCCCGATTTCCTTCGGTCTCGGCACCGCTCTTTGCGCTGCGGCGGCGCTGCTCTTCCGTTTGAACCTTCCGGCCATTCAGGCCGCCAACTGGGCCTCCGCGCCCCTTCAGGTCCTTCTGTTCATTCCCTACATGCGCGTCGGCGAGTTCCTTACCCGCGCGGAGCCACTGCCCCTTTCCATTCAGCAGATCACCGCCATGTTTCGCGCCGATCTCTGGGGCAGTCTCAGCCGCCTTTGGGGCTCGATTCTTCGCTCCACACTCGGGTGGGCCGTGGTCGCCCCCGTGGCGGTGTTCGTCATCTACATCACCTTGGTTCCGCTGTTGCGCCTGATCCCGGTGCTGCCCCGTGAGAGCGCCGGCGCCGCCCTCGCCGATCCCGGCGCGGAAAAAGAACCGTGATCCCCGCGCTCCACCTCATGCTCCTCGGCTGGCTCGTTGCCGCCGCCGTGATGGCCATCCTCTGGGCGATTCACATGCCCATGCGCAACGCCGCCATCGTCGATTTCGGCTGGGCCTTCCTCCTCCCTACCCTCGCGATCTTCTACGCCGTCGCCGCCTCCGGCCACGGCACGCGCCGCTGGCTGCTCGCCGGAATGGCTGCGATCTGGGGCTACCGCCTTGCCTTCTATCTCCTCTTCACCCGCATCATCGGCCATCCCGAGGAAGGACGTTACGTCGAACTCCGCCGCTCCTGGAAAACGAATCTCCCGCTGAAATTCCTGATCTTCTTCCAGGCCCAGGCCCTTCTCGACGTGCTTCTCTCCGCGCCATTCGCCCTCTCCTCGCTCGATCCGCTTCCCGCACTCCGCTGGAACGAACTCGCCGCCGCCACAATCTGGGCCATCGCCTTTGCCGGAGAAGCCGCTGCAGACGCGCAGCTCAGCGCCTTCAAGTCCGATCTCGCCAACCGCGGAAAGACTTGCAACGCCGGCCTGTGGAGATACTCGCGCCACCCCAACTATTTCTTTGAGTGGCTCGTCTGGGTCGCCTACGCCCTGTACGCTCTTCTCGCTCCCTGGGGCTGGGTGGCCTTGCTTTGTCCCGCACTGATGTTGTTTTTCCTCTTCCGCGTCACGGGAATCCCCGCCACCGAAGCACAGGCCCTCCGCTCCCGTGGCGACGAGTACCGCCGCTACCAGCAAACCACCAGCGCCTTCGTCCCCTGGTTCCCGAAGAAGTTGCCGCCGCCCGGCTGCGTCCCCTGACCCCTCTCCCGTCCATGCCCTCTCTCATCGAATCCGGTCTTCTCCCGGACCCACTCCTCCGCTGGGGCATCCGCCGCGTCTGCGCCGCTCGCCTCCGCGACGAATCCGCTGGCGGCCCCGAAGCCATCGCCCGGCGCCGCCGCGACCTTATCGCCGCCCTCAACGCCTCGCCCATCGCCATCCGCGCCGGCTCCGCCAACACCCAGCACTATGAAGTCCCCGCCGAGTTTTTCCAGCACGTCCTCGGCCGTCGCATGAAATACAGTTGCGGCTACTGGCCGGCCGGCGTCACCACCCTCGACGCCAGTGAAGAAGCTATGCTCGCCCTCGCCACGGAACGTGCGCGCCTCGCCGACGGCCAGCGCATCCTCGAGCTCGGCTGCGGCTGGGGCTCCCTCACGCTCTATCTCGCCGGCTGCTTTCCCGCCGCCCGCATCACCGCCGTCTCGAATTCCCGTTCCCAGAAAGCCTTCATCGAGGCCCGGGCCCGCGAGCTAGGCATCCGCAACATCGAAGTCGTCACCGCCGATATGAACGATTTCGCTCCCGCGGATCGCTTCGACCGCGTGGTCTCCGTCGAAATGTTCGAGCACATGCGCAACTATCGCGAACTCCTCGCGCGCGTCTCCCGCTGGATGCTTCCGCACGCTCTCCTCTTCATCCACGTCTTCGCCCACTCCCGCTTCGCCTATCCGTACGAGGACCGGGGCCCCAACGACTGGATGGCCCGCCATTTCTTCACGGGCGGCATGATGCCCAGCCGCGACTTGCTCCCTTCCTTCAACGATCACGCCCGTTGCATCGAGCAATGGCCCCTCGACGGCACGCACTACCAGCGCACCGCAAACGCCTGGCTGGCGCAAATGGACGCCAACGCCCGTGCGCTCACACCTGTCCTCGCCCGAATTTATGGTGAACGCAACGTGCGTCAGTGGAGGGAGCGCTGGCGCATCTTCTTCATGGCCTGCGCTGAGCTGTGGGGCTATCGTGGCGGAACGGAATGGATCGTGTGCCACTACCTCTTCGAAAAATGCGGCGCCTAGGTGCCCTGCGCTCGGCGTCAGGGACCCGCCTTCTCCCTTCGAATCGCCTCAGTTGGGGTGGTAGAAGATCGAAGTCGTCGAGTTATCCCCGGCCCCGCCCAGGAAGCTCGCATAGTTCAGCGCCGCGCCGTCCGCCGTCATCTTGATGATCACGGCGTTCCGGTTTGCTCCCAGCGGAGTGCCGTTGAACGTCTTGAACAGCGCGTTGGAGGTCACTGGGAAATCGCCCGACGTCGTCGAAAGCGTGAAGTAGATGTTTTCAGGCGTGTCCAGTTGGATGTGCGTCGCATCCGCCGTTTCCGCTCCACTGCCGCCCAGCAGCGTCGAGAACACTTGGTTGCTCAGGTCCGGGGAGAATTTCACCGCCACAAAATGTGTTTGCCCGGCCGCGGCTGGGCCTAGCGTCGTCCTCACCGGAAAGTCACTGGCGTCCGTCGGCATCACCACGATCGGGTTCAGATCGCTGTCCACCGCGATTCCCTTGCATGCCTGCACCCCGCTCGCGCTCGTACCGCCAAGATACGTCATTTCTTCTATCACGCCCGTGCTGCTCAGCACGGCGACATACGCATTCTGGGTGCCCTTCAGCGTGGGCTGGAACGCGTTTGCCGTAACCGGCAGGTCGCTCGCATTCGTTTGCCCGCACACGTACACGCTTCCGGAGGCATCGAACGCCAGGCCCCCCGACGCCGTTGTCGTCGTCGGCGTACCGGGGTTGGCCCCGTTCGTCTTTCCAAAGAGCAGCGTGCTGGTTACCTGGACCGCGCCGTCCGGTGTGAAGCTCGTCACCACGCCCGCCGTCCCCACTCCCGTGAGTGTCGGCCGCGCCTGCGTCGGCGGTATCGGAAAACCCACCGGCGCCGGCGTGGAAGAAACTGACGAGGTTTTGCCGGTTATGTAAACGGCCCCGATTGGACTGATGCTCATCCTCCCGTCCGCAAAATCGTCGTTCGCGCCTCCCACCAGCGTGCACCACAGCAGCCGGGAGCTCGGCGTCGATCCGTTCGGATTGAACTTCGCCAGAAAGAAGTCGTTCCCGCCGTTGTTGGCTGTCTGGAACGCCCCCGATGTCCCCGCCAGTCCCATCGAGGCCGCGTTCGACGTGCTCCCGCTGATGTAGATGTTTCCGCTGGTGTCCACCACGATCCCGTTGCAGGTCTCGTCGCCTGCCCCGCCGAAGTACGTCAGGAACTGGATCGCCCCGGTCTTGTTGAACTCGGCGACAAAAGCGTCGCGGCCCCCTCCGATTGTGCCCTGGAAGGGGTTCTTGGTTTGCAGGCTCCCGTCCAGCGTCGAACCGCACACAAACACGTTGCCGTTTGTGTCGATGAACACGTCGCGCACGTCTGCCGAGCTTGACGTCCCTCCCAGGTACGTCGAGAACGCCGTCGCCGACGACGTGGTCATCCCCACGGCCGTCGTCTGCGTCACGCTGGTCAGAAACCCGGTGTAGCTCCCGGCCGGCGGTGGCGTGCCCTGGAAGGCCGTGGTCAGCGGGAAGTTGTTTGCATTGGTCGCTCCCGTCGTCACCAGTTGCTCGCTCAGCGTGGCCGTCTGCGCCGCAATGATGTTCACCGTGTTCGACACCGCGGCCATCACTGACGCTGTAACCACCACCTGCGTCGCCGACGTAATCGTGCCCGTCGCCGTCGCCACAAAGGTTGCGCTCGTCGCGCCCTGGGGCACCACGACTTGTGCCGGAACGCTCAGGTTGTCAAGGGCGCTCCCCAGCGCGACAGCCGTCCCCCCGGCGCCAGCCGCTGCGGTCAGCACCACGGTGCCCGTCGTGTTCTGCCCGGTCCGGATCGTCGAGGGATTGAAGAACATCTGTCGTACGTCCGCCGTCGGCGGCAGGATCGTCAGCATCGCCTGCTGCATGGCTCCGCCGAGCGACGCGGTTATCGTCACCGTTACTGGCGGAGAGGTTGGCAACGGCAGCGGAAGCGTCGTGATCGCAAAGTTCGCGCTCGTGCTTCCCGGCGGCACCGTAACCGCTGGCGCGGCCTGCGCCAGGTTCGAACTGCTCTGCACCACCACCACTGCGCCATTCTGCGGCGCCGCGCTTTGCAGCGTCACCGTACCCGTGGTCGTGCCGCTGCCCACCACGGACGTCGGATTAATCGTCAGGCTGAGCAGCGCCGGAGCGGGTACGACCGTCAGCGTCGCGGGCAACGAGAACCCGTTGACCGTAACCATCAGCGTTACCTTGACGGACGACGTCACCACGCTTGTCGTGATCGGGAAAGTGACCCCCGTCTGGTTTTGCGGCACCGTTACTGTGCTCGGGACTTGCACGCTCGGGTCGCTCGACGTAAACGTGAGGTCAATTCCGCCCGGTGGCGCCTCTGCCGCGATCGTCACTGTCCCAGTCAGGTTCCCAGACGCCCCTCCCTGCACCGTCCCCGCGCTCACCGTGAACGACGTAGGTATCAGCGCGCTGATCGCGACTACCGAAATGTTCGTCGTGACCGAACCGGTCGTTGTCCCGGATCCGGAGAGGCTCGCCGTCAGCGTGATCTGCGTCGAGTTGCTCACCGGGCCTCCCACCAGCGTGAACGTCTGGCTCGCTGTGCCTGCTGGGATCGTCAGTGTCGCGGGCACAGGCAGTGCGGTCGGGTTGCTGCTTGTTAGTTGCACCGCTTGCCCGCCCGCTGGCGCGGGCAGACTTAACTGCACATCGCACGTCACGCTGTTGCCGCTGGTTACGGACGGCCGGAGACAGTTGATCCCCGCCAGGCTCAGCGACGGCACGATCTCCACCGTAAACAGGTACTGCGTCGTGTTCAGCGTCGCGGTGACCGTCACGTCCGTCGTCTTCGTCACCGCGCTGCTCGTAATGGTGAATTGCGCCTGCGTCGCTCCCGCCGGCACTGACACGCTTGCCGGAACCGTGACCGGAAGGGGAGTGCCCACTGGCGTCGCCGGGTTCGTAAATGCCGCCGTAAGTTGAATCGACTCTCCGCCCGGCGGAGCAGGGGGCGTCACCGTCACCGTCCCCGTCATGTTTTGCCCACCCGCCACGGTAAACGGCACGATGTTCAGCGACGTCACTGCCGTACCCGCCGGCGTGAGCGTCAGCGCCACGATGACCGTGGTCGCGTTCAGGCTCGCGGACACGTTTACCGTGCGCGTCGCCGTCAGCGGCGATGTAAAGATGCTGAAGCTCGCCGTCGTTGCCTTCGTCTGCACCGTCACCGGATTCGTGGGCTGCACCACGGAAATGTCGCTCGACGTGATGAATACCTGCTGCCCGGGCGAGAACGCCGGCGAGTTCAGCGTCACCGTGCCCACCAGCGTTTGCCCGCTCGTGGCGTTCGTCTGGTTTACTGTGAAGGCCGTCACCGACAGCGGGTTCTGCGACAGGATCGTCAGTGTCGCGTCGAGGGTCGTGAATGTCAGGTACGTCACGCTGATTTGGGCCGTCTGGTTCGACCCGACCGGCAGTGTCTGCACCTTGAACGTCCCGCTCATCTGGCCTTGCGGGATGAGCAGCGTCAGGGTTACCGGCAGCGTTACGGAATTGTTCGACGTGCTCAGCACCACGGTCACGCCGCCCACCGGTGCCGCTTCGTTCAGCGTCACAGTGGCCGTTGACGTTTCGCCGCCGTTCAGCGTGGCTGGACTCAGCGTCAGCGTGCTGATGGTGACCGCGACGTTCGACGGATTCGATGGTGTTGTTGTGGTACTGCCGCCACCACAAGACATTACGCCGGCAAGCACGACACACAGCAGGCCGCAAATCAGGAAGCGCCTTACGCGATACATTCACTCTCCCGGAATGGAGGTCCCCTCAAACCTTTCAATTGTAACCTGTTCGGATGCGCCCGAAAAAGCGCGAGTTGTACGCAGGAATGGCCCCTGCCGCGGCGGCCGGCCCTGCTCACGTTGGCAAATTCAGCCTGCTGGAGTAGAGTGATTCCTCCCCGGGGAATCCGGCGCGTTCTTTCCAGGTGCACCCGTGTTCGCGCGACTCGCTTCTGCTTTTTTCGCCGCTTGGCTCGCCCTCTCAGCCCCCGCTGACTCCGGCCTTCACTACAAGGCCGAAGTGAGTCTCGCCAACACCTTTTCCATCGAGGTTCGTGTCGCCGGCGACCGCGCGCGTCTCGACATTCAGTCCAGCAACGACCCGAGTCTCGTTGCCGGAACCACTCTGCTCACCCCCGACCGCGGCGACACCTTTGTTGTCGTCGACTCCGCGCGACGTGAGTATTTTTCCCTTCCTCGCAGCGCCATCGTCGGCTTCAAGCAGCGCGAGGCAGACCGCCTGCGCGTCACTGCCGATCCCATTTCCAGCGAGAAGATCGGCGAAGATCAGGGGCCCTACATCGCCGGCTACTCCACGCGCCACCTGCGTTTCCACCTGCGCCTGGCCAGCCATCAGGCCAGAGGCGCCGGCGACTTCAACACCACCATCGAGGTCTTCGAGCACTTCTGGCTGGCCGGACAACTGCCCCAGCACAATACCGATCTCATCATGCTCTCGGATTCCTCCACCACGGGGCTCCCCGCCCTGGACGCGTTCCTCCGCGGCCAGCTGCTCGAACTCCCCGGCTTCCTTCTCAAGCGCAGCGTCGTCATCACCACAGACGACTCGGCCAGCAACCATCGCATCGACCGCAGCTCTTATGAAGTGAAGGAACTCGCCGTCGCGGATTCCCCGCCGGAGATGTTTCAGGTGGCGGAGGGTTTCCACGTGCGCGGCTCGCAGGCCACTCCGTCCGCCCCGCCGCCTGCTCCCGGCGCCCGCCCGCGCTAGCCGGGCAGCCGGCGGGCGGAGTTGCCTCCTGTGGAATCGCCTCGTCTAGTCTGCTGCGGGCGCTTGCGGCAGGTTCCGCGCTGCCGGCGGTGGCATCACCGCCATCGGCGCCGCCTGCGTGTGGAACTGCGCCTCTTCCGTCGAACCCTTCAGCGCGGTCGTCTCGGTCTTGCCGCCCGTGATCACCTGTGCCACTTCATCAAAGTAGCCGGTGCCCACGTACCGCTGGTGCTTCACGCCCTGGTAGCCGTGCTCGCGCTCCGCGGCGAACTCCGCCTCCTGCACCCGGCAGTAGGCGCTCATCCCGCTCTCGCGATAGCCGTGAGCCAGGTCGAACATGCTCAAGTTCAGCGTGTGGAATCCCGCCAGCGTCACAAACTGGAACTTGTAGCCCATCGCCCCCAGTTCCCGCTGGAACTTCGCGATCGTCGCGTCGTCCAGGTGCTTCTTCCAGTTGAACGAGGGTGAGCAGTTGTACGCCAGCAGCTTGCCCGGGAACTTCGCGTGAATCCCCTCCGCGAACTCCCTCGCTTCGGCCAGGTCCGGCTTCGCCGTTTCGCACCAGATCATGTCCGCATACGGCGCGTAGGCCAGTCCGCGCGCGATTGCCGCCTTCGTCCCGCCCTTGTACCCGAAGAAGCCTTCCGACGTGCGCTCGCCGGTCAGGAACGGCCGGTCCAGCGGATCATGATCGCTCAGGATCAGCTTCGCGCTGTCCGCGTCTGTCCGGGCCATCAGCACCGTCGGCACGTCCAGAACGTCCGCCGCCAGCCGCGCCGCGATCAGCTTGTTCACGAACTCGCTGGTCGACACCAGCACTTTTCCGCCCAGGTGCCCGCACTTCTTCGCCGAAGAAAGCTGGTCCTCAAAGTGAACGCCCGCCGCGCCCGCTTCGATCATCGCCTTCATCAGCTCGAAAGCGTTCAGGTTTCCGCCGAAGCCCGCTTCCGCGTCCGCGAACAGCGGGGCGAACCAGTGCGTGCCATTCTTCCCTTCCGCGTGATGGATCTGGTCCGCGCGCATCAGCGCCCGGTTGATCGCGCTCACCAGGCGGGGCACGCTGTTCGCCGGATACAGGCTCTGGTCCGGATACATCTCGCCGGATAGATTTGCGTCCGCCGCCGCCTGCCACCCGCTCACGTAAATCGCCTCGAGCCCGGCCGCAACCT
>Ga0335080_10002489_pt1 | contig 18397 bp, 16 predicted proteins | sample Lox_Sample_34_FD_206720 | JGI IMG/M metagenome (GOLD analysis project Ga0335080, IMG submission 206720) | Soil microbial communities from Loxahatchee National Wildlife Refuge, Florida, United States - Lox_Sample_3.4 | ecosystem: Environmental > Terrestrial > Soil > Wetlands | place: USA...
GGAATTCACCACCGAGCAGCTCAATGCGAGTATCGCCGGGGCCATGGATATCATCTATCACATGTCGCGAACCATCGACGATTTCAGGAATTTTTACAAACCGGACATGGAAAAGCGCTGGTTCAGGGTCGACCAGGTATTGACCCGGGCCATCTCCCTTGTGGAGGAAAATTTCCGGGAACACCGGATAACCATTGATGTAAGCGCCGATGAAGAGCTGGAGATAAGCGGCTATCACAACGAATACGCCCAGGTGCTCCTCAACATCCTGATGAACGCCCGGGACGTGCTTCTGGAAAGAGGGACCAATGAGCCGCAGGTGGCGCTGCGCGCCTGGCAGGAGCAAAGGAAGTCCGTGGTTACCATCTGCGACAATGCCGGCGGGATCTGCGAGGAGATCATGGACAAGATCTTCGATCCCTACTTCACCACCAAGGAAAGCGGGCTGGGTACCGGTATCGGCCTGTTCATCTCGAAATCCATCATCGAGAACAAGATGGGGGGTCGGCTCACGGCGCGGAATGCCGGTCCTGGCGCGGAATTCCGAATCGAAGTCTGATGGCTGGGCAAATTCTCAGCAAAATGATGGCAAAGCAAAAAGCTCCAGATGCAAGGCTTGCGAAAGCTGAAGAATGAGGCGTACATTAGAGGTACGCCGCAGTGACTCAGCTTGAGCTTGAACTGCGCAGATGGACTTTTTGCGAAGCCATCAAGATTATTTTTTTCGTTTCTCCTGCTTCACTTTCATCATATCACCCAGCGACCCCATGGACTTTTCCGCAGACCCCGCAGCCTCGCTGCGAAATGCCGCCAGTCGGGCCTCTTCCTCTTCAGCCGCTTTGGCGGGCCCTGCCAGGGAAAGGGCGACTCGCCGGTTCTCCCGGTCCATGCCCTCCACCTTGATCTCCACCAGGTCCCCTTCCTTCAATACTTCGCGAGGATGACTTATCCGTTTGCCCGCGCCCAGCCTGGAGATATGGATAAGACCGTCTACACCGGCGGCCAGGGTGACGAAGGCCCCGAAAGGGGCCAGCCGGGCAATCCGGCCGGTATGAAAGGACCCCTCCGGATAGGAGCGTGGCACGGTTTCCCATGGATCGGCCTGGGCGTCCTTGAGGCTGAATGAAATCCTCTCTTTCTCCCAGTCAATCTGCTTGATCACCACCTCGACTTCCTGGCCCTCGGCCAGGACTTCATGGATATCGGCAACCCGGCTCCAGCCGATTTCGGAAATAGGAATCAGCCCCTCCATGCACCCCATTGAAACAAATGCGCCGAAATCGCGGATCGAGGTGACTGTTCCTTTAATCTTCATTCCTTCCCGGAGGGTGTCACGGAGCCCCTCCCTCTGCTGGCGCAGCTCTTCTTCCAGGATGGCCCGGTGTGAGAGGACGATGTTCCGCCCCCTTTCGCCGTATTCGGTGACACGGAACGGTAGATGCATGCCCACGTAGCCGCCCGGATTGTCCGTGCGCCTGAGGCCCATCTGGGAAAACGGGCAGAAGGCGCGCGTGTTCCCGGCGACCTTCACCTCGAAGCCCCCTTTCACCTCCTTCTCCACGTGACCCTCCACCGGGATGCCGCTTTTCCAGGCTTCTTCAAGCTGGTTCTGCACGGCGGCGCCTCCCAGCCTGGTGGTGAAGCGCATCTCGTTGTTGGATGATGAGAGGAACCAGGCGGTTATAGTGTCGCCTTCCTTGACTGTCAGGTTACCTTCCGCGTCGAGGAGCTCCTTCCTGTCCAGGACCCCTTCTCCCTTTCTTCCCGTATTGAGAAAGACCCACTCGCCGCTTATCTTCAAGACCTGGGCCGTCACCTTTTCGCCCGGCGCCAGCCGCTTCCCGTGCTCTTTGAAACTCTTCTCGAACAGCTCGGCAAAACTCTCTTCGTTCTCTTCTCCGGCCGCTGTCGCCGGTTTGTTAAGTACTTCGTCCATAAATATATCACACCTTTCGCGTTGTATTAACTGGTACCATCCGGAAGCAACGGATGAGACACTATTGGTTCTATTCGGAAACGAGGAATTTTTCGTCCTGGCAAGGAAATCGAGGGATTGTGCGGAGGCGTACTACGTTGGTACGCCGCACAAGCAAGCCCGAGGATTGACACCGCCAGGGCGGAAAAGGACCGTTTCCTGTTATTTCTGCACCCATCTGCCGTTGGGCAGCTCTATCCACCATCCCGGCTTGGCCTTTTCATGCCTCACATCGGCGAACATGGCCGCCGCTTTCCCCATGACCTGATTTAGCGCCGCATTTGACTCCGGCTGTTTGTTAACCTTCAGGATCGCCTTTGCCATGCCGGTGATCACTACCTTGCGGCTATCATTAACGGCCTTCACGAGCGCCTCGTTTCCCCCCAGCTTTGCCTGGTCCCGCACCGTCAGGAGTCCCTGTTTGTTTTCCCCGACCGCGCCGCTGTCGCGCAGGGCATTCAGCTGGGGAATGCTTGCCTTGATCTGATCATATGCCTTGAGCACCTCCGGCATGCTGGACATCTCGACGGCGAGTTCATCGGCGATATCTCCCGCGGCAAAGGCCGTGGTAATCAGTGACAGTTCGAAATGCTTACCTTCGATGCTGCTCTGGGGTTTCACTTCCGGCGGCTTGTTTTCCTCCGTGCCCGGGGTTTGCGTGCCGGCCGGTTCTCCCCCGGCTGGCTGTCCTTCCGCCGGTTTTGCCGCGGGTTTGCCGGTATCGTCGCCCTGCTTGAGGAGCATATCGTCAAGCGACTTGTAAGCCTGCTTAACGTCCTTTTCGGGGAAATAGACGTTGACCGTGATGACCGCGCAGGCGGCGAGCACGCCACAGATGACGGCAAGGGTCAATTTGGTGATTTTCTTGAACATTTATTACCTCCTCGCTTTCTTATTCGTACGCCGCAGTGACGAGGCTTGAGCGTAACGCAGCAGATGGACTTTTTGCGAAGCCATCAATGGGTAAAGCCTGTTCAATAGCCGACCTTCATACGGTTATAGCGGAGTCGGTTTTTCCCAATGTTTGAGCATAACACGTGCAGCGCCGCAACGCAACCCGGAAGAATCTTCGCCATGGGGAATCGGTTGAATACCGGCCTTGACTTACCATGGCCGTTTACTTTACTGTTAACAAAGAGTTGGTGTAGCGAGGGACATATGGCAATAATTGAAGATAAACTTTACAGGAAGATCAAGCGCGAGGTCGGGCGGGCCATCGCCGACTTCGGCCTCATCGAGGAAGGGGACAGAATTGCGGTGGCGGTGTCCGGTGGCAAGGATTCATACACCCTGCTCCATATCCTGGAGGCGCTTCGCCGGCGGGCGCCGGTCAGGTATGAATTGCTGGCGATCAATATCGATTCCGGCTATCCCGGCTATAAGAGCGACGTAATCGCCGCGCACCTTCGCGAGAAGGGCTTCGACCATCACATGGAAAAGACCACTCACTACGATGTGATAAAAGAGAAGCGCCGCCCCGATTCATCCTTCTGTTCCATCTGCGCTAGGTTAAAGCGGGGGGTGCTCTATACCCTGGCCAGGCAGCACGGCTGCAACAAGCTGGCCCTCGGCCACCACCTTGACGACTTTATCGAGACCTTGCTCCTCAACCAGTTCTTTGTCGGCTCCCTTAAGGCGATGGCGCCGGCCATGCTCGCCGATAACGGGGTGACCACGGTCATCCGGCCGCTCGTGTACGTGGAGGAGCGAGAGATCATCCCGTTCGCCCGGAGCAACCGCTTCCCCGTGGTCTGCTGCTGTTGCCCGGTGTGCGGCCTTGCCGACCAGCAGCGCAAAAGAATGAAAAAGCTTCTGCTGGAACTTGAGCGGGAGATCCCTTCCGTCAAACGGAGCCTGTTAACGGCCCTCGCCAACGTGCATCCGCGCCACCTGCTCGACGGGAGGCTGAAAAAATAAGGCGCCGCCCTACGGCCCGGACACGGCGTTTTTCCACCGCTTCCTTTGCCACGATTGCCTTGCCGCGTTGCAGATCGCTTACTGCATCGACAACGGCGATGTAGCCGCAGTAGATCACCAGTCCGGCGCCGAATATGACCATGGGTTCCATAGTGCCCTCCTTTTCCTTAGGACAAGGATAGCGCATGGGTGTGACAGAATATGTCGCAACAATTACCGCGAATCCGTTTTTTATGAAATCCCTTTTTCGTTCAGATAAGGGCCGTATTTCTTGTCGTTCCCCTGGATATGCTTCTGCAACCACTCCCTGAGGAAAAACATGACAGCCTGCGTGATTGGCGATTTCCCTTCCTTGAGCTGTTTCTGTATATCCAGGACCTGCATGACCAGCATGCTATGCTCTTTCTTGTGGGACTCATAATCGGGATAATTGTGAAGCCTCATGAGCGTCTCTTCGGCTGTAAAGTGAGTTTTGGTATAATCGACCAGTGAATTCAGCACTTCACCCATGACATCCTTACCCTTGCCGACCAGCATGGAATCATGGAGCTGGTTGATGAGATCAATGAGTTTCTTGTGCTGGTCGTCGAATTTCCTGATTTTGACACTGTAAGTGTCGTTCCATGAGAGCAGAGCCATATTGTTTCTCCTTTTTTCTATTATGATTTATACTATCGGCCGGTGTTAACAAAACTTTACTGGATAGATACCCATAATGGATGGCAAACGTTACAGCGCATTCTCTGAAGAACTGAAAAGAAGCTTCGGCTGCCGGGTGCACAGGATCTCCGTGGATGCTGGTTTCACCTGCCCGAACCGGGACGGCACGAAGGGCGTGGAGGGCTGCATCTATTGCGGCGGTGCGGGGTCCGGCTCCTTCGGCATCGCCCGGGGCCTTTCCATTGCCGCCCAGCTTGAGGAAGGGAAAGAGGTGATGATCCGGAAATACAAGGCGCGGAAGTTCATCGCCTATTTCCAGCCGTACTCGAACACCTACGCGCCCGTGGAGCGGCTCGCCACCCTCTACGATGAAGCCCTGGCGGTCCAGGATGTCGTCGGCCTTATCGTCGGCACCCGCCCCGACTGCCTTCCTCCGCAGGTCCTTGACCTCCTGGGCGAATACGCCCGCAGGAGCTGGTTCTGGCTCGAACTGGGGCTCCAGTCCCCCCATGAACGGACGCTCAAGACTCTCAACCGGGGTCACGATTTCGCCGCCTTCGAAACGGCGATGGGCGCTTGCAGGGAGCGGGACATCAGGGTCTGCGCCCACGTCATCCTTGGCTTGCCGGGCGAGTCACGGGAAGAGATGCTTCAGACTGCCGGCATTCTCAACAGGCTGGGGGTGGACGGTGTGAAACTCCATCTTTTGCACGTCATGCGGGGGACCAGGCTTGCCGGTATGTATGAACGGGGGGAGTTCGTGCTCATGGAGCGGGACGATTACGTGGGGCTCGTCTGCGATTTCCTGGAGCTGTTGGACCCACGGATATCGATCCAGCGCCTGACCGGAGACGGCGGGCGGGACCTGGTCGCGCCCCTATGGTCGCTGGCCAAGTTCGAGGTACTGAACGCCATAGACGTGGAACTGGAGCGGCGGGGAAGCTGGCAGGGAAAGAAAGTTCAACGTTAAAACCTGCCCGGCCGGGCTCAGCCCCACAGGAGAAATCCGGGATCGTAAACCGCCCCCAGCTCGGCGTGTTTCGGCATGACCCGCAGCATGAAGCCCTGGCGGCCGCAGAAGCGGCATTCTATCTCGCTGCTGAACAGGTATGACCCGGAACCGAGCTCCGTGACCGATTCAAGGGAAACGATCTCGCCGCCGATTATCGACCCCCTCGAATCGAGCACTCCGAAATAAACGTCAACCGCCAATTCGCCGGGGGGGATGTCGCCAGCAAAGATCTTTGCCCGGATCGGCACCAGGGAGCCGACGGTCACTTCCTCGGCCCCCACTGCCTCGATCTCCTCGATCCGCACCTGGTGCCAGAGCCTGTGCACCTTTTCCTTCCAGGCGGCCAGGCCGGTGGCCAGCGCCAGGTTGTTCCGTCCCAGTTTATGCCACTGCTCGAAGGCCGGGACATAACAGTGTTCCGTATATTCCTGGACCATCCGGTCGGTGCTGAAGACCGGGCAGAGCGTCTGCATGGAGGCCTTCATGCATGCTATCCAGCCGCGGGGAATTCCGTCCGGATCGCGGTCGTAGAAAAGAGGGACGATCTCCTTTTCCAGCAGATCATAAATGGCCCGCCCTTCCACTTCGTTCTGGTATTCGACATCATCGTACACTTCACCCTTGCCGATGGCCCAGCCGTTGTTCCCCTTGTATCCTTCGCACCACCAGCCGTCCAGCACGCTCATGTTCAGACCGCCGTTGAAGGCGACCTTCATGCCGCTGGTGCCGCTCGCCTCCATGGGCCGGCGCGGCGTATTGAGCCATACATCGACCCCCTGTACCAGGTGCCGTGCCACTCCCAGGTCATAATCCTCCAGAAAGACCACCCTGTGACGGAAACGCTCCTGATTGGAAACCTGCACGATCTGGCGGATCAGCTCCTTGCCGTGATGGTCGGCCGGATGGGCCTTGCCGGCGACTATGATCTGCACCGGCCGGCCCGGATCGTTGAGGATTTTCGCCAGACGGTCGAGATCGCGCAACAGCAGGGTGCCCCGCTTGTAGGTGGCGAAGCGTCGGGCAAAACCTATGGTCAGGATATCCGGGTCAAGGACCTCGTCGGCAACAGCAACCTCCTTGGCGGTCAACCCCACCTGCCGGAGTTGTTCTTTCAGGCGCTTGCGGGCAAAGTCCACGAGCTGCTCGCGGCAGCGGTTGTGGGTGCGCCATATTTCCGAGTCGGGAATGCGGCCGACACGACGCCATAATCCGGAATCGGTCGAGTCTTCCAGCCAGCGCGGCCCGAGGTAGCGGATGAGGAGCCCCGCCATTTTGCCGGAGAGCCAGCTCCTGATGTGAACACCGTTGGTTACCGAGTTAATCGGCAGATGTTCTTCGGGGAGCTCCGGCCAGATATTTTTCCACATCCGCCGGGAGACCTCTCCATGCAGCTCGCTCACTCCGTTGACATGGCTGGCCAGCTTGAGGGCCAGAACCGCCATGCAGAAGGTCTCGTTGGGGTTTTTCGGGTTCTGTCTGCCGAGTCCCAGGAATTCCTCGCGGGAAAGGCCGAGGGCTCGGTAATAGCGACCCAGGTATTTTTCCAGAAGGTCCGACGGGAAATGGTCGATCCCCGCCTCTACGGGGGTATGGGTGGTGAATACGTTTCCGGCGCGCACCGCCTCAAGCGCTTCGTTGAAGCGGAGTTTCCGCTCCTCCATGAGGATTCTGATCCGCTCCAGCCCCAGAAAGGCGGCGTGCCCCTCGTTCATATGGCAGATGTCCGGTTCGAATCCCAGGAGCCGCAGAGCGCGGATTCCGCCGATACCTAGCAGAAACTCCTGCCTGATCCGCATCTCCTGGTCGCCTCCGTAAAGGCGCGTGGTAATTTCCCGGTCTTCAGGCGAGTTCTCCTCCAGGTTGGTGTCGAGGAGATAGAGGGGGATGCGCCCGACCTGCACCCGCCAGATATGGACCTTTACCTGGTGCCCGGTCAGGTCCAGCTCGAACTGCATCGGTGAACCGGAAGTATCGCGCTCCAGGCGCAAAGGCAGGTTATAGAAATCGTTTTCCGGATAGAATTCCTGCTGCCAACCCTCGATATTCAGGTACTGCCGGAAATATCCCTGACGATAGAGAAGCCCCACCCCGGCCAGAGGTATCCCCAGGTCGCTGGCGGTTTTAAGGTGGTCGCCGGAGAGCACGCCGAGCCCCCCGGAATAGATCGGGAGCGATTCGTGCAGGCCGAACTCCATGGAGAAATAGGCGACCCGCATGTTCTTTTTCCCCTTGAAAGTCTTTTCGTACCAGGTGCGGCTGGACAGGTACTCACTGAGTCTCTCGTCCACTTCGGCCAGATGCGACATGAATCCTTCGTCGGCCTTCAGCCCGTCCAGAGTCGTCTGCTGGAGGATACCGAGAATTTCCACCGGGTTATGGCGTGTTTCCTTCCAAAGCTCCGGATCCAGCCTTTTGAAGAGATTGATCGCCTCCGGCTCCCAGCACCACCAGAGGTTGTAGGCTATCCTCTGCAATGCCGCCAGTTCCTTCGGCAGGGAAGGCACGACGGTGAATCGATGAAGCAGCTTGGTGAAATCCATATAAACACCTCTGAACTAGCCGCTAGCAGCTAGCGGCCGTTTTCCGGTTTTTCTATGCCAAATTTTTCCAGGCGGTATTGCAGGGTCTTGTAGCTCATGCCGAGCAGGGGGGCGGCCTTGGCAATGACCCAGCCCGCCCTGTCCATGGCCTTGACGATGATCTCCCGCTCCAGTTCTTCCATGGATATCCCCTCGGGGGGGAGATCGAACGGGAGCTGGCCGCCATGATAAGCTTCCCCATGGACCTCTGCGGGCAGGTCTTCCGGCTGGATGTATTCGCTTTCCGCCATGAGAACGCCACGCTCGATGATCGATTCCAGCTGGCGTACATTGCCGGGCCAGCTGAAGTTCATGAGTATTTTCAGCGCCGGCCTGGAAATCCCCAGAAGCCTGTTGCCGGTGGCCTGGCTGTATTTTCTGACGAAAAAATCGGCCAGGGTGGCGATATCGGTTCCCCTCTCACGAAGAGGCGGCAGGTTTATGCGGATGACATTGAGGCGGTAATAGAGGTCATCACGGAAGCTCCCTTTTCTGATCTCGATTTCCAGGTCCCGGTTGGTGGCGGAGATTATCCGCACATCGACGGGGATGTTGACCTTGCCGCCGACCCGGCGGATCTCCTTTTCCTGGATCGCCCGAAGCAGCTTGGCCTGCATGGCGACGCTCAGCTCGCCGATCTCGTCGAGGAAGACGGTCCCCTTGTCGGCCGCCTCGAAAATGCCTATTTCACGGCTCCCCGCCCCGGTGAAAGAGCCCTTTTCATGGCCGAACAGCTCCGATTCCATGAGGGTCTCCGGTATGGCGGCGCAGTTGATGGCAAAGAATGGCTCTTCCTTTCTCGGGCTTCTGTCATGGATGGCCCTGGCCACCAGTTCCTTCCCCGTTCCCGACTCGCCATAAATGAGGACCGTTGAGCCGGTCGGCGCGATCTTGTTGACAACGCGGAAGACCTCCCTGATCTTCGGATGTTCGCCGATGATGGCCGGTATTCCCTGGCTCTCCTCCAGTTTTTTGTGGAGCGCCTGGTTTTCCTTGAGGAGCATGATCCGCTCGAACGCGCGCCTCAGAGTAAGAAGCAGGTCTTCCCGGTCCAGCGGTTTTTCCAGGTAATCGAACGCCCCCTTCTTCATTGCTTCCACGGCCGAATCGATCGTGCCATGGGCGGTCATCATGACGACGCACTGCTGGGGGTCCGCGGCCAACACACTGTCGAGAAGCTCCATGCCGGACATCCCTTGCATCTTCAGGTCGGTCAGTATCAAGTCGAAGCCTTCTTCCTTCAAACGATCCAGCGCCTCTCGTCCCCCTGGCACATCGGCGGTGTGGTACCCTTCCTTTTGCAGGATGGTCGTAAGGATTTCCCGTTGTCCTTTTTCATCGTCAACTATAAGAATGCTGCCGGACATAAAAAACTCCTGAATTCAGATTCAAAAAATCGTCAATCCCGCGCATGCGCGCAGAAGCGCTACAGCGCGCAGGCGCGAAAGCGGGTATCCAGTGTTTTTCTAATGTATAAATTCCTGGATTCCCGCATGCGCGGGAATGACGGAAATGTGTACTTTTCAAGGTGTTGTGAATTCATCACTATTATTATTTTTTCCGAACCGGCAGGATTACCGTAAACGTGGTCCCTTTGCCCGGGCTGCTTTCCACGGTGATACTGCCGCCATGCTCCCTTACGATCCGCTCCGTAATGGCCAGCCCCAGGCCGATCCCGGCCTCCTTGGTGGTAAAGTAGGGCTGGAATATCTTTTCGATATCTTCGGCGGCGATCCCCTGTCCCCTGTCGGCAAAGGTGAGGCGGAACTGCCCGGCAGCATCGTAGACGGCGCCGAGGGTGATCTCGCCCCCTTCGGGCATGGCCTGGGCCGCGTTGTTGATGAAATTGAAGAGACAGTTGCGCATCAACTCCTGGTCGGCCTCCATCATCGGCAGGTCCGACGCCAGGTTCGTCACCACCTCGATGCGCTGCTCCGCCAGTTTCCCCTGAAGCAGCGGCAACGCCTTCCGGATCAACTCGGGATAGGAGAACTCCGCTATCCGCAGTTTCAGGGGCCTGCCGTAATTCATGAAGTTGAGGACCATGTAGTTGACCCGGCGGACTTCCTCCTTGATCTTGTCAGTGAGGGTTTCCATTTCGTCGCGCTGGCCGGGGAGCAGGGCAACAAACTCGCTTTTCAGGTGGTCAATGGCGAGGCTGATGTAATTGAGGGGGTTCCTGATCTCATGGGCAATCCCGGAGGCCAGCTGTCCCACCTTGGAGAGGTGCTCCGCCTCATTGAGCCTCTTCACCAGGGTCTCCCGTTCCCGTAGCTTGTCTACCATTTCATTGAAGCTTTCGGCAAGCTCGCCGATCTCGTCGGAGCTTTCCACCGGAAAGGTCACCGAGAGATCACCGGCCGACACCTTCTTGACCCCCTGCACCAGCCGGTTGATTGGGTCGGTGTATCTTCTGGCGAGGAAAATGGCGAGCAGGATGCCGAACATGAAGATCAGGCAGGTGGCGACCAGTCGCTTGATAAAATTTTCGTGCTGGATGTCACGGATATTGTCGAGGAGCAAGTTTATCTGTACGTAGCCGAGCTGCTCGTCACCGACGATGACCGGCACGACCAGGTCATAGGGATGCTGCGGGGCATTGGGCGCCCCTTTGCCGGCCCGGGAGGCCTTGAGCCCGGTTTCCGTTTTTTTAATCTCGCGCCGCTTCCCCACCTTTTCCGGGTCGGTGGAGTTGATTATCTCCCCTTCATTGCTGATGATGTTGATTTCGTTGATCCCCTTGTTCCGGGCGCTTTTCAGATACTCCTTGAGTCGTGAGGATTTAGTCTCGGTATCGGACGTCAGGTCTTCCACGCTGATCTGAATGGCTTTTGAAACCTCGGTGGAGCTTTCCTGGATTTCATGGACCAGCTCGTTCTGGGTGTACTGGTTCATGATGAAGAGGGTCAGCATGGTAATGATCAGCAGGGAAAGCATTATCATCACCAGTCTGGCATTGAGTTTCAAGGGAATAACCTCTCACGGGGGATATGCAGTTTTGGTATTATACAACAGGGAACAGGGGGAAACAAGTTGTATGTCCGCCTGTTCGCACGCCCGGCAACGTACGGATACGCGGTGCGCCTGTGTCAAGCTGGCATTATGGCTTCAATTCTCGCCTATTATCTGCTACTATCCGCCATAATTAATTTCTAATCATTTTTTCTTGGCCTTACTGCAGAGGCACAATGCAAAGGGGGGGACTGTGCAGGAACGTTACCGCATCTTCAGTGTCGGCGACATAAATGCCTTTTTCGGTCTCATGCTCGACAACATGTCCGGCCTGGTGATAATGGCCGCCATTCTCACTGGTGCGTTTCACATGCCGCGGGAGATCGTTCTTTACAGAATGATCCCGGGGAGCGCCGTCGGGGTCCTGTTCGGAGATATCCTCTATACCTGGATGGCGGTCAGACTGGCGCGCCGGACCGGCAACCGCCGCGTCACTGCCATGCCCCTCGGCCTCGACACCCCGTCCACCTTCGGCATGGCCTTCGGCGTTATCGGCCCCACGTTCCTTGCTTCCGGTGACGCCAGCTTCACCTGGGAAGTGGGAATGGCGACCATCGTCCTCATGGGAGTGTTCAAGATCGCCGCCTCCTTCTTCGGGCCAGGTTTACGGCGGATTATACCCCGGGCCGGGCTGCTCGGCAGCATCGCCGCGGTGGCACTCATGCTCATCGCCTATTTGCCGTTTCTCAAGCTTTTTGCCTCGCCGGTGGTGGGCTTTCTTTCCCTCGCCATCATCCTGGTCTCCCTGATTGCCAGGATAAGGCTTCCCTTCCGGGTTCCGGGCGCATTTGCCGGGGTCCTGTGCGGAACGGTGCTCTACTACCTCCTCGGCCTGGCTGGACTTCTCCCTGCCGATCACCATTTCCTCCCCCACTTGCCCGAGCTCCGTTTCGCCCTCCCCTTGCCGACACCGGCCTTTCTGCACGGCATGGCAAGGGCGCTGGCTTTTCTGCCTCTTGCCGTTCCCTTCGCCCTGGCCACGGTAGTAGGAGGGGTTGACGTAACCGAGAGCGCCGCTGCGGCCGGAGATGACTATTCGACCCGCAATATTCTCCTCGTCGAGGGTTTCGCCACGCTCCTTGCGGGGATGTGCGGCGGCGTGATCCAGTCCACTCCCTACATCGGTCACCCGGCCTACAAGGAGATGGGGGGCCGGGCCGGCTATACCCTGGCGACGGCCCTTTTCATCGGCCTCGGCGGGATATTCGGCTATCTCTCGTTTTTTGTCGATCTGCTGCCCGAAGCCGCGGTGGCGCCGATCCTCGTCTTCATCGGCATCGAGATCACCGCCCAAGCCTTCGAGGCCACCCCACGGCGCCATTTCAAGGCGATCGCCCTGGCGTTTCTTCCCACCATTGCCTACCTGGTCCAGATCGGACATGGCCTGATGCTCGGCAATCTGGGGAAAAAGACATCCGATCTGACAGGGGAGATGCTCGCGAGTTACAAGGTGAACCTGGTCCTCGGCAACGGCTTTATCGTCACATCGCTCCTTTGGGGAGCAACCTTCGCCTTTCTTCTCGATCACAAGCTGAGACAGGCCGCCGCCTTTCTCGTGGTCTGCGCCGCCGCCACCCTCTGCGGGGTGATCCACTCTCCCCTCGAATCCGGCGCGCTCTTTCTCCCCTGGTCGCCTCCCGAGCCCATTACCTGGCATCTGGCCGCGGGTTACGGAGGGATGGCGCTGGTTTTGCTCGGGCTGGATATCCTGAATCCCGCATTATCCCTGGAAATGAAAGAAAGCTGAAGGGCAGAGGAACTTTCCCTGGTCAGGGTTCGGCATCCTTGTTCCTGCCGAAGAATTTCCGGGCGGCGTCGATATTCGGCGAGACGCTCGCGTAACCGGTCGCATAGGCACGGGCGGCCTCCGACAGACCGGGCTGATTCAGCTCTTTTTCGGCCCGCATCCCGTACATTTTGGTAAGATTGTTGCCATTTGCATTGGTGGCAACAAGGAAGGAACAGAGCTGGGACAGGGCGTCGACCCGCCCTTTAAGATAGGCAATCTCTTCTTCGGTGGTCATCAGGTTCTCCTGTCGGTATTGATTATTGGCGCATGCGGCGCACTCTCTTTATCGATTTGAATGGTATGTTTATACAGGTAAATCCTGAAAAAGCCGTCGCGCAAAGCTCGCCAAAAGTGTGCATCCGTGGTTAACTGATTTTATCTTGGTGATCTTTGCGAGAGAAAGTCGTTCTCAAGATTTTACCGGCCTGCAAGCTTTGCGCACAAATCCTCGAACGTCTTCCCGTTTACCTTCAGTTCCAGCGGCTTGCCGTTTTCCTGCCAGCCGATGGTGACGGCCCCGCCGACCATACTGTTTTCCATTTCGGCGAAGAGGACCGCCCGCGGGTCGAGGAAAAGGTTGCCGGAACGGACGAAGCCCCGCTTCGTGATCTCCGCCACGAACTCCTCCATTTCGGCCTTCGTCACTTTCTTGAACATCTGCTTGCGCACCACGGGCCCTTCGAGCCAGACGTCAAGGAGATTGCTCTCCTCAGTCAACAGAGGGTTTTCCTTAGGGGTGGTAAGTTGGGCGGCGATGATTCTCCCGGTGTTGATGTAGCGCATATTCGCTCCTCCAGATTTATTAAGGTTGCTGGGATTAGAGTGAAGATTATTAGGTTACCTTCGGCCCTCAGCCTTCGGCCTGTTTTTCCCCCTCGCAGGCCGGCCTGCCGTAAACCCTCTCATAGGCCCGGCAGAACGGGCAGATGTCCTTTTCCAGGCGGCGTACAATCTGATAGGCCATCCCCTTGCCCCTGCTCCGCGCATTCCTGCAGAGCGGGCACCATTCGCAGATGAGCGCCAGAAAACGGTCCCTTGAATCAGTCCTTTCAGAATCCATGGGCATCCCCCTCAATCCCGGACGATCACTCCGCATGCTTACGTCCAGGTATTTCCAGAACCTTATAAATCAACGGAGGGATGTTGTAAAGAAGGTTTTCACTTCCGGCAAAACCGGCGACCGATTGAACCCGCTTGAAAAGCAAGTTTAGAGATAACGGCACAAAGTGTAAAGCAAAATTAATTGACTAGCACTAATAACAGATGCTATGCTTGATTCTTCCGAACAAGAAACACCAATGTTTCGGGAAAACAACATGCTTCCTGACAACGCGCTAATCATCGGTCCCTGGCGCGGAAAAGGAAAACCCGTGCGAAAGGAGGTGATGAAAAAAAGCAAGTCTTCAACCCATGGTTTATTCATTATTGTTCATTATCAGAAAGGAGTTACTGCTGTGAAAAAAGGTATTGTTGCAAAATGGTTGGGATTTATATTGTTCACGATGTTCATTGTATCGACGGCTACGGTCTGCTCTGCTGCGGATGACGACTTTGCCCGCTTCGGCGTCAGGATCCGCGGGCTCTATGTAATGCCGACCGAAAAAATAGATAATCTCCCTGGCCTGGGCGTCACTGTTGAAAATACGGCCGCTCCGGAACTGGATTTCGAGTATTTCATAACCAGACATTTCTCCGCGGAACTTGTCCTGGCATTGACAAAGCACGATGTAATGCTGGACAACGGCGGTATTAACGCCGGTTCCCTGTGGCTTCTGCCGCCGTCACTTCTCGTCAAGTATCACCCGTTCCCCCAATGGAAAATCAGCCCCTATCTCGGCTTCGGCATGAACGTGGTAATGCCCTTCGATGAGAGGCTTACGATAGGCGGCGATAGAGTTCCGTTCAAGGTTTCCAGCACGGTCGGCTGGGCGGCGCAGATAGGCACGGACATCGCCATTGCCAAGAATGTCTATCTGAACGTGGATGTCAAGTATTACGATACGGGAACGACCGCGACCATAGGCGGCATAAAGCATGACCTCGATCTGGATCCCTTTCTTTTCGGTACCGGCATCGGCGTAAGGTTCTGATCTCGGGCCGGACGGAAACGGACCCGGCCTGTTCTACCGCCCCGTGCACCAGCGCATGGGGCGGACTGTTTTCTACCCCTTATTTCCCATGACTTCGCGAAACCTGCGGAGGCATTCTGAGCGAGTGAGGCTTGAATGCTTCGCGGATTCAGGTTATATGCATAACATTCAGCGGACGAAGCGAATAACAGCAGCGCCGAGTGTCGCCCAAGCCAGCACCCCGATGGTTGCAACACCGCACGCCAGGGCCAGATAGCGATGGAGGGGCGTTTCCCGTCTTCTTTCACTATAGCCAAGGAGCCAGCCGAAGAGCATCCCGCCGGCAATTCCCCCTCCGTGGGCCCAGTTGTTGATCCCCGGCACTATAAAGCCGAACAGCAAAAGGCCGACCGTCCACCCCCACACCTCGCGAAAGACCATGGCGCCGTAAGTGCCCCCCCTGCTCCTGCCATAATAGAGCAGGGAGCCGATCAGTGCGCAGACGGCCGCGGAGGCGCCGATTGTAAAGGGTATCCCGGCCAGGTAGGAGACATAATAGCCACAGACTCCTCCCATGGTGTAGATGACGAACATCCGGCTCGTGCCGTATTCGTGGCTCACCCAAGGAGCTATCTGGCGCAGAGCCATGAGGTTGAAGATTATATGGAGTAAACCGCCGTGGAGGTAATTGGCGCTCAGGAGCGACCAGGTGCGGCCGAACTGATCGATGGGGATCGTCCCGGTGGCGCCCAGCAAAAGCAGGCTTCGCTGGTCGGGCGACAAAAACCCGAGCGGATTGAGCGAAAGGTCATGCCGGCCGGTCATGAGCAGGGACAGGAGATAGAAAACGACATTTACGGCAATGATCGTCTGAACCGGCCACTCGTCGCCGAGCGTTCCCCTCGTCCAGGACATTGCCTTCCACCACGGGTTCGCGCGGGAGGTTCCGCACCAGGAACAGACATCTTCATTGCTGCCGATAAGCCGCCGGCAGCGAGGGCATAGCATGGGCCGTTTTGCCATCTGGATGCGCCTTTCTTTCGATTGCAGATGATAACCGGAATATTACCATTGTAGAATCGGATGACTCGCCGGCAATAGTCAAGGAAATAATTACCGGACCGGCAAGCGATTGCCCTCGAATCCTGAATAATACAACGTTATTATTCTTTAATCCGCGATGCGGCCAAGCCTTCTCCCGCCAGGAACGTCTCTGTCAGGCTCCGTCTTTTTCGCTCGCTCAGGGCTTTCATGCCGGCGGTTCAAGATTCATGCACCAGCGGATTCGTAAACACATTTGACACCCTCCCATGGCGACGCCGCGGGTCCTCACTGCCGCAAGAGTATTTCCGGCCGCTGTCTTAAGCCGCTTTTTGGAAAAAATAAAAAATCGTTTGACAACGACTGTCCCGCTGGTGTAGGGTTAATGAAAATCAAGCCGGGTCATCCCGGCGGTTTTCTGCTGACAATTTTTAGTTCATCGTTCACTAGCCTTATCTGTTTTCGTTTATCCTCTCCTGAAAGCAGCGGTAACACGGTTGGCGGCGATGTTTTACAGTCGTTCGCTACCGTATTGACGCCGTTTCCCATCAGACAATCGGCATATCACGGCGGCTTGCGCGTTCAATCACCAAACGAGATCGCATCCAGATGCCCGAAGGCCACTTTTCCGCCTCGTCCGGTATCCGTACGCGATTTCGAAGAACCCCTAGTTAAGGAATCCTCATGTCTTTTGCAGAACTGAACCTGGCTCCACCCATTCTCAAGGCCATTGCCGCATGCGGCTACGCCGCTCCCACTCCGGTCCAGAAACAGGCCATTCCTCCGGCTCTGGCCGGGCATGACCTGATAGCCACTGCCCAGACCGGCACCGGCAAAACCGCCGCCTTCGTGCTTCCGTCGCTCCAGCTGCTGGGCAAACCTTCCCCCGGCAATTCGCGGGGACCGCGCATACTGGTGCTGACGCCGACCCGCGAACTGGCCAATCAGGTCACCGACGCGGTCCGCTCCTATGGGAAATTCATGCGCGTGAGATCCGGCGCCATCCTTGGCGGCATGCCCTATCGCGAGCAGCTGCAGCTCCTTGCCAAGCCGGTGGACCTGATAGTCGCCACTCCCGGCCGGCTTATCGACCACCTGGAGCGGGGGCGTCTGAACCTGTCCCGCCTGGAGCTTCTCATACTGGATGAAGCCGACCGCATGCTGGATATGGGATTCAGCGAGGATGTGGACAAGATCGCCGGCCTCGCCCCGGCCGGGCGGCAAACCATGATGTTCACCGCCACCCTGGACGAAACGATGGCCAGGCTGGCCGGGCGCCTGTTGCGCGAACCGGTGCGCATCGAGGTCGCCGGCAAAAAGATGACGCTCGACCAGATCGAGCAGCGCCTTCACGTGGCGGACAATCTCCAGCATAAGCACATGATGCTGCAACGGCTCATCACCGATACCGATTTGACCAGGGCCATCATCTTCTCCGCCACCAAGCGCGACGCTGATGTGATTGCCCGGGATCTGGCCGCCCAGGGCCATTCCGCCGCCGCATTGCACGGCGACATGACCCAGTACGCCCGCAACCGCGTGATCACGGCCCTGCGCCGCGGCAAGGTGCGGCTCTTAGTGGCGACGGACGTGGCTGCGCGCGGGCTCGATGTCACCGGGATCAGCCATGTCATCAACTTCGACCTCCCCAAATGCGCCGAGGATTATGTCCACCGCATCGGCCGCACCGGCCGGGCAGGTGCTTCAGGCATCGCCGTCTCTTTCGCCTCGCTGAACGATCTCGACTACCTGCAGCGCATCGAGAGACTCATCGGGCAGACATTGCCGCAGCATGTAATCCCCGGCCTGGAGCCGGTGCGGCAGCTTGTCAGACCCGCCAGAACCGCCGGCAAGCGCAGCACTGCCGGAAAAGGGAGGCCGACTCCTGCGAAGGGCCGTGATTACCGGAAAGAGAGCGATTCCAGGGAGAGCAACACGCGCTTCAGGAAATGGGGTGCGCCGAAAACCCAGCATGCCGTGACGGTGGAATACCGCAGCAGGTCCGCCCGTGGCCAGCGGCAGGAGGCGTGACTTCCGCATATCGATAAAAAAGGCGCCCTTTGCGGCGCCTTTTTCTATGTAAAATCCCGTCATGGCATTATGCCGTGTTTCCCCTCGACCGCCACTCCTTAATCGTGTAATATGAATTCATGACCCTTGCGCTCTTCCTGGCTTATCTTGCAACTGTCGCGGCCGGCTTCTGGCTGAATGCCCTCAACCTGCGCCACCTGCGACGTTACGGCAACACCGTCCCCGCCGGGTTCGAGGGGACCATCGATCCGGAAACACTTGCCAAAACCACCGCCTATACCCTGGCAAAAAGCCGGCAGGATATCATCGAGT
>Ga0335080_10002492_pt1 | contig 18387 bp, 13 predicted proteins | sample Lox_Sample_34_FD_206720 | JGI IMG/M metagenome (GOLD analysis project Ga0335080, IMG submission 206720) | Soil microbial communities from Loxahatchee National Wildlife Refuge, Florida, United States - Lox_Sample_3.4 | ecosystem: Environmental > Terrestrial > Soil > Wetlands | place: USA...
AACGCGATTGTCGCCGGACTGGCGCTGCGCAGGCTTGGGTATCCGCCTGGAGGCATCGCGACGGCGCGCTGGCCGGGGCGGCTGGAACGAGTGGCGACGAACCCGGACATCATTCTCGATGGCGCGCACAATCCTGCGGGCGCCCGCGCACTGGCGGCGTATCTGCGGCGGATCGACGCGGGCCGGACGGTGCATCTGATCTACGGCGTGATGCGCGACAAGCCGGTTCATGAGATGACCGCGGAGCTCTTCCCGCTGGCAGCCAGCATTGTCGTGACCGCGCCGGACAACACGCGCGCGATGCCTCCCGATGAACTGATCCGGCAGGCTGCCCCGCACGCGCAGATCTCACCGGCTGATAATATTGCCGCCGCGCTGGAGGCCGTTCGCGCGCGAGCGCGGGCCGACGAGGTGATTGTCATCACCGGTTCATTGTTTCTTGTGGGCGAAGCGCGAGCCCTGCTCGTAGAATAGAGGTTCATGTTCCGGACCGTGTGGGCCGCACTGGTCACCGACCCGCTCATTGTGCTGGCCACCATTGCGTACGCATCGGTGAGCGCGGCGTTGTCCTTCTTCGATCCCACCGGACGCCGCCAGGCAAGCGTTGCGGCGGCATGGTCGCGCACTCTGCTGCGTGTTTCCGGCGTGCGCGTAGAAGTGGAAGGGCTGGAGCACATCGATCCCGCCGGGGTCTACGTGTTCGCCAGCAATCACGCGAGTTACATGGACACGCCCGTGGTGCTCGCGAACATTCCAGTGCAATTCCGTTTCCTTGCCAAGCGCGGGCTGTTCTCGATTCCGTTCCTCGGCACGCACCTGCAGCGCGCAGGCCACATTCCGGTGTTTCGCGGCAATGCGCGGCAGAACCTGAAGACGCTGGGGATGGCCGCGGAAACCGTTCAACAACGCGGCGTGTCGCTGCTGATCTTCCCGGAGGGCGGCCGCTCGCACGACGGCAAGCTGGGACCATTCAGCGAAGGCGCTGCCTACATCGCGATCAAGGCGGGCGCGCCGCTGGTGCCACTTGCGCTGGCGGGCACGCGCGCGGTGCTTCCGTACGGATCGGGCTTGCCGCGCGGCGGGCGGGTGCGCATGATCGTCGGCCAGCCCATTCCAACCGACGGCGTCAACATGAAGTGCCGCGACCAACTCACGGAAAAGGTGCGCGCGGAGATCGCGGCGAACCTTGCGGCTCAGCCGCCGATGTAGCGCGCATAGACGCTCCGCGCCACGCCGGGGTCGGTGGTTCCCTTCACAATGACGCGGCCATCGGCGAAGGCGGTGAGCAGGTAAGGCGGCGCCTCAAAACGCAGGGCGAACTCGTTCACGCGCACTTCACCAAGTGGCCGCAGCCGGGTTGCCAACTCGGCAAGATCGAGCGGACGGCTGCACTCGTGAATCTGGACGGCGTTCCGTCCGCACATGCTGATGGGCGCGCGGTGGCCGCGCTCAAGCCACCTGAACTCACGGCGCCCGCAGCAGCGGCATTGCGGGTTAGGCGCGGGCTGCACGATCCGCCGCACATCTCCACTCCACACATCCACGGTCGTGATTCCGGGCGACACCTCGCCCGTCACGATCCACTTCAGCGCGGCGCTGACCTGCAGGCTCGCCACGATCGCGGTCAGCGAGCCGAGAACGCCGGCCGTTTCGCAGGTGGGCTGCGCGCCGGAGGGACCTTCCGGATAGACGCAGGCGAAGCAGGAGGTGCGCCCGGGCACCACGGGCATGGCGATGCCGTAGCTGGCCACGGCGCCGCCGTAGATCCACGGGATGCTGGCGCGGACGCACCAGTCGTTCAGCAGGTAACGCGTCTCGAAGTTGTCGGCGCCATCCAGAATGAGATCCGCGCCGTCGAGCAGTTCATCGGCGTTTTCGGGAGTAAGATCGGCGACCTCGGCCTCCACTCGGACGCCGGAATTGATGCGCGCGATCTGACGCTGCGCCGCGATGGCCTTGGGCAGGGCTTCGGCGGCATCGGACTCGTCGAACAGCCACTGCCGCTGCAGGTTGCTCAGCTCGACGTAATCGCGGTCGACGATCCGGATTCTTCCGACACCGGCGCGGGCCAGGGCCGCGGCGTGGAAACTTCCCAGGGCGCCGCAACCGACTACGGCGATGTGAGCGTCCAATACTCGTCGCTGGCCTTCCTCACCGATGCCCGCGAACAGAATCTGTCGCGAGTAGCGTTCGACGGCGTCCACATTCATGAAGTAACGATGGTAGCAATCGCTGCGTTATCATTGAGATTCGTGCCCGCGCCAGCGCAAGGCCCGCTTTGTGTCCTCGCGCTGCTAAGTGTCTTTCTTGGCCTCCCCGCCGCCGCAGGACCCTCAGATTTCGAAGGAAAACAGATCACATCCGTAGCGTTCGACCCCGCGCGGCAGCCCGTTGCGGACAGCCGTCTGCGCGAACTGGTGCCCACCAAAGCAGGCCAGCCTTTCAAGGCCAGCGACGTGGAGGCCGCCCTGCAAGCTCTCTATTCTACGGGCGAATACGTCGACATTGCGGTGGACGCCACTCCTGCCGACGGCGGCGTCGCATTGCGTTACATCACGCGGTTCCAGGCTTTTATCGGCCGAGTCGCGGTGATTGGAGCGGATGGGCCGCCCACGCGGGCGCAATTGCAGACGGCCACCCGGCTCCAGCTTGGCGCTCCGTATTCCGAGGACGACGTTCAGAAGGCGAGGGAGAACATTCTCGACTCGCTCCGTCACAATGGGTTCTACAGCGCTTCGATTGACGTTGAGGAGACACTGGATGACGTCACACGGCAGATGGACATTCAGTTCACGCTGCATTGCGGCAAGCGTGCCCGCTTCGACGGCGTGCGGGTTACCGGGGACAACACGCGCCGCCTCCAGGACATCGTACGCGCCACGGGCTGGCGTTATCCCTTCGGCATTCCGCGATGGAAGGAACTTACGGCGGCCCGGCTCGACGACGGCGTGGATGGCGTGCGCAGTAGCCTGCAACGGCACGACCGGTTGCTGGCCAGCGTCTCGCTTACCGGAGTCGAATATCATCCCGCAGAGAACACGGTGACGCCGTCGCTGGTAATCAACGTCGGCCCGGTAGTCCGCGTGAAGATCGAGGGCATGCATATCTCGCGCGGGAAGGTCAAGCAACTGATCCCGGTTTTTCAGGAGCGGTCGGTTGACAAAGACCTGCTGGTGGAAGGGCGGAAGAACCTGATCGAGTACCTGCAAACGCAGGGTTACTTCGACGCTCACGTCGACTTCGCGGTGTCGCAAACGAATCCCAACGAAGAGCTCATTACCTACCACGTGACCAGCGACGGGCGCCACAATCTTGTCCATCTGGAGATCACGGGCAACAAGTACTTCAGCGATGCAGCACTGCGGGATCGGATGTATGTGGTGCCGGCGTCAGCGATCCGTTACCGCCACGGCCGGTACAGCCGCGCGTATCTCGACCAGGACATTAGCGCGATCAAGGATTTGTATCGCTCGAACGGGTTCCGCGACGTTGACGTCGCTTACCGGACAGAGGGCAACTATCGCGGCAAGAGCGGCCAGCTCGCGGTGTTCATTGAAGTGCGTGAGGGGCCGCAGTGGTTCGTGTCGAAGCTGGATCTGGAAGGCGTACCGTCCGAGGATCAGGACGAAATTCGCGCCAGCCTGCGGCTGATCGCGGGCCAGCCATACAGCGACATCAACATCGCCGCCGACCGAGACGCGATGCTGACGCACTTCTTCAACATTGGCTACCCGGACGCGGCTTTCGATTATGCGACCACGCCCAATACGGCGGCGCACAGCATCGATGTCACGTATACGGTGAGCCTGGGCGAACGCCGCTTCGTCCGTGGCGTAGTGGTCAGCGGACTACAGGTGACCCGCGAGAACCTGGTGATGCAGCGCATCAGCCTCACAGCCGGGAACCCGCTGTCGCAGTTCAGAATCAACCAGAGCCAGCGGCGCCTGTACGATCTCGGAATCTTCGCGCGCGTTCAAACCGCCCTGCAGAACCCCGACGGCCAGGAGCAAGACAAATACGTTCTGTACGACGTTGACGAAGCGCATAAGTATTCGCTGAACTTCGGATTTGGCGCGGAGATCGCCCGGATCGGCGGGGGCACCACCGACCTGAGCAATCCCGCCGGCGCGGCCGGTTTCAGCCCGCGAATCACGGTCGGCATCAGCCGGCTGAATTTCCTGGGACTCGGTCACACGCTGAGTCTGCAGACGCAGGCCTCCACCTTCGAACAGTTAGGGCTGTTCACATATACCGCGCCGCAGTTTCGCGGGCATCGGCGGCTGGATCTGCAGCTCTCGCTTCTCTACGACTACTCGCGCGACGTGCGGACGTTCACCGACCGGCGTCAGGAAGCGTCGGTACAGCTTTCGCAGCGCCGTTCGCGCGCACTCACGCTGCAATACCGCTTTCTCTTCCGCAAGTCGGACGTGATTGGAACGCCCCTCATTTCGCCCGAGCTGATTCCGCTGCTCTCGCAACCGGTGCGCGTCGGGTCCCTGTCGCTAGGCGTCATTCACGACCGCCGGGACGATCCGGTGGATCCACATCGCGGAGTCTACACGACGCTCGATCTCGGCGTGGCGGCGGGTCTGTTTGGGTCGAAGACCGACTACAGCCGCGTCATTCTTCGCAACGCCAGCTATCATCAGATCACGCGTTCCCTGGTGCTGGCGCGCTCCATCTATTTCGGCGATATATCCCGCTTCGGCGGCCTCAGCAGCATTCCGCTCGCGGAGCGCTTCTTCTCCGGGGGCTCCACGACGGATCGCGGTTTTCCCGATAACCAGGCCGGACCGCGCGATCCGCAGACCGGGTTTCCGATTGGCGGCGCCGCGCTGCTGATGAACACCATCGAGCTGCGTTTTCCCCTGATTGGCGACAACATCGGCGGCGTCCTGTTTCACGACATGGGCAACGTTTACTCCGATCTCGGTCACCTGAGCCTTCGCTACCACCAGAACGGGCAGGAGGACTTCAACTACGCCGTCCAGACTCTGGGTTTCGGCATTCGCTATCACACTCCGATCGGGCCCATTCGCGCGGACTTCGCGTTCAGCCCCAATTCGCCTCATTTTTACGGCTTCAAAGGGACATACGACCAGTTGCTGTTTGGCACCGGCACGCAGGTGCTGCAGCGCATCAACCGGTTTCAATTCCACTTCTCGCTGGGGCAGGCGTTCTGATGCGCACGATCCTGATAGTTGCGGTGGTATTACTGGCGGCGGATGCGGAGATCATCGACCGGATCGCGGTGACCATCGGCGATCGCGTGGTCACGCAACAGCAGGTGAACGAAGAGATTCGCGTGGCCGCGTTTCTCAACCGCGAGAAACCGGATCTTTCCGCCGCTTCGAAACAGGAGGCGGCCGAGCGCCTCGTCAAGCAGGAGCTGATTCGCCGCGAGATGGACTCCACGCACTATCCGCTGCCGGACCGCGGCGAAGCGGCTCCGCTGGAAAAACAGGCGATCGATCAGTATGGCGGAGAACCGGCGTACCTTGCCGCGCTCGCCGCGTCTGGGCTGACCCGCGATGAGGTGAAGGAACAGTTGTGGTGGCAGCTCACAACGCTCCGGTTCATCGACTACCGCTTCAAGCCGGCGGTGCACATTCCCGACGGAGCGATTGAGCGCTATTACGACGCGCAGGTAGAGAAATGGAAGGCGGAGGGACAGAAGGAGATTCCTTCGCTCGATGACAGCCGGGAATCGATCGAGCAGATCCTCACCGATGCGCGGGTGGATCGCGCACTGGACTCCTGGCTGGCCGAAGCGCGAAAGCAGCTCACGATCCGCTTCAGAGAGGATGCGCTCCAGTGAGGCGCCCTGCCCGGATCGCGCTGTGGACCGCGGGCGGCCTTGTGGCGCTCACCGTGGTTCTCATCGCGGTGGGCATCTTCATCGCGCGCTCCGCCTGGCTCCACGAGAAGGTGCGCGACCGCATTGTCGCCGAGGTGGAGCGCGGCACAGGCGGCCGCGCGGAGATCGGTTCCTTCCGTTTCGACTGGCACACGTTGACCGCCGAGGTCGCACCGTTCGTACTGCACGGGACTGAACCCGCCGGCTCACGGCCGCTGTTCCGCGCCGCCTCCATCCGCGTGGGGCTGAAGGTAGTCTCCATGATCGAGCGAGACATCGACATCCAGTCGCTCAGCGTAGCGCGGCCGGAGGTGGCGATCGTGGTGAATCCCGACGGGTCCACCAATATTCCCGAGCCGCGCGTGGCACGCCGATCGGGCACGGTGGTGGAACAGGTGCTGAAGCTCGCGATCCGCCGCGTCGCCCTGAGCGAAGGCTTCGTCGATTACAACAACCAGCGCTTCCCCCTCGATCTTAAAGGCGAGCATCTGGCCGCGAACTTCGTATACGATTCCAAAGGTCCGCAGTATCGCGGCTCGGTCTCCTTCGCGCCGATTCATTTCACCGGAGGAATTGCGCGCGACCTGAGTTTCGACCTTGCTGCTTCGCTCGCCATTGACAAGCGCGGCCTGCACGTCAGCGAGAGCACCATACGCATGCCGCACACGCGCATCGCCGCCAAAGGAGATCTGCTCAACTGGGTTGCGCCCGCGGGCGATTTCGCGGCGCGAGCGAGCATTGCCGTCGCGGATGTTCAGCGACCGCTGGGCATCGATTTCTCCCGGCGGGGAAATGTCGATTTCGACGGCCGTGTGCACGTCGCTTCCGCCGGGCTGCGCGTCGTGGGCCGGGCTACGGGGCGGGGTATCGATTTGCGCACGCCGGGCTTCCAACTGGACCGCGCCTCGTTCACCAGCAAAGTGGACATCACCGACAGACACGCCGACCTCGTGGATCTCAGGGTGAGCGCGCTCGACGGCAGCTTCCAGGGACGCGCCGTGATTGACGACTGGCGGAAGTTTCAGGTGGAAGGCGAAGCGCGCGGGATTTCCGTCGCCCAACTGGCGGCCGCGCAGAGCGCGCGCACACCGCCGTGGGAAGGAGCGCTGACCGGCACGGTGCACGCATCGGGGCTGCTCGTGGCGCACGGACTGCGAGATGTGGTGGCCGATGCCGCCATGGACATCGCGCCGGCGGAGACGGGCCCGGGCGTCTCCGGACATCTCGCCGTGAACTACGATCAGCGCGCGGGCACCGTGCAGATCGGCCACGCGCAGATCAGCATAGGGCACAGCGAGATCGTGCTTGACGGCACGCTTGGCCAGACGTTGCACGTCAATCTTGAGACGAAGAACATTCCGGACCTGGTTCCGCTGATCAGCTTTGTGGGTGAAGAGCCGCCCGCGGAGATTCCGGTCACGCTGGTGAATGGCTCCGCCGCGCGCTTTAGTGCGACGATGAATGGTCCGTTGGCGAACCCCACTGTGCGCGGCCGGCTGGAACTCGGCGCATTCGAGTATGCGAAGCAGAGCTTCAACCGGCTGAGCGCGAACTTCACGCTGTCACCGTCGCGGCTCGATGTGCGCGACGTCGCCATCACTCACAACGAAATGCAGGCGACCGGGTCCGGGCACGTCGCGCTAACGGACTGGCGTCTAACCCCTGCGAGTGAGATTGGCGGCGCTTTCGCGGTTCACAACGGCGACCTGGCGCGCCTGATCGCGGAAGCCGGGGAGAAATATCCCGCCAGCGGGACGATTGCGGGCTCGGTCGCAGTTTCGGGTACGTACGACAAGCCGGTGATTCGCGCGCAAGTGCGGGGCACGAACGTCACTGCATGGAACGAGCAGCTTGCCGCCGTGGAAGCGCAGATCAACTACACGCCCGACATGATCGAGGTCCCCAGCGGCTCTGCCACGGCAGCGGGCGGACACCTGAAGTTCGCGGGGAAATGGAACAACGGCGATCTCTCGTTTGACGTCTCGGGCAGCGGCGTTCGACTGGATCGCATCGCGCACGTGCACGACCTGGGAGGGAATCTCGGAGGAAAAGCCGAACTGAACGCGTCGGGAGCGGCGCATATCGCCTCCGGAAAAGTCGATTTGAGATCCCTGAAGGGCTCACTGGCGGCGCGAGACGTCACCGTGAACGGCCAGACTGCGGGCAGCCTTGCAATGGACGCCGACACGACCGGCTCGGTTCTCAAGGTCAGCGTGAACGGAAATTTGCGCGAGGCGAAACTCAGCGGGAACGGCGAATGGAAACTGGAAGGCAACCAGCCTGGCCATGCACAGGTCGACTTCCAGCCGGTCACTATCGCCACGCTCGACAATATCCTGACGGCGGCGCGATCCGAGCCAGTGCGCGACCTTCCGTTCCGCGGCACCATTGGCGGGTCGGCCACCATCTGCGGGCCGTTGACCGATCCCGACCAGTTGCGCGGCGAAGTCCGGCTCGATCAGATTCGCATGATGCCCAATCCGGAGGTGCAGGGGCATGGCGGCGCTCCGCCCGACGTGAAGCTGGCGAACGCGAGTCCGGTGATTTTCGACGTGACGCGCACCGGCGCGGACATTCGCCAGGCGCGTTTCACCGCCACGGATACGGAGCTCGAAGCGAAGGGCCGCATCGGATTCGGTGCACAGAATCCCTGGAACGTGGTGGTGACGGGTTCCATCAATCTGCCGATTTTGCAGTTGTTCAACTCCGACCTGCTCGCCTCCGGACGCGCGACCCTGCGAGCCACGGTGCGCGGATCGCTCGACAATCCGCAGGTGAGCGGCCGCCTGGAACTGCAGAATGCGTCGCTGTATCTGGCCGACCTGCCGAACGGAGTGGACAAGGCGAACGGCGTGATTCTTTTCGATCGCACGCGTGCGACCATCCAGCGGCTGAACGCCGAGAGCGGCGGCGGGCGCATCTCATTCACCGGGTTTGTGGGCTTCAGCGCGCCCATGCTGACTTATCGCGTGGCCGCGCGCGCCGAAAGCGTCCGCTACCGGTCGCCGCAAGGCGCCAGCATCACAATGGACGCAGCGCTGGATCTCACTGGAACGTCGAAGAGCAGCATTGTTTCGGGCAATGTCACCGTCATACGGGCCACGTTCAATCCCAGCACCGATATCGGATCGCTGTTGGCGCAGGCGGCCAAACCCGTCTCCACGCCGTCGCAGCCCAATGAGTACCTGCGCGGCCTGCAGTTCGACATCCGCGTGGAGAGCGCGGAAAACCTGGAGGTGCAGACGTCGCTGGCGCGCGGCCTGCAGGGTCAGGCCAACCTGCACATCACGGGGACGCCGGAGCGCCCGATCGTCGTGGGCAATCTCAGCGTCAACGAAGGTGTGATCGAGTTTTTTGGGAACCGCTACACCATCAACCGCGGCGAAGTGCATTTCTACAGCTCGCTGAAGATCGATCCGGTCATCGATCTGGATCTGGAGACGCGGGTGCGCGGTGTCACGGTGGACATCATGCTCTCCGGCCCGCTCACGCGCCTGAACCTCTCGTACCGTTCGGATCCGCCGCTCAAGAGCGAGCAGATTGTCGCGCTGCTCACCGTAGGCCGCACGCCGAACGCGCCCGGCGAACTGGCCAACACGCAGGCGACGGGTCAAACCGGCTTCCTCGCGAGCGGCTCCAACGCGCTGTTGCAGCAGGCCATCACTGCGCCTGTGACGGGACGGCTGGAGAAATTCTTCGGCGTGAGCCACATCAAGCTCGACCCGCAGCTCACCGACATCACTACCGTTCCGCAGGCGCGCCTCTCGCTGGAACAGCAGATCTCCAAAGACGTCACGCTGACATACACTACGAACCTTGCGCGCACGCAGGAGCAATTGATTCAGATTGAGTGGGACCTGAATCGCAACTGGTCTGTGGTCGCGGTGCGCGATGAGAATGGATTCTTCGGGGTCGACTTCCAGTACCGAAGGCGCTTCAAATGAGACTTCGCGCGGCACAGGGTAAGCTGAAGGTGGAACACAGCATCATCGACGGCGTGCGCGAGATGTGCGAACGCCTGCTGAAACATCCGGAGGTGCGCTCGGTGATTCCCGGCGTGATTCGCCCAGTGCGCGACGCGAAGGGCGAAGTGAAGGTGCGGGTCACGGTGCCCACCACCAACGGCTGGAAGGCGATCGCGCTGAGCGCCGGAGCGCGCCAGGAACTCTTTATCAGCACGGCGTGGACGCGCGAGGAGTTGGAGGCGGCCCTGAGGGAGTGCGTATCGCGCTAGAACGAGGTAGCGGCCTCATCAGGCGCGCGCGATGTGCAGCGCCACGATACCGCCGGTCATGCGTTCGAACTCCACTTCGCCGAACCCGGAGGCGCGCAGCTCGGCGGCCAGTTCTTCGGCGGCAGGGAATTTACGTACGGATTCCGGCAGATAGGTGTAGGCGTCGCGCGAGCCCGAGAGCATCCCGCCAATCACCGGCAGAACGCGCGTGGAATACCACTTGTAGACCGCCGCGAACGCGCGATTCGGAGGCTGCGAGAATTCCAGAATCGCCGCGATGCCGCCAGGCTTCAGCGCGCGCAACATCTCCTCCGTGCCGCGGCGGTAGTTGGCGAAGTTGCGGAAGCCGAATGCGACTGTGATGAGGTCGAGCGATCCGTCGCGCACGGGCAGGCGAAGAGCGTCCGCTTCGAACACAGTACACGGTCCCTTCGCGTGGGCGGCGGTCAGCATGGGATGACAGAAATCGCTGCCCAGCACCATACACGCGGCACGCTTCCGCAACGCGAACATTAGATCGCCGGTACCGCAGCAGAGATCGACGGCCACCGCATCCGGTCTTGCGAGGACCTCGCGCACGCGGCGCACCGTGCGCGCGCGCCAGTGGCGATCCACGTTGGCCGAGAGCAGATGATTCAGCAGGTCGTAGCGGGGCGCAACGCGCCCGAACATCTCGCGCACCCAGGCAGCGGCCTGCGCTTCGGTCCGCGCGCCCTCCGGCGTGGTTCCGGTTCTCACTCAGGCCTCGAGGGTGGTCCGAATCGCCGCCAGCACATTTTCGTCACGCACGTCGGCGGTGACGCGCGTAGCACCGATGCGCTCGGCCAGCACGAAGTGAATGCGCCCACCGACGGTCTTCTTGTCGCTCCGCAGGCGTGCGGCGATGCACGCGGGATCGATACCGTCGAGCGGCGGAACGCCGTGAAAGGAATCGATGCACTCCTGGATAGCAACCGCGTCCGGCTCAGCCAGCACGCCTTCCAGGCGCGAAAGCTCGGTGGCTGCCTGCATGCCCCAGCCCACCGCCTCGCCGTGCAGGAAACGCTCGTACTCGGTCTCGGCTTCGAGCGCATGCGCGAAGGTGTGGCCGAAATTCAGGATGCGGCGCAGACCGCTTTCCTTTTCGTCGGCGGTGACGACCTCGGCCTTGATGCGAACCGAATCGGAAATGATGCGTTCCAGCACATCCGGCTTCTGGTCGAGAATCGCCTTGCGCTCGGCGCGCAGAACGTCGAACAGCCCGGCGTCGGCGATGATGCCGCACTTAATGATTTCGAACAGGCCCGCGCAATATTCGCGGTCGGGCAGGCTGGCCAGCACCAGAGGATCGATCAGCACCGCGAGCGGTTGATGAAAGTTGCCGATCAGATTCTTGCCGCTGTGCAGGTTCACGCCGGTTTTGCCGCCTACCGAAGCGTCCACCTGCGCGAGCAGTGTGGTGGGAACCTGAATCACCGGGATTCCGCGCATGAAGACCGCGGCGAGGAATCCTGCAACGTCGGTGACGATGCCCCCGCCCACCGCGATAATGACGCTGGCGCGGTCGGCCCGGAGCGCCACCATCTGCTCAGCGAGCGCTTCCAGCGACGCGAGCCGCTTATTCACCTCGCCGCCGGGGAAGCACAGCACCTCATGCGCCGGCAGATTCGCGGCCACCTGACAACCGTACCGCTCCCATACGCGCTCCTCGGTCACCACGAACACGCTGGTGGCTTTTGCGGGGATGAACTCCGCGGCGCGCGCGATGCACCCGCGTTCGATAATGGCGTTATAGGTGCTCTGTGCGGTTTGAACGGTGTGAATCAAACCTCTGTTGTACCATGTGGTGTAACGCACCACCTTCGCGTGAGTGCGCGTGTCCTCCCCTTGCATGAATCCTGATTTTCTTGTCATCGGGGCCGGCGTCGCCGGATTGCGCGCCGCTATAGAACTAGCCGAAGCGGGGTCCGTGCTCGTGGTCGCCAAAGACACGCTGCAGGAATCGTCGTCGGAATACGCGCAGGGCGGAATTGCCGCCGCCCTCAGCGACGACGACGAGGTGACACTGCACGAACAGGACACCATTACGGCCGGCGCCGGGCTATGCGATCCCGCGGCCGTGCGCGTGCTCGTCGAAGAAGCGCAGCCGTCTATCGAGCAGCTCATCGAGTGGGGCGCGGAGTTTGACCGCGAAGGCACGAAGCTGGCGTTCGCCCGCGAGGGGGCGCACAGCCGGAGTCGCGTTCTGCACGCGCATGGCGATTCCACGGGCGCGGAGATTGTCCGCACGCTTTACCACAAGGCCGCTTCCTTACCCAACGTGGAGTTTCGCAGCTTCGCGGCGGTCACGGATCTGCTTCTCGCAGGAGATGGCAGCGCCGCCGGCGTGGTGGTGTGCGATGCGAAACGGCGCGACAAGGTCATGATCCGCGCACGCGGTGTGCTGCTCGCTACGGGTGGGCTCGGTCAGGTTTATCGCGAATCGACTAATCCGGAGGTTGCCACCGGAGACGGAGTCGCGGTTGCCTGGCGGGCGGGCGCGGAGGTCTCCGACATCGAATTCGTGCAGTTTCATCCCACGGCTCTGCATATCGAAGGCGCGCCGTGCTTCCTGCTTTCCGAGGCTCTGCGCGGCGAAGGCGCCTACCTGCGCAACACTGCGGGCGAGCGTTTTATGCAGCGCTATCATCCGCTCGCCGAACTGGCGCCGCGCGACGTCGTCTCCCGAGCCATGGTCACCGAGATCGCGCGCGAACGCGGCACGTATGTCTTTCTCGATCTCACGCACCTCGACGCGCAGCACATCCGCACGCGCTTCCCGCGCATCTATGAGACGTGCCTGAAATGCGGAGTGGACATGACGCGCGAGCCTGTGCCGGCGCATCCGGCGGCGCATTACGCGATGGGCGGCGTGCGCACCGATCTGGACGGCCGCACTTCGCTGGCGCGGCTCTTCGCCGCGGGAGAGGTGGCCTGCACAGGCGTTCACGGAGCGAACCGTCTGGCCAGCAACTCGCTGCTGGAGGGCGTGGTCTACGGCGCGCGCGCCGGCCGTTGCATGCGTGAGGTTGATTCGCCCGCCGGCGCTGTGGCGACTCCGGCAGATCCGCTCTTCCCTGACATTTCTGCCGCCGACCTGCGTACGCTGGCCTGGGAAAAACTGGGCATCATCCGTGAGGGATGCGGTCTGCAGTCAGCTCTCGATCGGCTCGACGGACTCTCCACGCATTCATCGTCTTCGCCGACGCGCGACGCCTTCGAGCTGCGCAATATGGTCTGTGTCGCGCAATTGATCGCCCGCTGCGCGCTGGAACGGCGTGAAAGCCGCGGCGGCCATTACCGCTCCGACTTCCCCGAGCACGACCCGGCGTTTCTCGAACACTCCCGTATTGCCCGGAGCGCTCGCCCGTGAATTGCCGAGCCTTCACCCTGAACAGCTACACGTTCTGTCTGCTGGCACTGCTGCTGGTGGAAGGCGAGACCATCCGAGCGACCGGGCCAGCCGCCGTGCTCTGGACTGCGCCGAGCATCCTGTTCGCCTCCATGACCATCGCATGGGGCGCCGAATCCGCGCAGTTCTTTATCGCGCAGGGCTTCGCGCTCGCGATTCTGGCGTGGCTCCAGACACTGCCCGAGTTCGCTGTGGAAGCCGTGCTCGCCTGGAAGCGGCAAACGCACTACCTGCTGGCCAACCTCACCGGCGCGCTGCGCATGCTCACCGGACTCGGCTGGCCCATGATCTATTTCTCGGCGGCCTTCTTCCATCGCCGCCGTTCCGGAGCACCGCTCGGCAGCATTCACCTTGAGCGCGAGCACAGCGTCAACATCGTAGGTCTGCTGGCGGCGCTCATCTACAGCTTTGTCATCTATTTCAAGGGCAGCCTCACTATTGTGGATGCCGTAGTGCTCATCGCGATCTACTCGGCGTACCTCGCGATTCTGCATCGCATGCCGCCGCAGGGCGAGGAGGGCATTGACGAGCTGGAAGCCATACCGCGCTACATTGTCACTTCGCCTCGCTGGCGCAGGATTGCGCTCATCACGCTCTGTTTCGGCGTCGGCGGCGCTCTGATTTACTTCGTCGCCGAGCCGTTCCTCGGCAGCCTGTTCGCGCTCTCCGCGTTCCTGGCGATTCCGAGCTTCCTGTTCATCCAGTGGATCGCGCCGTTCGTGTCGGAATTCCCGGAGATGCTTTCGACGTTCTATTTCGCACGCACGGTGACGAAGGCGCCGATGGCGCTCATGAACATGGTTTCGAGCAATATCAACCAGTGGACCATGCTCGCCGCCATGCTGCCCATCGTTTACTCGATGAGCCTCGGGTCGATGGCATCGATTCCGTTCGACGACCAGCAAAGCCTCGAGCTGCTGATGACGCTGGGCCAGGCGCTGGTGGGCATGATGTTCCTGGTGAACATGGAGCTCTCGTGGTGGGAAGCGACGGTGTTGTTCGCGCTGTGGCTGGTGCAGTTCTGCTTCTCGGTCGTGCCCGAAAGCGCGACCGGCGTGATCGGCTACCTCGGCGTCCACATTCACAAATGGATTACCGCAGCGTACTTCGTCTGGGCCGCTTGGGAAGCGGTGCGCCTCTTCATCGGCCAGCGCCACCCGACGGCGTTCGTCGAGTTCGCCCGCATGTGGCGCGAGCACGTAATGAAGCGGTAACCTACAACAGCACAATCTTCTCCGACTTCCGCCCGCGATACGCATTGCGCGTGTCCACAAGCAGCTTCGCCTTGTCGTGGATTGCGTCGTAGTCGAAGTTCGAGTGGTCCGTGATCACCACCACGCAGTCGGCCTGTGCCACCGTTTCGTTCACGGGGCTGGCATTCAGACTGGTGTTGTCCAGCCGGATCGACGACACAAACGGATCGCTGAAGGTCACCCTCGCGCCGAGCCTTTGCAGCAGCAGGATCACGTCCAGCGCTGGCGATTCGCGCACGTCGTCGATATTGCGCTTGTACGCGACGCCGAGCACGTGCACGTGCGATCCCTTCACGGCCTTCGCGCGATCGTTGAGCGCGCCCTGGATCTTCCCCACCACGAAATGCGGCATCTGCCCGTTGATCTGGCCCGCCAGCTCAATGAACCGCGCCTCAATTCCCGCCTGCTTCGATTTCCAGGAAAGATAGAACGGGTCGATCGGAATGCAGTGGCCGCCCAGCCCCGGCCCCGGATAAAACGGCATGAAGCCGAACGGTTTGGTGGCGGCCGCGTCGATCACTTCCCAGATGTTAATGCCCATGCGATCGCACATCATGGCCAGTTCGTTCACCAGGCCGATGTTGATCATGCGGAAAGTGTTCTCCAGCAGCTTTGCCATTTCGGCCGCGGTTGTAGAGCTGACCGGCACGACATTTTCCAGCGCCTGCCGGTAGAACGATGCGCCCATCTCCGTGCAGGCCGCCGTCACGCCGCCCACCACCTTGGGAATGTTCTTCGTCTGATAGGTCGGGTTGCCAGGGTCCACGCGCTCCGGAGAGAAGCAGAGGAAGAAATCTTCACCGACCTTAAGGCCGTCTTTGGCAAGCATCGGCAGCAGGAGCTCATCAGTAGTACCCGGATAGGTGGTGGATTCCAGAATGACGAGCTTGCCCGCTGTGAAGTACTTCGCGATCTCCTCGCAGGCGGAGACGATGTAGCTCATGTCCGGGTCTTTGGTTTTGCGCAGCGGCGTGGGGACGCAGATGTCGATGGTGTCCAGTTCGCGCACGCGCGAAAAGTCCGTAGTGGCTGCCAGCTTTCCCGCTTCCACCAGCGGGCGCAGCACCGAAGTTGGAATGTCCTGAATGTAGGATTCGCCCGCGTTGAGCTGATCCACCTTCCACTGCTGTACATCGATGCCGGTTACGCGATAACCGGCCTGCGCGAACTCCACGGCCAACGGCAGGCCAACGTAGCCGAGTCCCACCACACCCACGTGCGCGGAGCGGTCCGCGATCTTGTCTCGAAGCGATCTCATGATCGTCTCGATTTTACATCGCGCGCACGCCGCTATAGTGGAAAGGAATGGCAGCAATTCTTGTTACCGGCGGCGCCGGATATATCGGCTCTCACACCGCGCACCTGTTGAGACGGCACGGCTACGACGTTGTCATCGTGGACGACCTTTCCCGTGGCCACGAGCACAACGTAAGCAGCTTCGCGTTTCACAAGCTCCGCATGCAGGATACCGAGGCGCTCACCAATCTGATGCGGTCGGCACGCATCGAAGCTGTCATCCACTTCGCCGCATACATCGCGGTGGGCGAATCGACGAAGCTGCCGGAGCTCTACTTCAGCAACAACACCGGAGGCACGTTCTCCCTGCTTTCCGCCATGACCGCCGCGGGCGTGTCGAAGATCGTGTTTTCCTCGACGGCGGCTGTCTACGGTATGCCGGAGACCGTTCCGATTCCGGAGACTTCGCCCTATAACGCGCTCAGCCCCTACGGGGATTCCAAGGTGATGGTGGAGAAGGTTCTCGACTGGATGGATCAGTTCCGCGGCATGCGCAGCGTCTGCCTGCGCTACTTCAACGCCTGTGGGGCCGATGCTGAAGCGGGCCTGGGCGAGGAGCATGACCCCGAAACGCACCTCATCCCGCTGCTGCTGCGCGCGGTCGCGACCGGCCAGCCGATTACCATCTTCGGCGACGACTACGCCACGCCAGACGGTACCTGCATTCGAGACTACATCCACGTGATGGACCTTGCCGAGGCGCACCTGCTTGCGCTGCGGCATCTGGAACGCGGTTGCGAATCGCAACGCTTCAACGTGGGCACCGGTTCCGGGTATTCGGTCCGAAAGGTTCTCACGGCCGTGGAAGAAGTGACCGGGAAGAAGGTGCCGTTCGCGATGGGCCCGCGGCGCGAAGGCGATGCGCCGGTGCTGGTGGCCAATTCCGACAAGCTCAAGACGATGCTCGGCTGGAAGCCGCGGTACACCGACGCGCGCGACATTGTGCGCTCGGCTTGGGAGTTCTATCAGAAGCGCGGCTGAAGAGTCAGCGCTGCACGCGGCCGGATCCGCCATCCTTCAGCAGCGCGTTCACTTCGTCCACGCTGATGCGATGAAAATCGCCGGGAACGGAATGCTTCAGGCAGCTCGCTGCCACCGCGAACTCCAGCGCATCGCGCCGGCTGGGCAGGCATTGGAAGCCGTAGATCAATCCTGCCGCGAAGCTGTCGCCGCTGCCGACGCGGTCCACGATGTGGGTGATCTCATACGACCGGCTCAGGATGAATCCGTCGCGATCGCGCAGGCAGGCCGACCAGCCGTTGTGCGATGCGCTTCGTGAAACGCGCAGCGTGATCGCGACCGCCGTCAGGTTCGGATACGCCGCCATCACGCGAGCGGTCAGTTCTTCGTACAGCTTCGATTCGACCTGCCCCGCCTCGACATCCGCCGCCGACGCGATCCCCAGCGCCTTCTGCACATCTTCCTCATTGCCGATCGCGATGTCGGCGAGAGCAGTCAGTTCGCGCATTACCTCCGGAGCGGCCTTGCCCCACTTCCAGAGATTCTTGCGGTAGTTCAGGTCGCAGGAAACCGTGATGCCCGCCGCGCGCGCCTTGCAGACCGCCTCCATCGTCAATTCCGCCGCTGATTCGCTGATGGCCGGAGTGATGCCGGTGACATGAAACCAGACTGCGCCCTCGAGGACGCGCTCCCAGTCGATGTCGCCAGGATGCGCGAGGGCGATGGAACTGCCCGCGCGGTCGTACACCACCTTCGACCCGCGCTGGCTCGCGCCGGTCTCCAGAAAGTAGATGCCCACACGACCCTTGCCGCGCACGACGCCCGAGGTATCCACGCCGAAGCGCCGCAACTCGCCCACCGCCGCATCGGCGATCGGATTCTCCGGCAGCACCGTCACGAACGCCGCAGGCACGCCCCACTGCGCCAGCGCGACCGCGACATTGGCCTCGCCTCCGCCGAACGTCGCCTCAAACCGAGGCGACTGCAAAAACCGCTCGCAGCCCGGCGGCGCGAGCCGCAGCATGATCTCGCCGAACGTAACCGTCTTCTTAGCCACGCGCCGCCCCAATCCGCGCGCGAAACTCCCGCGCCAGCGCCGTGATCGACGCGAAATCGCCCGTCTTTGCGCCCTTCGTCAGGTTGCCTCCCACGCCCAGAGCCACCGCGCCGGCCTTGATCCATTCGCCCGCGTTTTCCAGCGTCACGCCGCCGGTGGGCATCAGCGACGCCTGCGGCAGGGGCCCTTTCACCGCACGAATGAAGCCGGGTCCCAGCATCTCGCCCGGGAACACCTTCACGATGTCCGCGCCCAGCTCCATCGCCTCAATCACCTCGCCTACCGTCTGCGCCCCCGGCA
>Ga0335080_10002494_pt1 | contig 18385 bp, 14 predicted proteins | sample Lox_Sample_34_FD_206720 | JGI IMG/M metagenome (GOLD analysis project Ga0335080, IMG submission 206720) | Soil microbial communities from Loxahatchee National Wildlife Refuge, Florida, United States - Lox_Sample_3.4 | ecosystem: Environmental > Terrestrial > Soil > Wetlands | place: USA...
CCAAAGTGTCGCCTGTGTCGCATGCGACCGCGTAAAGATCGATCAGGTAATGGCTTCCCAGGCTTGATATCGTGCCACCCAGCAAGGCCTTGCTGCCTGTGCGCAAGCAAACCTCGCGTCCGACGTCTCCTGTGATGCGTTCGTTTGCGGCCCGGCCCATCATCTGCAAGGTCTCGCTGACTTTTCGGTCGGACAGCACGTTCAAGAAAGGGGATTGCCCCAGTTGCACCGCCAGCGCTTGCTTCAGCGCATCGTCGAAAATGGAGTCACCTGTCGCGTTGGCGAAATCGGCGAGAACGACCGTGTCTTTCTCAGTCAGGTGCTCGCTTTGAAGGGAACGATAGTAAAGCCCGCCCGCGGCGAGCAAAGCGGCCAGCAGGACGGGAACCGCAATCTTCAAAAGCTTCCCCCAAAAAACGATCGGAGCCTTTACCATCGTGCCTAAGCTCGGTGCGGAAATGTATCCGCTTCCAGAGTCCCTCTTCAGCCGTTGCAGGTCCGTCGACAAATCGGCTGCGCGCTGGTAACGCAGGTCGACGTTCTTCTCTAGTGCCTTATCGATGATTACTTCGAAGTGCAACGGCATCTGCGGATTGAGTTGCGATACCGGGATGGGCTTCTGGTGTAGGATCGCTCCGCAGATTTCTCCAGAACTTGCCCCATCGAACGGCATCCTTCCCGTAGCCATCTCGTAAAGAACCGCACCGAAGGAAAACAGGTCACTTCGCGCGTCCAACTCTTTCGCCCTGACCTGCTCGGGAGACATGTAGGCGACCGTGCCCAGCATTGCTCCCGGACTCGTAAGATGCGCCTCGGCACTGGTGGCTGCGGTCTGAGTATTTTGTGCAGCTACTTGACTGGCAGAGCTGATGGGAGTCGCAATCTTCGCCAATCCAAAATCCAGAATCTTCGCGTGCCCGCGCTTCGTCACGAAGATGTTTGCAGGTTTGATGTCTCGATGGACAATACCAGCAGTGTGGGCGGCATCCAGCGCCTCTGTCAGCTCGATGGCGAGCGATAGAATAACTTCAATTTCAAGTGGACGCCCAGCGATTCGATGCTTCAGGGTCAGCCCATCCAAAAACTCCATCGCAATGAAGGATTCGTCGCCGTGTTTGCCGATCTCATAGATCGTGCAGATATTGGGGTGATTAAGCGCGGATGCGGCACGTGCTTCGCGGCGGAAACGTTCCAATGCCTGCGGATCTTGGGCAACATCTTCTGGAAGAAACTTCAGCGCGACGAAGCGACCCAGTTCCGTGTCCTCAGCCTTGTAGACTACGCCCATCCCGCCCCCGCCGAGCTTCTCGACGATGCGGTAGTGTGAGATGGTCTGGCCGATCATTGGGCTGAAATGTTAGGCCCGGGGGTGACGCACGTCAATGAAAGTGTGGAAGTCGTATGCGCACCGAACATTAGGTGATGTTAAATCGAGGATTACTCCTGCGCAGACAACCTTGGGACGAACTCTATTCCCGCCCAACAATCCTCATAAATCTCGAGGCCATGCCCCGCCACTGCCCTTCGTGGTAGGCCTTTTTCTTTGGAGGTGTAAAGAGCAGCCGGTCTGCGTAGCACTTCTCATGTACAGAACGGCCATCTTCATCAGTTTTGCATGGGCCCAAGTTGATCGGCTGGAAACAAATGGAACAGAGGAAGGCACCCTTTCCGCACATGAAAGCACCCCATGGTTATGGCCACTATCCCTCTGAAATGGGCAGAATTCAAGCAAAAAAGGCGGCGTGTGGACGCACGCACGCTCGAAGTCACCGACAAGGTGAAAGGCGAGGTAATGGACCACACGAAATTTGAAGTCTCGCATGATGGCAAAACGTTGACGCTAACGGTTCACGGAACCGGCCAGGCGAACGCCCAGACTTTCGTCTAGAACAAGATGTAGCTCCGCGGTTGAGTCCTGCTTATGGCGTCGGTGTGCGCGCCCGTTCGCTTAGGGAAAGGACTGTCCTCAAGAAAAAACCATATGATTGCTAATTGTCGTAGCTAACTACTCCATTCGATCGGGAATTGCACTTGTTCGATATGATGTCTTTGTTTGTTGTCAAATCTTCCCCGGTAAATAAGGACACAGATGACTCATCTAGGTGCGGTAGTGGCACAGTTGAAAGAAGAAAGAGACAAACTGGATCGAGCAATAGCAGCGCTGAGCGGCATCACTGGAGGGGGTGGAGGTGGGCGTGGACGGCGCAGGTTGTCTGCGGCTGCTCGTGAGCGAATCGCAGCGGCGCAACGTGCGCGGTGGGCAAAGTTCAAAGCGAAGAAGAAGAGGTAGAGCAGTTCACTGCCGAATAGAGGGCATGCCTTCGGGTGTGCCCCTATTTTCGCCGGGAAAGGGGCAGGCGAAGGGCACGAGGAAACCATGACGATGAAAGGACTGCCTTCGCTAAATGCTGTCCCAGTCGTCACCTGAACTATAGGCGGGAACGCAGGCGATATGGAGTGCCGCAATCATCTTCCACCGACGTGCAAGTGCTGGCTGGGATCGCGCGACTGGTTATACGGCGTCCGCGAACGATTCGCCAAACTCTCGTCGGAAAGCTACGCTGCGCTCACGGTTTGACGTGCTCTCGTATAGATTGAACGCACTGATAGGACTGAGAATGGGTGGGGAGCCCAAGCAATGTTTCGCATGCTGTGCCATCGAGCATTTTAGAAAGCTTCTTGATGCCTGAACCGTTTAATCGTATCCTTAACGACCTCAGGCTAACCGATTCGTCTTATGGCAGCGGCGCCAAACTTACGCGATTCGATCTTTGCCGCGAGTACCGGAGACGTTCCCACTTCTCGTGACACTCTCGGTTTCGGCCCTTATATTGACAGCGTAGCGCAGCTCTTACAGAGCGTTAGTACTCAGCCGCCGCTTACAATCTCGATTGAGGGAGAGTGGGGTAGCGGCAAATCGTCGTTCCTGCGTCAGTTGCGAAACCGGCTCTGTGGCCCGCCGCGCGACGCTTTTCGCGAGAACTTGGTATCTGCGCGTGCCGCCGGAGCCAGCTTATGGGCCGCTTCTTGGAACGCCTTCCGTTACCGGCTGAAAAGGCCGGCAAACATTGCGATTGAATTCAACGCCTGGCGGCACGATAAGAGAGATGCCGTTTGGGCGGCATTTGCATTGAAGTGCGCCGAAGATCTAAGGTGCAGTCAACCGCCCCTCGCCCGCGCAGCTGGTTGGCTACGCCTTTGCCTTTCCAGGTTAGACGGACTCAAAGGATGGGTTCAGCTATCACGCCTTGCCGTGCTCCTAATTCTCTGGCTGTCTTTCTTAATTGCGGTTCCAACAATTCTGCGTCTTAAGGGCTCGGGATGGGCATTGAAGCAGATTCAAAGTCTCCAAACCGTCACCTCTGACACAGCCACTCCACGAGATAATCGCGAAAATAAATCTCTCAGAGGCACAGAGCACAGCGGAACGAGCACGTCTGAAAACGCTGGCAAGAGCGAAGTGAAACCCGCAGCCAAATCGGCGGAGGGCAAGGACGCTGGAGAGGCAAAACCGGGATTGCTCGAACTCGGACTGTGGTTGGCTTTACACGGTGGAGCGATCGGTTTGTGGTTAGGTCTGCTGATCGTCGGCGGCTCTCAACTTGCCAAGCTTGGCAATCCGTTTGAAACAGAGCTGGACAAGATCCTCAAGACACCAGGGTATGAGGCGCGTGTATCGTTCATCGAACAGTTTCACAAGGATTTCAAGAAGGTTCTAGATGCGTACGCAGGCAAGAGCCGCATCTATGTCTTCATTGATGACCTAGATCGTTGTGATGTGCCGCGGGCGGCCGAATTGATCCAGGCTATTAACCTTCTGATCGACGATGACCCACGCCTTATCTTCATTCTAGGCATGGATCGCGACAAAGTGGCTGCCGGGATAGTCGCGAAGTACACATCCATTCTCACGTATCTGAAGGGACCGGATGGAGCCCAGCTGCGAGAAGGCTTTGATAGGTTGCAGTTCGGGTATGATTTTCTGGAAAAATTCATACAAATACAATTTCGATTGCCTCAGCCGCGGGTTGCTGGATTGAAGACGTTCCTGCGAAGTTTGGGGAGGCCAGTTTCGGCCGCTCTGAAGCCAACGTGGAGATCACTGCTATTCCGGAAATCGCGAGAGATTGCTGCTGATCACGAGAGCTCGATTGGGCTCATTGACAATGACGACGTTGACGCCAGCACCAAAATAGATCGCCGCGCAGTCGAGATACAGCTCGAAAGAGATTCCGCCTCCGTAAGTGAGGTGGTGCTAATCGTCTCGCCTGTTTTCAATAACAATCCCCGCCGCTTGAAGCAGTTCCTTAATCTCTTTCGCCTCATAACTCTAATTTGTGCCAAGCTGGGTCTATTTGACGAGATTGACGGTAAGTCCGGCTTGACCTTCCCACAACTAGGAAAGTTCGTGGCTATTTGCATGGCATGGCCTGGGTTTATTCAAGAGGCGCAGATCAATAAGAAGCTGCTCGCCAGTCTTTATGAAACTGCAGAGTCAGGCTCAGCTGTTCAGCGATGGATGGGTCGGCTTCGATTTAAGTACCTGATTAATTACGGTGTCGTCGATGAACACGGTAAGCCCCTTTCTGATGCTGACCGTCACAACATCAAAGATTTGGACCTTGATTCATTGTTGCAGGTGACCTCGCCGGTCGTACGGCCGAAAGAGCCGGTTCAACATGCGGCTCAGGAAGCAGCAGCAGCAGTCGACCAGGCAGGATCAACGGCGCGCAGCGACGTCGTTGCGTCCGAAGCACCCATAGACTCAGATGTAAGGCCTAGCCAAGCGGAGGTGCCAAGCACAGTTCCAGAGCACAAAGATGATTTTGATGAGATGGTCGCGTCATTGGCAGCGGAGTACGACAACATCCGAAAAACCAAGAAAGCAAGCGACGAGCGGACCTCGGTGATGACGGCGATGGTCCGGCAGGCCCGGGGCCTGGCTGGACGAATGCCTACTGAGGATGTGCCGTTACAACTGTTTGCGAAAAGCGGTTCTGCCGGTGAGCGCATCGTCGCTTTAGCATTAGCTCAGGCTGCGCCGAAACAGCAATACTTCCCCATCGCTCTTGAAGCCATCGCTCGCGCTAAGTCTGCATTTGAGCAATTTCAGGCACTTGGCTTGGCAAGGTATTTAGTTGACAAGCTCAACGACGAGCAACGCGAGCAGCTGCGGTCGGCTTTGCAGAAGCAGGAGACGGTGCAAATTGATCAACGGGACACCAACAGATGGGAACGACGAGAGGAACTGCTGTCCAAGCTGGAAGGCGGTTCAAGGCCCATAGCTGCCGCCATGGCGTAAGAGACTTCATTAGCATGACGACCGTTGCGGTGGTCGATCGGAATCAATTTGGAGCCAAACCGGTGAAGCAAGCAGGGACACTACTCATTATACGAAAATGGCGATTTTAAAGGGCAAAACAATTATCCAATGCATCCGATGATGTTACCCGCGTCTCGCGGATGACTGATCGTGCTGAAGAATTGGGTATACCCTGGCCTACGCTGAAGGCCACCGACATCGGCGATCTGGTGAGCTTCCTTAACGCATCTGCGCTTCCGAAATAGCGAGGCTTCTGACGAGCGTCCGGCCGATTGGCCGTCAGTCAGCTGAAAAACAGTGAGGAAGCGCGATTCCGGAGGCAAACGAAAGTCAAGCCCCGGTTCGCAAAGCATTCGGTTTGTGATCGAAGAATTTTCGCCTCAGCGTCTCGCAGGAGTCGGACTGCTCAACGCGGCTTCAGAGAAGAAGGTGGATGGGTGCCAGCCACTGCCGCGGCAGGCCATTCTCTGCAGTCCGGCTTGTCGAGCAAGAATCGCGAAATATGGCCGCATTTCGCGGACTCCGCAGCCAGCGTAGGCGGCAATTCTCTGCAGGTCAGACTGTTTGGCGGAGCGGGAGGAATTCGAACCTTCGGTACAGGTCTTAAGGCTCCAAAGCCCGAGGTGTCCGTAAGTTGCAGATAACAAAACTCCAGCAGAGAATTCTTTGTCCAAAACGCGTGCTTTGGATTTCTTGATCAGTGCGGTTTCGTTTCGCTATTCCATCTATCCTAAACGGCGAATTCCCAACGATAGTGTGGCTGAAAGTGGTCAGTTGTTGGAGTTCTTTCTTCGTCGGCAAATCCCCATGCAGTGACTGCACACTTAGCGAGCAGTCACTGCGAACTCTTCTCCGACTTGGCTGGACCACTGTAGGAGCGATTTCGTGCGTTTTGCACAGATTTCTGCGCATACCTCTTTGCCGGATGAAAACTCAGAGAGCCGCTTTGATGCCTTCCCGATGAGGGCTCTTCAGTCCCAGTGCTTCAGCTGCGGCCACAATTCCTTCAACGGCTGCTTGAGCCCTCGGCAATAGAACACGTCGAAATGCTCGTACGGCATCGAGTATGGGTGGTACACGCTCGCGACCTTCTGCACGCTTACAAACAGTTGCTCGAGGCTCTCTTGGCTATCATCCAGGAAGATCATACTTTCGCCGGTGTAATCGCGCGGTCCCCACAGGAAATAGCTTTGGTGACCGCTGATCGCCCACGGCAATCCAAATTTCGGCCCGAAGAGATCGATCGCGCCGGCTACGCCATAGTTCGGGGCAAAGATCGCCGTCTTCGTTCGAACATCCGGCGGCAAACTGTTGTAAGCACGCGACACCGTCGCGACCATTTCCGGCCAGCCAAACTCACTCGCATAAATCTGCGGCAAGGGGCCCAGCTTGTGCGTCTCACTTGGAGGCGGCGAGAGGTGCAACGCGCGCGTGTAGTGAATGTACGTTTCGACCGGCAGCACCGGCGTGACAACCGGCGCAGCGATCGCGCCCGCCGCGATCATCAGTGCCGGGTAGGCCACTCGCACCCACCTTCGCTGCCGCGCCTCGAGCCACATTTCCCACAGGACGCTGCCGGCCGCAAACAAGAGCGGAAAGGCGGGAAAGAGGTAATACACGCGCGGACTCATCGTAACAATCACGCCCGCTGTGAACAACCAGGCCCAGCCCAACGCGCGAAATCTCTTCCCTTGCTCCGCGAACAAGAAAAACCACAGGCCTGCCAGCCACACGGGCGCCGTCAATGGGTTCATCGCACCAATTTCCTGACCGAAGAAACTGAAGAAACCCAACGGCACGTTCCGCCCGCTGCGTCGAATGTTGGCTTGCAATTCGAGAAATGGAAAGTGGTGCCGAACATTCCACCAGAGATTCGGGGCAAAAATCACAAACGCGACCACTCCACCAATCCATAGCCAGCGATTCGCAAGGAGTTTCCGTTGGTTCGTAAGCAGTAGTCCGAGGACAATCCCGGCACCGAAGATCATCATCGAGTACTTGTTCTCGAGACCGATGCCCGCGACCACGCCGAACCAGATCCACAGCCTCTCATTTCCGGTTTTGATGATGCGAATCACGAGATACGCGCAGGTCATCCAGAAGAGCGGCTCGAACGCATTCATCGTGAAGATGCTGTCCTGCGCGAGGATCCCGGGCGCGTCAAGCGTGGTAATGGCCGCAAGTACCTGCGCGAAGCGCCTCCCACCGAGTTCGCGCGCAATCAGTGCGGTGAGCACAACCTCCACCGCCCCCGCGAGCGCCGGCAAAAATCGAATCGCGAGCAGCGACTGACCCAGCGTATGCTGCACCGCCCAGGCAATCATCGCGATCAGCGGCGGCTGATCGACATAGCCCCAAGCGAGATGACGGCTGCAGGCCAAGTAATACAACTCGTCACCCAAGTACCCATACCTATGTCCCGCGTACAAATGCACCACCAGCTTGCACGCGGCAATCAGGAGTACAATCGCCGTCGCGCCCAGCATCGGAAACAGGTGCCTTTCCTCACGGTTCTCTACCGTGCCACCCGCCATTTGCGTCTGCGACTCCGCCATCATCCTCGCTTGCTCCAAATTGCCAGCGTTGCGATTATAGGGCCGAGCGCGATCGGGCCGCGATCCACGGCGCGCAGCCCCCGTTCAAGGCGAATGAGGGGATTGACATGCTCGCGATCTAGGAGCAGACACGGCATTCGGAGATCCCTGCAAGAAGTCAAATCGGGTTCGTAAGTAGTTCGATTTCTGATCGCCAAGTCTTCGCCGAACAAAATCGTCGAAGTCGGACTGCTTATCGTGCCTGCAGAGAAGAGGCCGGATTAATGAGGGCCGACGCTAAGGAAGTCCGTTCTCTGCAGTCCGGATTGTCGAGCAGGAATCGCGAAAAATGGGCGGAATTCGCGAGTTTCGAAAGAAACGAAGGCAAGAATTCTCTGCAGTTCAGACTGCATGGCGGAGAGGGAGGGATTCGAACCCTCGGTACAGGTGTTAGCCCGTACAACGGTTTAGCAAACCGCCGCATTCGGCCACTCTGCCACCTCTCCGCGACGTGTTTTCCAAAGCTTAGCACAGTCGGTGTTCCGGGGAACACCTCAGATGGCATCGCAGATCACAAACCGGTCGTTCGATCTCACTCGACAATTCCCCTTCGGCAAAGTCAGAGAGGAGTGGGCGGCGACTGCTGATTAGTGTCGACTACTCGGTAATGATGTGATCCGCCCATTCAATGAGTGAAACAAAGATTGGCGGGCTGCCGAACTTGGCCCCGTAGTTGGCTAGATCAGACTCCGTAACACCACGGGCCCGGGAACAAGCCCCGCAGGCATAGATCGTCACGCCCTTGGCTTTCAGCTTGTTGAGAAACTCCCCGACCGCGGGCCATCCTACAGGGATAACCGCATCCGCGACGACTTTGCGCATCAGCACGACTGCTTCGCCAAGCAGATAGATCTGCACTTCGTGCCCGGCCTCGGCTAGCGCGAGCCCATGGGAGAACGGAAAAGCCGCCTTGGTAGGATCGTCCGATCCCCAGGCGCTCTTCATCAGAATCTTGAACTGTTTCTTGGATTGTCCCTGCAAAGCGCTGCCAGCAGTCAGAAAGGGGAGTGCTGCGAACTGCGCCATCCGAGTGAGGAACGCTCGACGCGCCATGATTGTCTCCTGCTATGAGTTCGGCCGGGGAAGTGCAAAGACTGTATCGCGTTTTGTCGAAATTGAGAAGCCACCATCTTTTGACGGATGCGATAGAGCACCATAAGATTTCCTACCTATGAAACGCTTCCCGCTAGGCGCCGTGATCGTCGGGCTGGCCGCCGCGTGTCTTGCACAACCCTCAGCCTCTTCCACGCTGATCATTCACGATGTGACGGTGATCGACGGAACCGGTACACCCGCCAAACCACATCAGACCGTCATTGTGGAGGACGGCAAAATCGTCGCGATCGACAACTCAGGCATGGGATTCGCTGGAAAGTTGCTTGGAAAGCACGTCGACGGGAGCGGCAAGTTCTTAATCCCGGGACTGTGGGACATGCACGTCCACATGGTATTTGGCGACTGGTTCCCTCACGGCAAGGAAATCACGCTGCCCCTGTTCATCGCCAACGGAATCACTGGGGTGCGCGACATGGGAGGTGAACTCGAGGTGCTGCAGCGGTGGCGCAGGGAGATCTCCGAAGGCAAGCTGATTGGGCCCCGAATCGTCATGTCGTGTCCGATGCTTGACGGTCCTAAACCACGCTTTCCCAGTTCGATCGCCATCAAGACTTCGGAGGACGGTCGGAGAGCTGTCGATGATCTGAAGCAGCGAGGAGTGGATTTCATCAAGCTGCAATCTCTGATTCCCCGGGAGGCGGTCTTCGCAATTGCGGATGAGGCCAAAAAGCAGGGCATTTCGTTTGTCGGACATGTCCCCGACGCGGTTCGGGCGTCAGAAGCTTCAAACGCCGGCCAGAAAAGTTTCGAGCATCTCATTGGAATCTTCGAAGGCAGCTCGCCTCTGGAAGACGAGTTCATCCAAGGGGCGAAAACGGAGAAGCAGTTCCTTTCGACCTACGATCCGAAGCGGGCCGCGGCATTGTTTGCCCTGCTGGCGAAGAATCAGACGTGGCAGTGCCCAACGTTGGTGTGGGAGCGTGGCGGAAATCTGATCGACGAAACTGATTTCGCTGGCGACACTCGCGCGAAATATGTCCCTGGGTCTTGGAAAACCGTAACCTGGAAGCGGTTCACGGATCAGGTCGAGCACGATTTCAACACCGATGATCTCGCAACCAGGAAGCGTTTTGTGAAGAAAGAGCTCGAGGTGGTAAAGGCGATGCATAACGCGGGTATTTCATTTCTGGCGGGGACTGACACTCCTCCCGGCGTATACATCTTCCCGGGATTCAGCTTGCATGAGGAACTGCAGCGGTTTGTGGCCGCAGGATTTACACCGATGGAAGCACTGCAGACGGCGACGCTGAATCCGGCAAAATTTCTCGGGATGGAAGATCGGCTGGGCACGATCGAGAAGGGGAAGTTGGCCGACCTCCTGCTGCTCAATGCAAATCCGCTGGACGATATCGCGAACACGAGGAAAATCGAAGCCGTGATCGTAAACGGACGATATCTACCGCGCGCAGAGTTAGACAACATACTGGCGGCAGTGGAAAAGGTGGCTAGTCTGCCTTAGGCTGACTTCTCGCCCATGGCCGATGCGGTCTCCCTTGTCATCGCAGCCTGTCAATCGCTCCGCGGCGTGGCGTCTGCAAGCACGAGAATCGTTCCAGCATAGAGCAGCGTGTCGGCGAAGTAGTTGATCCCTTCAACTTTGACCCCGGTATTCGGATCGAGCATTGATGCGATCAGGATCGGCCCATAGATGAATACGACCAGCAGCAAAATCCAGGTAGCGAGATAAGTGGCCGCCATCCGCATCTTCTTACGGACCAAAATGGATGTCCCAGCCAGGAACAGAATCGCGCCGGTCAGATAACCGATGAGCGGTCGCGCCGGAATCCACTCGGGCATGAACTTTTCGAGCGGAACTCCCGGAACGTTGATGGGATGCAGGAAGTGTTCTACTCCGTAAAACATGGCCGAAAGCGCGATGATCAGTCCGCCCACAGTTACGAGCGCGCTCTTGCCCGGCGCATGTCCGCGCTGCATTGCGCCGCCCGCAAGAACCAATCCTCCGGCGCCGAACGACAGTTCCCGGCATAACAGTACCCACGAGATCCGGTTGTGAACATTGGCCAGTGTCCCCGGGAGGTCCATCATGGCCACAAATAGAAACATCATGATTCCAAACAGCAGGCCGGACCATCGCACCTGAATCTTGATGGCGACGCTTAAGGACACAGCCAGCAGTGCGACACCAACAAAATACGTCCAGAACAGCCGCCCAGGCATGTACTTGGGCACTAACTGCATGATGGATCCGGCCAAAGCAAAATGCTCGGCTCCGAATACGGCCAGCGGCACGGCGAAACACAGGTTGCCAAGAGCCACGACCTTGTCCAATCCGCGAGCCCGCGCGATTTCGCCCCGAGCGGCCCACAGCCCAATCCCAAGAAGCAAGATGCCGGCCGCGCACATCGAGAACGCGGGGGACGGAAATGCAAGAAACAGAAACGACGCAACGCCGATGATGGGATGCAAGTTCATGAAACTCTATCAAGGCCAACCAAGCTGATGTTGACCCGGTGCTCGGATTGTACAAGTGGCATGCAATAAGTCAGGTAAGTGGTCAGCATCCGGCAGGACGCCGCCGGGAATGATGAGATTCATATTGTATGTACAATTCTGTACGAAACGTTCCTTCGGGAACTCTGTGGAAAACTCACGTAAGTACTTCGTTTCTATGCTTTAGCCTTTTCCGCCTTGTTTCTTCTCCACCTTGGCCCAAGTGTCTTTCAGCGCAACGGTGCGGTTGAAGACTGGGGCTCCTGACTTTGAATCAGGATCGGCACAAAAGTAGCCCAGGCGCTCGAATTGGAAGCGACTGCCCTGAGCGGCATTCGCCAGCGAGGGCTCGAGCTTGGCGTGTGTGATCACTTCCAGCGAGTTCGGGTTGAGGTAACCGAGCGGGTCCTTGCCCTCTTCCAGGTCAGCAAGATTCTCTTTGGTAAAGAGGTTCTCGTACAAGCGAACTTCAGCATCGATCGCGTGCTTGGCTGAGACCCAATGGATGGTCGACTTCACCTTTCGACCGTCTGGAGCGTTGCCGCCGCGCGTCGCCGGATCGTAGGTGCAATGCACTTCGACGATCTCGCCCCTGTCATTCTTTACCACGCTCTTTGCGGTAATGAAGTAGCCGTAGCGCAGCCGCACCTCTTTACCTGGCGAGAGCCGGAAATATTTGGGCGGAGGCACTTCGCGGAAGTCATCCTGCTCGATGTAGAGTTCGCGCGAGAATGGAACCTTGCGATAGCCTGCGCTCTCGTCTTCCGGATTATTCTGCGCATCCATCTCCTCGACCCGGCCTTCGGGATAGTTGTCGATGACGACCTTCAGCGGACGCAGTACGGCCATCACGCGCGGGGCGCGCTTGTTGAGGTCTTCGCGCAGAAAGTGCTCGAGCATCGCCAACTCGACGATACCGTTGGTGCGCGACACCCCGACGGCAGCCACGAAGTTTCGAATCGCCTCCGGCGTATAGCCGCGGCGGCGCAGGCCCGAAAGTGTGGGCATACGCGGATCGTCCCAGCCGCGTACTGTTCCCTGCTCCACGAGTTGGCGGAGCTTGCGCTTGCTCATCAGCGTGTAAGTCAGGCTCAGGCGGTCGAACTCAATCTGCTGCGACGGGAAGATCCCGAGTTGCTCGATGAACCAGTTGTAGAGCGGCTGGTGATCGGCGAATTCGAGCGAACACATGGAGTGCGTGATCTTCTCGAGCGAGTCGGACTGACCGTGAGCGAAGTCGTACATCGGGTAGATGGGCCACTTGTTGCCCGTGCGGTGATGCTCGGCGTGCAGGATGCGGTACATCACCGGATCCCGCATGTTGAAGTTCGGCGAGGCCATGTCAATCTTCGCGCGCAGGACCCGGGAGCCATCAGGGAACTCGCCTTTGCGCATGCGCTCAAATAGGTCCAGGCTCTCCTCGACCGGGCGGTTGCGGTACGGGCTTTCTTTCCCTGGTTCAGTCAGTGTGCCGCGATATTCGCGAATCTGTTCCGCGGTGAGGTCGTCGACGTATGCCTTGCCATCTTTGATCAGCCTGATCGCCCATTCATAGAGTTGCTGGAAATAGTCCGATGCGTAGAAGAGCCCATCCCAGTGGAATCCGAGCCACTGGATGTCTTCCTGGATCGATTCGACGTACTCGACGTCTTCCTTCTCGGGATTGGTGTCGTCGAAGCGCAGATTGGTGTGCCCGCGAAACTCGTCTGCAAGACCAAAGTCGATGCAGATCGCTTTGGCGTGGCCGATGTGCAGGTAGCCGTTGGGCTCAGGAGGGAAGCGGGTCTGCACACGTCCGTTGTACTTGTTGGTTCGGAGGTCTTCGGCAATCCTGTCGCGCAGGAAGTTGGAAGGGCGCGACTCCGGAGCGGGGCTGGTACCCGTCTCAGGTGCGGCTGATGGCGTTGTCATAACCTTTGATCTTACCGCAAAGATGGGTCAGGGCCTGACCGCCACCGGGGTACTATGACCTGAGGGGAAAATGCTACACCCCTGCCCGGAATGTCGAGCGTATGAGTGGGGAATGGGGTGCGGGCAGGGGAGCGGGCCTGCCAATGAGTGAAATGGCCTTATAGTTTCGTCAGTTACCCCGCAGCGAATGCCCCGAAAACCTGCTTTCGTCCAAGGCAGATTCCGCGAACTATCGTCACAATTGCATTTTATGGGGAAGAAATTTGGGTTGAGCAGCTGTTCGTTCGCAACCCTAGTCGACTCAATTGGCCGTCTGTTCCCTACGGGCCTACATTATCCAGCAGCCAGATGCTGCCGGAAAGGTCTTCCAGGTTCAGAACGAGGCGGTTTTGCGTGATGGAAAGCTCCACTATATCGATCGGGGATGCGAGCATCAGGGCAGGAGTTTCGAATGCCGTCACGCGGAAGGGTTCTCCAACTGGCTTCCCTTTGGTCGCATCGAAGTGAATTCCCCACACATTGAAAAATCCGCCACGATTAGAGACGAAGTAAATCATGTTTCCGTTGGGAGACCAGCGAGGCTTGTCGTCCCAATGCTCGCCTTGCAGAAGGCGGCTCCAGGTTCCGCCCGCAGCGGGCACTACGTAGAGTCTGGATTCCGCTTTCGTGGGCAACCTGGTTGCGGCTTCGAAGACGATCCATCGTCCGTCGGGAGAGAAGTAAGCCTGCCACAGAGCGGCGCCCGGGCTGGAAGCAATTTTTCGTGACGCCGTTTCCGCTGCAGGCGCGGCAGCCACAGGTAACGCCAGGATTTCTGCTTCGCTGGTGGGGCCGTCGGTACGCGATACCAGGATCCACTTGCCATCGGGAGACCAATCCCACATTCCCCAGAAAGATTGGGTAAAGGTTGTGAGCGGTTCTTCGTTGCGGCTCTGGCTGGACCATAGCATCACCTGGCTACCTCTTGCCTTGGCGCGAGTGTACGCCAGGCGGGTACCATCGGGAGACCACTGGAGCCCCAGCCGATTGTAGTCGTCCGCCGCGATGGGAGACTCGCGACCGTCTATCATAGATTTCTGCCAGAGGTCCAATTTGCCGGAACGGTTACCGGAGAAGGCCAGTTTACTGCCATCCCGAGTCAGGCCTAGCCCCCCTGTAACCTTCAGAGCAGGAGGGGTCAAAGCCTGCCCAGCGCCGGTCAGCCGGCCATGGGTGGCGTCGAATGGAAAGACCCAAGCCCGGATATGTTGGGTCTCGGCGGTAAACGCCATCCTGCCGCCGGGGGAAATAGCGAGGTCTGTGTCATGGCCTGGGCCGGTGGTCAGGCGCTCGATCGCGGTGCCCTGTAACGTTTCCGGATCGACGATCATCTTCCAGATGTTCCGGACACCTCGGGATGTACGCTCGAAATAAATCGCGTTTCTCGAAGGCGCCCAGGAGAACGTGGAATCTTCCCCCGAGCCTTGCTCCACACCGGCGACAGCGACGTCTTCGAACTGCTTGACGAGATCGGAAGGAAGTGTCGACTTGACCGCCGCGCCCCCAGCAATGGGCAGTGTCCAAAAGCTGGGTCTCGGTTGTTCTTCCCCCAACCAGACGGTAACTCTCTTTCCGTCGGGATGCCAAGCAGCAGACAAAGCGCTATTCCCGAGCCCGACCGCTTTGCTCGATAAGAACTCCGCTGCAATTTCCCGCGGCGCACTCCCGTCAAGATCCACCACATAAATCCGGTTGAGACCGTAGACTTGTGCTGTCTGGAACAGGATCTGTGAGGAGTTGGGCGACCAGCGAGGACGATATCCGAAGGTCGCGATTCTCCTTTCCAGCCCTTCGCCGCCAAGCGCGGGCAAGACAAACAAACCGCCCTCACCATCTTCCGAGCGATAAGCGATGTACTTCCCATCCGGCGACCAATCGGGTTGCCAATGGTGACCGGGGCCCTTGGTGATCTGTACAGGATCACCGCCGCTCACTTGTTGCACCCAAATATCGAACTTGCCGCCACGGTTGGAACTGTAGGCGATGAAGCGTCCGTCTGGTGACCACGTAGCGCCGATCTGTAGACCATCGTCAAAAGTGAGGCGAGTAAGCGTTCGCTGCGCCAGTGCTGCAGGAGATTGCAAACGTCTGTAAATGAAAAAGCCCACTGCGGCGAGCAATACGAGGACGACGAACAGGATCGAGCTGCGGCGGACCCACGCCATCCGCGATTCCTGCCGCACTCCTGAGCCGCCAGGTACTTCGGTAGCCCGGGTGCCTTCAACTGGCGCCACAAAGCGATACCCGCGCCGAGGTAATGTTTCCACAAAACGCGGGCTTTCCGCCGAGTCGCCCAGTACCTCGCGAATCTTGTTAATAGCGGTATTCAGGTTGTGGTCAACATCGACGAAAGTGTCGGGCCACAGCCGCTTCTGTAATTCCTCCCGCGTTACCACCTCGCCGGGGTGCTCCAGCAAGATAGTCAGAACTTGAAACGGCTGGCCAGGGAGTTTCAGCCGCACTCCAGCTTTGCGCAATTCTCCCGCCCGAACGTCAACTTCAAAGCTCTCGAACCGGACTAGCCGAGGAGAATGGACACTCTGTTCCACAGACGTTCGCCTCAAGTGCCCCAGTCTAGCACCGAATTTCAATCGATATACTCGCGGGCCCGCGTGTTTCAGTCTAGCCAGTCTCACTCTGCAGTCTCCTGAGTCTAGGCGAGTTGCCTGCGTTGACTTTCTTTCGACCTTCCGCTGATCCGCAATAGAGTTCCCATGCATTGAGGTAGCTGCACCCGAAGCCCAAGGTCGCCCTCACCGCGCAACCCGCGGAGGAGGACGACATGACAATAGGTACCAGGCAGCGGCTGCGTCTGAGGCTGGGGATATTGGTGGGCCAGGTTGCACTGCTGGTAAGCTTCCCCGGCCTTTTATGCGTTGCATCATCCTCGCCAATACCTGGAGAAGGTGGCGAAGACGAATCTGCGGCCAAGGCCGAGGTTCCGTTCCAACTCTACAACGACAATCTGATCATCGTGAAAGCGACCATCGGAACGGTCAAGAATGTAAACATAATCCTCGATACGGGCACAAGCCCGAGTGCCATCAGCAAGGCAATGGGCGACCGACTTAAACTGCAGGGAGAATCAGAACCGCTGCAGACGCTGAATGGAGCAATTCAGGCGCTGAGCGTCATCTTGCCGCGGATCCAGATTGGCCCGCTGCACACTGAATCCATCAGAGTCGTGGTGCAGGACCTCAGCTTCATGGAGCGGAGCCTGGGTATTACCTTAGGGGGAATTGCGGGTCTCGACATCCTGAGCACCGGCAGCTTTACGATTGATTACCGAAAGAGAAAGGTCGTCTTTGGAGCCATCGCAGCAAGTGCAAAAGCAATCCGTTTTGAAACCCGAAAGCCGTTTCTCACAGTAAAGGCAAAGATCGACGGACATGAGGTCCGCTTGTTGGTCGATTCGGGGACCTGGGGATTGCTCGTCTATCGTAACAGGCTTGCGACAGTGCAGGAGCAACTCCGTTTCGATCCGAGTGCCTCGATATCCACCGCTGGCGGGATGACTAACGTACGGTGGTTGCGGGCTGTGGTGTCGCTCGGCAGAGATAGTCTCGGGTCGCGTAACGTGGCAATCGCCGATGTAGACTCAGATCCCCAAAATGACTTCGATGGTCTCTTGGGATTCGCAAAGATGGGATTCCACAAGGTGTCTTTCGACTTCAAGAATGGACTGTTCGGTTGGGAGTGAGGCTCCCCATACGATTGCCTGAGAATGGGTGGCGCAATACGATTACACTCATCATCCCCGGTGACCGGGGCTTTAAGCGCGTCATTTTTCGGTTGTCATTTTAATTGACTTTCAGCAAATGAATAGATAGGATGATTACATGGCCCACCGCGAACGGTGGTTCACGGGTCTTTGAAAACTTACTCTGTTACTCAAGGCTTCCCAAGGCCGAAAGGCACCTCTGGCCGATTGATTCCGGCGCAGAGCCTTACGACTCGTTGTTTCGGACGGGTCGCGGGTCAACCAGCCCGCTTGTTCAGGCACGTACGTATGTATTGAGCACCTAACTAAGGATGGTTCGTTGGCTAAACGCTGCTCCATTTACGGGAATTGCGCTTGAGAGCACGGCGCAACTGCGCCGTAAAGGAGTAAGCATGCGAAAGCATCGAGACCTCAAAGCTTGCATCTCGCTTCTAGAGGAGATGCAGGAGAGAGGCAGCGTAGATCCAGAGCAAAGGCAAGCAGTCGAGTACGCGGTCGCTGAACTGAAACTGATTCGGCGCAGGCCGGATCTAAAGCAACACGAGCTACACGAATCTATTCGAACGATAGTAGAAACGTTGGTTCGGGTGTTCACGAGACGTGACTAGTACCGACAGGCACAACTCTTATAGGCGAACCATACCAAGGATTTAATGAACTACGGCAAAGCATTGAGAATTGCCCGCGCCATAGCGGGAATCGAGCAAAAGCAGCTGGCTGCGGGAGCGGAGCTGGACGCGAGTCATATATCGCTGATCGAGAGTGGCGCTCGGCAACCGAGCATCGGTGCTATTGGGAAGTTGTGCCGCGCCCTCCAGATACCCGAGCCGCTCTTTACGATGCTTGCAGCAGAACCGTCGGACTTGAAGGGCATAGACGACCAAGACTTTGAGAAGATTGGTGCATATCTTGCGAAGTTTTTGATTCGACATGAACCGACCGCAAAGCGACGCAAGCGTAAGGGCTCCGACACCGCTTGACTTGTATTCCCTTCATCATCTTGAGGCACTCTTGGGGCACTCCCGCGTCGAACTCGAAGACTTAGCTAAATACGCTACGCGGTTCTACAAACCGTTTCCATTGAAGAGGAAAGAGCATCCGTTCCTTGGGCGCTTGGCAGAAATGACCCGCACCAGATTTGACCCACCCAAGCAGTAGTGAATCTCACCGACAAGTTGAGGACCGAGGTGGCCAGGTTTTTGCTGGCCGGTTCGGTCCTGAGTTAGAGTA
>Ga0335080_10002495_pt1 | contig 18385 bp, 16 predicted proteins | sample Lox_Sample_34_FD_206720 | JGI IMG/M metagenome (GOLD analysis project Ga0335080, IMG submission 206720) | Soil microbial communities from Loxahatchee National Wildlife Refuge, Florida, United States - Lox_Sample_3.4 | ecosystem: Environmental > Terrestrial > Soil > Wetlands | place: USA...
GACGTATCTGTAGTATTTCGATTGACTTGATGTCTTTCGGCTCTCGACGATGGGGTTCTCTGTTATGAGCAGATATTGGGACGAAGAACTGGAGACCGCACCGCGCGAGGTGCTGAAGCGGAAGCAGCTTGACGACCTGAAGGAGATCGTGCGGTTCGCTTATGACCGCGCGCCGTACTACAAGAGGTCATTTGACGCTGCCGGCGTGAGGCCGTCGGATATCCACAGCCTGAAAGACATCGAGGGCGTTCCGTTCATCAACAAGAAGACGCAACGCGACTCGCAGGGCGTCGGCTCTTTCCTGGGCGAACTCGCCGCCGTCCCCGAAGAGGACGTGATCTTCGGCTCGACGTCGTCGGGATCGACGGGGGTGCCGACGATGAGCCCGTTCACGAGGAAGGACTTCGACGAGTGGCAGGATGTCGAGAGTCGCCTCTTGTGGATGGCGGGGTTACGCAAGAACGACCGTTACATTCACGCGCTCAATTTCTCGCTCTACGTCGGCGGGCCGGATGTCATCGGCGCGCAGAACCTCGGTGCGCTCTGTATCTGGGGCGGCACGCTGCCGTCCGAGCGGCTCATTTTCATTCTGAGGGAATACAAACCGACTGCGATTTGGACGAGCCCCTCCTACGCGTGGTACCTCGGCGATACCGCGAGGAAGACCGGCGTCGACCCGAAGCGGGACTTCGGCATCAAACGCATCTTCGCCGCCGGCGAGATGGGCGGATCGATCGCGGCGACGCGGCAGAGCATCGAGGAACTCTGGGGGGCGCACCTCTATGACATCTATGGCCTTTCCGACATCTTCGGTGCCTGTGCGGCCATGTGCGAACACCACGACGGCCTGCACATCGCGGAGGACCACATCCTGGTCGAGACGGTCGATCTGGATACCGGCGAGGTCTTGCTGCCTGGTGAGCGCGGCGAGCTGGTGTACACGACCCTGCGCAAACACGCACGCCCGCTGATCCGGTTTCGCACCGGCGATATCGGCCGCTTCGTGACCGACAGGTGTGCGTGCGGCCGTACCCTCGGCCGCATCCATGTCGACGGCCGCAAGGACGACATGTTCATCGTGTCCGCCGTCAACGTCTATCCCTCCGACATCGAGTTCGTCGTGCGCGGCCTCGACGGCGTCACGGGGGAGTACCTCATCCGCATCACGGAGGAAGACTTCACCGCCCATTACGAGGTCACGATCGAAAAATCCCATGACAACCCCGAGGCCGACACGCCTGTCGCGGAACGGGTTGCGACCGCCTTGAAAGCACGGATCGGCGTCAAGCCGCGAAGGGTCATCGTGCTGCCGGACGGCTCGATCGAACGCTCGACGCACAAAGCAAAGCGCATCATCGACGAGCGCAATAAACAACAGTGAATAGGCCCGGCATCTGAGCTCCCCTCGCTGTCTGCCGGGATGATGGACCCGAGATATTGCGGTGCGCGCACGCCGCCGGGGACGTCTTCACGCGCGCGAGGTAACTGAGCGCGCGTTGCTCTGGACGCGTGATGAACGTGGCGTTGGTCGAGGTCGGCGTGACGTCGATGATGCGGCCTTTCGGTGCGGCCGTGCACGGCCAAACGGACACGATCGACTACACGTGCCTGTCGCTGGGAGCGGTCCGGGGCGGCTTTGCCGGGACCTACCTGCTGCATCTGGCGGCGATGGCAAGTCCACCCAGCGATCCGCCACAGGACGCCGGGCAGCGAACGCCGGGTACAACATATTGTTCGGTGGCGCAGGTGATCGACCCGCGACTCGGTGAGATGCCGAGAGGAGGTCCTCCATGCAACGGATTGAGCTGACCTACTTGAACGGTCTGGACATCGCGCGTTTGGCTCCTTCTGACGAGGCGATCCTCGCGGCGGTGGAGGAGGGACTGCGGGCGCAGGGACGCGGTGAGGCCGTGATCGAGCCGCGCGTCCATCTGCGGGGTGATCCGTCGGTCGAGGGGCACTTCAACGTGCTTCGAGGATCCATCCCGGCGATCGGACTGGCGGGGGTGAAGGTCGTCGGCGACTTCGTCGAGAATTACCGGAAAGGGCTTCCGTCGGAGATGGCGCTGCTGAATCTGTTCGATCCCACGACCGGGATGCCGAAGGCGGTGCTCGACGCCACCGCGATCACAGAGATGCGCACGGGCGCGGTCACCGCGATCGGGGCGCGATACCTGGCGCGGGGGGACGCGCGGGTCCTTGGTCACGTCGGGGCGCGCGGCACCGCGTACTGGAACGTGCGGCTCCTGGACCGGTTGTTCGACTTCGCCGAAATACGGGTCCATTCTCGTCGGCCCCAGAGCAGGCGGGCCTTCGCCAGACGGCTATCGGAGGATCTGGGCAAGCCGGTCTCGACGACCGACGATTGGAGAAGCTGCGTCGAGGGAGCGGACGTCGTGGTCGAGGCGTCGCGGCTCAGCGAACCGACCCCGCTCCTGAAGACGCGCTGGATATCTCCCGGGGCGCTCGTCGTCCCGTACGGCACGATGAGCGCCGTGGAGCTGTCGCTGACGGACATCATGAACAAGGTCGTCGTCGATGACTGGGGCCAGTGCGCGAACGGCCAGTTCGGTGCGCTTCGTCGCCACGTTGAGGAGGGGAAGCTCACACTGGACAATCTCCATGCCGAGCTGTGCGAGATCGTCGTCGGCGCAAAACCGGGGCGCGAGTCGCCGCAGGAGACGATCTTGCTTTGGCATCGAGGGCTGTCGCTTTCCGACATCGCCCTCGCGCGCGCACTGCTCGAGCGGGCCGAGGCCGAGGGCATCGGACAGCGGCTACGGTTCGCGTGAGGAGCTGAGTGAGGCGAGGTCCGCGGTGGGGTTCTTGTGATCTTGGACGGACGAAGTCTCAGCCCGGCGGCGGTGGCGGCGGTCGCTCGCGCCGGCGAGCCTGTCGCGGTTGCGCCGGACGCCTACGATCGGGTCCGGCGCGACCGAGCGGTGGTGGACGATGCGGTGGCGAGGGCGCTGCCTGTGTACGGGGTGACCACCGCGCTGGGCGCGAGGGCGACTTTCAGCCTGCCGGCGGAGGAGCTCGCGAGGTTCAGCGTCAGGACGGTGCGCGGCCGAGCGAACGCGGTCGGGGCGCCGCTGCCGCGCGAGGTGGTCCGGGCGGCTGTCGTGGTGCGCTGCAACGGCATCGTCCACGGTGGCAGTGGCGTGCAGCCGGCGGTGCTCGAATTGCTCCTCGCCATGCTCAATCACGGGCTTCACCCGATCGTCCCCGAGATTGGCTCGATCGGCGCCTCCGATCTGAACCAGCTGGCGCACGTCGGTCTGGCCGTGATGGGGGAGGGCGAGATGGAGCATCGCGGCGAGCGGCTACCGACGGGCGTTGCCCTCGAGCGCGCAGGTCTTGAGCCGGTTGTGCCGGCGCCGAAAGACGGTCTCGCGCTATGCAACAGCAACGCGCTGAGCGCGGGGAGCGCCGCCCTTGCATGTCACGACGCCCGGGGGCTGCACGCCGCGGCGCAGGTGGTCGTGGCGCTGAGCTTCGAGGGCTTCCGAGGGAATACGACGCCGCTCGACCCGCGCGTCCAAGCCGCTCATCCAGTTGCTGAGCAGCAGGCATGCGCCGCTCAGCTGCGCGATCTGCTTGCCGGCGGCAGCCTGCTCGACCCACGCAACGCCCGGCGTGTCCAGGACCCGATCAGCTTTCGCTCGGTCGCGCACGTGCACGGCGCGCTCCGCGCCGCTATGGGGATGTTTGCGGGAGCTCTCAACGCGGAGCTCAACGGTGCGGGAGACAACCCCGTGGTTCTGGCCGACGAGGGTGAGATCTTGTCGACTGGGAACTTCGCCACGCCGGCGCTGGCGCTCGCGCTCGACACGGTGGCGCTCGCGATCTGCCAGACCGCGAGCATTTCGACGCAACGCATACAGCGTTTGCTCGCGAGCTCGCTGACGGAACTACCCGAGAACCTGTCTCCCCACGGAGCCGAGCGCTCGGGCTACGCGCCCTTGGTCAAGACCGCGCAGGCGCTACTGGTGGACCTGCGGCACCTCGCCGCGCCACTGACGATCGATCCTCAGCCCGGCGCGGCCCTCGTCGAGGACGACTCGAGCAACGCCCTGGCCGCGGCCCGCCGGACCGCGCAGATGCTCGAGCGGCTTCGTTACATCCTCGTGATCGAGGCGCTGGTGGCTGCGCAGGCGGTCGACCTCGCCGCGCCGGGGACGATCGGCCGAGGGCCGGCGGCCTTGCATCGCGCCGTCCGATCGCACGTCTCCCGACTCGACGATGACCGGTCATCGGCCAACGACATCGAACGTCTGGCAGCCGAGGTGTTCGGCGTCCGTGCCCTTGCGGACCTGCTCGGAGAAGCCGGGATCGGAGCCGACTGGCCGTAGTCAGTCAGCTCTCCGTCACGATCCATCAGCCCCCTCGATCCCCGCGAGTCTGGCCGCGTGGTCGACCGTCAGCCCGTCGGAGCACACCGATGCCGTGAGCCTTCGGGGAGCCGGGCGGAGCGTTCACCGAGCGCCGCCGTCGGGCGCGTGCATGGATCCTTCGCCGCGGACGCTGGCATGCTTCAAGCGGATGAGCGCCCTCTGCCTGGTCATTGCTCATCGGGGCGCGTGGGGACGGTCGGTGCCGAACGCGCCGGCCGCGAACACGCTCGAGGCGTTCGAGGCGGCGATCGCGCTCGGTGCGGACATGATCGAACTCGACGTGCGCCGCACCGGCGACGGGCGTCTGGTCGTCTTCCACGACGCTCGGGTCAAGGCCGTTCCGATCAGCTCGCTTCGCTACGAGGCGCTGACCGTCAAGGGGGCTCGATCTCGCCCGCCTCTGCTCGAGGACGTGCTGGCGCTGATGAAGGACCGGATCGCGCTGAACCTCGAAGTCAAGGAGCCGCGCTGCGTGGAGGAGATGATCGAACTGCTGCGGCAGTTTGGTCTCGACCGCTGCCTGCTCAGCTCGTTCCTCGACGCCGTCGTGCTCGAGGCGAAGATCCTCGAGCCGGAGCTGCGCACCGGGCTGCTGCTTACCACCGGCGTCCGCCGGGGGCTCGGCGCTCGCCTGCCCGCATCCCAGGCTGACTGCCTGTGCCTGCATCGCCGGCTGGCCGACGACGGGGCGCTGGACAGAGCCGCCACCGCTGGCGTGCCGTGCATCATCTGGACCGTCAATGCGGCGCGCGCACTGGATCGCTACCTCGGCCACCCCGCGGTAGAGGGGGTGATCACCGACCGGCCGGCGCTTGCGCTCGCACGGCGAGAGCGCCTCGGTGGACGTGCCTGACGTCGCGTGGCCGCGCCGTCACGGCACCGAGCGCCGTCATCACTACCGCCCGAACTTCGCTCGCAACGTGCCGCTGAGCGAACGTGCCGCTTCGGCGAGATCCCGCTGGCGCGGATGGCACACCGCCACCGTGCGCGGGGACAGGATGTCCGGTGGCGCGAGCCATGTCAGTGACGGGTCGATCGCGCGTTCCGCTGCCAGCCGTCCCACGCAGGCGTGCCCCAGCCCGGCGGCGACGAGTCGTTGCAGCGCGAGGTTGTCATCGGTGCGATAGACGACGCGAGGCTTGATGCCGCGTCGGCGCCACGCCGCCTCGAGCTCGCCCTGGATCTCCCATCGCATCGTCCAAGCGACCAGGTCGGCGCCGTCGAGCATCTCGAAGCTCGGACGTTCGACCGCAGCGAGATCGCTGTCGCGCCGCGTCAATACCACCCACGGATCCTCGTACAGACGGATCACCTCGATCCGGTCGTCGGGCCGTTGGTTGATCGTGACCGCCAGATCAAGGCGGCCCTCGGCCAACCATTCGATCAGCCTCGGGTCGTCATCGGTCTCCGAGAGCACGACCTCGACCCCCGGCCACTCCTCGCGCAGCACCCAGAGCGCGGCCGGCAGCAGCTCGGCGGCGGCGGTCTGAAACACCCCGACCCGCACCACGGTGCGCTCGGCGCCCAGGCTTGCCCGGACGCTGGCCTCCAGCGCGTGCAGCTCGGTGAACACGCGGCGGGCGTGCACGTAGGCCGCTTCGCCGGCGCGAGTCAGCGACACCTGGCCGCGCCCGCCGGGCCGCTTGAACAGCTGCGCGCCGAGCGCCCGCTCGAGCTCGGCCACCTGGTGCGAGATCGCGGACTGCGTGTAGCCGAGCTCCGACGCCGCCGCCCGGAACGAGCCGTGGTCCGCCACAGCGCCGAGCGCTCGCAGGCCTCGAAGCTCAACGTCGCCACCTTCGATCGACTCAATTGATCGTTCCACGGCCAAATCTTCACCTTTCGAACGACTTGCACAATCTTATCCTGACGTCGGTGAGCACTCATCGCATGACCCACGGCCGGCTCCTCACGCCGCTCCTGCACGCCCTGTTCTTTGTCGCCGCCGCGACCCAGAGCGCAGTTGTCCCGCTCCTGCCTCGCTTCAACCACGCATATGGCCTGTCGCCCTCGACCGATGCCGTGCTGCTCGCGGCACCGGGCCTGGCCACGCTCGGAATCTCGATGCCCGCCGGGGCGTTCGCCGACCGGCTGGGCACGCGGCGCGTAACGATCGCGGCCACGGCGCTGATGTCCGCGGCAGCCCTTGCCCAGGCGATGCCGTCCTATCGAGTCCTCATCGCCGGCCGCCTCGCGTTCGGCCTGACCTTCGGGATCGTCTGGACGACCGGCGTCGCCTGGATGGCTGGTTCGCAATCCGAATCCGGCTCGCCCGCGCTCGGCGCGGTCGCCACCAGCGCCGCCGTCGGCATGGTCGCGGGCCCCGCGATCGGCGGACTGCTGGCCGACCAATTCGGACTGTCGGCGCCGTTCGTGGCGATGGCTGCCTTCGCCGCCGCGCTGGCGCTGGCGCTCGCGCCGCAGCACCCCCCCGAGCGGCGCCCCGCCGAGGCGCGACGCAGCAATTCGATGCGCGACCTGGTCCGCGTCCTCCCCCGCCAACCCGGAGTCCTGACCGGCGCCGCCGTGCTCGCGATCGGTGGCGCAATCGGCGGCATCACACAGCTGCTGGTACCGCTCGAGCTGCAGCACGCCGGGTTCTCCGCCGCCGCCACCGGCGTCGCCTTCTCGGCCGCCGCCGGCGTGTACATCGTGGTGAGCGCGCTGGTCGTCAAGCTCGGTCGCCGAGCCACCACGACCCGCTGCGCGACGCTCGCGGGCCTCGTCCTCGCTCTCTCGCTGCTGCCTGGCTCGTTCGAGACGGGCGCGGCCGCGCTGGTCGGGATGCTTGTCCTCTCGACAGCCCCGCGCGCCGTTGTCAGCACGGTGTCCTACCCGCTGGCGACCGAGTCGGCGGCCCGGGCCGGGCTCGCGGATGGGCTTGTGATCGGGCTGCTCAACGGGACGTGGGCCGCGGGATTGGTACTCGCACCGCTGCTCGCCGGCTCGCTCGATCAGGTCGCCGGACCGCGCCTCGCCTACCTCGTTGCCGTCGTCCCAGGGGTCTGCGTCGCGCTGTGGCTCGCCATGCGCCAGCCGGGGATCGTCGCCAGGACGAACGCGCCACAGGCCGCCCCCGCAGGCTGACCAGCGCTAGCGCGCGTCGAGGCGCGCCGCTCGTTGCAGGTGGTACAGGTCGTGGCGGGTGCGCACGTACTGCCGCGACGCGTCGACGAACGGCTGGAAATCCCACGGCGTGGCGGCACCGGTCGCGAGCGCCTGCGCCACCAGGTGACGCTCGCGCTGGCTCTCGAGCACGTGCCGCTCGATCGCGCCAAGGTCGAGCCGGCGCTCCAGCGCACCATGCAACGCGTCCAAGCTCGAGGCGTGCCCGGAATCACCTGCCAGATTCGAGAGCTCGAGCGGGTCGGCCTCCAGATCGAACAGCTGATCGGGGTCGGTCCGGCATACGATCAGCTTGTGAGATCCCGAGCGGACCATCGCCGCGGGAGCAGTCACCCCCTCCGCGTCGTACTCGCAGATCACGCATTCCCGTCTCGGCGCACCGTCCCCTGCCAGCAACCCGGTCAGGCTCGCGCCATCCATTTCCACCCCGCCGTCGGGGACGCCGGCCAGCTCGAGCAGCGTCGGGAGCACGTCGATCAGCGAGACAGGCGACTGCACCCGGCGCCCGCCGGTCGCCACACCCGGGCCGCACACGAATAGCGGCACGCGCGCCGCCGGCTCGAGGAACGACATCTTGTACCAGAGCCCGCGCTCTCCCAGGAACTCGCCGTGGTCGGCGGTGAACACGATCACGGTGTTTTGATCCAGGCCGGTCGCAGACAGCTCGGACAGGACCGTCCCGATCCGCTCGTCCACATAGCTGATCGCGGCGTAGTAGCCATGCCGGGCGCGCAGGACCTGATCCGCTCCGATCCCCACCTCGTCGAGCCCCGACATCTCCGCCAGGCGCCGGCTGTGCGGATCGGCCCGCTCGACCGGGATCGCCGCGACCGCCGGCGGGTCGATCGCGGAAGGGTCGTAGAGGTTCCAGTAGCGCGCCGGGACCTCCCATGGGTCGTGCGGGTTGGTGAACGAGACGACGAGCAGGAACGGCTGCTCGGAGGACTGGCGTGCCACGTCGTGCAGATGCCGGACGGCGTGAAACGCGACCTCGTCGTCGTAGTCGGTCTGCAGGCTTGCGACCGTCCGCGCCGGCGTGAGCACCGCCTCGACCGAGTGATACCAGAGCAGACGATCCGCGACGGGCCGCGTCCAGTCGGGCGTCCAATCCAGGGACGCGGGATACACGTCGGTGGTCAGACGCTGCTCAAACCCGTGCAGCTGGTCTGGCCCGACGAAGTGCATCTTGCCGGCCAGGGCCGTGCGATACCCCGCGGCTCGGAACAGGTGTGCGATCGTCGGCACCGACGCGCGCAGCTCTGCGGCGTTGTCGAAGACCTCGATTGCCGAGGCGTAACGGCCGGTCAGCATCGCGGCGCGCGACGGCGCGCACAACGGCGACGCGCAGTAGGCGGCATCGAACACCACGCCGCGGCCGGCGAGCTCGTCCAGGTTCGCCGCCCGCACGATGTGGTGGCCATAGGCCGGCAGCCACTGAGCCGCGAGCTGATCGACCATGATCAGCACCACGTTGGGACGGCCGCTCACGCCGGCATCGTATGAGCTCGCACGGATGACCGGTTAGATCTCGCTGACCTGGCGCGTGGCACGTTCCAGCCAGTCCGTGGCTGGCTCGACCCCCCACCCCGGCCCATCCGGAATTGCGACCGCGCCGTCTCGCACGGTGAGCGCGGGTTCGAACAGCCCCACCTGCCACGGGTAATAGCTGCTCGGTTCGATCGAGTACTCGACGTACGGCCCCGCGTTGGGAATCGCGCCCATCAGGTGCAGGGCGAACACGGTCACCATCGATAGGTTGGCCGAGTGAGGTGTGCAAATCATCCCGGCAGCGTGCGCCATCTCGGCGACCTGGAGCGTCCGCGTGAGGCCGCCGAGGTAGCAGACGTCGGGCTGGACCACGTCTACCGCGGGCATGCCGATGATCCGTCGCCACTCCGAGATCAGACAGTCCTGTTCGCCGCCGGCGACGTCCAGGTCGAGTGCGTCCGCAACGGCGGCGGTCCATTCGAGCTCCCAGTATGGACACGGTTCCTCGAAATGACACACGCCGTGCTCCTCGAGAGACTTACCCACTTCGATCGCCTTCTCGGGGGAGTAGCAACTGTTCGCGTCAACCAGCAGGGTGGCGTCGTCTCCCAGAGCCTCGCGCACCGCGCGCACGACCGACTCGGTCCGGCCTGGCCACTCGTCCTGGTCGTGCCCCACCTCGCGCCCGACGCGGAACTTGAACGCGGTGAACCCGTCCGTCTCCCGCAGCCGCGCCAGACGGCGGGCTTCGACGGCCGGCTCGATGTCGCGGCGCATGCTGGACGCGTACACGGGAAACGGCCGCGGCGTCCCTCCGAGCAGCTCGCAGACGCTCTTGCCCTCGAGCTTGCCGCGCAGGTCCCAGAGCGCCGTGTCGAGCCCGCCGATCGCGCGGCATAGATATGAGCCCGGGAACTTGTGCTCGAGCTCGGGGAGGCGGGCGACCAGCGTTTCGATGTCGTCCGCGTCGTGTCCGAGCGCGTGCGGGGCGACCTGCCTGTGCAGCACGGCGGCCGTGATGTCGGCGTTGTAGGGCGAGAGCTGTCCCCATCCGTGCTCGCCCTGGTCCGCGCGCACGCGCACCATGCCGACGAACTGGTTGCTGAACGTCTCGATCGTGGCGATCTTCATCGCCGGCGCATGCCCGGCTTCAAGTCGTGAAGCCCATTTGCTTGAACTGGGGGGCGAGCAGGAACGTCGCCTGGACCCCCGCGGGAACGCCCGCGAGCTTCGAGCTGTACGCGCCGATGTAGTTGGAGAAGTATTGAATGATGTAGCCGCCGCTGTCGTACTCGAGCTTCTGAGCCGCATGGATCAGCTCCGTCCGCTTGGCATCGTCGAGTTCCGCCCGCGCCTGCGCGATCAGGGTCAGGAACTGCTTCGAGGTCGGATCGCTGCCCGTCGCCCAGTGGGTCTCGTTGAAGGGGGAATTGGGCAAGCTGCCCTGCGCGACCTGCGAGAGGTAACGCCGCGGCCCCCAGAAATCCTGCGCGAACGTCCACTTCAGGTAGTTGGGCCCGTAGAACGTCCCGGTATCGACCTGCCGCAGCTGCACGGTGACGCCGGCGCCGGTGGCCTGTTGCTTGAAGACCTCCGCCGCCTGCACGATTCCCTGGAACACCGGGGACGTCACGAGTTCGACGGTGAGTCCGCTGTGGCCTGCCTGTTGGAGCAGCGACTTGGCCTGCGCGAGGTCCTGCACGCGCTGCGGAAGGGAGCTGTTGTATGCCGGGTCGTAGCGGCCGTAGAGGTCGTTCGCCACCGAGCCGCTGCCGCTGAGCACCTGCTCGAGCAGCTGCGGCCGGCCGGCGATCAGCCGGAACGCCTGGCGTACCCGCACGTCGTTGAACGGTGCCTGGTCGACGCGCATCGTGAACGGCTGCCAGGAGCCGCTGGGGTTGTTGATCAGCCGCAGCGAGGAATTGCTCTGGATCTCTCCCAGCTCGGCGGTCGGCAGCGTGTCGGCAAGATCGATCTGGCCGCCGAGCAACGCGTTGACCCGCGCGGTGTCGTCGGTGAAGTCGATGATCACGAGCTTGTCGGCCTTCGGCAGGCCCGTCTGCCAGTAATGCGGGAACTTGGTGAACACGCTCTGCTGTCCGGGAGTGAAGCTCTGATACTGGAATGCAGCGGTGCCGACAGGGTTGTGCGGGTCGTACCCGACCGGAACGATCACGTTGAAGTACTGACCGAGGTCGTCGACGAACCCGGAGTTCTTGATGTTGAGCGGGACCCGCACGGTCAGCGGGTCCATCTTCTTGAGACCGGCAAGGTTGATGTAGCCGATCGAGGCCGCGCCCACACCCGGGTCCTTCGGGTTGACGATGCGCTTGATTGAGAAGATCACGTCATCTGCCGAAAGCGTCTTCCCGTTGTGGAACTCGACGCCAGATCGGAGGCGGATATCCCACACGTCTGCGCGTCCCTGGACCGGCTCGATCGACTCGGCCAGCACCATCTCGACGCTCTTGAAGTCCGGCGTCGGCTGCGCCAGCGGCTCGTACAGGCTCGCCACCCGCACGATGTCGGTGTCGGCGGTCGCAGAGTTGGCGTCGATGACGTCCTTGGCCCCACCGCCGGTGGCGCCGATTCGCAGCGTTCCGCCCGAGCGTGCGCTCGAGGCGGGCGCCGAAGGTGTCGATGTGCTCGACGAGCTGCTCCCGCAGGCGCTCAACACATTCCCGCCGATCAGGAGTGCCGACCCCGCCGCGGCGCGCCTGAGCAGGTCGGCACGGGTCAGACCTTTTTCATCGTCCCGCGCTGTGTAATCAACTGGCTCGCTCGACACGTTCTCTGTCTCCTCTTCGACGACCTCTATGACCTTGTCGGGGCGCCCGATCTGGGGTGGCGCCGCCGGTACTTCACCGTCTCGACTGGTTGCTCGCGCTGTGTGAACCCCTCCTTCAACCGGCGACGGCGTCGAAGACCACCACCTGCCTGGCCTCGGTGCCCGCGCGTAGGCGCTCGAACGCATCATCGAGGTCGGTCAGCGAGAGTCGGCGCGTGATCAGCTCATCGAGCAGCAGCCGTCCGTCCAGATACAGGCTCACGAGTTCCGGAACATCGCGTCCCGGCGACGCCGAGCCGAGATAGCAGCCGGCGATCCGCTTCTCCTCGAGCAGCGGGTCGGCATCGACTGTCAAGCTCGCGCCGGACGCCAGCAGGCCGATGATGACCAGTTGGCCGCCGACGGCCAGAGAGGCCCACGCCTGTGCGATCGTCTCCTCGCGTCCCGCGGCCTCGAAGGCGTAATCGACGCCGCCGTCCGACGCGCTCCGGACCGCCCCCGCCACATCGCGGGCGCTACCGTCGACCACCTCGGTGGCGCCGAGCGCGCGCGCCAGCGTGAGCTTGTCGGGGTGCACATCCACGGCGACGATCGTCGCGGCGCCAGCGATCCGAGCGCCCTGGATCGCGCTCAGCCCCACCCCGCCGCAACCGAACACGGCGACGCGCGTCCCCGCCCGCACGCGCGCGGTGTTGCGCACGGCGCCGAATCCGGTGAGCACGCCGCAGCCGATGAGCGCGGCCCGATCCAGCGGCATCGCGGGATCGACCGCCGTCACCGCGGACTCCGGCACGACCGCCCACTCCGCGAACGATGAGACCGCCAGGAAGTGGTGCAGCGCCCGGCCGCGAGCGCTGAGGCGACTCGAGCCGTCCAGCAGCGCACCCTTGCGCATCGCCGCGGCGGCGGTCTCGCAGTGGTTGGACCGGCCCGCCAGGCAGGCGCTGCAGCGGCCGCAGGAGGGCAGGATCGACAGCACCACGTGATCGCCTACGTCGACGCGCTCCACGCAGTCGCCGATTCCGTACACCACGCCTGCCGCCTCATGACCGAGGACCGCCGGGAATGGGACCAGCGTCCGCTTACCGTCCAGAGCGTTGAGGTCGCTGCCGCACAGCCCGGTCGCTGCGATCCGGACCAGCACCTCGCCGCCGTGCGGCGACTCGAGCTCAACCTCGGCGACCTCGAACCCCCGCCGCGGCGCGGCGAGTACCGCGGCCCGCATCCTCATGCGGCGGGTTGGTTGGACACGCGCGCAACTATAATTGACACTGTCGGCAGTCGCTAGTAGGTTGTCGACAAGTTGACCGAGGAGAGCGATTGGGGTTTGCGCGTCGTGGCGCGGCGCTCCACGACCGATCAAGTTCTGCTCGAACTGCGCACAGCGATCCTCGCCGGGCGCATCAAACCCGACGAGCAGCTGCGCGAGACCGTGCTCGCCAGGGCGTTTGGGACCGGACGCAGTGCGATCCGCGAAGCGCTGCGCTACCTGGTAGCCGAGGGGCTCGTGACGCACGAGATCAACCGCGGCGTCAGGGTGCGGTCGATCGACATCGAGGACGTGATCGACGTTTATCGCGCCCGCGCTGCGATCGAGGTTGCCGCCGTCACGCTGGTCATGGAGCCTTGTGACCCGAAGCTCGACCTGACGGGGATCCGCGACGCCCTTCAGCGGATCCGAGAAGCTTCACCGCCCGAGGCCCGCGCGGCCCCTTCGCCGGAGCTGATCGCCGCCGACATCGACTTCCACCGGGCGATGGTCGGGCTCGCTGGGAGCCCACGACTGAGCCGAGCGCACGAGCCGCTCGCAGCGGAATCGCAGATGCTGCTCAACTGGCATCCGGTCTACCAGTTGTCGGACTACATCGCCGACCATCAGCAGTTGCTGGACGCGATCGAGGCCCGTGATCCGGCTGCCGGCGAGGTCGTACGCAGACACCTCGAGCTGTCGGCGGACCTGATCGTCCAGGAAGCGACGCAGTACGCCGACCGACTGGTAAACGCCGGTCGCCTTGTCGGCGACGACGGTGGCACGGCCTGGAGCCTGCGGTGAGGACAGAGAACAGGGGCCCTGAGCGCCATCACGAGAGGGAGGAGGCGTAACCGTGGCCCGGTTTCTGCTACGACGGATCGCGCTCGGATTGCTGACGCTGTTTCTGGTGTCGGTCGTGGTGTTCGCCGCCACGCAGGCGCTGCCAGGGAACGCGGCGACCGCGATCCTCGGCCGGAACGCCACGCCGGCGCGCGTCGCGGCGCTCACTCGCCAGCTGCACCTGAACGAGTCTGCGTTCGCGCAATACACACATTGGCTGGGAGACGTCTTGAAGGGAAACCTCGGCACCTCGGCCGCCACCCAGGAGGCCGTGACGAAATACATCAGTGGCCGGCTCCTCAACTCGGCCTTCCTGGTGCTGGTCTCGGGCATCGTCGCGATTCCGCTGTCGATCGGGCTCGGGGTGTTGATGGCGGTCCGCCGCGACAAGCCCACCGATCACGTCCTCTCGGTCGGAAGTCTCGGGGTGGCGGCGCTGCCCGAGTTCGTGATCGCAATCTTGCTCGTGCTGCTGCTCGCGACGAATGTGTCGCACGTGTTTCCTCCGGTCTCCCTGATTCCACCCGGAGAGCACGCCTGGAATGTGCCCAAGGTCGTCGTGCTCCCGGCCCTCACGCTGATCCTTGCCGTGACTCCGTACATCAGCCGGATCATGCGCGCGTCGATGGTCGAGGTGCTCGAGAGCGACTACGTGACGATGGCGCGGCTCAAGGGTCTTCCCAACAGGACGGTGATCTGGCGGCACGCGGTGCCCAACGCGATCGTGCCGGCGATCCAGGTCTCGGCGCTGCAACTCGCCTACATGGCGGGTGGGGTCGTGGTCGTCGAGTACGTGTTCTCGTATCCGGGGATCGGCGCCGCGCTGGTCGACGCGGTCGGCAACCGCGACGTGCCGGTGGTGCAGGCGCTCTCGCTGATCATCGCGGCGGTCTACGTGGTGGTGAACGTGGGGGCCGACATCTTCACGATCCTGGCGACGCCGCGACTGAGGACAGCGGAACGATGAGCACCTCGGTCATCACCGCCGAATCCCTGGCGGAGGCGCCGCCGGCCGTCGGCCAGCGCCGGTGGGCGGCGCTGCTGCGCGCGACCATGCGCCAATGGCGGTCGCGGATCGGACTCGCGCTATTCCTGTTCATGACCGTGGTCGCGCTGGCCGGGCCGCTGATCGCTCCCCACGCACCGACCCAGTTCGTCACCGCGCCCAACAGCCCGCCGTCCTCCCAGGCACTGTTTGGCGGCGACGTCCTCGGTCGCGACGTGTGGAGCCGCTTCCTGTATGGCGGGCGCAGCGTGCTCGGGATGGCGGTGGCGGCGACGATCATCGGGGTCGGGCTTGGCCTGGTCGTCGGGCTGACGGCCGCGTACCTCAAGGGCGCGGTCGACGAGATCCTGATGCGGATCGCCGATGTGTTCATGGCGTTCCCACAAATCGTGCTCGCGCTTCTACTGGTCGCCGCGTTCGGCCCCAGCGTGCCCCTGATCATCCTGATCGTCGGCATCTCGCATGCCCCGCGCGTCGCGCGGGTGATGCGCGGCGCAGGCCTGCAAGTGGTGGAGCGCGACTTCATCAAGTCTGCCGAGGCGGTCGGGGAGCCGCGACGACGGATCATCTTCGGCGAGCTCTTGCCCAACGTCACCAGTCCGCTGCTGGTGGAGGTTGGCCTCCGGCTCACGTATTCGATCGGTCTGATTGCCGCGCTGAACTTCATCGGGGACGGCATCCAGCCACCGACGGCCGACTGGGGCGTGATGATCAACGAGAATCGCCTGGCGGTGGCCTTCCAGCCCTGGGGTGTGGTGCTGCCCGTGGCGGCGATCGCCCTCCTGACGATCGGAACCAATCTCCTGACGGACGGCTTCGCGCGCGCGATGCTCGGCGTGGAACGAGGGGAGTGAGCGATGAGCGCCGCAGAGCAGAACACGGCCGTCGCCATTCGCGAGCTCAAGATCGACCTGGCCTCCAGCGGCGCCGACATCGTCGAGGGGATCGTTCTCGAGGTCCGCGCCGGAGAGGTGCTCGGGCTCGTCGGCGAGTCGGGCTCGGGAAAGACGACGGTCGGCATGGCCCTGCTCGGTTACGCGCGGCCGGGCGGCAGGATGACCGGTGGCGAGATCCTGATTGACGGCCGGCCTCTGTCCGCAATGACTTCGGGACAGCTGCGCCAGCTGCGCGGCGGCACCGTCTCCTACATACCCCAGGACCCGGGGACGGCGCTCAACCCCGCCCTCCGGATCGGCCGCCAGCTTTCGGAGATGCTGGACGTCCATGCCCCCGGCACGTCCGAGGAGGCGCGCCGCGCGCGCCTGCGGGAGACGCTCGAGGAGGTGGCCTTGCCCGCCGACGAGCAGTTCTTGGCGCGCTATCCCCACCAGCTGTCCGGCGGACAGCAGCAGCGCGTCGCGATCGCGATGGCGTTCGCGTGCCGCCCGCACGTGATCGTCTGCGACGAACCCACCACGGGCCTCGATGTGACGACCCAGGCGCGCGTGTTGGAGACCATCCGCGACTTGGCCCGAAGCCACCGAGTCGCCGCCGTCTACGTCAGCCACGATCTCGCCGTAGTCGCCGAGCTCGCCGATCACGTGGCCGTCATGTACGCCGGGCGGATCGTCGAGCGCGGGCCGCGCGACGTGATCTTCATGCGCCCCCGGCACCCGTACACCCGTCGGCTGCTGCGGGCGGTCCCCGACCTGGCGGGAAAGCGAGCCGTGATCGGCATCGGCGGTCGCGCGCCCCTGCCCGGGCACCGCCCGTCCGGCTGCTTCTTCGCACCACGCTGCGATCTCGCGATCGATCGCTGCCGCGAGCACTTTCCGGAGTCAACGGAGTTCGAGGCCGGTCACACCGTTCACTGCTACCGGGCCGAGGACGCCCCCGACGAGGTGCCGACGACCGGCGCGCCGTCTCCCGCGACGCAGGCCGGCGAGACGGTCGTGACGGTCGAGCACGTAAACGCCAGCCACGGCAAGAAACAGGCGCTGTTCGACATCGACTTCTCGGTCTTGCGCAACGAGTGCGTGGCGCTTGTCGGTGAGTCCGGCAGCGGCAAGACCACGATTGCTCGGTGTATCGCCGGGCTGCACTCCAACTACACCGGCGACATCAAACTCGACTCGCAGCGGCTCGCGCAGAGCGCCCGCCACCGCACGACCCAGGCACGCAAGCAGATCCAGTACGTGTTCCAGAACCCGTACGCCTCGCTGAACCCGCGTCGCACCGTCGGGCAGACGATCGCACGCCAGCTGAGGCTGTTCTTCCCCGTCAACCGGGGCGAAACCGCTCGCCGCGTGGGGGATCTGCTGGAGCGTGTCGCGCTGTCGGCGGACGCCGCCAGCCGCTACCCCGACCAGCTCTCGGGTGGGGAGCGCCAGCGTGTGGCGATCGCCCGTGCGCTGGCCGCCGAGCCGTCGCTGCTGGTCTGCGACGAGATCACCTCGGCGCTCGACGTGTCGGTCCAGGCGGCGATCGTGGAGTTGCTGCGCGACCTGCGGATCCAGACCGGCCTCAGCATGCTGTTCATCACCCACAACCTGGCGTTGATCCGGACGATCGCTGACCGCGTCCTGGTCATGACCGAGGGCCGGATCGTGGAATCGGGACCGACCACCGAGCTGTTCGGAGCGCCGAGCGCGGACTACACCCGTCGCCTGCTCGCCAACACGCCCAGCATCGAGGCGGCCCTGGGCCAGGTCGCGGCCCCCAGCGAGTGATGCAGCAGACGCTCTCGTCCGCGCGCAGCCGAGTCGTCCGGTTCATCGACGAGGGCGAGGAGGGGTGGCGGCCGGTCGTGTTCTTTGGGGGCCTGGGGACGGATGTCGACGCGTTCTACGAGACCGAGTTCGCCCGGGACGTGCGCGAAAGGCTGCGCCTCCGCGTCGTCAGCGTGGAACGCAACGGGTTCGGAATGACGCCGTTCGATGGGTCGCTGGGATATGCCGACGCGGTGGACGACGTGCTCGAGGTTCTGGCGATGCTACGGATCGGCCCGTTTGCCGTGGTGGCGATCTCGGGCGGCGCCCCGTTTGCCGCGGCGGTCGCGGCGCGCGTTCCCGAACGTGTGCTGTCGCTGCACCTCGCGGCGGCGGCGGCCGGGCCACTGGTCGCATCGTGCGGGACCGCGTCGGTTCTGTACGGTCGGCCCGAGCAGCTCGCGCTCGATCCGGCGCTGGCGCACGAGTGGCGCTTGCTGCATTCCGAGCCGCTGCCGGACCTTCGAGCGCTCGAGGCGCCGGCGTTCGTGTACTGGGGAGCCGACGACGATGTGGTTCCGGTTGACCATGTGCGCGAGTGGCGGCGCGCGCTGCCATCAGTGGCCGCCCTCCGCGGGTACCCGGGCGAGGGGCACGATGTGCAGTACCGCCACTGGGAGCAGGTCCTGCTCGACCTCGCGGGGCTCGGCGCCGACCCGGGGTTCGGCGCGACCAGAACGCCCTTGGACAGTGTCGGATGATCACCGAGGCGTTCATCACGTGCGCGGTGACCGGCGCCGGCGATACGGTCGCGCGCAGCGAGCACGTGCCGGTGACGCCCGC
>Ga0335080_10002496_pt1 | contig 18383 bp, 16 predicted proteins | sample Lox_Sample_34_FD_206720 | JGI IMG/M metagenome (GOLD analysis project Ga0335080, IMG submission 206720) | Soil microbial communities from Loxahatchee National Wildlife Refuge, Florida, United States - Lox_Sample_3.4 | ecosystem: Environmental > Terrestrial > Soil > Wetlands | place: USA...
CCGAATTTCCTCCTGCGACTTGCGTATCTGTTGCGGAAGATCCCATATGTGAGCGGAAAGCACTCCCGCGGCTTCGCTGAGCTTGGCATAGTCCTGGCGGGCAGTGGCCACGGCGCGCTGGCCGCAGACGAACTCGACGCGGAATCCCTGGCGGACTTTTTCTATCTTCCGCAGTAGTATGCATCCGACCTGCCCCGTGGCCGCGACATGCGTGCCTCCGCAGGCGGTGAGATCGAAATCATGAATTTCGATGAGGCGAAGCTGATCCCGTTCCGCTGGCGGCAGCTTGCGCAGGCCCAGACCTACCGCCTCTTCTCGCGTCACGAAGCGAATCTCGACGGCTCGATTCTGGGTGACGACCTCATTGGCCAGCGACTCGGCAGCTTCGACCTGGGCTGCCGTAAGGGCTTTCGTGTCCAGGTCGATCGAGCAGGCTTCGACGCCCATGTGAAAGGAGACCGTAGGCTGATTGAACAGCCGCACGAAAGCTGCCGACAGGACATGCTGACCGGAGTGCTGCTGCATGTGATCGCGGCGGCGGGCTGCTTCGATCAGTCCGCGGACGGCGCTTCCCTTCCCGATCGCGGCAACGTCATCCACCAAATGCAGGATGGCGCCATCATCATCTTCCGCGACTTCGGCAACGCCTATTTTCTTGCCGTCGGAAACGATCCAGCCGGTGTCGAACACCTGCCCCCCGCTGGTGGGATAAAAAGCCGTGCGATCGAGAATCAGCGCGGGCCGCCCATTGGTCGAGACTGCATCTACAACGACCGCGTCGAACTCATACAAAAAAGAATCGTGGTAATACAGACGTTCGGTCATATGTCATGCCTGATGGCATCGATGTCTTGTCGATCCGGTCCTCGTTAGTACGGTCCGATGATGCCGCCAATCTGGCGTGAAGGAGTGGGCGCCGGACCCGGCTTGCGGGCATCGATCACATCCAGGTACTTCAGGCCCGAGCCGGTGTTGAAGAGCACAACCGAATCGTCGGGCGCGAAGAATCCGCGCTCCCGCAGCTTGCGATAGGCAGCCAGCGCGGCTGCGCCTTCGGGAGCGGCAAAGATGCCTTCGATGCGGGCCCAATGCCGCAGCGCATCCATGATTTCTTCATCGCTCACCGCTAGGGCGACGCCGCCGCTCTTTTTCAGAATATCGAGGATCAGGTAATCCCCATAAGCTTTGGGCACCCGCAGCCCGGCGGCCAGGGTGGAGGCATGCTCCCAGAAGCCGGCTGTTGGCTGGCCCTCATCCCAGGCTTTCGGAATCGGGGCGCAACCCGCCGCCTGCACCGCCACCATCTGCGGGCGCTCGGGCCCGATCCAGCCGAGCTGCTGCATTTCTTCGAAGGCCTTCCACATACCGATCAGGCCGACGCCGCCGCCGGTGGGATAAATGATGCCGTGGGGCAATCGCCAACCCAGTTGCTCGGCAACCTCGTAGCCCATGGTCTTCTTACCCTCGACACGAAAAGGTTCTTTGAGGGTAGAAACATCGAACCAGCCATGTTCAGCCTTCTGTTCGGCGACCATGCGCGCGCAATCGCTGATCAGCCCGTCGACCAGCGTCACCTGCGCGCCATAGCTTTCACACTCCACCCGGTTGGCCATCGGAACGTCTTTCGGCATGAAGAGATGAGCTTCGATGCCGGCGGCCGCCGCGTATGCGGCCAGGGCGCTGGCGGCATTTCCCGCCGAGGGAGCGGCCAGTTTCTTCAGGCCATAGGCCCTGGCCATGGTCACAGCGGCCGACATGCCGCGCGCTTTGAACGAGCCCGTGGGGTTGAGCCCCTCATCCTTTATATATACGGCGGAGTATTCGCGGCTGGGCAGCATGGGCGTGAAGCCTTCACCCAGCGAGACCGGTTCGGCCTCCGGCAGGACTTCGGCATAGCGCCACATGCTGGGCGTGCGACCGACGAGCGAGGCCGCGGAGAAAGTCGACTTCACCTGGGCCAGGTCGTAGCGAACGTAGAGAATTCCGTTGTCTTTGGGACAGACCGTCTGGGGCTGGTCAGCATCGAGGCGTGCCCCACACTTTGTGCACTCGAGATAGGCGATGCGGGCCACGAAGCGAGTTTAGCATCTGCAAAGTGCGGCGGGCGTAGTTGCCAGCACCCTCGCTTGGGGCGCGACGGCCGGCTAGCGCCGGGGAAACCTCGAGTCCAGTTCCAGGTTCAGTTCCAGAACGTTCACTCTGGGCTCGCCAAGGAAACCGAATTGACGGCCCTCGGTGTGCCTGGCGATCAGCTGCCTCACCTGGTCAACACCGGCGCCACGCTCCCGCGCGATCCGCGAAACCTGATATTCCGCCGCCGCCGGCGTGATGTGGGGATCGAGCCCAGAACCCGACGCCGTAACCAGATCGACCGGGACAGGCTGGCTGGGATTGTCGGCCTGGGCATCGGCGACGCTGGCCTTCACGCGATCGATCAGGGCGTGATTGGTCGGCCCCAGTTGCGAGCCATTCGAGCTGGCGGCGTCGTAGCCGGTTCCCGCATTGGAAGGGCGGGAGTGAAAGTAGCCCGGGCCAACGAACGCCTGGCCAATGATGCGCGAACCAACCACCTGACCGTTTTGCGTGATCAACTGGCCGTTGGCCTTGTCGTGAAAGAACACTTGCGCCAGGCCGGTCACCACCAGCGGGTAGATGATCCCCAGCAGGATGGTGGTGACGATTGTCATCAGTACCGAAATCAGCAGATTCTTTTTCATGACTTCCCTCTTGATCCTTAACTAATCGTGACCGGGCGGCTCGGGCGGAGTGACATGGGGACTCTCACGCCATTCCCACTCGGGTAATCAGCATATCGATCAGCTTGATGCCCACGAACGGCACCAGAATTCCACCGGCTCCGTAAATCCACAGGTTCCGCCGCAAAAGCGCCGCCGCGCCCATGGGCCGGTATTTCACCCCGCGCAGCGCCAGCGGGATCAGCGCCACGATAATCATGGCGTTGAAGATCACCGCCGACAGGACCGCCGACTCCGGCGTTTTCAGCTGCATGACATTCAACGCGTTCAGCACCGGGAAGGTGCCGGCGAACATCGCCGGGATGATGGCAAAATACTTGGCCACATCGTTGGCGATGGAAAAAGTCGTCAGCGCTCCGCGAGTCATGAGCAGCTGCTTGCCGATTTCCACGACCTCGATCAGCTTGGTGGGATTGGAATCGAGGTCCACCATGTTGCCCGCCTCTTTCGCCGCCTGAGTGCCGGTGTTCATGGCGACGCCGACGTCGGCTTGAGCCAGAGCGGGGGCGTCATTGGTGCCGTCGCCGGTCATGGCCACGAGCTTGCCGGCTTTTTGTTCGGTGCGGATCAGGTCCATCTTGTCTTTAGGGGTAGCCTCGGCCAGAAAATCATCCACACCGGCCTCGCGGGCGATGGCGGCGGCGGTCAGAGGGTTGTCACCGGTAATCATCACGGTCTTAATGCCCATGGCGCGGAGCTGGTCGAAGCGATCGCGCATTCCGCCCTTCACGATGTCCTTCAGGTGAATGACGCCCAGCGCGCGGCGATTTTCGGCAACCACCAACGGAGTTCCGCCGGAGCGGGCGATAGTCTCAACCGCCGCCTGAATTTCTCTGGGAATGGAGGTGTGGTGCTGCTCGAGGTACCTGGCGATGGCATCCACCGCGCCTTTGCGAATCTCGCGTCCATCGAGGTCGACTCCCGACATCCGGGTTTGCGCAGTGAACGGGATAAAGCGGGCTTCGTGTGCGCCCAATTCCCTGCCCCGCAAGCCGTAGCGTTCTTTGGCCAGCACGACGATCGAGCGCCCTTCCGGGGTCTCATCCGCCAGCGAGGAAAGCTGGGCGGCATCGGCCATCTGGGCGGCAGTGATTCCGGGGGCGGCGACAAACTCCGAGGCCTGACGGTTGCCCAGGGTAATGGTTCCGGTCTTGTCAAGCAGAAGCGTATTCACGTCGCCCGCCGCCTCGACCGCGCGTCCGGACATGGCGAGCACGTTGTGCTGCACCAGGCGATCCATGCCGGCGATACCGATGGCAGACAACAATCCACCAATCGTGGTCGGAATCAGGCAGACCAGCAGCGACACCAGCACGAAGACAGTCTGCGGCGAGCCCGAGTAAATGGCATATGGCTGCAGGGTAACAACGGCCAGCAGGAAAATGATGGTCAGCCCGGCCAGCAAGATGTTCAGGGCGATCTCATTGGGCGTCTTTTGCCGCTCGGCGCCTTCCACCAGCGCGATCATGCGATCGAGAAAAGTTTCGCCCGGGTTGGAGGTGATTCGGATCCGCAGCCAGTCAGAGAGCACCCTGGTACCGCCGGTGACGGCGGAACGATCGCCGCCGGCCTCACGGATCACAGGGGCGGACTCGCCGGTGATGGCCGACTCGTCGACCGAGGCGACACCCTCGGCGATTTCGCCGTCGCTGGGAATCAACTCCCCGGCATTGACCATTACCATCTCTCCGGAGCGGAGCTTGGAACTGGGAACCTGTTCGGTCTTGCCCGAGGGCAGAATGCGGTTGGCGATGGTTTCGGCGCGCGCCCGGCGCAAGGTGTCGGCCTGCGCCTTGCCCCGGCCTTCGGCCATGGCTTCAGCAAAATTGGCGAACAGGACCGTGAACCAGAGCCACAAGGTAATCTGCAGATTGAACTTGAAAGCCGTACCCCCGCGGAAGAGCAACACCGTGGTGATCACGCTGCCGATCTCCACCACAAACATGACCGGGTTCCCCATCATCTTCTTGGGGTTAAGTTTGAGAACGGCATCCCAGAGGGCGCGGCGGACAATTTTCCATTCCCAGACAGCTTTCTTCCTGGGCTTCATCGGGGAGTGCCCCACACGAACGGATTTCACTTCCGGAACAGGCGGTGTTTGAGTCGTCGTCATAAATCCTCTAGAAGGTCTTGCCCGCAGCCAGAAGCAGGTGCTCCAGGATGGGTCCAAGGCTCAATGCCGGAAAGAAGGTCAGAGCGCCCACAATCAGAATCACTCCGATCAGGAGCACGCTGAACAAGGGCGTCGTAACAGGAAATGTGCCCAACGACGCGGGCACGAATTTTTTCTTCGCCAGATTGCCGGCGATGGCCAGCATGGGGATGATCATGAAGAAGCGCCCCAGCAGCATGGTCAGACCGATGCTCGTGTCGTACCAAGGCGTATTGGCTGCGAGACCACCAAAGGCCGAGCCATTGTTGCCAGCGCCAGAGGTAAAGGCATACAGGATCTGGGTGAGCCCATGCGGTCCGGGATTGGAAATGCTGGACGTGCCGAATCCATTCACACTCGAAATTGCCGTAAACGCCAGAATGACAAGAGGAAACACGAGCACTACCAGCATCGCCATCTTGACGTCGTAGGCTTCGATTTTCTTGCCCAGATATTCCGGTGTTCGACCGACCATCAGTCCGGCGATAAACACCGCCAGCACGATGTAAATCAAGATGCCGTACATGCCCGCGCCCACGCCGCCAAAGATGACTTCGCTGAGCATGATGTTGACCAGCGGGACCATGCCGCCGAGAGGCGTATAGGAATCGTGCCAGCCATTGATGGCGCCGCAACTGGCGTCGGTGGTGACGGTGGCAAACAAAGCGGAATTGGCAATCCCGAAGCGAACTTCTTTGCCTTCCATGTTGCCGCCGGATTGCATCGCGGTGACGCGCTGGTTGGTTCCAGCCATCAGCGGATTGCCGCGGGCTTCCGACCAGTAGGCGACGGTGACACCGGCAAGGAACAGAACCGCCATGGCTGCCCAGACCGCCCAGCCATGACGCTGCGATCCCGTCATGCGGCCCAACGTGTAGGTCAATCCGGCTGAGAGGGCGAAGATGCTGAACAACTCAATGAGATTAGAAAGCGGTGTGGGATTCTCGAACGGATGCGCGCTGTTGGCGTTGAAGAAGCCGCCGCCATTCGTGCCCCATTCCTTGATGATCTCCTGCGAAGCCGCCGGCCCCTGGGCAATGGTCTGAGTGCTGACCGTGTCCACGACAGGCTTGCCGTTGGCGTCGACCGCTGGCTTGCCGTCAGAAGCGATCTTTTGCACCTGCTGCGGTTCGGTGAGCTTCACGGTGTCATAAGGTTTGAGGTTCTGCACCACCCCCTGCGAGACCAGCATCAGCGCTCCAACAACGCAGAATGGCAACAGCACCCATAGGCAAGTGCGCACCAGGTCCACCCAGAAATTGCCGATGGTCTCCACTTGCCGCCGCGCGATGCCGCGGATGAACGCGATCGCCAACGAAATGCCCACCGCTGCCGAGACAAAGTTGTGGTACGCCAGCCCGGCCATCTGGGTGAGATAGCTCATGGTGCTTTCCCCGGCATAGGCCTGCCAGTTGGTGTTGGTGGTGAAAGACGCGGCCGTATTGAACGCGACGTGGGCGGGGGTCACGGCCGCAAACTTTTGCGGATTGAACGGCAGATAACCCTGCAGTCTCTGGATCAGATAGAGCACGACCATGGAAACCAGGCTGAAGAGGAGCATCGAGACAGCGTACTCGGTCCACGGCATTTCGTGGTTCTCGTCCACAGCGGTCAGGCGATAGACAAGGCGCTCGATCGGGCGCAATACAGGATCGAGAAAGGTCTTTTCCCGGTTGAACACCCGCGTCATGAATACGCCCATGGGTTTCGTGACCAGGAAGATCAGCAGGAGAAATACGAAGATTTGCATCCAGCCATTGATCGTCATGTCAGAACTTCTCCGGGCGCAGCAGCGCGTAGACCAGATAGACGGTGGTCAGCGCACTGACCACCAGCATGATGATTGATTCGAGACTCATATCGTCCTCACTTCACCCGATCGCAGAAACGCACATAGGCGATCGAAAGAACAAAGAAAGCGATCGTGACAGCGATCCACAAAATGTCCTGCATATTCCCTCTCCGCAGTCTTCTAAAACTTCACCAGCAATGCGATATTGAAGCGGTTCTCATCCTTCACCAGGTCCGGTGACCAGCCTGGAACCTTCGCCGCCGGGTTTCCGTTATTGCCTCCCGGAGGAGTCACTCCCCCGGATCCGGAGAAATAGGGCACGTTCGCCGCGCGATGGTTGAATTCCCAACGGAAGGTCACGTATTGGCTGGGCATGTAATCGAAGGTTCCAGACATGTCCCAGGCCTTGTACGGGTCGCCGGGATTCTCGGTGAAGTATGGCGTGCCGGTAGCGGCCGTGGCACCGTTGATCGGCGGCAGCAGCACCAGATAGCGGCCGGGATTATTAATTTCTCCTCCGCCCAGGGTAAAGCCGTAAAGGTCCTTGTGGAACCAGAGGCGGTTGTAGGCCATGAATCCGATAAAACTCTGCTTGGGCCCCTGGGCAGAATTTCCCGCGCAGCTCACGCCGCCGCCATGCTCGCACCCGAGATCACCGGTCAGAGAAAATGCGGCCTTGCTGATGAAGGCGCCCGGGTTGTCGTAATACTTCACCTGAATGCTGTCATCGGTGTGGTAACGAATACGGCCGGGAACATTCAACGCATCTGCCCCCAGAGCATACTGGTTGCCCACGAAGGAAAACCATCCGTTCGGCCGCCACAGGATCTGGCCGCCAATACCTAAACGATTGTTAAACCGACCGTACGACTGCCATCCATTGATCAGCCAAGGCTCGATCTTCAGGTGCTCATTGGGAAATATCTGCACCCGCATGCCGTTGAAGAACCACGGCGTGTTGGAAGAGACATACGAGGGCTGATACGCCCAGTTGTCGAAGTTGTAGTAGCTGAACAGTCCAACATAGGACATGAAAATCCCGGCCTGCACGTTGACGCCATCCAGGGCGTTGAAGTGATAGCCACCGTAGGCCTCCGAAACGTAACGATAGGCATTGTCCAGGTTCCACTGCCCGCGCGCGGGACTGGCGTCATTGCGGGGCGTGGTTTGGGAATACATGCCGAACTGCGTCATCAGGCGCGCCTGCACGTTGTCGTAGTGGAAGTCACCGCCCACGCCGAGCTGAGTCAGCTGAACCTCCTTGGACCGGAAAACTTCGCTGGACCCGCCGATGGTGTCGTCTTTGGGGTTGTTCATGTCCCAGATGTAGTCAACGTCGGCACGAATTTCCGGCGTGAAGAACTTGCTGTCGAAAGCCGGAGTCTTCGTGCGCGCGTTGCCATTCAGCCATGTGAAGTCGGCGAAGGCGAATGGATCGGGCTTTTGCTTTTTCTCGGGCGTTGCCGGCGAAGCCGAACTCTCAGAGACGACCGCCATTGAACCCGTCGTGGCGGCGGACGAGAGTGGCGCGGTCGCCCTTGCGGTGTCGGCGACGGTGTCAGGCTGCTGTGCGTCTGCATGCTGCCTGAGCTCGTTTTCTAATTGCGCAATGCGCTTTTTCATGGCATCCAGTTCCTGAAGCACTTGCTGCGGAACCTGCCGATTGTCTGCGGCCGCCGGGACACTCCCGGAACTGTCCGCTGCGGACGTTGACTGTTGACTTTGCAGGGAAACCGCCAGCCCCAAAACAGCTCCCAGAACCAGGGCCATGCGTTTGCCGACTTTTACAGGAGACTTGGGTTTAACTGCGTCAGGATTCATCACGATGATTTCTCCTCGCCGCTGGGATGGAATGAACTTCGCAAAATAATAAGCCTTCACCAATCCGGGTTGCCGGCCCCTGGTTTCCTTCACCACCGCCGCCAGGAAGCGCAGCCAGAACAACACACCGGCGGCGCACAAGACTCCCAGCGTAAACCTGACAATGGTTATCACTACACACTTGTCCTGAAAGGGATGGCCAGCAAATTTGAACACTCCGGGCGTAAGGGTGGGGTTAACAATTCATAAGGATTATGTAAGGATTCCCGCCCGGAGGCCCAAAATCAGGCCATGGTTTCTCAGCAGCCCCAATCTGCTTCGCCCGGCTTGGCAAAGTAGGCGCGATTCTCTGCCGGCTGGGAGGAGCTCGCCGTCAGCTCAAGCAGCGTCAAACGGGCGGCTGCGACCATCAGTTTGCGCTCGCGCGTTGAAGTCTGACCCCAGGTGGGTTCCGGCTCTTCAGGGTCCTGAGATTCGAAGTCGTTAGCCAAAGCTTCCTGGTAGTGGTGAAAGAGCTCGGCCAGTTGTTCGGCAGAAACTTCCTCAATTCGTGCCATGCATTCAGCCTTTCTGTGATTCCGATTGAACCGCTGTCAGGGTTGAATCTGGCCGAGGGCGCGAATCGCCCGACTTGCGCAGTCCGGCCAGGAACCCCAACAGCAACAACGCCATATTTATGATCGCCAGCAAGATCATTCGAGATCGCCTCCCGCTTCACTGCATTGGATAGGCTGAGGCGTAAAGATTGAATAAAGACTTCGTAGAATGTGCGTAAACCGGCGGAAGTGCGTTGATTGCCTGGGGTTACTCTGATTCGCCCGGCTCGAAGCGATAGCCGACCCAGGGCTCCGTCACGATATAGCGGGGCGTAGCCGCCTCGGGCGCCAGTTTTTTGCGCAACTGGCCGACGAATACGCGCAGGTATTCCACCTGTTCGGTGCTTTGACCACCCCAGATGGCGGCCAGTAGAGCCCGGTGGGTCACCACTTTCCCCGCATGGCGCGCCAGGTAAACGAGCAAATCGAATTCCTTGGGAGTGAGATGAACTTCGCGCCCACGAACCCGGACCTTGTGCGCGCCCAGGTCAATACGGAAGTCGCCGACCTCGATCACAGAGGGAAGGTCGCTCTCCGCCGCCGGGGCGCGCCGCAGATTGGCGCGGACCCGCGCCAGCAACTCTTCCATGCTGAAGGGCTTGGTCACATAGTCGTCGGCACCGGCGTCCAAAGCCTGGACTTTGGTTCGCTCCTCGCCACGCACCGAAAGCACGACGACGGGAACGCGGCTGGAGGGCCGCAGGCGCCGGCAGAGTTCCAGCCCATCCATGTTCGGCATGGACAGATCGGTGATGATCAGATCGGGAGTCCAGTCCTTCATAATTTCGAGGGCCGTCTCGCCGTCGTTGGCCACGCGAATGTCGTAGCCATGGCTGGAGAGGCTCGTGCGCAACACGCGCGTGATTTGCGGCTCATCGTCCACCACGAGAATGCGGCGATGTTCGTTCATTGGCGAATCAGGAGGGTTCCTGGGTCACGATGTGAACATCCACGGGCGGCGCATCGCGGAGAAACTTGTGGATGGCGGAAAGGTACAGATACCGCTTTACCCCGCCGGTGGCGGAGCGTCCGAATACGACCTGGGTGATATGTTTCTCGCGGACGAAGTTGGCGACCACCTGGGCCACGCTCGTGCCCTCGACCTTGTCGATGTGGGCGCCCACATTCTCGGCGAACTGAAGGTTGGCATTGAGCGACTTCTGATTTGCCGGATCGGCATCCTGACCCATATCCACGTAGATCACGTGCAGATCGCCGCCCATCGCCTGGGCCATGCGGGCAGCCCGGGCAATGAGATGGCGGGCAGCCGGGTTGGAGCTGATGGCCACGCCGATGCGCTCGCGCACCGCCACTGTCGAGCTGGTTTCGTCCCTTTCACGATACGACTCCAGGCTGCGATCGACCGCCTGGGCCACCTGGCGCAGCGCCAGCTCGCGCAGCGCGATGAGGTTGCCGGGACGAAAAAAATTATCCAGCGCCCGTTCCACCCGCTCGATGGGATAGATGTCGCCGCGGCGCATGCGGTTCTGTAGGGCTTCCGGGGTCAGGTCCGACATCACCACTTCGTCGACCCGTTTGAGCACCCAGTCGGGCACAGTCTCGCGCACGGTGATGCCGGTCAGGCTCTGCACCGTGGGGGTGACGCTTTCCAGGTGCTGGATGTTCATGGTGGAGAGCACATCGATGCCGGCATCGAGCAGCTCGAGCACGTCCTGATAGCGCTTGTAGTGCTTGCTGCCTTCCACGTTGGTGTGCGCCAATTCGTCGATGAGGGCAACACGGGGCTTCCGCTGGAGAATGGCGTCGACGTCCATCTCTTCGAAGATCGTGCCTTTGTACTCCAGCTTTTTTCGGGGTACCGCTTCGAGCTGAGTGGCCAGGTCCGCGGTCGCCTTGCGTCCGTGCGATTCGATCACTCCGATGACCACGTCCTCCCCGCGGGTGTGCCGCCGGATGGCTTCGCTCAACATGCCGAAAGTCTTGCCCACGCCGGGAGCGTAGCCGAGGAAGAGTTTGAGGACTCCGCCTTTGTGAGCGGGCGCGGCTTCTTCCAGCCATTGGTCGGGAGTCTTCGTCATGGGCGATATTTTCCTCGAGCACGCCGAAATTGTCGATCTCAGTTACAATCGCGGCGTGCAGCATCCTCTTCGCAGACTGGTTCTGCGGTTCGCGGCAACAGTCCTGATCGTGCTGGCCATTGTGCTCGCTTACAGCTCTGTCGTCAGGGTGAATCCTACCACTGTGGCCCTGACCTTCCTGCTGGGAGTGCTGGCGGTTTCGGCCAATTGGGGGATCAAGCCCTCGGTATTCATGTCGCTGGTGGCGACCTTGGCGTTCAACTACTATTTTCTCCCCCCGGTCAGGACTTTTACCATCGCCGACCCGCAGAATTGGGTGGCTTTGGTGGCGTTTCTGCTCACCGCGGTGATCGCCAGCCAGCTGGAGGAAAGGGCGCGGCGCGAAGCGACGCGCTCCAACGAACGCCGCCAGGAGGTGGAGCGTCTCTACCAGTTCAGCCAGCAACTGCTCTCTAACGACAACGTCGCCGAACTGCTGAATTCGATTCCACGCTTCATCGTGGAGTGCTTCGGCGTCGAAGCCGCCGCCGTCTCGCTGCCCAGCCGGCCCGACATTTATCGATCGAGCCCGGACCGTAACGTCCTGCAGGCACACGATATGCAGCTGGTCACGATGCGGGGCGAGGCCAAGATCGATACCTCGGAGCGGGTGGCCGTCGTCCCCCTGCGGATGGGGCTGCGGGTCGTAGGAAGCCTGGGAATTTCCGGTGCCCTGCTCTCGCGCGAAACCCTCGAGGCGCTCAGCGGCCTCGTCGCCATTGCCATCGAACGGGCGGGCGCCGTGGAAAAGCTGAGCAAGACCGAAGCCGCCCGCCAGAGCGAGCAGTTGCGCTCGGCGTTGCTCGATTCGGTCACCCACGAGTTTCGCACCCCGCTGACGGCGATTAAGGCTTCGGCAACCTCGCTGCTCTCCGACCCGGCGCTGGGCAGCGGGCAGAGGCTGGAGCTTCTCACGGTCATCAACGAAGAAAGCGACCGCCTGAACCGCCTGGTCGGCGAAGCTGCCGAGATGGCACAGCTCGACGCTCACCAGGTCGAGCTGCAGGTTTCGCCCAACAGCATGCAGGACGCGGTCGAGTGCGCCGTCGCGGAGTCCAAGGCGGTCCTGGCCAGGCATCGCGTGGAGACTCAGCTTCCCGCCGATTTGCCCGCGGTGCGAATGGATGTAGCCCGCATCTCGGAGGTGCTCACACAGCTCCTGGAAAACGCTGCCAAGTATTCTCCTCCCGATTCTCCCATTTACATTACCGCCGAGGCCAAAGACCACAAGGTTATGACCAGCGTGTCCGATCGCGGCCCAGGCATCGATGACTTCGAGCAGTCCCTCATCTTCGAGAAGTTTTACCGCGGAAGGAACCAGCGCCTGCAGATACAGGGCTCAGGGATGGGTCTGGCGATTGCCAAAGCCATCGTCGAAGCCCACGGCGGACAGATCGGAGTGACCAGCCAGCCCGGTCATGGCTCGGTATTCTACTTCACCTTGCCGGCCGGCTGAGCGAGCCGGCGAACCAGCCCTCACAGCGGCCTGCTGTCCTGTGGCAAACTCATTAAGACGGGGGTGTGATGAACAATCTCGAGTTCTCGATCCTGGTGGGGGCCGGTTCGTTTCTCGCGGGATTGCTGGGATCACTTACTGGACTCGGGGGCGGAGTGGTTCTGGTGCCCCTGCTCACGCTTTTCTTCCACGTCGACCTGCGCTATGCCATCGGAGCGTCGCTGGTCTCTGTGATTGCAACTTCTTCCGGAGCGGCAGCTGCTTACGTCAAGGAAGGGTACTCCAACATTCGCATCGGGATGTTTCTCGAGATTGCCACTACCCTGGGCGCTTTGGCGGGAGCGTTTCTGGCCGCCTTCATATCGCCCAAGGCTCTGGCCTTTATCTTCGGGTTGATGCTGCTGTACTCCGCTTATCTCTCGCACAAGCCCCGGCCGCGGGCTGCGCGGAACCTTCCGCCCGATCCGCTGGCATCACGCCTGCAAATGAACGGCGACTTCCCTTCCGAGGAAGGCGGGCTGCGCCACTACAACGTGCAGAACGTGCCCACCGGGTTCGGTCTGATGTTCGGCGCGGGCGCCCTTTCAGGCTTGCTGGGAATCGGCTCGGGCGCAGTCAAGGTTCTGGCCATGGATCAGGCCATGAAAATTCCCTTCAAGGTATCGACCACGACCAGCAACTTCATGATCGGAGTAACGGCAGCGGCCAGCGCCGGCGTTTACCTGGCGCGGGGCTATATCGATCCCGGCCTGGCCATGCCGGTGATGCTGGGGGTGCTGGCGGGTTCGCTGACGGGCGCGCGCATCCTGGTGAAGGCCGAAACCAAGGTCCTCCGCCTGGTATTCAGCGTGGTAATCGGAGTGCTGGGTCTGCAGATGCTCTACAAGGGAATCACGGGGACAATCTGACATGGCATTGCCGCGAGCCTGGACGGACAAGACCATCGAAGACTTCGTGGGGATCCTGTTGCGGACGGGTGTGACGATCTCGGCGGCGGTGGTGTTATTTGGCGGCGCGCTCTACCTGATCCGGCATGGCCGCTCCCCGGCCGAGTACCGGGTATTCAGGGGCGAGCCCTCGGATCTGCGGAGCCTCCACGGCATCATGCGCGATGCCTGGGGGCTGAGCGCCCGGGGCATCATCCAGCTGGGGCTCGTCCTGCTGATCGCTACACCCGTCGCCCGCGTTGCGTTCTCAATCTGGGGTTTCGCCGCCGAACGCGACCGGATGTATATGGCCTTCACCGTTCTGGTGCTGGCAATTCTGCTCTATAGCCTGCTGGGATCGGGCTCGGCGTTTTAGTTCCGGAGCGCCCCCCCGCTCTTTGCCCGGATGGTAGTAACTGATTTGATTCTTCCTGGGTAACCTGCCTATGCACTGGAACCGGTGCGCTTCCCGGTTTAAGCTTCACTTCAAGTTCGTGGGCTAAGTAATGGCAGCGCTACCGTAGCGTCCTCCAGTCGTTGGACGTTGGGTCGGTAGCGCTTTGCGTTTTCCACAGAATCCTCGCCGCGCACGGCATCTGCCGGAGCCCTCGTTTGCGCGATCCGGCCCTCCTGATCATCGTCCCCATCCGGTTTTTCCGAATCCGCTGGCTGAGACAAAGGCTGTTCTGTGCGGAAGTACTTACGATAGGCCCGAATCCAATCCTTCGCCAGATCCCTTTGCGCGGTCGAAAGATCCAGTTCCCCGCTGCACACCATCTGGTGCAGCCGGTCTTCCAGCTGATCCTTCACCCGGGCGTTCCACGCCGTGTTGAAGTAAGGCTCCGGCCATAGATTGCGGATATCCGTGGCTCCTCCCAGTTCCGGGGTAATCAGGTAGTCAACTTCATAGGCGTCAGGTTTGGGATCCACCACCCCGTAGCGGGCAAAGACCTGCTGCTGCAAAACCAGCGGAACTGCGGAGGCGTGGCTCTTGTTCCGGCAAAGCTCGGCCCTCGCCACCTGCACTGTTGCTCCGGGGGTGAGCCGGGTCACAGGCTCGCTGCCGGCTTCGGCCGTTGAGTAGCTCCCCCCTCGATCAGAAATGCTATAGAGCCCGAAAACCACGAGCAGCGCAACCGTCAACGAAACCACACCCACCCGGATGCGGGCGGGCGCAAAGGACGCAGCCAGGCGCGGCCACACGCCCGGCCGCGCTTGTTCCTCGAGACTGGCCATCTGCCGCTGCAGCGAAAGTCGCGCCGCGCCCGGATTGGGCAGCAGCGGGCTGACCGCTTCCCGGTACTCTTTGCCAAAGCCGGCTGCCATCCCGCGAACCTCGTCCAGGCGGCTGGCGCACAGCCGGCACTTGTCTACGTGAGCCCGCACTCGCGCCGCAACCGTGGGCGCCAGTTCGCCGTCGGCATAAACCACCAGATCGCGATCCGAAACGTGCCCCATCTTGTTAGCTATCGGCCCGCTTCAAACGTTCCATCGACCGGGAAAGCGATGCCGCCACCGATCCCAGTCCGATGCCGAGAATCCCGGCAATTTCACGGTAGCGCAATCCTTCCGCCCGCAGGTAGAGACACGATCGGTCTTTCTCGGGCAGCGCGCGCACCACCGCCAGCAGCCGGCTTTGCCGCCGTCTGCGATGCAACTCATCCTCGGGCGTCATCCCTCCCGCTCCGCTTCCGCTGAAAAGATTCTCGTCAAACTGGATCTGGCTCTGCTGCCGGCTGCGGGTAATGGTGCGCTGTCTCAGCGCCAGATTGCGGGCCACCCGGAACAGCCAGCCTCGCAGATTCTGTCGCGACTTCCCTTTTCGCAGGTGCTGGAAAAGCTGCAGGAAGGTTTCCTGGAGAATTTCCTCTCCGTCGTGGGCTGATAATCCCAGGCACAGGAGATAACGCAGCAGCCGGTCGCGCATCTCGTCGAACAGCTCTACCACTTCCCGCTCCGGCGTCAACGCCGTCGCGGGCTCCGCCGGCATCGTGGTCGATGCGAATGACAACCTCAGCGCAACGTCGGAAGAAGACAAAACTACCCCCAATTTGTTGCCAGTCTAGCAGAGAAAACCGGCTCCGATGCCGTTTCGGCTGTGCGCCTGCTCAAATAAATAGGCCGAACAAGATTGCCTCCAGCTGAATATTCCCTTGATGGCCCCCATTCGCCTGCAGGCCGTGACCTGCGTAATTTCGCGTGCGGCAGAGCCTAAGAGGAGAATTGTCTTTCGGGAAAAATTAATGCGCCGGATCACCTTCGAAAAACTGGTTCCCTCGCTTCTGATCGCCTGTGCCGCGCTCGCCTTCGGCCAGAGCAATCGGGGTGAGCTGCGCCTGAAGGTCCAGGACCCCTCCGGCCTGGGCGTGAAAACCAGCATCCAGATTCTCAGCGAGGCCAACGGCTACCGCAGTACGCTGACCACCAGCGATCAGGGCACGCTCGACCTGCAGCGCCTCGCCTACGGCATCTACCGCCTCGAACTCGATCCGCCCGGCTTTGCTCCGGTTTCCCAGTCCGTTGAAATTCGTTCCCTGCTGCCGACCGAGCTCACCATTCAGTTGCAGCTCCCCACCGTAACTGAATCCCTCACCGTGAACTCCGCCGCCACCCTCATCGACCCCGATCAGGCCGGTTCCGTCAGCCAGGTCGGCCCTGAACTCATTCAGAACCGCCTCGGCTCCATCCCCGGCCGTTCCATACAGGATCTGGTGAACTCGCAACCCGGCTGGCTCTACGAAGGCAACGCCGTCCTCCATCCCCGGGGCTCGGAGTATCAAACCCAGTTCGTGGTCGACGGCATCCCGCTCACCGACAATCGTTCGCCCAGCTTCGGCCCCGCCATCGACGCCGATGACGTCCAATCCCTTACCGTCTATACCGCCGGCATTCCCGCCGAGTACGGCCGGAAAATGGGCGGCGTCGTCGAAGTCAACACCCTCCAGGACTCGCAACCCGGATTTCACGGCCAGCTCGATCTCTCCGGCGGCAGTTTCAGTTCGGCCGGCGCATCCGCCACCGGCCAGTACGTGGGCGCCCGCAACACCATTGGCGGAAGCCTCTCCGGCGCCATGACCGATCACTATCTCAATCCGGTCGTTCCCCAGAACTACTCCAATACCGGCACTCTGGGGGATTTCTCGGCCAACTTCGAGCGCGATCTCAGCGCCAGCGATCGCCTGCGCTTCATCGTACGCCACGAAATCTCGCGCTATGACATCCCCAACGAATTTCTGCAACAGGCCGCGGGCCAGCGCCAGACCGCGGACAACATCGAGACCATGGGGATCGTCTCCTACGACCACACCTTTTCGCCTCACGCTATCGCCGATTTTCGCGCCATGGTTCGCGACAACGCCAACGACTTCAACTCCAACCCGCAGTCCGATCCCATCGAAGTCTTTCAGCACAATTACATCCGCGAGGGATATTTCAAGGCCTCGGCCACCCTCGATCGCGGCCACCATGAGATCAAGTTCGGCCTCGAATCCGACAGCATTTTTCTGAACGAAGACTTCAACTACCAGATCACCGACCCCTCGCGTTTCGACGACGACACGCCCCTCACCTTCGCCTACCGCGCCAGCCGCCCCGACCTCGAGCAAGCCGCCTTCATTCAGGATCAGATTCGCCTCAAGGACTGGACCATCAACGCAGGCCTGCGCTGGGACCACTATCAACTGCGACTGAACCGTCACGCCGTCCAGCCCCGCATCGCCATTTCACGCTTCTTCTCATCCGCAACCCTGATTCTGCATTTCTCCTACGATCGCGTCTTCCAGACTCCCTCCTTTGAGAACATCCTGCTCTCCAGTTCCACCGCCGTCGAGGCCCTGAGCTCGGACTTTTTCCGCCTGCCCGTCGAGCCTTCCGAAGGCAATTACTACGAGGCGGGTGTCAGCAAAATTTTCGCCGGACGGCTCAAGCTCGATGCCAATTACTTCCGCCGCCTGGTCGCCAACTTTGCCGACGACGATCAGATCGAAAGCACGACCATCAGCTATCCCATCGCGTTCCGCAAAGCCGTCATCTACGGCGCCGAAGGCAAGCTCGATCTCCCCGACTGGCGCCATTTCTCCGGCTTCCTGAGTTACTCGTACGAACTCGGCAACGCCTGGCTTCCGGTTACCGGCGGACTGTTTCTCGGCGACGACGCCACCGACGCCCAGACTCAGCTCAACGGCCACTTCCCCATTTCGCAGGATCAGCGCCACACCATCCGCGGACGCCTCCGCTACCAGATCCATCCGCGCTTCTGGATCGCCGGCGGAATTCAGTACGACACCGGCCTGCCGTTCGAGTTTGTGGGCGATCCCGCCACCGTGCTCGCCCAGTACGGCCCGCAGGTCCTGAGCCGCATCAACTTCGCTCGCGGGCGAATCTATCCCAGCTTCCAGGTCAACGCCTCTGCCGGGGCGGAAGTCTTCCAGTCCGACCGCATAAAAATGAGGTTCCAGGTGGATGGCCAGAACCTGAACAACGTCCTCGACGTCATCGACTTCGGCGGCCTTTTCTCCGGCAACGCTATCGGCCCGCCCCGCAGTTATTCGCTACGCTTGACCACAGAATTCTAGGGCCGGCTTCCGGCGCCGCGGAACCCGCATGAACTCACGGTTTTGCGTTGACTTGGCAATCCTTTCCGGGGGAAAATTCTGCCTGGGGCCCGCGACCGGCCGCCTGCTGCCGGCGCATGCCGCAATCCCGCCGGCCACGCCCCAGAGGAATTCCCATGATCCGCAGTCTATTAGCCGGTTTGATCTGCAGTCTCAGTCTTTCCCTGTGCGCCGATGCCTCTACCCTGCTGGC
>Ga0335080_10002497_pt1 | contig 18382 bp, 17 predicted proteins | sample Lox_Sample_34_FD_206720 | JGI IMG/M metagenome (GOLD analysis project Ga0335080, IMG submission 206720) | Soil microbial communities from Loxahatchee National Wildlife Refuge, Florida, United States - Lox_Sample_3.4 | ecosystem: Environmental > Terrestrial > Soil > Wetlands | place: USA...
TGATCCGGCAACTCGACCGCAAGTCGCAGCAGGTGGAGATCGAAGCGCGCGTGGTTTCTGCGTCGCGTTCGTTCAGCCAGGATATCGGCGTGCAGTGGGGCTTTGCGGGCACCACCACCGGCGGCCGCTCGGTATTCGGCGGCGTGCCTTCGGTTGGTACCAGCCCGATCACCACCGGCGGCGGCATTCCGCAACCTCCGCTGACTTCCGCGTCAGGCGGAAGCGCCAATGGCACCCTGCCCTTCAACGTCAACCTCGGCGCCGGTGTGCCCACCAGCGGCTTCTACTTTGGTCATCGTTCGCCCAACTTCGCCGTGGACCTCTTCATTACCGCGGCGGAATCCAAGGGCGTCGGCAAACTGCTCTCCAAGCCGAAGATCATCACCCAGAACAACGAATCTGCTGAAGTGAAGCAAGGTACGAAGGTGCCGATTCAGACCACCATCAACAACACAATTTCCGTCCAGTACATCGACGCCGTCCTTCGTCTGCATGTAACGCCGCAAATTACTGCCGAAGGCACCGTCTTTATGGATGTGCTCGTCGAAAACACGCAGATCGATAACGGTATTCCGCGCGTACAGGGCATTCCTGCGTTGGATACCCAGTCGGCCGAAACCAAGGTGCTTGTCGCCGATGGTGGCACTGTGGTGATTGGCGGCATCATCGTTACGCAGCAACAAACCCAGGTAAACGAGGTTCCCATCGTCGGCAGCTTGCCCGTTATCGGTTACCTGTTCCGCCGCACCAACGTTACCATTCAGTCGCAGGAACTTCTGTTCTTCCTGACACCGCGCATCATCCCTGGATAATCGCGCGGTTTCGCAACGCACCGAGACATCATTTCAGTTAGAATCGAGGAGACTCCAGTCTCCTCGATTTTTTTTATGTCTGAGCCCTTTGCAAACAGGCGCAAAGCCGTTGTTCAGGAGTTGAAGCGCCTCCATTTGGATTGTCTGCTGGTGACGCATCCCGCGAACTGGTTTTACCTTACCGGGTTTACGGGCGAGTCCGGCGCCCTTGCCATTACGCCCCACTCTTCGACGCTGATCACCGATGGCCGCTTCACCGTTCAAGCACGAGAACAGTGCCCAGGCCTGCGCGTCGAGTTGCAGAAGGGCGCGCTCTTCTCGGCCGTCGGTCTGTGGCTCAAGGCCCACCGGATCGAGAGGGCGGGGTTCGATCCGGCGAAATGGACGATCGCTCAACTGAAAGCCACCAAGCGAGCCGCAGGGGCGAAATGCCGCGCGATTGAAGCGGGCAGCATCGTCGAGTGCTTGCGCATGAAGAAAGACTCGCAGGAACTTGCCGCAATGCGAAAGGCAGCCATCCTCGCGGGCGAAGTTACCGAACGCGCCTTCAGGCTCTTAAAGCCCGGAGTTCGCGAATCGGACATCGCGGCGGAAATCGAATATCAGATGAAGAAACTTGGGGCCAGTGGGCCGTCCTTCGAAACCATCGTCGCGTCCGGAAAACGCGCCGCCTTGCCGCACGCCCGGCCGACCTCCAAGCTATTGAAGAAAAATGAATTGGTCGTCCTCGACCTGGGTGCTATACTCGCCCACTATTGCAGCGACATGACCCGCACAGTTTTCGTGGGGCGCGCCCCGCGCCGCATTCGGGAGTGGTATCGGGCCGTTAATGAGGCGCGAGCGGCCGCGGTGGCGGCGGTCCAGCCAGGCGTGACCTGCGGGGATGTCGATGCTGCTGCCCGCGAGGTCCTGAGGAAGAGCGGTCTGGATCAGTATTTCGTGCACAGCACGGGCCACGGCCTCGGACTCGAAGTCCATGAAGATCCCAGGGTTGCCCGCGGCCAATCGATTCGACTTGCAGCCGGTAATGTGATTACCATAGAACCAGGCATTTACGTGGAAGGTTTGGGCGGTATCCGAATAGAAGACGACGTGGCCGTGCGCTCCCACGGGAGTGAAGTTTTGACCCGCGTTTCGCGGGATCTCATCGAGATTTAACCAAAGGCATGAAACCGAAAAAGGCGACGAAAGAGAGCAAGAGTTCATCGTTCGCGACGCCGGATCTTGGGCACATTGAACAGTTGTTGCAGTTCATGAGCGAACACAATCTTGAGGAATTTGAATATTCGAAAGGCGATTTGCGGATCCGGTTGAAAAAGCCGGGCTCCAACACTGTTTTGGCGGTTCCCCGGCCGGCGGAAATCATCGTACCCGGTGCGGTAACACCTCCTGCAGCGCCAGCAGCAAAAGAAAGTTCCGAAGCTGTCGCGGACGCGGATCTTCGTGGCGGTGAGGATCTTTTCCTGGTGAAGTCCCCCATTGTGGGAACGTTTTACGGTTCTCCAAGCCCGGGCTCGGAACCTTTCGTGAAGATCGGCAATCACGTTGACGCCGGGCAGACTCTTTGCATAGTGGAAGCGATGAAGCTCATGAATGAAATCGAGTCGGAAGTCAGCGGGGAAGTGTTGCGAATTTTTGCGGACAACGGGCAGCCCGTGGAATACGGCCAGCCCTTATTCGGGATTCGGCCGAGCCGAAAGAGATAAGCCCTCCAAACCATGTTTCAGAAAATACTTGTAGCGAATCGCGGGGAAATCGCCCTGCGAGTCATCTGCGCTTGTAAGGAACTCGGAATTGCCACGGTGGCCGTGTACTCGGAAGCGGACCGCAACGCGCTGCATGTCCGGTATGCGGATGAAGCCGTCTGCATTGGCCCGCCCCGCAGCAGCGAAAGCTACCTGAATATTCCCCACGTCATCAGCGCGGCGGAAATCACCAACGTCGACGCCATTCATCCCGGCTACGGCTTTCTTTCGGAGAACGCGAACTTCGCGCAGGTTTGCGAAGCCTCGGAAATCACGTTTATCGGTCCCAAGCCCGAAGTCATCGAGATGATGGGCGAAAAAGACCGCGCGCGCCGCGAAATGAAGAATGCCGGCCTGCCTACGATTCCGGGCAGCGACGGCGTGGTCGAAGGCGAAGAGCAGCTTGCGAGCGAAGCCAAGCGCATCGGTTTCCCGCTGATCCTGAAGGCGGCGGCCGGCGGTGGTGGCCGCGGTATGCGTGTGGTCCGCAACGATCAGGAACTGCTCAGCGCCTACCAGACCGCACGCAGCGAGGCACAGCAGGCCTTCGGCACGCCCGATGTCTACATGGAGAAGTTCCTCGAGCACCCGCGACACATTGAGATCCAGGTGCTCGGCGATCAGCATGGCAAGGTCATTCATCTCGGCGAACGCGAGTGCACCATTCAGCGGCGCCACCAGAAACTTGTCGAAGAATCGCCCTCTCCCGTCATCGATGCCAAGCGGCGAAAGGAATTGGGCGGCAAGGTGGTCCAGGCACTCGCCGACATCGGCTACACCAATGCGGGCACCGTGGAATTCCTGATGGATGAAGACGGCTCCATCTACTTCATCGAGATGAATACGCGCATCCAGGTGGAGCATCCGGTCACCGAGTTCGTTACCGGGGTCGACCTGGTCAAGGCGCAAATCCGTATCGCTGCCGGCGAGCGCATGGAAGAAGCCGTGGGCGAGATGACTTTCTCCGGCCACTCCATCGAATGCCGCATCAACGCGGAAGATCCCGAGACGTTTGTCCCCTCCGCAGGCCGCATTACTGCCTTCCAGCCCCCTGGCGGCACAGGCGTTCGCGTCGATTCCGCCGCTTACACGGACGCGGTGATTCCGCCTTACTATGATTCGCTGGTCGCCAAGCTGGTGGTGAAGGGGCGCGACCGCGCCGAAGCCATCGGCCGTATGCGCCGCGCTCTCGAAATGTTCGCCATCGAGGGAATTAAAACCTCGATTCCTCTTCACCGCCGGATCATGGCGCATCCCGATTTCAGCTCCGCCAAGTTCGATACGCACTTCATCGAAAAACTGCTCAACATCAACGGAAAATAGGCTCCCATGCCGCTTGTGATGCCACGGCTCTATGTGATATTAGACGCTGCATTGGTTCACGGGTCCGTCTTGGAATTAGCCGAACAACTCATGGACGCTGGAGTGCGCTTGCTGCAGTACCGCGACAAAACCGGGCCTGCCGCCTCCATCCTGCACACCTCAGAGCAACTGGCACAGCTCGCGCATAAGTCCGGCGCCACCCTTTTCGTGAATGACCGTCCGGACATTGCTTTTCTTGCGGGAGCCGGCGGCGTACACGTCGGGCAGGACGATTTGAGTGTCGAACAGGCGCGTTCGATCGTAGGCCCGGACGGCTGGGTGGGCGTTTCGACACACAACCCCGAGCAATTTGCCAAGGCTGCGGCAACTTCGGCGGATTATATTGCCATCGGCCCCATCTTCACGACCACCAGCAAGGCGAACCCCGATCCTGTAGTCGGAACGGAGTTGTTGCCGCAGTTGCGTGCGTCGACCAGCAAGCCCATCGTGGCGATTGGTGGCATTCGCCTGGAGCAGGCGGAAGCAGTCCTTCAGGCAGGAGCGCATTCTGTGGCGGTCATCAGCGACATTTTATTGGCGCCCAATCCGCGCGAGCGCGCCGCGCAATTCCTGCAGCGGCTGGACGCCGTGAAACTCCGCCACTGAGGCGCTCGACGAAATGGCCGATTCCATCTCCACACCGGTTGCCAGCAGCACCCCCAAGCCGCATGAGTTCGTCCGCGCCATCGGCCTCTACGACGGCACGATGATTGTCGTTGGATCGATGATCGGCTCCGGCATCTTCATCGTCGCCGCCGATATCGCCCGGCAAACCGGCTCCGCCGGGGGTTTGCTGCTCACTTGGGTCCTCACCGGTGTCCTGACGATTGCCGCTGCGCTGTCGTATGGCGAATTGGCGGCGCTGTTCCCTCATGCCGGCGGCCAGTATGTTTATCTCCGCGAAGCTTTTTCACCGCTTTGGGGCTTTCTCTACGGTTGGACGCTGTTCCTCGTCATCCAGACCGGCACGATCGCCGCGGTCGCCATCGGCTTTTCACGTTATCTCGGCGTGCTCTTCCCGGCAATTTCGCCGACTTCCTGGATTATTCCGCCCATCAATTTTTCTTCGAGATTCGCGATCAGCCTCTCCGTCCAACAGCTCGTTGCCATATTGATGATCGTCTTTCTCACCTTCCTCAATACCCGAGGCGTGAAACTCGGGAAGTGGATTCAGAATATCTTTACGTCCGCAAAGATGCTGTCGCTCGTCGGCCTGATCTTCCTTTGTATCTTTGTGGCGCGCAACGCCTCCGCGATCGCTGACAATTTCTCCCATCTCTGGGCGGTGCGCGGCGCCAATACTATCGAGCCGGGCGCAGGCTTCCTGAAATCACTTCTGCCCACCGCGAATGCCGGCAACGGTTGGTATGGTCTGTTGCTCGCTCTAGCTGTAGCGCAAGTCGGCTCGTTATTCTCCGCCGATGCGTGGAATAACATCGGTTTCACCGCCGCCGAAGTGAAAAATCCCAAGCGCGATGTGGCCCTCTCGATGGTCTTCGGCACCATCATCGTCATTTCGCTCTATTGCCTTGCCAACCTCGCCTATCTCTTCGCGTTGCCTCTGGCACAGATTCAGAATGCCCCCGACGACCGCGTTGCCACCGCGGCGCTCTCCGCGATCTTCGGCGCTAAGGGCGCGGTAATGATGGCCGTGGCCATCATCATCTCCACCTTCGGGTGCAACAACGGCCTGATTCTGGCAGGCTCCCGTGTGGCTTATGCCATGGCCAAAGACGGCTTGTTCTTCAAAGCTACCGGCAAACTGAACGGCCGCGGGGTGCCGGGGGTTGCACTGGTTTATCAAGGCGTTTGGATCGCCATCCTGATTCTCATGCGCACGCGCAAACCCGACGGCAGCTACGGCAATGTCTACAGCAACCTGCTCGACTATGTCGTCTTTTCCGCCTTGCTCTTCTACGTTCTCACCGTCGTCGGAATTTTTGTCCTTCGCGTCCGGCGTCCCGATCTCGAGCGTCCCTATAAAGCTTTCCTTTATCCCTGGCTGCCGCTCTTGTATATCGTTGCGGCCTCGGGAATCATGGGAGTCATCCTGTTTTACAAAACCAGTACCGCGGGCGGCGGTGTCGTGATTGTGCTGCTCGGCGTGCCCGTCTACTGGCTGTGGCATCGCCGGGCCGCGACCGCGCAGAAGAACTGATTTCGCTCGAGAACGCCTGCAACTGAAGGAGAAGTGCATGGGCAATCCGTTGTTTGGGAAGAAGTCCCTCGACGTACTGATGAAGGAAGCCGGTGATACCGGGGAACATTCCCTGAAGCGCGCGCTTGGGCCCGTCAACCTGGTCACCTTGGGCATCGGCGCTGTGATTGGTGCCGGCATCTTCGTGTTGACGGGTTCCGCGGCGGCTCTCTATGCAGGGCCGGCGATCATCTTGTCTTACGTTCTCGCGGGGCTCGGTTGCGTTTTCGCGGGCTTGTGCTATGCGGAATTCGCTTCGATGATCCCAATCGCCGGCTCGGCGTACACCTATGGCTATGCGACGCTCGGTGAAATCGTCGCCTGGATTATCGGCTGGGACCTGATTCTCGAGTACGCCTTCGGTGCCGCAACCGTCGCCAGCGGCTGGAGCAGCACCCTGGTAGCCTTCCTTCAGGACTATGGCATCAGCCTGCCGCCCGAAATCTGCGACGTGCCCGGCGCCAAGTGGGTAATGTTGGACGGACGGTGGGCTCCGTTAACGTCTCTGAGCCTTACCGCCGATCAGTTGGTCGGTTTGCCGCAAGCAACCGCCAAATTCAATCTGATCGCGTTTCTTGCCATCCTTGCTGTCACCACCATCCTGATTGTTGGAATCCGCGAATCCGCAAACTTCAATACCGGAATCGTCTTTGTGAAGCTGATTGCTGTGCTCACCTTCATTGCCGTCGCGCTCCCCTTCGTTCTGAAGCACCCCGCCACCGCCCACGCAAACTGGCATGTGTTTCTGCCGCCCAACGCGGGGACTTACGGCGCATACGGATGGTCCGGCGTCCTTCGAGGCGCGGCCGTGGTTTTCTTCGCGTATATCGGCTTCGACGCGGTTTCCACCGCTGCTCAGGAAGCTCGGAACCCCCAGAAGGACATGCCCATCGGCATTCTCGGTTCTCTGGTTATTTGCACGTTTCTCTACATTGTCGTATCCGGCCTGCTCACTGCCACGGTTCACTATTCGCGTTTGAACATCGGTGCGCCGGTATCGCTGGCCATTCGAGAGACTGGCGTCAAGTGGGGCAGCTATGTCGTGAACGCGGGCGCCCTCGCGGGCCTTAGCACTGTGATGCTCGTCATGTTGCTAGGCCAGTCGCGCGTCTTCTATTCCATGGCCCACGACGGCCTGCTCTGGAAATGGGCGGGTGACATTCATCCCCGTTTCCGTACGCCCTGGAAATCCACCGCCATCGTCGGATTAGGCGCCGCGATCTTCGGTTCTCTGGTGCCCATCGGGAGCTTGGGACAAATGGTGAGCATCGGAACGTTACTGGCGTTCGTCATCGTCTGTGCCGCGGTTTTGATCTTGCGTTCGCGCAGGCCCGACTTGGAACGGCCCTTCCGCACGCCCTGGGTGCCTTTCGTTCCGATCATGGGCATTCTCGTCTCCGTCGGCCTTATGGCCAGTCTGAATGGCATCACCTGGGTGCGGCTGATTGTCTGGCTGGTGATCGGACTCATCATCTACTTCACCTACAGCGTGAAACACAGCCTGGTCCGCCACCCCGAGTTGCGCAAGAACTCGCTGGCCAACCTGAAATAGTTCTGCTTTTGTCCAAGGTGCCATCCCGCACGCCGCGGGACTCGTATCCTCTGCCGCGAATCGGGTAAAGTGTCTTTGTAACCTCACGCTCATGAACGGAACCGCTAAGCCGCAAAGCTCCTTTTGGAAGAGCCTGTCCGCACTCGACTGGATTGCTCTCGTTCTTGCGATCTTTGCGATTGTCACCACTTTATCCACTCGCCCGCTGCCCGGGTTCCCCGGGTTGGGTTTACTGCGCTTTGCGGGATTGCTGGCCATTTTCTATTTGCTTTACCGGTTCTGGAGTCGCTGGCGCAATGAAGTGCTTTGGAGCCTGCGCAATCGCCTGATCGTTGCGTACATCTTTATCGCCATCGTTCCCGTTGTCCTGATCCTCATCTTCGCCAGCCTGTTGGGCCAGATTATCTATTCGCAGCTGGGCGCCTATCTTCTTTTTCACGACATCGAAGATCGCCTGGAGATGCTGGCCGACTCTTCCGCGGGCATTGCCGCCACGGAATCTTCCATGCCCGGCAACGTCGATCCCCGCGTTGTCGACAAGGCATTGGCCGAGCAGGTCTTGATCGCGGAAGCGAAGGAACTTCCCGGTCTGGTCGTCCGTTTTGATGTGGACCACGAAACCTTCTACGCCCTCGCCGGGCAAGGCCATCATTCCTTCACCGGCTTGGTACAGACCGGGCCTCAGCTCAATCTCGTGGCCATGCGGGAATCACTCTCCCCCCGCGGCACGCGCGTCATCCAACTCAACGTTCCGGTAACCGCCGCGTTTCTCGAGCAGGTTGCTCCCGATCTCGGTCCCATCGACATTACTCTCGCGCAAACGGTGGAGGACAGCTCCGGGCAGAGCGCCGTGCAAATTGGCGGAAAGGATTATCGTCGCGTCGGTTCGGTGAAGACGGAGAACCGCACTTTGCCACCCGCTGAATCATCGATGGATCCCGTTGTGGAGGGCTTTTCACAGCTGAAAGCTGCCTACTTCGATGGCGGTCAGGTGCGCGAACGCGATCATCCCGTTTTTGCTTTCTTCACCGCGCGCCGTTCCAGGCTCAACCACCGCATCTTCACCTCTCTTGGCGAATTGGGAGGCGCGCGTGTATCGCAACTGGAAGTCATCGGCGCGGTCTTTCTGCTCATCGAACTCGCCGCGCTCATTATCGGGGTGCGGCTGACCCGCGCTATCACCCACACCATCTCCAATCTTTCGCGCGCGACGCAATCGGTTCAACAAGGCAATTTCGCAGCCCGCGTGCCCGTGGAGCGCCGCGACCAGCTCGGCATGCTCGGCGAGTCCTTCAACTCCATGACCGCGTCTATCAGCCGACTCATCACCGAGCAGAAACAACTACAGCGGCTCGAAAATGAAATCTCCATTGCTCGCGAAGTCCAGGACCAGCTTTTCCCGCAGAATTTTCCGCAGGTCATCGGCGTGGAGATGGAGGCCATCTGCCGCGCTGCCCGCAGCGTCAGCGGCGACTACTACGATTTCATCCAGCTCAGCACAACCCAGGTGGCCATCGCCATCGCGGATATTTCAGGGAAGGGAATTTCCGCCGCCCTGCTCATGGCCAGCTTGCAGGCGGCATTGCGCAGCCAGTTGCTCACTCCCGGCAGCGACCAGCTCTCTACTGCCGAACTGGTTTCCCGCCTCAACAAACACCTTGTGCGCAACACCGGTGACGATCGCTTCGCCACATTTTTTGTCGCCATCTACGACATCCAGGCGCGAAAACTCCGCTACACCAATGCCGGCCACCTTCCCGGCTTTTGCCTGTGGGACGGCAAGACCAAGCACCTCGACGTCGGTGGCATCGTTCTCGGCGTGATGGACGACTACCCGTATCTGGAAGGCTGCATCGACGTGCCTCCGAACGCCGTCCTCATCGGCTACAGTGACGGCCTGGTTGAGCCGGAGAATGCCTACGGGGAAGAGTTCGGCGTAAAGCGGCTGGAAGCGGCCGCGCAGCGCGTGCGCCAGGCTGCGCCTAAGACCATCGCGCAGTCACTGATGACCGCTGCAGAAGAGTGGTCCGGAAGTCCGGAGCAGGCCGACGATATGACCGTGATCGTCGCAAAATTGAAGTAAGCTAGTAGATACAGGCAAGTTCACCGAGGACGACGAATGTCGCTGCGAAATCGAGTTGCAGTGGTGACTGGCGGTACGCGCGGGATCGGACGCGGCATCGCGCTGAATCTGGCGGCGCAGGGCGCGCGCATTGCCATCGCTTATCGCGCCAATAAAGCGGCTGCACAAATGGCGCTTCGCCAGTTGCAAGCCGTAGGTGCGGATTGTGTTGCGGTGGAAACCGACGTGACGCAGTCCGGACGCGCCGAACAATTAATCAAGACCGTTGCGGACCGCTACGGGCGTATCGACATCCTGGTCAACAACGTCGGCGACTTCCGCTGGGGCACGCTCGCAGAATCTTCTCCCGAAGAGTGGAAGAGCATCTTCGATTCGAACGTCAGCACGGTGTTTCACATGTGCCGTGGCGCGCTGCCCATCATGCGCAAGGGCCGCTGGGGCCGTATTATCAATCTCGGCGCCGTAGGAGCCGAGCGCGCGTTTGGCCAGGCGAAGATTTCTGCGTATGCCGCGGCGAAAGCCGCGGTGGTTGCCATGTCCCGTTCGCTGGCCCTGGAAGAAGCTAAGAACGGCATTACCGTGAACGTCGTCAATCCCTCCAGCATCGATGAAAAAGATCTAACGCTCGAAGAAGCCCGCAAGATGCGTGACGCCCGTTATCCCATTGGCCGCCCGCCCACGGTCGACGACGTCGCCGCCGCCGTCGCCTTCTTCGCTTCCGAAGAATCGGAGTACGTCACCGGACAGGTCGTCAACGTCAGCGGCGGCTGGATGCTCTGAGGCCGGGGAAACCGTCATGAAAGCGCTAACAGCGGCGGAAATGCGCGAAGTAGACCGCCTGACCACAGAGAGGTTCGGTGTGCCCGGCCTGGAGTTGATGGAAGCTGCCGGGCGCGGCGTGGCGGAAGAATTCCTGGAAAAATATGGGCACCAGAATCCGGAACCGCCCCGCCGGGTAGTTGTGCTGTGCGGGAAGGGAAATAACGGCGGTGACGGATTCGTTGTGGCGCGCTATCTGAAAGAAGAAGCCGACGAAATTGAAGCGTATCTCTTCGCCAAGCCCGAGGAGCTTCGCGGGGACGCGCGGAAAAATTACGAGCGCTGGCGCGATTTAGGTGGCGCGGTAACGATCATTGAAAATGAGACTGAGTGGCAGAAGGCCTGGTCAAAAATCACCACGTCCGAAGTCCTCATCGATGCGCTTTTGGGGACCGGCGTTCGCGGTCCGGTCACCGGCTTGTTTGCGCGCGCGATCGAAGATATTAACAGGCTGTCTGGCGGTGCGACCTTGTCTCATCCGGCCTGGATCGTCGCAGTCGATACGCCTTCGGGTTTGCCTTCTGACGGCGAGGAGACCAGCGGCCCGGTGCTGCACGCTCACCTGACCGTCACCTTCACCGCTCCGAAAATTGGTCAACTCGTTTCGAAACAAGCCCCGGCTTGCGGCCTGTTGCTGGTCCGCGGAATCGGTTCGCCCGATGCGTTGGTAGAAGAAGTTGGTCAGAGCAGCCTCCGCTGGGCCGGGCCCGACGAATTCGCGAACATGCCGCTCATCCGTGCTGCCGACGCTCACAAAGGCTCCTATGGCCATTTGCTCCTAGTCGGCGGCTGTGTTGGCAAAACAGGAGCGGCGGTTCTTGCCGGCCAAGCCGCGCTTCGCACTGGTGCTGGTCTCGTCACCATCGCCACTCCCGACCCCGCCCTCCCGGTTGTGGCCAGCGTTCAGCCCGAATACATGACCGAGCCCTTGCCCGCCACGCATTCGGGCTCTATCGCGAAATCCGCGTTCACCTCCGAGGCTTTTCGCACCGTTCTCAAGGACAAAGACGTTCTCGCCATCGGTCCCGGCTTGGGCCAGCATCCTCCAACGCAGGAATTCATCTGTCAAATCGTTGCGGAAGGTGCACTCCCTACCGTGCTCGATGCCGATGGCCTCAACGCCTTCAGCTCCGATGGCGACGCCCTCGCCCGCCGCAAATCGCCTTACCTCGTCATCACGCCGCATCCCGGAGAAATGGCCCGTCTTCTCGGCACCTCCATCGCCGAAGTTCAGAAGGACCGCGTCAAAACCGCCGTCGACGCCGCACGCCGCTTCAATGCTCACATCGTCCTGAAAGGCTTCCATTCCATTATTGCGTCGCCGGAAGGGAAGGTCTTCGTCAACACTACCGGCGGCCCCGCCCTGGCCAAAGGAGGCTCCGGCGACGTCCTCACCGGCCATCTCGGCGCGCTCATCTGCCAATTCGGCACCCAAGACCTGCATCGCGTCGTAGCCCTGGGCGTTTATCTCCACGGTCTCGCCGCCGATTTGCTCGCCGAATCCGCCGAACCCTCCGGCATCGTCGCCGGCGAAGTGGCCCAGGCCCTCCCCTACGCCCGCCGCAAGTTGCTCCAGGAGCTGCAGCAGCGTGCCTGAACCCGAGGAGATCATCACCCATTCAGCGGAAGAGACCATCGCCTACGGCCGCCGTCTCGGCGAGGCCCTCCACTCCCCCCTCCTCGTCCTCCTCACCGGCGAGCTCGGCTCCGGCAAGACCACGCTCACCAAGGGCATCGTCGCGGGCCTTCATGCCGCCTCCGAAGACGACGTCACTAGCCCCACCTTCACCCTCCTCCACGAATACGGCCCCGGCCGCAAGGTCTTCCATGGCGACCTCTACCGCCTCGAGAACTTCCACGATTTCGAGACTCTGGGCTTGGAAGATGCCTTCGCCCAGCCTGCCATCGTCATCCTCGAATGGAGCGACAGGTTCCCGCTCCAGACCCCTTGGCCGCAGCTCCGCATTCAACTGGAGCACCGGGGAGGGGACTCTCGCCGGATCCGTATCCAACACCCGTAGCACGCCGGTTCAGCTAACTCTCTGGCCACCCCTGTCCCTCCCCTTCCTTGCCCCCTACCCCCTGCACTGTTAGCGTGAAATCAGGACGGATAGGTGTCCCTAGGGGATGGCATGCCCACTGGCCTGTTCCAATCGAACGGCACGGATGCTACCAAAAGCCTGCTGAAGAGCTACAACGTAACCCTGCCCATGGGTTCGTTGACCATCGGCGTGGATAACATCCATCACGATGTGTATCTAAGCCCAAAGTTCGTCCAGGCGGCTCGGGATTACCTGTTCGACCTGATTCGCCAGAACGCCGCTTCCACCTTTCTCTCCGGTTTCGAATTTCGCAGCAGCAAGCCTGCGGATTCCACCGCTTTCCGTAAATTGCTCACCGACCTGCTGCGCAATTCGCTCACTACCGCCAAGCACCAGAAAAATGTCGAAATCGATATTCTGTTTCGCCTCGCGATTCTCAAATTCCTGACCTCGGAATTGCAGAACCAGTTCGCCAACGTGATCCTCGATGGCAAGGAATACATCCGCAAGCGCGGCGAATACTTCGAGCGCAGCCAGCAGGCGCACGTGTTGAAGGCGCGCCTGACGGAGATGCAATCCGCTCGCCGCGATGTGTTGCGGCTGGTCGGCCAGGTGGTCGCGCAAATCGTCGTGGATATCGAAGAGAACGTGATCGTCAAGGCTCGCCGTGCCCTGTTTGGCGAAGAGTTTCCCGCTTTCTACGACATGCTGAAGAATCGCCTCGTCTTTCTCGACGGCGGCAAGGACGATCTTTTCTTTCTCGAGCATTACGTTTTGCTCGGAAATTACGCGCGCGACCCCGACCGTTTCGAAGCCATGGATGCGCTCTTTCAGGATTTTCTGAAGGAGGTCGGCTTCGAGTCTCCGCAAGCAGGCACCTCGCCCAGCGCCAACGAGAACCACAAACGGCTCGCTTCCGAAGCCGAGCGCATTCGCGGCGAGATCACCACCGTAGAGAGTGAACGCGATGCCTTGCGCAAAAAGCTCGACGGCGGCGGCTTATTGAATAAGTTCATCAACTCCAGCGATCCCTCTGAGGTGAAGTTGTCTCTGACGCAAGCGGAAAAGCGCATCTCGGCACTTCACGAGAATCTTGCGAAGCTTGGCCCGCAACTGGAACTCGCCGAGCAGCAAGCCGATTTCGCCAACAAGGATATCCAGGGCAAGCTGGGCGATTTCCTGAACGAACCGGAAAACGCCAAGCGCCTCTTCGACGCGTCCGCCGCCGACGAGAGCGAGCGCCCCGTACGTGCGCGGCAGTTGGCTATTCTCGCCACGCGCCTGGAAGAGAAAGAACTCACTTCGCACATTCTCGCTAGCTATGAAGTCCGCCCCATCGCCAACGATTTCTGCCCGCCCGTGCACCTGCAGCAGCTGCGCAAGGCTCTGGTTTCGAAGGAAGAAGCGCGCCGCGTTGAAGAACTGCTCAAGCAGGTTCCGGCGAAGCGCCTGACCATGAAGCCGATAGAAGAGCTGATCAAGCGCATCAAACGCTACTCGCGCGACGAAACGCAGACAATCGTTCTGAAATTCGCCACCGATTTCATGCGCCTGCGCCGCGATCTGCGCGACGCCGAGCACGTAGCCGCATGCATGGAGCGCATCAACCTGGTCACTGCGGATAAGGTCCGCGAGCTCTCGCGCATCAACAATCGCCTCTACGAATGCGTGTTGCGAGAAGAGGCTCGCCCGGAGCACGACCAGGTCGTCTCCCACGTCATCATCAAGGCCGACGTGCGCGGCTCCACAAAAATGACCCAGGACCTGCTGGCCAAGGGCCTGAGCCCCGCTTCGCACTTCAGCCTGAACCTCCACGAGCCGGTCAAGCGCCTGCTCGACCGCTACTCCGCGAAAAAAGTTTTCATCGAAGGCGACGCCATCGTCCTCGCCATCTTCGAAACCGAAGCCAGCCGTGCGTATGCGCGCCCGGTGGCCAAAGCCTGCGCGCTCTCCCGCCAGATTCTTACCGTATGCAACTCCTACAACGATCAGGCCACGTCCACGCAGTTGCCTCCGCTCGAAATTGGCGTGGGCGTAGCGTTTCAGGGCTCCGCGCCCACGTATTGGACCGATGGCGAATCGCGCATCATGATTTCCAAGGCCCTCAATCTCTCTGACCGCCTCTCCGGTTGCGCCAAGATTGCCAAGCGCCTGCTCGCCGGGCAGAAAACGCTCTTCTCGGTTTTCCAGTTCCTCACCGCGATGGCCGGCGCCTCCGCCGAAGAGTTGGACGAATTCCTGGTCCGCTTCAACCAGAACGGCATCGAGTTGAACGAGGAAGGCTTCGCGAAACTGTCCGAGGAAATTTCGCTCGAAACCATTCGCACCAAGCTCGAATACCCCTGGGGCAAGCAGGAAGTGGAACTGTTCTACGGGGAAGTGCCGATGGGCGAGTCCGTCGAGCTGCTGGTGCTGCGCAAAGGCGTAGCCCGCCAGCTATTGCCCGATGGCAAAGTCGGCCCCGCCACCGACCACCTCTACTACGAAGTCTGCACCAACCAGAAACTCTACGATTTGGTCGCCGCTCTCAAACGCACCGAAGCCGTAGGATTTGAAGCCACCCGCGCCTGAACCGTATACTCACCTCGGGGGCGAAAGGGATCCGGTGATCTTCCCGGCCTTCAAAGCCGGCGACGCGTTCCTTCGCGGAGCGGGTGGTGGATTCGACTTCCACACGCCCCCGCCACATAAATCGGTAAACGTACCGTCTGTCCCGGCTTTCCAATGGACGGTTAGCGCGTTAACCAGGATTCATCGGATTATTTCCGCATATTAAACCAACCATGGTGTGGTTTGGACAGAATCCCTCTAAGCGGATTCGAGCATTGTCCTTTGCTCAAAATCGTCACTATAGGGAGGGTGTATGTCCCGGTCCAAAACCGTATTGCTTGTCATCTTGACCGTTCTACTTTGTCTGAGCCTAGAGCTTGGTGCATCCGACGAAGGGCAGCCGAGCAGAGGGCTCACGGGAGTTCAGGAATTTTTCACATCCGGCACGTTTACCGTCCCAAAGCACGTTACACACGTTATAGTGACCACGTGGGGAGCCGGAGGTGGAGGCGGTGCCGCGGCGCTACCTCCTCCGTTCTGCTATGAGGGCAGTACTGGTGGGGGCGGCGCCTATACGAACACCGTTGTGCCCGTTATTCCTGGCGAAACGTATAACGTCGTCGTGGGCATCGGTGGGGCAGGCGGCGAGAATCAGGGAGGTAACGGCGGCGCTGGCGGCGATAGCCAGTTTGCACTGGGCGAAAAGGTCTTGGCATTCGCAGGCGGCGGAAAAGGAGGGGGCGCGGCGCCGCCGTACGGCAACGGTTTGGCAGGGGCCGGAGGGCAGGCCGATCCGACCGCTCAAATCAGCCATTCAGCTACGACAACTTATCTGGACCGACCCCCCTCTCGTTACCCCAAGCTCTCTGCCTTACGCTTACAATTTGCTTCCAAACCTCCAGAATGAATATGGCTCTGCTGGTCAGGGGTACGTCGGTTCTGGCGGATCAGGCGGAGGCAGTCCAACCGGGGTCTGCGGGTATGGGTACAATGGCGCGCCAGGATACGTCCTGCTTACGTACTGAACGAGCGGGTGTGAAGTCGCAATCAAATCCTTGGAAGTCGGCTAACCAGACAACCGGCTCATAGTTGCCTGTACCGACATTACGGGAGTTGAATTGGTTCGTCTGTCGGGTGGGAGAATTCTGCATTCATCAACTGTCGAATTTTGGCAAGTACCTCGTCAGGGTCATGCCCTTCGTTGGCATACGCTTTCGCTGCGTGCCGAGCGATGTCAACGAGCAACAGCCCCCACACATCCGCGTCCTTCCATGTAGTTCTGAGGGGCAATTGCTGAGGTTGGCCAGGAGCAGCCCACACCCTCAGCACTTCAACGGCCTGAGGATTGCTCGCCATCAGTGGAGGCTCCAAATCTCGCTTTGGCCTTTTGTTGAACATCGTTGCATCTCCTCGCAATCCAATGCGAGCTTATACCGGAATTGTCGGACAACTCCTGATTAGTTTGAATGTATAGGTAGCGGGAGGAGCGTTTGGTGTAAAAAAGCTGAACTCAGCGGCACGCTGATTCAGAACACCAAGGAGGCTCCCCCATGGAACCTATGTATTACATTGGGCTAGACGTTCACAAGCGTAAGATCAGCTACTGCGTGAAGGACGCCAGTGGGGCGGGTGGCCAACAGATTCCTGCTTAGGATGGTTTGGGTGCCGCATCCTTGCGGTCCTTGCTCCTTGCTAGGGTGCGGATTTTGACTCTCCTTGTCTGCATTGAATGAGCGAATATCGGTCTTACTCACTCTCCGAACCGGTTGAATCCGCAACGCGGCTCGTGCCATCCTAGCGCCCTCGCTGAACGGGATCCGATCCGACAAGGAGGTCCTATGGTGCGAGTTTCATTGGTGGTGATTGCGGCGTTTTGTGCGGGCTTGAGCTTAGGCGTTTATCATTCCGGGACCAGCCCAGCTTCCCCCGAAGATACACGCGCCGCCGATTTGGCGGCCATCGAGAAGCTCCACAAAGCCGACGTTGACGCCACACTGACGCAGGACCCGAGCTTGCTCAATAACCTGTGGTCGGAAGACGCTGTCAAACTCGACGTGCCGGGAGCGCCCGTGGTGGGGCGGCAAGCTTTGAGCGAAATGTACGCAAAATTTCGGACCAATTATCCGGACTTCAGGGTCGAGAAATATGCTCCCGCGATTTCCGAGGTGCAGATCGTCGACGGCTGGGCCATCGAGGTAGGCACGTTTGCGGCAAGCTTCAAGATGTCTTCGAAGGACTCTCCCGTCAACGTAAACGACAAAGGCGTGCGCGTTCTTAAGCGGCAAAGCGACGGTTCCTGGAAATTCGCCGTAGTCGGCCTGAAATAGTTGTGCTCCAACCGAGGCATAACCTTCGACTTTGCGCGCTTAAACAAGAAGGACGGTAAGAAGGGCAGGGGAATACAACGAGGTTGCACCCACGGCAGTCCAAACCGGCTTACAGTTTTTCGCTCTGAAAGCTGTAGGCACAGTCGCGCGCGGACTGCTCGACAGGTGCAACCCTCTTTTGACTAACCCGAATTCGGGAACGACTAAATCGTTGGCTGACTATGTGAACTTCCCATTCGCCAACAAACTGGCATTTCTGACAGGGAGAAGGGTGTTGTTTGTAGGCCCAGAAACGTGTCTCGGCGCTATAGCAGATGCTATTAAGATTTGACAGAGGGTTCGGTCGAGGCTATTGTCTCTACTCCATTCGCACAAAAGATAGCCGGCTTGGTGCTTTGCTGCAAAAGTTTTACTGGAAACGCAAAGTGATCGCTCCATTCGACGTGTTCCAACTCTGCAACGCTGGCGATCCCCTCTGGCTCGCGGAAGCGCACTCCTTGTCCGACGCCCTGGCGTTCATCCGCACTAAAGGATCAGGAAAGTATCTGGTCTATTCGCAGAGAACCGGCCACAAGAATCTCTACGAAGTTACGGCCGACGGCCAGGCGGTTCTGACGCAACAACCCGAATCCTGATCCCGCGGCAACGGGTTCTCTATCACGCGGCCCAAACCTGTACGGCGTCTCGCGCATCAGATTCTTTCGATTTGCAAGCGCTGTTGCTGTGACCCGCGATGGTTTCCCTGTGATGCACTCCCGGTATCCGGCTCCCACAGTTGAATACCCGCCAAAGGTCATGCCATGCTATCGGCCTTGCTGAACAGGACGGATTCGAATGAACCCGATCAAAAATGGAGACGCCGAGCGCGTCGTTCCCCAACCCGTTGCCGCGCC
>Ga0335080_10002498_pt1 | contig 18380 bp, 14 predicted proteins | sample Lox_Sample_34_FD_206720 | JGI IMG/M metagenome (GOLD analysis project Ga0335080, IMG submission 206720) | Soil microbial communities from Loxahatchee National Wildlife Refuge, Florida, United States - Lox_Sample_3.4 | ecosystem: Environmental > Terrestrial > Soil > Wetlands | place: USA...
CGAGGGCGTCAACAACTACGGCGTCGCCTCCCAGTCTTATCTGGCCCTCGGCCGCATCGATGAAGCCCGCGCCATTCTCAACCAGGCATTGCAGCGCAATGTCCAGAGCTTTTCCATCCACGCCCACATGGGCTATATCGCTTGGCTGCAGGGTGACTCCGCCGCTTTCGACCGCGAGATGGGATCTCTCCGGTCCACCCCTGAAGGCGAACAGACCGTGCTCTCGTTCAAAGCCGCCATCGCCTCCTATCTCGGCCGCATGCGCGAGGCCCGCGACTTCGGCGCCAAAATGAGAGCCGAAGCCGACCGCCTTTCTCTCAAAGAAGCCGCCTCCTCCGAGTACCAGCAGGAAGCCGTAATCGAGGCCTTGTACGGCAACCTCGCCCTGGCCCGTCAGGACGTCGAGGCAGCTCTCAAGGGGCCCAACTCTTCCGGCACCATCCTCGGCTGCAGCGCGATTCTCGCCTATATCGGGCAGGAAGATCGGGCCTTAACCCTCGCCGCCGATGTCGCTCAGAAGCGCCCCTATGACACCTGGGTCCAATTTGTCCAGATTCCCAACATCAAGGCCGTCATCGCCTTGAAGCACGGCAACACCGCCGCTGCCGCCGGCCTCCTCGATGGCGCTCTGGTCTATGCTCGCGTCGAATCGGCAACCCTTTACCTCCGTGGTCTGACCTACGCCAAAGCCGGTCAGAATAACGAGGCCATCCAGTCATTCCAGCGGATTCAGGAATTGAGAAATGTCTTCGGTCCTGACGTCATCATTCCCCTCAGCCAACTCAGCCTGGCTCGCGCTTACGCCCAGGCCGGCGATACCGCCCGCAGCCGTACCGCCTACCAGGATTTCTTTGCCCTCTGGAAGAATGCTGACCCCGATGTGCCCACCCTGCTGCAGGCCAGGGCCGAATACCAGAAACTGCAATAGTCCCTATGCCCGGGTGGCGCGGGCGCCTTCGCCCGCGAACCCACTCCACATTCCAGGCTCGCTATGGTACAAAAAGATCGCACCACAGACCTGCACTCGTGCCACGCCGAAAAATCATCGTCAACATTGCCACCAGCGCGGACGGCTACATCGCTCGACCCGACGGCAGTCTCGATTGGCTGACCAAACGGCCGGCTCCAAAGGGTTTCTACGGTCTGCCCAGGTTTTCCCGCTCCGTCGATGCCAAGATTCTCGGTCGCAAGACCTTCGACCTCAGCCTGAACTTGGGCGCCGGCTTCCGTGCAGATGACCTGCACTATGTGTTCTCTCGCCGCCCGCGCCCTTCATCCATCCCTGCCGGTGTCCAATTCGTCAGCGAGCCCATCCGGGCCTTCGCCGCGCGCGTCCGTAAGCAGACGGGCAAGGACATTTGGATGATGGGCGGAGGTGAGATCATCGCGTCCTTCCTCGACGAGAACGCGATCGACGAGTTCCTCATCACCGTCCTGCCCATCTTCATCGGGCAAGGCATTCCCTTCATCGCCCCGCGACATCGCGATGTGCCGCTCCGCCTGTTATCTGCGCGACGATTTCCAGACGGCGCCGTCCAGCTTCATTACCAGGCCCAGCCCCGCGCCCCGCGTTCTCGAGCCCGTTCTCCGCGCTGACTTGGCATGCTGCCGATCAGTGCTTCAGCGTGCGCATGTACTTCACCAGGTCTTCAATCTGCTCTTTGCTCAGCTTGCCATCGTACTTCGGCATCTTTCCTTTTCCGTTAGTGACAATGTTGTTCAGATCCGCGTCCGATTGTGCCTGCACATCCGCGGAACCCAGGTCACGCAGCTTCATCGCCTTGCCCATCCCCGTGTCGCCTTTTCCATCCCCTCCGTGACACGCGGCGCACTTGCCTTTGAATGTGTCGGCGCCGTTCTGCGCTGACAACCCCAGCGCGCACATTAGCGCAAAACCCAGCACTGGCAGCAATCCCTTCAAAAGACTCTTCATTCTCGTCCTCCCCCGTTAGCTCTATCTTCGACTGCCGAAATTCAGCAAAAACCTTATTCCTTGTTTCTCCAGGCCGCAAGTCGTTGGGGAGTGGAAAAACCCGCGGCCCAGCGTGATATGCCTCATTTTCCCGCCCCGGGAACAACCCGGCTCAATACCGCACAACTCCCGCAAATAATTGACAACACACAACCTGGCGCCCTATTGCGTCCTCTCCTGGGGCTTGGCGCGTGGAATGCTCTTACCTGGCTGAAGACTGGTAGCGCAGGAGATGCCCCTTGGAACCGACCCTGATGGTCATCGGACTCAATCATCGAACCGCGCCCGTCGCTGTCCGCGAGCGCTTCTGGATCAGCGAAAGCCGCCGTTATGAAGTCCTGGCCCAACTCGCTCACGCCGAGGGCATCGAGGAAGTCATCGTCCTTGCCACCTGCAATCGCACCGAATTCCTGCTGTGGGCCAATCATGCCGAGCTCGCCGCCAACTCCGTCTTTCGCCTCTTGAGCGCCGCCTACGGTTTGCGGCTCTGCGAGTGGATCCATTTCTACCGCCTCCTCGACGAAGCCGCGCTCCTGCACATCTTTCGCGTCGCCTCCAGCCTGGATTCCATGGTGTTGGGCGAGCCCCAGATCGTCTCCCAGCTCAAGACCGCCTGGGAGCAGGCCAGGAAAATCGGAAGCACCGCCCGCTTTCTCGATACGGTCATGCAGAAAGCTCTCACCGTCTCCAAACGAGTCCGCACCGAAACTGCCATCGGTCAGTCGGCGGTTTCGCTGCCCTCCGCCGCTGTGGAGCTGGCGCGCGAAATCTTCGGATCCCTCGAGAATCGCAAGGTGCTTCTCGTCGGCGCCGGCAAGATGAGCGAACTCTCGGCCCGTGGCTTGATGAATGCCGGCGCCGGCGATGTCCGCGTCATCAATCGCACCTACGAACACGCCGCCGAGCTGGCTGCCAAACTGGGTGGAAAAGCTGCGCCCTTCGATGACTTCCGGCAGCAGCTGCTCCAAGCCGATATCGTCATCAGTTCCACTTCCTGCCCCCATACCATCCTCGGCCGCGCTGAAGCTCAGCCCCTGGCAGCCCAGCGTCCGGGCCGTCCGCTTGTGATCGTCGATATCGCCCTGCCCCGCGACATCGACGCCGGCGTGCGCGAAATCGAGGGGATCAGCTTGTTTGACATCGACGATCTGGAGAAGATCGTCGAACAGAATGCCGGTGAACGCAAGGCTGCTGCCGCCGAGGCGGAAGTTATCGTTCGCGCCGAAGCCCAGGGATTCCGCCGCAAGCTGCTCGCCGAGCGGGTCGTGCCGACCATCATCGCTCTGCGCAACCGGCTCGATGAAATTTGCCGGCAAGAACTGGATTCCTTCCGCCAGGAGTACGGGCCATTCTCAAGCGACAAGGACGAATTGCTGGCGGTCGTAATGTCCCGCATGACCCAAAGAATTGCCGGATCATTGGCCCGTGAACTCAAGGAACTTCCGGAAAAGGCTGAACAGGAACAGCTCGCCCACGCGGTGCAGCGTCTGTTCCACCTGGAAACGCCCTCAACGGCGCTTGCCGGCACCAGAATCTGAGAAAGGAATGGAAATCGTCATGGCTAAAGTACACGTCCCCTCCCGCCCCGCTGCCAGCTGGACCAGCACCCAGGCTTACGTGCTGGCGGCATTCTGCCTCGTCCTGGGAGTCACGCTGGGTTATTTGTTTCGCGGTTCGGCCTCGCCCGACGCAGACGCTGTAAGCGTATCTTCCGCCACCGGCACCTCAACTTCGGGAATGCCCGGCCCCACGCCCGCCCAGCCCTCCCCGGCGCAAATGAAAGAGATGCTCGATCATGCCTCCGCCCCGCTCCTCGAGACCCTCAAGGGCAATCCCAACGATTTCGCCACCATCGTCAAGCTCGGCAATCTCTACTACGACAGCAAACAGTATCCCGAAGCCATCGCCTACTATCAGCGCGCCTTGAAACTGCAAGCCAATAACCCCGACATCATCACCGACATGGGAACGGCTTATTGGTATACCGGCGACGCTGACAAAGCCCTTGCCGAATTCAAGAAGTCGCTCAAGATTCGCCCCGGCCATGCCGGCACTCTGTTCAACATGGGAGTCGTCCAGTGGCAGGGCAAAATGGACCCTGCCGCCGCCGTTCAAGCTTGGCAGGAATTGCTCCGCGCCAACCCCAACTATCCTCAGAGACAGCAAATCGAAGATTTCATTACCAAGGCGAAACAACACCTGAAAGCGTAAGCGATCCCTGCGTCATGTTCGCAGTTGGAGGTCTGCTCCCGAAAGCGGTAAAGTAGACCTTCACTCCGATGGCTAACGAACACGAAAAGGAAGTCGCCGCCCGAGCCAGTCTGCGCTTCGTCCGCGATGGCGATATCGTCGGCCTGGGAACCGGCTCGACGTCCGCTTACGTAGTCCGCTTGCTCGGTGACCGTGTGCGCGACGGGCTCAAAATCAAGGGCATCCCGACTTCAGCCGCCACCGGGCAGCTTGCCGCCAGCCTGGGAATCCAGCTCACAACTCTCGCCGAGGTCGACCATATCGATGTCACCATCGATGGCGCCGACGAGATTGATCCCCAGCTCAACCTCATCAAAGGCGGAGGCGGCGCCCTGCTGCGGGAAAAGATCATCGCTTCCGCTTCCCGTCAGGAGATAATCATCGCGGATTCCAGCAAGCGCGTTCCGGTGTTGGGAAAGTTTCCTCTCGCCGTCGAAGTCATCCCTTTCGCGGAGGCCTGGGTGGCGAAGCGCATTGCCGCCCTGAAAGCGGAGGTAAAACTTCGGCGGGTTGCCTCAGGAGAGCCGTTCGTTACCGACGAAAAGCATCACATCCTTGATTGCACGTTCGGCGCGATTGCCCACCCCGCCGCTCTCGCGACCCAGCTGAGCGCCATCCCCGGCATAGTCGAACACGGACTCTTCATTGGAATGGCCACGGTCGCACTGGTTGCAACCGGCGAAGACGTGGCCGAACTTCCCGGCAACCTGCAAGCCCAATCCGGAAGGTAATCCCTCGGCCGCGGCTCATCCGCCCACGATCTTCCGCAGCGCCGTCAGAAAACGCTCAACCTCTTCTGCCGTGTTGTAGTGCACCAGCCCGATGCGCAGGAACCCGCCGTCTTTTTCCACCCCCAGCCGCTCCGTCAGGTTGATGGCGTAATAGTTTCCATCCCAGACGAAAAATCCTTGCTCCCCCAGCCGTCTGGCCAGCTCCAGCGGCGTCTGACTTTGCACCCGCACCGCTACCGTCGGGCAGCGTCGTTGAAACTGCTGCGTATCGCGGATCCCGTAGAGCTTCAGCTTCGGTATCGCCAGCAGTCCGTTTATCAGGTTCTCCCCCAGCCTGCGCTCATGTTGCTGGATCGTCTGGTAGGCTGAAATCAGCTTCTCCCGCCGCGTCGTGGCCGTGGCATCGGCTCGCTGGCCCAGATCGGCAAGATAATCCACGCACGCCGTGATGCCCGCGATGCACTCGTGATTGAGTGTGCCCCACTCCCAGCGAAACGGCACGGCATTCGTCAGCGGCCGGACTTTGTAAGGCTGTAACCGTTCCAGCTGCGCCCGTTTGCCGTACAGCACACCCATGTGCGGCCCAAAAAACTTGTACGTTGAGCACGCCAGAAAATCGCAATCGAGGCTCCGCACGTCGATCGGTCCGTGCGGCGCGTAGTGAACCGCGTCGACGAAAGCCATCGCTCCTTGAGCGTGCGCCAGGCGCACAATCGCGCTCACGTCATTGATCGTACCTACGGCGTTGGAAGCGTATCCCACCGCTACCAGTCGCGTGCGGCTGCCGATCTTCCGCGCCAGGTCATCCATGTCGAGCGTGCACTCCTCTTCCCGGATGTCCACCATGCGGACGGTCACGCCTCGCTCCTCCAGCGCCCGCCAAGGAGAGATATTGGCGTCGTGGTCAAGATGAGTCAGCACGATTTCGTCGCCCGGGCCCAGTTCGCGCCCCATCGAGCGGCTCAGCGCGAACGTCAGCGCGGTCATGTTCTGCCCGAAAACCACCTCCTCGGCGTCGCAGCGGAAAAAGTCCGCCATGGCCGCGCGCGCTTTGGCGATGACCGCATCGGTATTGCGGCTGGTAGCGTACGCGCCCCCCGAGTTCGCGTTGTCGTTTTCGAGGTATTCAACCATGGCGTCGATCACCCGCTGCGGAACCTGGGTGCCGCCTGGCCCGTCGAAAAACACCGCCGGCTGGCCATCTACGCTCCGCGAGAGCGAAGGAAACTGCGCCCGTACCCAGCTCACCTCCAATTCGCACGCCGGTTTTTCCTCTGTCTTGAGCATGTCTCCTCAATTCTGCTTGCTTGAATTGTTCGCTTCAACCTCTGTCTCCCGCCGCCTTCACGAAATCCGCCAGCATTCCGTAGGCGGTGGTTTCCAGCCCTGGATTATTCTCCGTGATCGCCAGCCCGGGGAAAATATCGCTCTCGAAACATACGATAGATGAGGTCCCCGACACCCACGCCAGCGGATCGTCGAGCGGAATCTTTTCGGGCCGCACGCTGGCCCGAACTCCCGTCTCTGTCCGCTGCGCCCGGCACACCAGCTTATAAGCCTTGCCGCTGGCCCGCGCCGCCTGCACTGCTTCACCACTCAGTGTACCGATGCCCTCGCGCTCCACTTCCTCCAGCCGCAGTGGCGCTCCCATCAGCACTTTCGCCAGGACTACGGTCTTCACCGCCGCATCCCAGCCTTCAACGTCGTGGCTGGGGTCCGTCTCCGCGATCCCCATCGCTTGCGCCTTTTCCAGCGCCGCCGCAAATGAAAGCCCGCCTTCCATGCCGGAAAGAATCAGGTTGGTCGTCGAGTTCAGGATCGCCCGGAACCCCCGCAGATGCACTAGGGGCAGGTTCTCCCGAAACAGCGAGAAAATGGGAGCGCCATCCATCACCGTCGACTCGAACAGGAATCGCCTTCCCCTACGCGCCGCCAGCTCGATCAATTCCTCGTAAGCGTGAACCACGGGACCCTTATTGGCGGTGATGGCATGTGCCCCGGCCTCGAGCGCGGCGCGAAGGTGATCGATGGCCGGTTGCCCATCGTGCGCGTTCAGCGAAGTCGCTTCGAAAACCACATCCGCCCCCGCCGTCTTCAGCCATGACCTCACATCCTGCACCCGCGCTGCTGTTTTCTGCGCATCGGGCCATCGCGCAAGCAAGCCGTCAACCTCGAGCCCCTTCTCATCGGCGATCCATCCCATCGTCCGCGTCGCCACTCCGGTAATCCGCCAGCCCATTCCCCGTCGCCTCAGTTCGCCCTGCTTGCTCCTCAGCAGGCGAACCAGCGCCCGGTTTACATTGCCGAAACCGAGCAGGCAAAGGTTATAGTCGCGAATGAATGGCTCCTCGGATGGCGGTCGCCTCCCCGCAAAGCGATACCCCTAGCTGTTAGCCCATCATGGTGGTGTGCTCAGGCAGGATCTTGTACAGCACCCGGACTTCACCCGGCTGCCGGTAAGGATACTTGTCCACTCCCAGATACTTTTTCGCCATCTTGTCGATGTGGGCATCGGCGCCATGCTCGGTGATTTCCGTCACCCGCCCACGAATTTCCAGGTAGCGGTAGGGATTTTCCGGATCGACCACTGCCAGCGCCACGCGCGGATCGCGGCGCACATTGCGGTCTTTCTGGCGCCCTTTGGCGGAATTGAAGATCACGTGATCGCCCTCCAGATCAACCCACACCGGCGTCACTTGTGGGCGGCCGTCGGGCATGATCGTGCCCAGGCTGGCAAACGCGCGTTTGCTGAATAGATCACGATATTTTTCCGGTATTGCTCCAGCCATTACTCCCCTCCTTGCGCTGACGTTCTCAATTCTTTCTCGACGATTATAGCTGCCCGTTTTGCTCTGCGTCGGTGAAGAACCTTCACGCCTTCCGGGCGCGCTTCGGAAACCATTCAACTTTCAACTTTGTGCCGCGAGCGGCTACAATTTGTTTGCCTGATCTCCTGAATCAAATTGAACTCGGGCGCCGCTGATGCGCCCCCCTGACGAAACACCGGTCTTTATGTTGACCATAAAACGACGTTCCCTGCTCTTGATCGCTCTCTTCGCCTGCTGCAGCTTGAGTCCTGCGCTTGCCGATAGCTCTCCCCGTCCCGCCATCGTCTTCATGACCGACTTCGGCACCCTGGACGATTCCGTGGCCATCTGCAAAGGCGTCATGCTTTCCATTGCTCCTTCCGCCGCCATTCTCGACCTCACTCATCAGGTCACCCCTTTTTCCATCCTCGATGGCGCGCGCTTCCTCTACGGGGCCACTCCCTACTATCCGGCCGGAACCATATTTGTCGTGGTCGTCGATCCCACCGTCGGCAGCTCGCGCAAGGCCATCGTCGTCAAGTCGAGGCGCGGTCAATACTTCGTTCTCCCCGATAACGGATTGCTCACCCTGGTCGCAGATCGCGACGGGATCGAAGGTGCGCGCGAGATCACCAATCCCTCATGGATGATCGGCGCGGCCCTGTCCTCAACTTTCCATGGAAGGGATATTTTTTCCCCCGCCGGCGCTCATCTTGCCCGCGGCGATGACTGGACCCAGGTCGGTCCCGCACTGGACACGGCCAAGCTGGTTCGCCTCGACCTCGTCCCGTCCAGACTCGACGATCACGGCCTCAACGGGTCGGTCATCGCCACCGACGGGCCCTTTGGCAACCTGGTCACCAACATCACCGGCGAAGACTTTCTCAAGCTCGGCTATACTCGCGGGCAAACCGTAAACCTCGTTCTCGGCTCAACCCCGCTCTCGCTTCCCTTCGTCCGCACCTTCAGCGACGTGCCCTTGCATAGCCCCCTTCTTTACATCGATTCGCGCGGGCACCTCGGCTTGGCTGTGAACCAGGGCAGCTTCGCCTCCGTCTATGGAATTACGCCCCCGCGGACTATCTCCATCCCCCGCGCCGGCAAGTAATGTAACCGCACCCGGTCGCGAACGGCTCTGCGGTGGGTTCTCCTTTCGACCCGATGTGCAGGAGGTATTTCAGCATGCAAGACATGGTTCCATGGCGAATATTCCATCGCATCACCCATACACTCGTGTTTACCGCTCTGTTGCTCCTGTCCAGTCTTGCCCTGGGACAAAGCTATCGCGGCTCGATCCGCGGCAAAGTCATGGACCCCAGCGGCGTCCTCATTGCCGGCGCCAAAGTCACCGCCAAAAACACCGCTACCGGCCTGGAGCGTCTCACCACCACCGGCCCCGACGGCGCTTACGTCCTCGCGGAATTGCCGGCCGGAGAGTACGTGGTCGTGGCCGAGTCCGCTGGGCTTTCTCCTGTCGCCCAGAACGTTCTGGTGAGCGTTGGCCTCGACACCGCCGCCGATTTTGACCTCACCCGCGTGGAAAAACGCATTGAGCAGCTGACCGTCAGCATCGCCGCTCCGGTCGTCGATCCTACTCGCGACGTCCTCGGTGAAGTGGTCGAACAGAAACTCGTCTCCGACTTGCCTCTCAATGGACGCGACTTCGGAAAGTTGGTCGCGCTTGTGCCCGGCGCCACCGTCGAACCCTCCGGCGTGGCCGCCATTCAGGCCGGCTTTGGCCAGTTCAGCATCAACGGCAATCGCGACCGCTCTAACAACTACACCCTCGATGGCACCGACAACAACGACCCTTTCTTCAATAACTCGGCCTTTAACCAGACCGGCATCGGTGGCGCCCCCGCGTCCATTCTGCCGATCGATGCCATCCAGGAATTCAACCTGCAGTCCCAGTTCCCCGCCGAGTATGGCCGCAACAGCGGTTCGGTCATCAACATCATCACCAAGTCCGGAGCCAACCAGTTTCACGGCTCCGGCTTCGAGTTCCTCCGCAACGATGCCTTTGACGCCAGAAACTTCTTTAACCGCTCCGTCGATTCCTCCGGCAACCAGATTCCCAAGAGCGAATTTCGCAACAATCAGTTCGGCGGTTCCGTCGGCGGACCCATCCTCAAGGACCGCACATTTTTCTTCGGCGCCTATGAAGGCCAGCGCGAACGCGTGACCTCCGACTTCACCTTTCTCGTGCCCACTCAGGCCCAGATTTCCCAGGCCCAGAATCTGGTGCTCAACAACGGACCCGACTCCATCGCCCCCAGCCCGGGTCTCACTAAAATCCTTGGATTCTTTCCGCCGTCCTCCACCGGAAGCCTGGTGGGGGGCGTGCATGACTCCAACGATGTCGACAGTCTCATCGCCAAAGTCGATCATCAGATTACTCAGGACCAGTCGATCTCCGGCCGCTACGCCTTTGCCCGCAGCCAGCAGACCTTTCCTCTCGGCGGATTCGGCTTTGGCGCGGGATCGCGCCTGCCCCCCTTCGTGCAAAATTCCCCCACTCGGGTGCAGTTGGTTTCGGTGAGTTACCTCTCCACCCTCAGCCCCACCAGAATCAACGAAGTGCGCTTCGGCTATAGCCGTTATCGAACCTCGTTCAGCTCAGCCGACCAGGTCGATCCCGCCTCGGCCTATGGCCTTGACTTCGGAACCGGAAAGCTCGGCTTGCCCGAAATCGATTTCGACGGCATCTTCGACAACCTCGGAACCAGCGCCTTCAGCATCCCTCGCGGCCGCACCAGCCAGAGCTTCCAGGTCCTCGACAACTTCACCTTCACCACCACTCGCCACACTGTGAAGTTTGGCGCCGAATACCGTCGCGCCAGCATCAGCAGTTTCAATGACAACCTGGAACGCGGTTTGTTCTCCTTCGGCGAGGCCGATCCCTCTGCCCTCGCTTCATGTCCTGCTGCTCCCGGTTGTGACGACCCCGGTGTCCTTACGCTGGTCAGCTACTATCAGGGCGACACCTTCCCTTCCATCGACGCCGGCAACACCCAGCGGACTACTTTCAACAACGGCCTCTCGTTCTTCGCTCAGGACGACTTCCGCGTTACTCCACAATTCACTCTCAATCTCGGACTGCGCTGGGAATACTTCGGCCCTATCAGCGAACAGGACAACCTGCTTGCCAACCTCGGCCCCGACGGCGCACTCCACATGGTCGGCAGCGGCGGCGTCAGCCAGGCCTACGACCGCGATCTCAACAACTTCGAGCCTCGCATCGGCTTTGCCTGGAACCCCATCCCCCAAACCATTATTCGCGGCGGCTATGGAATTTACGACGACTACATTCCCCAGGACCTGATGATCGCCAACTTCACCAATGACGCCGGTCTGGTCACCCCGCCCATCGGCCCAAAGCCGGTCCGCCCGCTCAACTACGATTCCGGTCCGTTCACCGGCGTCGTCGCCGGCCCCGTCTTTACCCCCGTAACTTTGCCTTATCCCTTCGACATCTTCTTTACCCCGCGCAATCTGGCCACGCCCTACTCGCAGAGCTGGAACCTGAATCTGCAGCAGCAAGTCGTGAAAGATGTCGCTCTTCAACTCGGCTACGTGGGAAACAAAGGCACCCGCCTGGTCCGCCTGCTCGACGCCAACCAGCCCGATATCAACGGCAACCGCCCTAACCAGAACTACGGATTCATGGACGAGTTTGCCACCGTCAGCAGCTCCATTTATCACGCGCTCCAGGCTACCCTGCGCGTGCAGGGTTCGCATGGTTTGTCTGGCTTCGCCGGATATACGTTCTCGAAGTCCATCGACGACGCCTCCGATGGCATCGATTTCAATTTCTCCACCGCCGCCTTGCCGCAGGACTCGCACAACCTCGCTGCCGAGCGCGGTCCCTCCAACTTTGACACCCGCCACCGCTTCACCGCCGCCTTCGCCTATCAGCTTCCCCCTTTCTCCGGCCCTAAACGCCTCGCTGAGGGCTGGCAGCTCAATGCCGTTTTCACCGTTGAAAGCGGCCGGCCTGTGCCTGTCGCCAACTCCGACGACACCAGCGGCGCTAACTTCGATGTCTTTCCCACCCCCTCCAACTTCCACCAGCGGCCGAATCTTGTGCCCGGCGTCAACCCCATCAACTCCAATTGGGAGTCCGGCCCCGATACCATCGGCTACCTGAACGCCAGCGCCTTCGCCGAGCCCGCTTTCGGCACCTTTGGCAACCTGGGCCGCAATGCCATCTTCGGTCCGAAGTACTGGAACTTGGATTTCTCCGTGGTCAAGAACACCCGCATCCGCGAGCGTCTCAACCTCCAGCTGCGGGCCGAATTCTTCAATCTCTTCAACCACCCCAATTTCGCTTTACCCGACTGGTTTGTCGTTCCCGGCTCGTCTCCGGCCGGTCTGATCACCCAGACACCCGACACGGCTCAGACCAATCCCGGCTTGGGCGGCGGTGGCCCGCGAGTCATTCAGCTGGCGGCAAAGTTGACCTTTTAAGGGTTGTCGCAGAACCGGTGACCGGCCTTAGTCCTCGGCCTTCACATCCGCGGCGATCTGGGGAATCACCGCCCGCAGCAGGGCAACGAAGTCTCCACGCACCCGCTCCGTTGTTTCCAGCACCTCTTCCTGCGTGATCGGCTGATCGAGGATCCCCGCAGCCATATTCGTCACACAGGAAATCGCCAGCACTCGGATCTTCATGTGGCTTGCCGCGATGACCTCCGCAATTGTGGACATGCCCACCAGGTCGGCTCCTATCGTCCGTAGATAACGAATCTCCGCCGGTGTCTCATAACTCGGCCCCAACAGCCCCGCGTAAACACCCTGATACAACTTCTGCCCGATCTTTCGCGCGGACGCCATTGCCATCTCGCCATATGGCTTCCAGTACGCCTGTGTCATGTCGGGGAAGCGTGTTCCGAAGCGTTCTTCGTTCGCGCCTGCCAGTGGATTGTGTCCCTGCAAATTGATGTGGTCGGAAACTACCACCAGGGCTCCCTGCTTGTATTCCAGATTGATTCCTCCCGCCGCGTTGGTCACGATCAGCGCGCGTATGCCCATGCGGCTGAGCACCCGAATAGGAAACGCCACTTCCTTCGACGAATAGCCCTCGTACAGGTGAACCCGCCCCTGCAATACCGCCAGCGCTTCTTCGCCTGCTTTCCCCATCACCATCTGTCCGGCATGGCCGATTGCAGTCGAGACGGGAAATCCTGGAATTCGCCCGTAGCGGATCCTCGCCGCGCCCGACAGTTCATCGGCAAAGCCGCCGAGCCCAGTGCCGAGCACCACCCCAATCCGTGGACGGAGAGGCGTCTGTGCTAGCAGGAACTGCGCCGCAGACTCCGCAAGCATGAACTCGTCCATAAAATAGGAATGACCCCGAGCGGCTCGACTTTCGCGCCGCATCCAGGCATTCGCCACATCGGCTGAATCCGGCTCCCTACAGCAGCATGCCCGCTATCGAAGCCGCCATCAGGTTTGCCATAGTCCCGGCCAGCATAGCCCGCACCCCCAGCCTTGCCAGTTCTCCCCGCTTGTTGGGTGCGAGCGACCCGATACCTCCGATCTCGATGCCAATATTTCCCAGGTTCGCGAATCCGCAGAGCGCGAAAGTGGCAATCGTATAGGATCTTGGGTCGAGCGCTGCCTTCTGCCCCGCCAGCAGTGAGAATGCAACAAACTCGTTCAGGATCATGCGTGTCCCCAGCAGATTTCCAATCGCTGCGCAATCTCTCCACGGCACTCCTATCACCCAGGCCACGGGCGCGAATACGACTCCGAAAATCCGTTCGAAACTCGCCGGGAACCACTCCCAGCCCAGGTGCTGCGCAAGTTGATTGTGGATGCCGCCCAGAATCCCATTGGCCAGGGCAATGAGCGCGATGAACGTGATCAGCATCGCGGCCACGTTCAGCGCCATGTACAACCCGTCAGTCGTCCCCTTGGCCACCGCGCCCAGCAGGTTCTCCGCGGGGTCTTCGCCCATCTCCTCGTTCGTCATCGCGACCCGGCCCGCCGTCACCGGCTCCTCGGTTTCCGGCACCAGCATCTTGGCGATTAGCAGCGTCCCCGGCGCGGTCATGATCACCGCCGTCAGCAGGTGCTTGGCCTCAATGCCAAACAGGATGTACGCTGCCATCACCGCTCCGCTGATGTGCGCCATGCCGCTGGTCATGATCGTCATCATTTCCGAGCGCGTCAGCTTCGCCAGAAACGGCCGGATCGTGAGCGGAGCCTCGGTACATCCCAGAAAAATGCTGGCGGCAACGTTCATCGACTCCGCGCCGCTCGTCCCGATGAAGCCCATCATCACCCGCGCCATCTGCCGGATGATCCATTGCATCACGCCGTAGTGATAAAGAATGGCAAAGAACGAAGCCACGAAGATGATCGTCGGCAATACCTGGAAGGCGATGTAAAAGGGCGGGCCCTTCTTTCCCAGATCGCCAAACACAAATGACGACCCCGCGTAGGAATATCCCAGGAAGGTGGTGATTTTATCTCCCAGCCAGGCAAACAACCGCCGCCCGGCCTCAACCCGCAGCACCAGGAAGGCAAAAACCATCTGCAAGCCCAGACCCCAGGCCACCGTCCGCAAACGGATGGCGCGGCGGTTGCTGGAAAACACATACGCCAGCCCGACCATCGTTGCCATTCCGAGAATGCCGGTGAACCGCCCCATCGACGCTCCCCAGATTTGTGGAAATGAGACCTCGCATTCTAGCACCGGCGGCTAGAACTTCTTCTCGAACCCGGCCAGCTCCTTCTCCAGCGTCCACTGCGCCTGTGCGCGCTCGCTGCCGTCAAGAAAATTCTTGCACGCCGGTGTGAGCTTCGTCCCGTCGGGACGATCCCTCGAACAGGCGCTTACCTGGCCCATCTTCGCCGCGTTTTCCCAGAGGCTCGCTCCCGGCAGAAAGCTATGCTCGAGGCTCATTCGAGCCATGCCCTTCAGCTCGGCATAGCTGAGATCGTAGGTCTTCACCGCGCGCGCGTATTCGTGCGTCAGGTCGGACCGCGAGACTCCCTCGTCATCCGTCGCCAGCGCCACCGGCACTCCATAGCGCAGGTAAACCGGCAGGGGATGATCCTTTCCCCGCACGCCGAGAATCTCGTCACTCGAGGTCAGGCAGGTCTCTACCAGAATGTTCCGCGCGGCCATTTCCCGCAGCAGGCCGGGAGGATCGCGCTCCTCCATCACCGACACTCCGTGTCCGATGCGCTCGGCATGGCCGCGTTCGATGGAATCCCGGATATGGAAGCGCAGGTTTTCCGGCGGCGTCAGCCCCATGGCCAGTTCCCCAGCATGCAGGCTGATGTGTACACCGGGATAAACCTCGTGCAGGTAGTCCAGCATCTTCATGTGCAGCTCAAAGTCATGCATCGGCACATACCAGTCCTCCGGCATGACCAGGTTCAGCCCCACAAAGCGCGGATCGGAGGAGGCCAGCTCGAACCCCAGAAGAATCTGGGCGAATACCGACTCCGCCGGCAGCCCGCGCAGCACCTGGTACAGGTATCGGACCTTGACCCCGCAGCCCGGCTCCGCTTCCCTCGAACCACACCTCAGCCTGAATCGCATCCTGCCTTCGTCTCGGTCGAGCTGCCTGCTCGTGCCCGTGGCAATGTCCTTCAGCCCCGCGGCAAGAAGCTTATCGCGCAGCTCTGGCAGTCGCTCGTCCCATCCCACTCGGGCTCCGAGCGCCGCCGCCTGGCCTCCATCGGCCGAATGCATCAGCTCGAGAAATTGAAGACGGTCCTCGGCCGCCCGTGATGCCGCCTCGGCGATCATGTCGCCGGCATGATTGTTCGTAGCCCGGGTAAATTTGTCGAAGGTGCCGAAGAAGTGGTCGTGACCCGATTCCTCGGCTTCTTTCCAGTTGCGCATCGACCACGCATCCACGATCGAGTTGTAGAGCACGTGATCCCCGTAGGCGCAACGGATCGCCGGCTTGTTGGTAAACGCATCGCACGATACATCGCAGGGCGGGGCGATCAGAATCGACGTGGTGCGATCCACGCAAAGATTCTCTTCCGCCGCGTAATCGATAAAGCTCTCCGCGTAAATCGCCCCCACCAGGTGTACGTGCAGGTCTCCGCCCTTGGGAAAGTCGCGCAAAAACCCCAGAAGAAGCGGAGGCTGTTCGCGGACCGAGTCCATATAGCGTGCCGTCCGCTCCTCGGAACTCGATTTCTCCGCCGCCCAAAGCGTTTGCCGCCAGGGAACTGGCAAGAGAACTGGCAGGAGAAGAGAAATTAGAAGTGAAAAGATCAGCACGACGCCCGCGCGAACCGATCGCCACACAACTCACCTCCTGTGAACCCGCATGTAGGCCCGGGCGTCCCCGCCCGTGCCACTGATCCAATTACTCCACAAGTCTTGATTTTCACAACCCTGCAAAGCTGCTCCCCAACCCCAAGTGCGCTTGAATCGCGCAATCCGCAACCGCTTCTTCTTCCTTCTGCACCACTCCTGTGGCACCCGCTTGTGCACGGCGTGCACCCAGCTGAAAAACAAGCACATAAAACTGCGCGGTTTTTGTTGACTGTGTCTGTAACAAGAGTAAAAAGATACTCGTTCTTTGACAGCTTCTGAAGTTTACCCGGTTGGTGCGGCGTCCGGGGCTCGAGCCAAGTCGCCCTCTGCATCGCAAGATGACTCAGGGAAGGCTAGCGAGGGTCTATAGCAAAGCGCTGGTCGAGGCGAACAGGAAGATTTGTTAAAGGCAGGATAGGGTCCCAAGGCGTTGGGTCGATTTTTCCGGTTGGCGGTTAGCCCGGAGCCCGAGCCCAGATCGCTCGTTGCCGCCGCAAGGAGGCAGCGAATGCAGGTCGGCAAGGGTCTAAAGCGAGCTACTGGCCGAGACGAATGTTCCTAACACCACCTTGGGACTCTTATTTCTTTTTTCTTTCCCGCCTCATTTTCCCAAACCCCGCTCATGGCCCCGCCACAATCTGTAGCTTCTCCTTAGCCACCAGCCGCGCCCGGTAAATTGCGTTGATATCGGCTGCCTCCGCCACCACGTCTGCGCTGACCTCGTAACTTCCCGGCGGCAGGCTTTCGCCGAATGGTATCTCCAGATCGGTCGTGTCCTTCTTCAACGAAAAGTGCTGATACCCGATGGCCGTCGCCCGGTGCGTGTCATCGTCGACCGCCAGCACGATCACCGTGAGGTCGAAGTCCTGTTCGGTCTGGTTCGAGACCACGATCGATCCCTCTATGCGGTCGCCATCTACCTGCGGATACCTCCGCCAATCCGCCAGCAGGGGCGCCACCACCGTCAACGTCAAATCCTTGCTTCGCTGCGAGGCCGGCCTCCCGCTGTCGCTCACCGTCACCGTGAAGTGGAACACACCGGTCTCGGCCGCCGTTCCGCTCAGCGCTCCATCCCTGCCCAGTGCCAACCCCTGCGGCAGATTTCCTGAGCTGACCTCCCACCTGAGCGGCAGAATTCCCCCCTCCGCCTCCAAATGTGCTTCGAATCGCTGTCTCAGATACGCCCGGGGAAGACTGCTCGTCCGCACCACAATCGGTTCCCCGACCGCGCCCCCTTGCTGCGCCACGCTCCCCATTCCCCACGCGAGCGTCAGCATAATCGCTAGCCATTGCGCCCGCAATCGCCTTCCTTGCGCCGTGAATCTCATGTTCCTTGGATGCCGATCTCCCCGCCCGGCTTCAGCATACTTACCCATTCCGGTTGCTTTTCCCCGGCCATCCGTATTACAACCCGTGCATGCGGTATGTGTTCCTCTGCTTGGGCTTGTTTGCCAGCCTGGCATGTCGTGCTTTGGCACAGTCGGCCCCCGCCTCCCACCCCAGCGACGCCCAGGAATCTTTTGTCTACGATCGTATCGACAACCACGTGCGCTTTGAGGATGACGGCACCGGCCTGCGCGATACCGTCGCCCTCATTCGTATCCAGAGCCAGGCCGGCCTTCAGGAGTTCGGCCAGTTGATCTTCGGCTACTCTTCCGCGACCGAAAATCTTGAGGTGCAATACGTAAGAGTTCGTAAACCCGACGGTCAGGTCGTCGAAACTCCCCTTTCCACCGCTCAGGACTTCGCCCCCGAAATTCTCAGGGAAGCTCCCGCCTACAGCGACTATCGCCAACGCCATGTCTCCGTCGCCGGCCTTCAGGTGGGCGATGTCTTGGAGTACCACAGCCTCATTCATGTCACCACGGCCCTCGCTCCTCATCAGTTCTGGTATGAGCACTTCTTTCCCCGCAATGCTGTCGTTCATGAGGATCGCCTCCAGATCGACGTCCCCGGAAACCGCGAGGTCAAACTTAAGAGCCCAAACCGGAACTATGAAACCCAGGAGTCCGCCGGCCGCCGCATTTATACCTGGGACATCAGGGACATCACCCCCGACCGCGGTCCTGCCAAACAGGATACCGATCCCTCCGATCTCACCCCTGACATCCAGCTCTCCAGCTTCACCGACTGGCAGCAGGTCGCTCACTGGTACAACCAGCTCCAGGGGGCTCAGGCCGCACCCGACGACAGCATCCGCAAAAAGGCCGAGGAACTGACGCATGGCGCCGCCACTCCCGCCGAAAAGGCCCGTCGCCTCTACAGCTATGTCGCCCTCAACATCCGCTACGTCAGCTTGTCATTCGGCGTGGGACGTTTGCAGCCTCACT
>Ga0335080_10002499_pt1 | contig 18379 bp, 14 predicted proteins | sample Lox_Sample_34_FD_206720 | JGI IMG/M metagenome (GOLD analysis project Ga0335080, IMG submission 206720) | Soil microbial communities from Loxahatchee National Wildlife Refuge, Florida, United States - Lox_Sample_3.4 | ecosystem: Environmental > Terrestrial > Soil > Wetlands | place: USA...
CAAAGTAATGCGCGTCATTCGCGATAGCCTTCCTTAGGCGGCACGGAAGCGTTCCAGGGATGGAAGGTCAGCTTGTTCACGATCCGGGCCTTCTCCAGAGCCAGCCGCTCGTCGAGGTCGTGCCTTGGTTGCCGGCTCCATTACTCGCCCGGTCTCCTCTGCATCCGGCCGTTTCGAGTAGAGCACCAGGGCAAGACTGTGCGGATCACAAGTCCGAACAACGTCAGCGTAGTGTTGTAGATTCTGCCGTCGGGCGATCACCGGTGCGGCCTCGCCATAGGTGGGGTGATAGGTCTTGTCCCCATAGGCCGTCGAGGTGTCTTCGATCATGTCCTCCGCTCCGCCGTAACGAACTGGAGCGGGTCTCTGTTTGCCTGTTGGGCCGCCGCCGGGAGATTCGCGCCCGGCTGTATTGCGCGATAGCTGAGCACAGCGCAGAAAGCTGAAACGGCGAACAGACCGGCACTCTTCATTTCGCTTTCCCCCGTGGCGTCTCAAGCGAAGGAACGGAGAGTCGTGAAGACGTCTTCCAGTTCACCCAGGCCAGCACCAGGCAGAGCACGCTGCACGCAATCGCGAAGCCAAGAGCGATGCGCCCGAACGGACGCGAGATGATGAGGACCGCCGGACTGACAACCAGGGCCACGGCGAGCAGGGCGGCCGTAGTAGTGTAGCTGGTGCCTGTCGGCTTCTGCTGAGATTCAAACACGTCAAACCTCCTCGGTGCTCTAAGGGGCAGGGATCAGATCGTGTGACTTAGTTCAAAGCGATCCGCGAGTGGGCAGGAGTGCTCAGTCATTAACTATGTTAAGTTAAGCATTGTTGCTTGTCAAGGGTCGGAGTGAGAGAATGGAGCCTATGGATTTACTATCCGAAGTAAACCCAGGAGAATCCGGATGGACGTCTCTCTTCTGATCAGGCAACGCCTGAAGGCACTTGGGCTGGAGCAGAGAGATCTCGCCGGCGCCGCCCAGGTCACGGAATCGTATATCTCACAGTTGCTGAGTCGCAGGAAGGCTCCTCCCGCCCCGGCGCGCACCGATCTCTACGAGAAGATTGGCGAGTTCCTCGGCCTCCCGGCGGGCGAGCTCGCGAAGCTGGCGGACCTGCAGCGCCGGGAGGACCTGAAGAAAAAGGTCGCGGAGCCACCGGCGCCGCTTTTCAAAGAGTGCCGCGAGTTGATTCTCCGTAAGTGCGAACTTGGCAGGCGGAACGAGATAGAAAGCGTTTTTGCGAAACAGCCCTTCGGGGAACTCGAACGCCTGGTCACACAAAAGCTCCTGGATTTCACACAGGGAGTGGCGCGGGAGGAGCTACGAAGTGAAGAGTGGCTCCGACGGATGGCGGAACTCAGTGCTCGAAGCTATGAGCAAATGCGAGTCGCGATCCTCGAGTTCCTGGATGCCGATGTCTTCAGCGTCTCTCTGGAGAACTGCGTCTCTTTCCTGGACCCGATGATCGAGTCGTGGGACATAGACCTCAGGACATTTGCGCTCGAAATTGTTCTGAACAACCGGCTGTCGCCGGGGCGCATTGCGCGGTTCGAGTTTGTCGAAAAGAAGCCTGAAGCGGAGGGCGTTGTGGAGCCGGGGCTGGAACTGTTTCTCAGGGACAGCTCCCTGAGCGGGGACATCACCGAAGAGGAGATTGACTTTCTGAGATGCCTGCAATTCAACGGCAGACAACCTTCACCACTTTATTACTACCGCGAACTGCAAAGCCTGAGGGACCCTCTTCATTTTGCCAGCCGGCCGTGATTCAGGCACAACGCCACGAGATCGGCGACGTTGGCCTCCCCCACGCACATGACGGTATCGGCCCCACCCCAGTAAATCTTCACCGTTCCATCCGGCTCGGGGACTGCGCCGCAGGTGAAGACCACGTTGTGAACGTAGCCCGTGACTTCCCACGGGTCTTCCGGCTGCAGAATCCACGAATCGCCCACTCCGATGATTTTCGCCGGGTTTTGCAGATCGTGAAGAGCGACCCCCAGACGATAGACCGATCCATCCATGGTTCGAAAAACGCCGTGGTATATGGAAAGCCAGCCCCGATCGGTTCGGATGGGTGGGGCGCCGGGACCGACCTTCATCTCGTCCCAGTGATACGGTTCGGGTCGCATGATGAGCTCTGACTGGCCCCAGAAACGCAGATCCGGAGACCAGGAAATCCAGATTGACCACGGAGCGATCTCCGAATGGGGACGGTCCAGCCGGGCGTAGAGTCCGTCGAACTTCTCCGGGAAGATCACCACGTTCCGATAGTCCGCCTCGGTGATGAGCGAGACCCTCTCCACCTCACTGAAGTCATGCGTCTTTGCGAGGGCGATGCGCACGCCATTCCGCGAGTAGGCGCTGTAGGTGATGACATACTCCCCTTCGAGCCTGGTCACGCGTGGATCCTCGACACCGTACTCTTCATAAGCCGCAAAGGGGCCCTCGGGCACCGGAGTCAGAAAGGGCTCGGGATCCGCCGTGAAGTGGAGCCCATCCGGACTGCGCGCCAAACCGATGATGGACCGCCCGGTACGCAGATGGGAGCGGAACAGCATGATGTATTCGTTGGCGTGCTTCACCACCGCGGCGTTGTGGACCGTCTCCACCGGATAGGGGATCTCGGCTCGGGTCAGGATAGGGTTGTGAGGGTATCGCCTGACAATGTCCGCGGGCTTCATGATGGTCTCGCTGCTTCCAGATCGAAGATAGTCTCGTAGACTCGTTCATAGGACTTCACCATCGTTTCAATGGAGAAGCACTGTTCCACCCGGCGGCGGCAGGCCTCGCGATCAACCGCGGAAATGTGTTTGAGTGCCCGCACGGCCTCATTGACGTTGTTGACCAGGAAGCCCGTCTGGCGGTCGATGATGACTTCGCGGCAGGAGCCGAGGTCCATGGCGATCACCGGCACCCCGGCGGCGTTGGCTTCCGCCATAACCAGTCCGAACCTCTCCGGAATCGTGTTCAGGTGCAGCAACGCTCGAGCGCCGGCGAACAGTTCGTTCTTGCCGGGCACGTCCACCGGCCCGATGTAGCGGATGGTCCGATCGAGATGCGGCTCCACCTGCTCGTGGAAGTATTTCTGGTCCTGGATAATTCCCGCGATGACCAGAGGCAACCCGGTCAGTCGCGCGACCGCGATGGCCAGATGGACACCCTTGTCAGGATGAATCCGGCCGAGGAAGGTCAAGTGTTCGCCGGCACGTTCCTGGAGCGGGTACAAAGAGAGGTCGATCCCGTTATAGACCGTCGCCAGATAATTCAGCCCCGGCGCGCGATCGGAGTTGCTGACGGAGACAAAGTACCCGTCGCGATATTTCTCGTACACGGGCATGATTCGGGGCGACGAGAAGCCGTGGATGGTGGTGAGGACCGGCGTCCGAACCAGCCGGGACCAGGACAGCGCCATGAAATCGCAGTGGCTGTGGATCAGGTCGAACTCGGCGGCGTGTTCGAATGCTTCGGAGATGTGGAGGTACTCGGCAACCTTGGGATCGATGGCAGCATCCTCTTCGTACCCGCGCTCCACCACGGCATGCAGGTGAGCGCAGGTCACGGAATCCCCGGTGGCGAACAACGTCACATCCCAGCCGCGGGATACCAGTCCTTCGGCGATATTGCCGGCCACCGTCTCCCAGGCGCCGTATTGACGGGGAGGCGTTCGCCAGGCCACCGGAGCGAGGACAGCTATCTTCTTGTTTGGCATGGCCGCTAATTCATGGCTGCCAGAACCTCGGCAAGTGGCACGGTTGCGAATCCCGTGGCGTGATCAGCCAGACCGTAGGGGATGATCAGTTCGCCGTTGTGGACCAGAGCGCCGCAGGTGTAGACAACATTGGGCACGTAGCCTTCACGCTCGTTCTCGTTCGGCTTCAGCAGAGGCTCGCGGAGACGGCCGATCACCTTGCCAGGATCCGCGCGATCGAGGAGGAACGCCCCAATGCAGTACTGCCGCATCGGGCCCACGCCGTGACTGAGAACCAGCCATCCAGCATCGGTCTCGATTGGGGATCCGCAATTCCCGAGCTGGACCAGTTCCCAGGTGAAAGCCGGCTGGAGAATTACCGTGCGTTCATTCCAGAAGTGGATGTTGTCGGAGAACATCAGATAGATGTTTTCGTTGTCCTGACGGGAGAGCATCGCGTAGTGCCCGTCGATCTTTCGCGGGAAGATGGCCATGCCTTTGTTCTCGGCGGCGGGACCGTTCAACGTTCGGAATCGAAAGAAGAGGAAGTCGGAAGTCTCCACCAGTTCCGGCATCACCACCGCGCCATCGAATGCGGTAAAGGTCGCGTAGTAGATGTCGCTGCCGTCGTCGTTTCTGAAACAAACGAAGCGGGCGTCCTCAATTCCGTTGCGTTGCGAGGGGGTGGCCGGGAAGAGAATGCGCTCGGAGATCTCCTGTTCGGGCTGGAATTGGACCTCGTAGTTGGACCGGGCCAGCATCCAGATCCCCTGGGCGGCGTTCTGCTCTTGCCGCGACATTCCATCCGGCAAACGAAACTGTTCTGCCTGGAGAGCGGCGCGAAGCTCTTCCAGCGTGAACGACTCCGCTAGTCTGTTCATCACCCGCCGCGTGAATTCCCCGGCCAGACCCAATTCAGAAAGCTTCCGCCCGAACAGCGCTTTCTCATATTGGGGGTTGGGGACCTGGCGCGGCTCCGTGAGGAACCCACCGGGAATAAAGACCTCAATCCGCTGATCGGGATGGATTACGCCGGTCCGAAAAGTGATCGAGGAAACGTGCCCTTCCCCCGTCGCGCGCAAGCTGAGGATGAAGCGCAGAGCGCCCGCGGGCAGGCCTGACTGATCGGGGTGCGGCACGATGGATGGATTGAACAGGGCCGCGGATTCCAGAGAGTATTCCGCCAGGAAATAGGAGCCAATCAGGAGTCGTCGTTGTTCCGACAACTTCGCACACGCGGGGATCACGTCGCGGACTTGTTCAAAGCGTTCGAGGAAGAGATTGCGGATGTGCCGGTGCCGCTGGGAAAACTCGGCGGAGACTTCATCCACGAGCGTCCCCACTCTGCTTTCCGGAACCCTCATGATCCGGTCGATGATCCTGGCTATCCGCTCGCGACTCCCCGGAGTGAAGGCCCGGAGAAGGACGCGTGACTGGTCGGGATTCAGGATTGTGTTGGTTCGTTTGAGGCGAATGGACATGGGATGGTTGTCGCGGGAAACGAGACTGCGGCCGGCGACTATTCGTCGATGGCGATCGGCTCCTTGAAACTTGTCAGTATGTTTTGCGCCAATTGCATCTCCGCCAACGAGAGCAGGAAGGCGAGGGTCGATTCCGCTCCCTGATTCCCGTTGACCCGATCCACATGCAACCCATCGCGGCAGCCGCCTGTTTCGGGAGAGTAGAGTTCCATGCCGAGATCGTTCCATCCGATGAACCAGTCGAAGGCGCGCTGCGCATGATCGTACCACCAGACGTCCCCGGTGGCGCGAGAGGCTTCCAGACAGGCCGAGACGGTTGCCTGGGCCTCAATGGGCTGCTGGTCGAAATTGGCGCGCGTTCCGCCTCGCCGGTAGAACCCATTGCTGCCGATGGGCCGGAAGTGGCCCTTTTCAGACATCTGTAATTCGGTGAGCCAGCGCAGGGCTCCGAGTCCCCGCTCCAGCACCTCTTGTTGCCCGGTGGCCTGTCCGCTCAGAATCAGGGCATGCGCGAGCTTCGCGTTGTCATAGGACAGTTCTTCTTCAAACCACTGCCAATCCGGATGCGAGCTCGCATCGAAGAGTTCCATCAGCCGGTGAGTGAGGGTCTCGCGGATCTGGTTGGCCAGGCTGTCGCCGCTTAACCGGCGCAGATACTCGTGGATACCGATCAAGCCGAAGGCCCAGGCTCGCGGGGAAGTAAACTCCGTCAGCGCCGGCAACGCCGACGCGAAGAGCTGTCCCGCCATCATCTGAAAGGCTCGCAGAGGCGAGCGCCCCACGCCCATGCCCAAAGCCCACAGCGCCCTCCCGTGCGAGTCTTCCGATCCCTGGCTGTCCAGCCAGCGCCGCTCGAAACTCAGGTGGTTGTGGAAGCGTTTCGTCTGGAGGTCGAACGCATGATGAAGGAAAGCCGCGGACGTGGTGGCCAGGGTCCACACAGATTCCGGCTCCTCGCCCAATTCACCGAGCAGCACCGTCAGGATGAATGCGCGAGCGTTGTCGTCGGTGCAATATCCTTCGGAGAAATTCGGAATGCTGAACAGCGCGTGCTGGAAGACTCCGGTGGAATCGGTCAGCCGGGAGAGATGGCTCAGCTTCAGCGCCGGCAGTTCGCGCGGCTTCTGATCCAGTGTTTTGCTGGCTAGAAACCTTCGCGATAGCGCAGCCACCTCCAGCCGGGAGCACTCAAACGAATGCATGTACGTCCGGGCCACGTTGCTCCAGACCATCTCGCGGCCAATCCGGTAAGCGTTCTTGCGAATGGCGTGGCGGCGGGTGTCATCCCGCAGCAGCCCGATCACCTCGCGCGCGATCGCCGGCGCGTCGCCAAAGGGCACCAGCACGCCACGGTCGTCCGCCAGCAACTCCGCGGCGTGCCAGTATGGCGTGGAGACCACGGCTTTGCCGGCGCCAAACGTGTAAGCCAGCGTCCCCGACGTGATTTGCGCTTCGTTCAGGTAGGGCGTGATGTACAGATCCGCCGCGCCGATGAATTCCTTGAGATTCTCAAGATCCACGAATTCGTTGTAGAAGATGACGTTTCCGCCGACCCGATTCTTCTTCGCGAGAATCTCCAGGCTGAGCCGGTAGGCCTCACCGTGTTCCCGCAGCTCGTTGGGATGGGTAGCGCCGAGGACGATGTAGACAACATTGGGGAACTCCTTCAGGATCTCAGGCAGAGCGTTAAGTACATATTCGATGCCTTTGTTCGGCGAAAGCAGGCCGAACGTGAGCAGCACCACCTTCCCTTCCACCCCGAACTGATCCTTGAAGTAGGTGGGATCGACGAAGCCCACGTCGGGAATGCCGTGCGGGATGAGATCGATCCTGGCTGGCGGTGCGTGGTAAGTCCCCTCGAGCATCTGTCGTCCGCGTTCGGCCATGACAACCAGCCTCGTGGAGAGTGAGATGAGCCCGTCCATTACGCGCCGCTGGTCTGCCCGGGGCTCGCGCAGAACCGTGTGCAGCGTAGTGACAACGGGCATCCTCAATTCGCGCAGGAGCGCCAGAATGTGACCGCCGGCGGGGCCGCCGTAGATGCCGAACTCGTGCTGCAGGCAGACGATATCGACGTTCTTGATATTGAGGAAGTCGGCGGCACGCAGATAGGAGGACAAATCCTGCTCTTCAATCTCGAAGTGAACTACCTCCGGGTACTCGTAGCCGCCCTGAATGTCATTCACCGACACCGCGAAACACTGGCACTGGGGATGCGCGCCGGCAACGGCCGCAAGCAGGTCGGACGTGAAGGTGGCAATGCCACATTTGCGGGGCAGGTGGTCGCCAATAAACGCAATTCTGCGGATTTTGGAATCTTCCTTCATGAGGCGACGATCCGGCGATACTCCGGCTGCCACATCGCGTCCTGAACCTGCTGAACGATGTCACCGAGTTCGACTCCAGCGAGGCCCTCCGCGTCCGCGGCCTCGGCGACGGCCACTGCCACCGTCAGCGACACGCCACGCAGGTCGTCAATATGCGGGAGAAGCGACGCGCCGGGCTGGCGCACAGTCACCAGACTGGAGACGGCACTCGCCGCCGCCGCGAGCATGCCGTCGCTGATCCGGCTGGCTCGCGAGACGATCGCTCCGAGGGCCAGACCCGGGTACAACATGGCGTTGTTCACCTGGGCGACGACATATGTCACGCCCTTATGAGTGACCGGGGCGAACGGACTGCCGGTGGCGATCAGCGCGCGCCCATCGGTCCAGGCAATGAGATCCGCCGGGTTAGCCTCGGCCCGCACCGGAGGATTGGAGAGCGCGAAGATGATGGGCCGTTCGGTATGCGCCGCCATTTCCTTAACGATTGCCTCCGTGAAACTGCCGGAAGCCGCTGACGCGCCAATCAGCATTGTCGGCTTCACCCGGTGCACCACCTCGGCCAAACTGATGCCTCCCTCATTCGTCTCGTGCTTCCACCCTTTGCATTCCGCGGCGGGCCGGGCATACATCGCCTGGTAGTCGCGGAGTTGATCGGCCATGTCGGTGGTGAGCAATCCCTGCCTGTCCACACACCAGAAGCGCCTGGCCGCATCCCCTCTGGAAAGCCCCTCGCGCGCCATGGCATGGTGAATCTGTTCGGCGATTCCGACCCCCGCGGTGCCGGCGCCAAAGATGACCACGTGTTGGTTGCGCAGCGGCACGCCGCAGACGCGGACGGCGGAGATCGCCGCCGCCAGCGTGATGGCGCCGGTGCCCTGCATGTCGTCGTTGAAGGTGCAGGTGCGATCGCGGTACTTCTCGAGGATGCGTCGTCCGTTGCCCGGTGCGAAGTCCTCCCACTGCAGCAACGCATGCGGGAACAGCTTCGACACGGCCTTGACGTAGGCCTCGATAAAGGCGTCGTAGCGCTCCCCGCGTATCCGGGCGTGGCGGTTCCCGACGTATGTGAGATCGCTCAGCAGGCTTTCTCGGTTGGTGCCAACGTCGAGCATCACCGGGATCACACGCGTGGGGTCCACTCCGCCCGCCGCCGTGTAGATCGCCAGCTTGCCAATGGACACCTCAATGCCGCCCACGCCCCAGTCGCCGATTCCCAGAATCTGCTCGGCATCGGTAGCGAGGATCAGGTCGATATCGTTGGGCCCGGCGCCGAGGTTGCCTAACGCCTCCTCGATCGCTTCGGCGTGGTCGATGGAAAGGTACACGCCACGCGGAGGCCGGCACTCGTGGTGATATTGCTCCATGGCCATGCCCACGGTCAGATCGTTGACAATGGGGATCATCTCGCGCAGGTGTCCTGAAAAGAGCCGGTAAAACAGCACCTCATTGCGGTCGTGCAGGGCGGTCAGGTAGATGTTCCTGCTCAGCGCATCCGGCAGCCGCTCGTACTGGAGATAGGCGCGATTCACCTGAGTTCCCAGCGTGCTGATGTCCGGCGGGAGCAGACCGGTAAGGCCCAGGGCTTTCCGTTCCTCCGGGGTGAAGGCCGTCCCCTTGTTCAGGACGGGAGAGCAGAGCACCGCCAGTCCGCGAGCCGTGGTTTCGTAGTGCCCGTCTTCGTTGGGCCGGTGTTTCGTCATCGGCGCCAACTGTGGGATGGCTCGCCGTCGCATGCTGCTACCTCTCTCCCGTATCCACTGTCGCCAGGGACAGCGCCCCAGCACACGTTTCCGCAGCGGGCGACTTGCCCTGGTTCGACCGCACAGCGTAACTCTGCCGGTCGAGAAGCTGATTGGATCGATAGCTCAGGTTGGCCACCAGGGTCACGCAGAACGTTTTGAGACTGCGGGTGTGGGCAGCGAGGTGCAGCATTCGCCGCAGGATCTGTAGATATGAGTAGAATCGGTCGCTGAAACGGTTCACTTCGTCCATGACGTCGGCCCAGGCGAGGTGCGCGTAGCGGGCCACCGGATAGGTCAGCGTGTAGTACTTCCAATCCTCCGGATAGTTGTTCGACAGGATCCTTCCTTCGAAGTCCATTTGATCGTAGAGTCTGGTCCCCGGAAGGGGCGTCAGGATCAGAACGTTGGCGGCGTCGATGCCGTACTCGATGCCGGTGCGAGCGATCATCTCGCCGATCCCGTGCTGATCCGTGTCGATGCCAACGATGAAAGATCCAACAACGCACATGCCGTGCCGCTGAATGCGGCGCACAGACTTGCGGAAGTTCCTTCCCTTTTGAAGATTGAACTTCTTGCCTACCGCCCTGAGCCCTTCCTCGGTACAGGACTCGAATCCGATGAAGGCACCCTGGCATCCCGAGCGCGCGGCCAGTTCCAGCAGTTCCTCATCGTCGGCGAAGTTGATGGTCGCCTGACAGATCCACGGTGTGGTCAGCCCTTCGCGAATCATCGCCCGAAACAGTTCTTTGGCGTGCTCGACGTGGTCGCGCCGGGTGCCGATGAGATTGTCGTCCACGAACAGGATGATCTTCTCGCGGATCGAGCGCAGTTCCTCGATCACGTCGGCGACGGCGCGGTGGCGAAACGTTCCGCCGTTGAACGCGGTGACGCTGCAGAAGGTGCAGTTCAGCGGACAGCCGCGGGTAGTCTGAATGGAGCCGAAATGATAACGACCGCGCAGCAGATCGTGGCGGGCGGATGAGATTCGATCCATGGCGCTGATGCCGCCCTCATACACCGCGCGCATTGCATGGTTCCGCGCATCCTCCAGCACCTGCCCCCAGATGGATTCCGCTTCTCCCGTGACCACCGCGTCGGCGTGCTCCAACGCCTCATCGCGGCAGAACGTGGCATGAATGCCTCCCATCACCACCGGCACTCCCGTGGCGCGATACATGGCGGCGACTTCGTAGGCGCGCGGCGCCTGGGACGTGAAGGCGGTGATGCCGACGAGATCGGGTTTCGGCAGGCGCTCGTATTCCGGGCGCCCTAGATTCTCGTCGATCAGCGTCACTTCCCAATCCGGCGGCGTCAGGCCCGCCACCACCATGAGCCCGAGAGGCTTCCATACTCGATACTTGTTGAGACGGTTCCAGCGGACCTTGTTCAGGCTCACCACCGGATTGTCGGGGTTAATCAGATAGAGTCGCATTGCGGAGTCTCGGCCTCCTCACGTCTCTGGCAAGGCCGACGGATTCCAGGAAACAGATGAAATACCATCCGATATCCATCTCCCACCAGCGCATGCCGAAGCGCGCCAGGCCGGCATGGAAATGGTGGTTGCGGTGCCAGTTCTCGCCCCACGCAGACAGTTGCAGCGGACCCAGCCACCACACGTTCCGGCTGGAGTTCCCGTCTTCCGGCTGACCGAGGTGCGTGAGGCTGTTCACAAAACACTGCATATGGAGTGAATAGACCAGACGAATGCCGCCCAGCCAGAAGAAGGCAGGCCACCCAAGAGGCAGACCGCAGCACAGCGACAGCACGAGCAGCGGGACTTCCACATATGTCCAGACCTTGTAGCTGCGGCGATTCAGATCCGGGCACCACTTCTTCGGATTTGCCGGACCCGCCTGGTACAACCAGCGCAGATGCGCCCACCAGAACCCGCCCTGTTGAGGACTGGAAATGTCCTCCGGCGTGTCGGCACTCGAGTGATGGAGGCGGTGGTAAGCGGTCCAGCTCAGCGGCGCTCCCGAGCCGTTGAACATCGCACAGAAAATCAGCCCGTGCTCGACGATCTTATTCAGCTTGAGGGCACGGTGTGCCAGCGTGCGGTGATAGCAGACCGTGGTGCCCAGGCCGCCGAGAACTATCAGAAGAATTGCCAGGCCCAGAATTCGAAAACCTGGCCACGGGAAGATGACCAATCCGGCGAGCGCGAGCAGGTGGATCAGGACGAGATAAAGCAGTATTCCCGCTTTCCCCCGCGCGGGCACCCAGAAGGGCGTTTGCCAGGGACGGATCTCAGGAGTGGCGGTCGAACTCATGCAGCCCCAGTGGGGCAACCGAACGGCCAAATGCCATTCTCCTGCGATGTGCGCATTTCCGATTGGCCAGAGCCTCCGGCATGACGCCTGACGGTCAATTGACCGAATATGGTCGACCCCGGAACTAGTCTTCCGTTTCGCTGAATCAGCCCGCAGCCACGTTTGCAGCTAAGAGCGGATTGGTCGCGCTCTTGCTCGGAGGGGATGGGTCAGTCGACTGATATCAAATGCCCCCGGGCGGGCGCTGGGATTGTGCGCGCGGCCGAACCGGCTGAAAGAGGACCTGTGCGCGTACATCTGGTGAATCCCAGTGACATGTCTTATGGCACGGCGGTGATTACGCCTCGATGGCTGTACGTTCTGGCAGCGGCAACGCCCGCTGTCTTTGGCGATCCGGTGATTTGCGATGAAACACTCCAACCCTTTGACGTCACCGCGCTGCAACGCGGCGATGTTGTTGGCATAGGAATCCACACCGGGAACGCCTTGCGGGGCTACCAGATCGGCAGAGCCGCGCACGAACAGGGCGCGTGGGTGGTTTACGGTGGAATCCACGCCACTCTCTTCCCCGATGAGTCGTTCGAACTGGGAAACGCCGACGCGGTGGTAAAGGGCGATGGCGACGTCGCTTGGGGCGAGGCGTTGAGCGATTGCGCGGGCACCGGGCCACGAAGACTCTACGACGGCGGCCGTATCGGAGCCGAAAACTTCCTGCCGGCGCGCTGGGATCTCCTGCCGCCGAATCGTTATATGTGGGCCTCCGTGCAGACGGTTCGCGGATGCCCCAAACATTGCTCGTTCTGTTCGGTGTGGCGCACCGACGGGCAGAAACCGCGGCAGCGCGGCGTCGAGACGGTGACTGCGGAGATCGTGGAGCTGCGCCGCCGCGGGTTCCGCTTCCTCGCCCTCGCCGACGATAACTTTTATCCAGTCACCCTGACCGATCTGCAACTGGCCGAACGCCAGAACAACACCGCCCGGCTGGAGGAGCTGCGTTCCATCCGCAAAGAGCGTTTCGAGCTGATGGCGCAGCTATCGCAGTTGCCCTCGGACACGGTGTTCTTCACGCAAATTACGATGGAGGCGGCCGAGGACACCGACTTTCTGAACGCCATGCGCCGAGCGCGCATTCGCGGCGCCCTGGTTGGCATCGAGGCGGTGACGCCGGAGGGGCTGAAAGCGGTGTACAAGGACTTCAACTGCTCAGGCGAAGACCTCGTCCGGCGGTTGCGCACATTCAAGGAGCATGGAGTGCACGTGCTGGGTTCGTTCATTTTCGGCCTCCCCAGCGACCGGCCGGAGACCTTCCAGGCGACCGAGGAACTGGCGAAACGCGCACAGCTCACGTTCGCGCAGTTTGTGATGTTGACGCCGTTCCCGGGAACCGTGGACTTCGACAAATGGGAGAAGGCGCAGCAGGAGAAAGCGGTGCCGGAGAACGTGGACGGCGTCCCATTGACGCGCTACTGGCTGATTCCTGCGCGCGTGCGCCCGAAGATGTTCACGCCGCATCCGCTGATGAGTTCCGACGAAATTCGCGAGCGCACGCAGGGCGTGTGGAACGGCTTCTACAGCCTCGGGGCTATCTGGGATCGGTCGCGGTGCGTGAACTCTCTGCGCGGACGGATGGCCTTTGTGATGGTTTCGCTGCTGTACCGGCAGATGTACGCCAACACCGGCATTTCCACCGACAGCGCGCGGCGGAGCCGTGCCAGTTTCGTGGCGGCAATGCTGGCGAAGCCGACCCTGCGACTGTTCCAGGGAAAGCCTATACCCGAGCTGAAGGCGCCTGTCAGAACCATGACGGAAGCCCCCGCGACTTTCACCGTGCTGAGTTGAGTCAATCCCGATCTCCAATGAGCCGCTCTGGCGAGGCGCAAAGATGTGGTACTATCAGGTGTCTTTGACAGTCACGCCGATTAACGTACATTCTCGCATCGTTCGGCCGTAGCCGCCGCTGTTCGAATCTCGCCGATTAGCTGCTCTGCAAATTCAGAAAGAAGAATCGCTTGAAAAACATTTTTGTAGGTAACCTCAGCTTCGGCACCACCGAAGACACCATCCGTTCCATGTTCGAGTCATACGGTGCAGTCGATCGCGTGAACGTCGTGACGGACCGCGACACTGGGCAGGCCAGAGGCTTCGCTTTCGTCGAAATGGGCGTGGACGCGGAAGGAAACGCTGCTATCAACGGACTCAACGGCAGGGACGTGGACGGAAGAGCGCTCAACGTCAACGAAGCGCGACCGAAGACGGACCGTGGATTCGGCGGCGGCGGGTATTCCGGCAAGCGCGGCCGGCGCTAGAAGAGCATTTTCTCGCAACAGGCGCGGCACGACGGTGTGCCGCGCTTTTTCATTGTTCGCCCGCTGTCACACAACGCCCGCACCCAACGGCCATCATTGGATTCAACCCCTTGGCGACGGATGACCTGACCAAATCTGGTCACTCAGGCCGGCTTGTGTCGCCTCACCTGGGTGGTAGCATGTAGCGGACGGCCCGTTCGGCGTCGACCCTGCCTGCAATTCGCCCCGCGGCGTTTTCCCGGACGGCGCCTGGCAGGGCGAAGGAGGAGCTTTGGCCTCTGAGGTCTCGCAGGCGCAGGCGACGAGTTGGCTCCTGGAGAACGGCCCGCGAGAGCTCGAACTCCTGTTCCGAGCCATCGTCTTTCATCCCTCCGTCCCCATTCTCATCACCGACAACGAACGCAATTATCGGGAAGCCAGCGCCGGCGCCGAGAAGCTGCTGGGCTTCACCAGAGAGCACATCATCGGCCACAGAATGGACGATTTTGCCGACCCCGGCTTTAAGCCGCAGATCTCGGAGCTGTGGCGCAGTTTCCTTGGACAGGGTGAGCAGGAAGGCACCTTTCGACTGGCCGGTCCGGACGGGACTCTGTGGGATGTCGAGTACACGGCCAAAGGTAACGTGCTGCCGGTGCGTCATCTGCTGGTTCTGCGCGACAGGACACGGGCTGAGCTTTCGGAAGAGCCTGACAGCGGCGGAGTTCCCTCGTGGGTGCAGGATTATGCGCTGTTCCTGCTGGATGTGAATGGACATATAGTCAGTTGGTATTCGGGGGCGGCGCGCATTTACGGCTACGAGGAGCGCGAAGTAGCCGGCAAACACGTGTTATTTCTTTATCACAGCGATCTTTATCCCAGCGAAGAGAATCCGGCCGCGGAGCCGCAGCGGGAGCTGGACCGGTCCGCTGCCGAGGGCCATTTCGGGAATGAGGGCTGGCATGTGAAGAAGGACGGGTCGCGATTCTGGGCCAACGTCATCACGATGGCCCTGCGGGACGAGAACGGAGAGCTGCGCGGTTTCGCACGAGTGGTCCGCGACTTCAGCGAGCGTCACGAAAAGGACGAGAAGTTGCGCCGCAGTCGCGCGCGTGTCCGTCCCGTCGCGTCGGAATCGACCATCGCCGGCATCGTCTCGGGCGAATTCGACCGCATTCCCGAGGCCAACGATGCGTTCCTCAAACTTGTGGGCCACAGCCGTGAAGACCTCCAGTCGGGACGTCTGCACTGGCCCGATCTGACTCCTCCGGAATACTCCGCGCTCGACGACCTGGCGCATGAAGAATGCCTGAGGTTCGGGGCCTGCACACCGTATGAGAAAGAGTTGCTTCGCCAGGATGGGAGCCGCGTCCAGGTTCTGGTCGCCACGGCGGTTTTGAAGCTGTCGCCGTTCCGATGGATCACGTTCGTCCAGGACCTCAGCGAGCGCGACCGGGTTGAGCGTGTCGGGGACGAAGATGTCGCGGTGAAACAAGACTTCGAGGAGATCGTTGGGAACAGCGCGGCGTTGCGGCGGATTCTGCGGCAGGTGGAAGTGGTTGCTCCTACCGATGCGAACGTGCTCATCCTCGGTGAGACCGGCACCGGAAAGGAACTCGTGGCGCGCGCCATTCACCGGTTGAGTTCGCGCCGGAGTTTCCCTTTCATCACCCTGAATTGCGCGGCCATTCCGACAGGGCTTCTCGAAAGCGAGTTATTCGGTTACGAGAGAGGCGCTTTTACTGGCGCCTTGTCGCAGAAGATCGGCCGTTTTGAACTGGCCCACCGCGGCACTCTTTTTCTGGATGAGGTGGGCGACATCCCGCTCGAACTGCAGCCCAAGTTGCTTCGCGCTTTGCAGGAGAAAGCGTTCGAGCGGCTGGGTGGCACGCGAACCATTCCCATTGACGTGCGACTCGTCGCCGCGACCAATCGAAATCTGACGCAGATGATGGGCGACAAGCTCTTTCGGAGCGATCTCTACTACCGGCTCAAGGTCTTCCCCATCACGACACCGCCGTTGCGCGATCATCCCGAGGACATTCCGATACTGGCCCGGCATTTCACGCAGAAGTACGCCAGCGAGATGAACAAGCGCATTGACAAGATCCCCGCGGATACGATGCGGGCTCTGGCGAGCTGGCCGTGGCCGGGCAATGTGCGGGAACTCGAGAACTTCATCGAAAGAGCGGTCATTCTCTCGCGTGGTCCCAACCTCCGCGCTCCGTTGGCCGAGATTCGGCCCGACGCACTGGCGCTGGCCGGCGACAGCACGCTGGAGCAGGTGGAGAGGGAGCATATCATCCGGGTGCTCCGGGAGACCGGTGGGGTGATCAGCAAAGCTGCTACCCGTCTCGGAATGCCGCGGACCACCCTGAACGCCCTGATGCGAAAGCTCGGGGTCTCGCGTAAGGATCTCTGACCCGTTTCCGCGCGAATCAGATGACCGCGGTTGGTCAGATGACCCAGACGGTCGGCCGACAGGATCGTGCACGAAGGCTGGCAACAGCGCGAATCCCCTAAAAACACCTTGCTCCCGCCAGGCTCCGAAGCCGTTGGCGCGGCTCGTGCACCTGAGGAACGCGTCCGGAGGCATTCACGCTTTTTCTCGAAAAACCGTTCGGCTGGATGGGGTTCGAATTTGGATATGACCACAGATCGTCACCGTCAGAAGGCTCACGGCCTCCAAATCGACACCAGCAACTCGTGCGCGACCGAATCGGCTCAACGGCGCATGGCTTTGGAGAGACCCGTGCGATGACCGGGTTGGAATCGACGACGAGAGAAGACAGGCATGTCTGCTCCGGTCGTACAGGGCTCGAATGAAACGTGAACACCGCCCCCGGCGAAGCCGCTCGACGAAGTGGTGTGGCAGTCCAACGGCCACCACGAAGCACCGCTCCTTTTCTCGTTTGCCGCCTTCGTCAAAAGCTTCCGGAGAGTCGTCTCGAAGTCGATAATCAACCAGACAGTCGATGAAACCTACCCTGCGGGAATCGGGGGACCACGCGAACCCGCTTTGGAACTCATGAACACCGGCGTACACGAGTCCCTTCCCGGTCACGATCTCGGGTGCCATCTCCAGCGGTTTCTGTACCACTGGTTTCATTCCGGGCGGGAGTGGGTAGAGGATCGTGTTGCCGACCTGCAGGTACTGGCTCTGGACCCACGGCGGGGCGAAGTGAATGATCCAACCTACGTGCGCCACTTTGGTGAGGTCTGGCGAACGCACAAAGCCGTAGCCGAGGTACTCGCGCAGGACCTCGCCCGTTGTCGCATCCACCTCGTCGTAGTAACTCAGCGAAGGGTTACCGTGGCACTCAGCGACAATGACATCCTCGCCGGCCCATTGTACGTTGAGAATGCTCCCGCACCGCCCCTGATTGGTTCGAATCGCAAAACGGCGGAGTTCTGTCCCGCTCCGGTTTGTAATTACAACCTCAGGAGTGCAGGGGTTCTGCCGGGAGCACAACGTGTACTGCGCGAACAGCGCGCCCGTCGGGGAAGGCACCCGATCCTCACAGGCGCCCACACCAGCCAGAAACGCCAGTGTCATCGCCACTCGGATCATCACCCCTGAGTATAATCGCCTCCCCGTGACCACGGCTCCAGCAAGGGATGGTCGCGAAGCACCCCCTCGGGCCGGGGTCCCGATTACTCTCAGGATCGCTGGCCCGGGCCATTCCACAGTCCACGCCGGCACTCCGCTGTCGGAAACGCGTTCTACTCTGACACCACCGGCGGCCGGCCCTCGCCCTGCAACTGCAGCCGGCGGCGCGCGCTGAACATGGAGCCCTTCGCATCCACATCGGGCGCGAAGGCCAGCAGGCCGGGCCGCGAATCAAAGTCCCTGGAAGCGAGGAAGACCGATTCGATGCCGCCGCGAATGCTGTAGGTCTCGTGCCAGAAACTCACTCCCTGCGGGCGCGCCAGCAGGTCCTTCCACCAGCCCATGTGCGGCATCTCTCGCGTCCATTTTTCAAGCGAGTCGAAATCGCGCCAGTACTGGCGCATCCCGAAGTGCGGCGGAAAGAGGCTGTAGACGATGTTCTCCTCGTGATACAGCAACCCGTCGGGTTGTGCGTTGACGGCTTTCTTGATCGCCGGACCGATCTTCAGAAGCGCCCAAAAGCCGCGGAGACTGTGCGCCTTCATGGCGAGGTAGATCACGATCAGATCGGGATAGCCCGAAAGGTCGGCGGTCTGGCGGCTGATGGCGATCATTGGCTTCGGGCCAGTATACCCTGGAGGCGGTTTCTTACCGCCTCCCTCCGCCGTGAAAGCCCATACCTCCGCCAAAGTGCGGCGCGGCGCCCATGTGAAATCCGCGGGCAACGTTGCCGCCCCGAAACGGTCCGTGCGCGACGTGCGCGGGTGAGCCATGGTAGTACCGCCCGCCATGCCATCGGCCGCCGCCGCCGTAGAACCACGGTCCGCCGCCCCAGTACAGCGCGTAGTAGGGCGAGTAGAACGGATATCCGAACGGCCCATAGAAGAACCCGTCGCCGGGCACGAACGCGTACATGTCAAAGGCCGGGTCCCAATACCAGCCCGTGCCGAACCAGCCCGGCCCGCCCGAGATCAGAACGGCCGCGG
>Ga0335080_10002500_pt1 | contig 18376 bp, 15 predicted proteins | sample Lox_Sample_34_FD_206720 | JGI IMG/M metagenome (GOLD analysis project Ga0335080, IMG submission 206720) | Soil microbial communities from Loxahatchee National Wildlife Refuge, Florida, United States - Lox_Sample_3.4 | ecosystem: Environmental > Terrestrial > Soil > Wetlands | place: USA...
CCAAGGCGGATCTGCTCATCTACGGCAACGCCGAGCGTGCCGTCGTCGAGGTGGCGTATCGGCTCGCCGCCGGCGAGGCACCGCGTGACCTCGATTCCATCCGGGGCACCGCGCTGTTTCGCCGCGTACCCGACCATTACACGGAGTTGCACGCAGACGATCTCGACTCCGCCGATGAGGGCGCGGCGCGCCGCCCCGGCGACATCGTGATCCGGCTGCCATCGTGCGAGCAGGTCGAGCAGGACCGCGAGGCCTATGCCCGCGCCTCGCGCGTGCTGCACCGGGAAAGCAATCCCGGCAATGCGCGGCCGCTCGTCCAGCGCCACGGCGACCGCGATCTGTGGCTGAACGCGCCGCCGATCCCGCTTTCCACTGCCGAGATGGACGCCGTCTACGATCTTCCCTACGCGCGCGCACCGCATCCCTCCTACGGCGAGACAAAAATCCCGGCCTGGGAAATGATCAAGTTCTCGGTGACGATCATGCGCGGCTGCTTCGGCGGCTGCACGTTCTGCTCCATCACCGAGCACGAGGGCCGCATCATCCAGAACCGCTCCGAAGGCTCGATCCTGCGCGAGATCGAGCGGATACGCGACAGGACGCCGGGTTTCACCGGCGTGATCTCCGACATCGGCGGGCCGACCGCCAACATGTACCGGATGGCGTGCAAGGATCCGAAGATCGAGGCGGCGTGCCGACGGCCGTCCTGCGTATTCCCCGACATCTGCGAAAACCTCAACACCTCGCACGACGACCTGATCCGACTCTATCGCAAGGTGCGCGAGGTGAAGGGCGTCAAGAAGGTGGTGGTCGCTTCCGGCATACGCTACGACCTTGCGGTGAAGAGCCCCGAATATGTCAGGGAGCTCGTCACCCATCACGTCGGCGGCTATCTGAAGATCGCGCCCGAGCACACCGAGCGCGGCCCGCTCGACAAGATGATGAAGCCGGGGATCGGCGCCTACCACCGCTTCAAGCAGATGTTCGATGCCGCCGCGCAGCAGGCGGGCAAGAAATACTACCTGATACCGTATTTCATCGCGGCGCATCCGGGGACGAGCGACGAGGACATGATGAACCTCGCGCTCTGGCTCAAGAAGAATCGGTATCGTGCCGACCAGGTGCAGACATTTCTGCCGTCGCCGATGGCGACCGCTACCGCCATGTACCACACAGGTGTCAATCCGTTGCGGGGCGTGCGACATGGCGGAAGTGACAAGGTCGAGGCAATCAAGGGGCTGCGGCAACGGCGGCTGCACAAGGCGTTCCTGCGCTATCACGACCCCGACAACTGGCCGCTTTTGCGCGAAGCCTTGAAGCAGATGGGCCGCGCCGACCTGATCGGCTCGCGCCCCGAGCAGCTCGTGCCGGCCCACCAGCCCCCCGGTACCGGCAAGGCCGCCGCCACGCGACGTCCCGTGCGCCGCGTCGGCGGGACGCAGCGTTTTACGACGAAGGGTCTGCGCGTGACGAAGTGAGCGGGCCGCGTAACGGTGCGGCACGGCCTATGAGGTGGCGCTACTGCTTCGCCGTGGCGCGATGATGCCGCAGCCGGCCACGCGCTCCAATCAGTGAGTCCGCGACGGGCGGATATAAGGCGCAGCTATGCGACCGCCAGCATCGTTTCGGCGGGCCGAGTTGTTTTCAACGTCAAGGGGAACGACTATCGGCTTGTCGTCGCCGTCGATTTTGAGAAGAGTATTGTGTGGATCAAATGGATCGGCACGCACCGAGACTACGACAAGATCGATGTGAGAGAGGTTCGACATGGCGGCAACTGAGATAAAGCCGATTCGGACAAAGCGGGATTATGAGACCGCGCTCAAGGAGGTGGAGCGCCTCTGGGGCGCGAAGGCGGGCACACTTAATGGTGACCGGCTGGATGTGCTCGCGACCCTCATCGATGCGTACGAGGCTGAGCATTATCCGATGGATCCACCGGACCCTATCGAGGCCATCAAGTTTCGCATGGAGCAGCAAGGGCTGACGCGGCGGGATTTGGAAGAGATTATTGGTACACGTACCCGTATTGCGGAGGTTCTAAACCGAAAACGCGGCCTATCGATCACCATGATCCGCCGCCTTCATGAGCGTCTTGGCATTTCCGCAGACGTGTTGATTCGGCCGAGCCGAAAAAAGGCGGCGTGAGGAACAACCACCCAAGCTTTGGGTGGCATCAGGCGCAGGAACGGAGACGTTTGCCGCGTTAGCGTATTCCAAAGTGGCGCGCCACGGCCGATGAAGATGGACACTACTCCCTCGCGATTCCCCTATGATGCCGAAGCCCGCGATGCGCTACAATCGCATGTGACATGGGTTTCATGGGACCCGACTCGTCTCGCAGCGGCGTGGACTTCTCGCCTCCCATCCTCCAACTGGACTATACCTTTCTGATACCGGCCGGCTCTCCGATCCAGGGCATTGCTGACGCGGACCGGCCGGACGTTCGCATCGCGGTCGTGCGTGATCACGCTTCGACCTTGACCTTGACCCGTATCTTCAAACACGCCCAACTGGTGTATGCGGCGACTCCCGACCCAACTTTCGAACTCCTGCGTACCGGAAAGGCGGACGCGTTCGCATCCATTCGAGCTGTGCTTTTGGCGTACTCCGCAAAGCTTCCCGGTTCGCGGGTATTGGACGACCGCTACGGAGCCAATCTCCTCGGCATGGTGGCAAGGCCAATCTCGAACGATTGCGGGCGCGGCGGCCGGGAGGCATCTTCATCAATCCGTTTGAGCGCGGGGAAATTGGACCGGAGCTATTTGAGGCCGCGTGCCGGATGGGGCTAGAGGGTATTGTCTCCAAGCGGCGCGACCGGCCGTATCAGGGCGGACGGTCGAAACACTGACTGAAGATCAAGAACCGCGCCCATCCGGTGATGAGCCGGGGCGAAGAATGGGCGCGAGCATCCGAGGGAGAGTAATATGGAAAAGAGCGGCCCTTGGTTTTGGATCGGCATCTGCGCTTGCTTTTTGTCAGCACACGCTTTTGCCCAACCTGCATCCCAAAGCACGTCAGACTCTGGTGTTGCCATTTACATGTCAGGCACGCAGCCATGCGACACATTTATTCTTGCGTTTCAAGACGATTCGGACGGTGGTGCGTTACGGACCCCAGAAGGCAAGTTCTACTATTCGCATGCCGCAACAATATCAGATTGGATCGGCGGCTATCTTACTGCCGTTAATATGCATGTACCGTCTGGAAGGCAGACGCATGTTGATATGGACGGACTCACGCTTTGGATAAAGCGATATTGCGAAAGCAATCCCACTGTCACTGTTCTGGGTGCAGTAAATAACTATTTGCTCGCGCACGGATTTACGAAGGCGGACCTTTTTGGGCCTTGAAAGCGGGTTAGCCTGCGCATTAACCGAAGCTCTTCCGTGAACAAATCTCTGCGAAATAGAGAAATCGCAGAAAAGCAGGGCACATGAGCACCATCGGTCCGACATGCCCGGCGCATATCATCGTGGCTCGTCGCATACGAGACGAGCAGTGCAAGTGCCGCAACGATCAAAGCGGGTCAAAAATCAGATCGAAGCTGTCCAGGAAATCGAGGCCACTCGGGCCACGGCGGAATTTCGTTGCTGAAGGACAAGCCAAACGCGCCCGGCGTGTCGAGTCCGTCAGCAATCATCCAGTTTGCAGCCTGCACACTGCGAAAGAGATCGCCCGATCGCGCAGATCAAACGATAGCTCGCCGCGACATGCTTCCATGAACTCCTTGTCGTAACCCCAGACGGCTTTGGACCTGAAGCAGAGATCGGAGAGGCCGGGTAGCTCATCAATCATTGGGGTTCGGATTGTCAGCGGCAACCTAAGCCTCCTTGGACGTGAAAATTTCCATGCCACTTCATTTTGCCGATGCCACCTTATGGGCGTAGCGGGTCGCGCGCGACTGTCGCAGTGGTGCTATGACTGGCACTGGCGCGCCCGGAACGATTCGAACGCCAAACCCAGAGCTCCAGTGTCAACCAAATTTGCAAGCGATCCTTAATTCCAGCCTTCGCGAACCTGCCAGCCTCAGGGCCACGGAATCGAACCACTAAGTCGTCGCCGCAAGCCGCGCAGCCGCCCGCGCGACCGCTTCCGCGCGGCGCGCCTTGTGCGGGGCGATCCGCTCCCTGATCAGCGCAAGCACGTCTTTCGGCGCGGTATCGGGCGAGCCGGCATTGAACGGCGGCGCGGGGTTATATTCCAGCCGCAGCTGGATTGCCTGCGCAGTCTTTTCATCGGCGAGTTTCGCCACCAGCGTCAGCGCGAAATCGATGCCGGCGGTGACGCCGCCGCCGGTGACGCGGTTGCGGTCGATCACGACCCGCTTTTGCGTCGGGATCGCGCCGAAAGCCGCAAGATTGTCCATTGCCGTCCAGTGCGTCGCCGCGCGATAGCCGCGCAACAGTCCGGCCGCGCCCAGGACCAGCGAGCCCGTGCAGACCGAAGTGACGAATTTTGCGCCTTCCGCCTGCTTGCGCAGGAAGGCGAGCACCTCCTCGTCGTTGAGAAGGTCGTCGCTGCCGACCCCGCCGGGGACGCAGATGACGTCGAGCTGGGGACACTCGGCGAAGGTTGCGGTCGGCGTGAGCACCAGCACGGAATCGCTCTGGATCGGCTCGATGCGCTTCCAGATCAGATGCAGTTTCGCGCCGGGCACGCTGGAAAACACCTGCACGGGGCCGGTGAGGTCGAGCTGGGTGACCTTCGGGAAAACGAGCAGGCCGATCTCAAGCTGAGTGGACATCGAAGCCTCCAAAATTGCGCTTGACGGAACGATCATGTCATGGTCGCTTTCCGTCTGAAATGGCGGATTTCCCTCAATTCCAGACATGATCATGATCGGCATCCTCGTGTTTCCCGATTTCCAGATCCTCGACGCATCCGGGCCGATCTCGGTGTTCGAGATCGCGTTCCGCTATGCCAACAGCGCGACCGCGATCCAGGCCATCGCCGCGTCGTCGGGGGCGGTGCGCTCGTCCTCAGGCGTCGAAATCGTCGCGAAGAAATTCGGATCGCCGAGCGCGATCACGACGTTGATCATCGCGGGCGGAGAGGGGGTCGAGCGCGCGGCGCGTGACCGATGCACCATGCGTTTTGTGCAGAATGTCGCTCGGCGCGGCACGCGCGTTGCGAGCGTCTGCTCCGGCGCTTTTGTGCTTGCGGAAGCAGGCCTGCTCGATGGCCGGCGCGCCACCACGCATTGGGTGCGAACGCGGCAATTCCTCAGCTCCTATCCGAGGGTGAAGCTCGAGCCCGACCAGATCTTCGTCCGCGACGGCCAGATCTGGAGTTCGGCCGGGATCACCGCCGGGATCGATCTCGCGCTTGCGATGGTTGCGGAGGATTTCGGCGAGGACATCGCGCAAAAGACCGCACGCCAGCTCGTGCTTTATCATCGCCGGAGCGGCGGGCAGTCCCAGTTCTCCTCACTGCTGGAGTTGAAGGCGCCGACCGGGCGCTTTGGACCGTTGCTTACCTGGGCGCGCGAGCATCTCGATACGCGCCTTTCGGTGGACGATCTTGCCGACCGCGCCGGGATGAGCGCGCGGCACTTTGCCCGTGCCTTTATCGCGGAAACCGGCACGACGCCGGCAAAGGCGATTGAGCGGCTGCGCATCGAAGAGGCGCGTTCGCGGGTGCAATCGTCGTCTGAGGCGATCGAGCGCGTCGCGGAGACCACAGGCTTCCGCGATCCCGAGCGGATGCGCCGGGCCTTCATCCGCGCCTTCGGCCAGCCGCCGCAATCGATGCGTCGCGCGTCACGTTCCAAGGTAATATAATACTAATAACCGAGACATTGGTCCGCGCTATTTAATTGCGGCCGAAGTATTGAATAGTTAATCGCGCAAATAAACGCGCGCCTGGTTCCGGAATTAACCCGCTGCGCGGGTATAAACCTTAACTAACAAGCTTGACTGACGAGCTTTCTTGTGTGGAACTCGCAAGGAAACTAAGGATTTAACCGTGGTCCTTCGGTAAAACGCCGCATTTAATATGGCGGGGGTCCGTCGATTTTGGATGGGAGTAATGAGTCATGGTGCAGTCATCAATGGGACGTCTTCTTACGGATGTGGAGGGGGCAATCGAAGCTGAGCTTCGAAAAAGGCCGCCCATCCGCGAGCAGCAACCCGTTCAGGCCGCGCTGAGTGTGAGTGCGCCGACATTGGCGATGCCGGACTATGTCGAGCACCGCGAAGGCGCCACCGAGATCGGCAAGCTGTCGGCGGAAGCCGTTGTCCGCGAATACGAAGCCACCGCGAAAGAGATCGAGGCGATGGGCACCGAGCTGATCGAGCGCGTCAGGCAATGCGAGGCGATGACTCGCGATGCGCTCGCCGTCAACGAGGAACTGAGGGAGATGGCAAATCGCTACCGCGAGGAAGCCAAACGCGTCTTCCTTCAGATCGAGAACTGTTCGCTGGTGACGGCGGAGGTCCGCAAGACCTGCCTGGAACTGAAAGAAAAGATTGCCGTTTCGCCTGCGGCGGACAAGCTGAAGCCAAAGAAGAAGTGAAACCCGCGTCAGCCTCGCAGAGCGTGTCCCATTACCATCGGGGATCCGCAGGCTTTCGCAGAGGCTTCATCGCCACGATGGTTTGAAGGCCATGGGCTCCAGCGTGCCGACATTGCGCGAATTGACCGAACGTGCCTCCAACGATCCGCAGCGCATGAGGGCGCGCAAGACCGAGGCCAGGATCATCGAGATGATGCCAGCCAGGGCATGGTTATCCTGCACAGCGATCTCGCGGCTGATCGGCGCTCCGGATGAGCGCAAGATCCGTGCGCGGCTCGATCGCCTCGCGCGCGACGGCAAGATCGAGCGCAAGCGCGAGCAGGGCCGCCACGGCCCGGTGTATCTGTTCCGAAGGCCCTCCTGAGCAGGACTCTGCGCGGCGATCGGGCGGGCGATGGCGGCCGAGCCGCGCTAGATCTCGACTTCGAGACCAACCTCCACGACCTGCGCTGTCGGCACCTTGAAGTAGGCTGCCGGAAGGTTGGCGTTGAGATGCATGGTGGCGAACAGGGATTTTCGCCAGACCGCCATGCCCGACGCCTTGTCGGAAGCGATCACCATCACGCGCCTGAAATAATAGGTGATGTTTTCGGGATCGATGCCGCGAAGCTCCGGCAGGCGGCAGGCGAGCCTCAGTCCTTCCATCACGTCGGGCGTTTCCATGAAGCCGAAATAGAAGATCACGCGGGTAATGCCGGCGCCGACCGGCACAAGCTTGATGCGATTGGCCAACTCGACCCGCGGCTCATCCACGCTGACCGAGGCGATAAACAGCACACGCTCGTGCAGCACGCGATTGTGCTTGAGGTGATGCGTCAGGCAGAGCGGTATCCCCGTGGTTGCTGCGGTAAAGATCGCCGCGGCGCCCGGTAACCGAATGGGGGGCGTGGTGACGACCCATTCGATGAACTCCTCCTCTCGCTGACGCAGTTTTGAACGCTCCTGCTCGAGCAATTGCCACCCCGTTCGCCAGGTCAGCATCAGGAAGGCAATCACGCTCGCAAGTAGAAGCGGGAACCAGCCGCCCTCGATCAGCTTGGTCAAGTTTGCGGCAACAAAGACCAATTCGATGACGAGGAAGAAGCCGTTCACCGCGACGACAAGCAACGGGTTATATCCCCATCTCATGGCGACAAGCGCCGCCAGCACCGTGGTCACCGCCATCAGCATCGAGACGGCGATGCCGTAGGCCCCGCCGAGCGCGTCGGAGGAGCCGAAGATGAGCACGGCGGCAAGCGTGCCGGTGGCCAGGAGCCAGTTCACGACGGGGATATAGATCTGCCCCTTTTCGTGGCTTGCGGTGTGCAGCACGCGCATGCGGGGCAGGAAGCCCAGCTGCATCGCCTGTTGGGTGAGGGAATAGGCGCCCGAGATGATCGCCTGCGATGCGATCACGGTCGCGATGGTCGCGAACGCAATCATCGGATAATGCCCCCATCTCGGCACGAGCAGGTAGAACGGGTTCTCGGCCGCGTGCGGGTCCGCCAGGAGCAATCCTCCCTGACCGAGATAATTGAGCATCAGTGCGGGCGACACGATCGCAAACCACCCGAGCTGGATCGGCAGCCGGCCAAAATGGCCCATGTCGGCATACATGGCCTCGCCGCCCGTCAACGTCAAAAAGGCGGCGCCCAGCACCGCAAAGGCGATGCCAGGCCCGGCGTGAGCGAGGTAAAGCACGGCGTGGTGAGGACTGATGGCCTCGAGAATGGTGGGGTTTTGCAGAATACCCTTGATGCCGAGCACGGCGATCGCGGCAAACCACACCAGCATGAACGGCCCGAAGATGCTGCCGACGAACTCCGTTCCCTTGCGCTGCACAAGGAACAGACCGGCGAGGATCACAATCGTGATGGGAACAACCACCGGTGCCAGTGAGGGCGCGTCGACCTTCAGGCCTTCGACGGCGCTGAGCACCGAGATCGCCGGCGTGATCACGCCGTCGCCATAGAGCAGGGCGGCTCCAATCAGGCCGACGACGAGCAGGGAGGCGCGCGGACTTCCGCGCGGCGCGTGCCGGGCATCGAGGAGCGCGAGCAGCGCCACGATACCGCCTTCGCCGTGATTGTCGGCGCGCAGGATCAGAATGGCGTATTTGAGCCCGACGATCAGGATGAGGGCCCAGATGATCAGCGAAACCACACCCATGACCGTTTCGGGCGCGGGTCCCCCGCCGGCGTCGACCGCCTGCTTCAATCCGTAGAGTGGGCTCGTGCCGATATCGCCGTAGACGATCCCAAGTGCGGTCAGCACTGCTATGGCAGGCATCCGCCGCGGAGTCTGCTGCGGCAGCACCTCGGTCTGAAGGGCCTGGGTCATCCGGACATCCCTTCTTGCGGCTGTCGAGTATGCACGAAAAGAGCGCGCTGAGAAGCGCGCGTGCGCGGCGATTGCTCCCATCGCGTCTTCGCTGATGCGGAAACGGACGCGATGGGCGGGTGCGGGCAGGACACCATCGGACCCGCTTGATGTGTCGAAGCGAGCGGGAATTGTGGTACTATGGGTGCAGCATTGAGAGTTCTCAAATCGGGTCTCGGGTGGTTCTCGCCATGCTCAAGATTGCAGATAACGAAATCCAGGAACTGAGCCCGGCGGAAATAGGCGCGATCGCCCACCTCTATCGCGGCGAGATCTATCGCAGCACGATCTGGCGAACGCGGCTCGACAACACGACCAACTGGTCGATCGTGACCTTGGGCATCGCGCTGTCCTCGACGTTCTCGTCGCGGGAAGCCTCGGCGCTGCCGCTGATCCTGATCGGCATGCTGCTTGCGGTCTTTCTGGGACTGGAGGCGCGCCGCTACCGCTATTTCAACGTCTGGCGCGCACGGGCCCGTTTCATGGAGACGCATTGGTATGCACCGATCCTGACCGGCAAACGCGGAACGGATGATGAAGGCTGGCGGAAGGTCCTCGCGGACGATTACCTGCGTCCGCAGCACCACATCAGTTTTCTTCGCGCCGCCGGGCGTCGGATCCGGAAGACCTATATCTGGGTCATCGCCATTCAGACGTCCGCCTATTTCGGGAAGCTCGCGATCCATCCGGAAGTGGCAAATCACTTCTATGAACTGGTCGATCGCGCGGCCATCGGGCCGATCCCCGGCTGGCTCGTGCTTTTCTGCGGCCTCATCTACAACCTGTGTTGGATCGTCATCGCGGTGACGACCTATTGGGCCGACCGGCGCGCGCACAAAAACCGCACGAGCGCAACGGCGATGGGTTGATCGGCCCGGATAGCGGCGCGGTGACGCAGCCTCGTCCATCGGGTTTTGTGAAGCGGCGTGATGACGTATTGTGCGTCCGCCAACTGAGCCCGCGGACCTCCGCATGAGATCCGCATGATCGCTGCTGATTGCCTGGAGCGTCCCGAGCCGGATTGGCGAGAAGCGGACCGCAAAACTGGGAGGCAGTTCCATGACGATGAGGCCAGACCCGACGTTTCATGCATCGCCCAGGCTTGCGATGGAGGCTCCGCCGGAAAACTTCGCCTATACTTTGCTGCTGAGTCCGGACTTCTCCAAGCCGGATGCGCTTGCCGTCATCGACGTCAAGCCGACTTCGCCGACCTACGGCAGAATCGTCCATACCGTGACGATGCCGAACAAGGGTGACGAATTTCATCACTTCGGCTGGAACGCCTGCTCGTCGGCCCTGTCTCCGCTTGCAGGCCACGCCTTTATCGAGCGCCGCTACCTGATCATCCCCGGGATACGCTCTTCGCGCATCTACATCGTGGACACAAAGCCCGATCCGACCAAGGCGGCGATCCACAAGATCATCGAGTCCGAGGAGGTGTTCAGGAAGACCGGCTACTCGCGTCCTCACACCATCCATTGTGGGCCTGAGGGCATTTATGTGAGCACGCTGGGCGGCGGAGGAAAGGACGGCACGAACGGCCCCCCAGGCGTCTTCATCATGGATTGCGAGAGCTTCGAGATCCTCGGGCGCTGGGAGATCGATCGCGGTCCGCAGAAGCTGCACTATGATTTCTGGTGGAACCTGCCGCGCGACTACATGGTGACGAGCGAATGGGGGCTGCCGCCGCAATTCGAGAACGGCATCGTTCCCGAGGATCTGCTTTCGAACAAATATGGCCATCAACTCCATTTCTGGGACTTGAGGGAGCGGCGCCACGTGCAAACCATCGATCTCGGCGCCAACCATCAGATGGTGCTGGAGGTGCGGCCAGCCCACGATCCGGTCCGTGAATATGGCTTCGCCGGCGTCGTGGTCGACACAACGAATCTCGAAGCCTCGATCTGGACCTGGTGGCGCGAGGGCGGAAAATTCCATGCCGAAAAGACGGCGACGATTGGCCCCGAGCCCGCCCCGAAAGAGAAACTGCCGCCTCTGCTTCAGGGCTTTGGCGCCGTACCGCCCCTCGTGACGGATATCGACCTGTCGATGGATGACAGGTTCCTCTACGTCTCCTGCTGGGGCACGGGCGAAATGCGCCAGTATGATGTCAGCGATCCCCGGAAACCAAAGCTTGCGGGCTCGGTGCACATCGGAGGCATTGCGCGCCGCACGCCTCACAGCAACGGCAAGGCCTATGCGGGCGGCCCGCAGATGGTCGAGATCAGCCGCGACGGCAAGCGGGTCTATTGGACCAACTCGCTCTACTCGACATGGGACGACCAGTTCTATCCCGACGGCGTTCCCGGCGTCGAGGTCATGGCCAATGTGGGCCGGAACGGCGGGCTCGAACTCGCCAGCGATTATTTTGTGAGCTTCCCCGACGGTTACCGCGCCCACCAGATCCGACTCGAAGGCGGGGACTGTTCGACCGATTCCTTCTGCTATCCGTCGGTCTAGCGTTGAGCACAACGACGGCGTGGCTCTGGCTGGCTGTCGTCGCAAGCGGCCTCTATCACGGCCTCAACCCCGGAATGGGATGGCCGCTTGCGGTTTCAGCGGGGCTGATGGAAAAAAGTCCGCGCGCCGTATTGCTGGCGCTCTGGCCGTTGTCGGTCGGCCACGTGCTGGCGATACTCTTGATGCTCCTGCCATTCGCGCTTCTGCTCGCGCTCGCCGAATGGCAGCGCGAGATCCGGGCCGCGGCGGCGCTCGTCGTCATCGGGTTTGGCATCTTTCGGTTGGTCGAGCGACGGCACCCCAGGGCGCTCGCAAGGATACCGCCAACGCAACTGGCGCTCTGGTCGTTCGCGATCGCGATGGCGCATGGTGCGGGATTGATGCTCGTGCCGATCTATCTCGGTCTGTGCGCGACGCCGGCCCACGGTCACGAAGCAGCCGGCCCGCTTGTCGAGGCAAGTCTCGGCATGGCGGTCCTCGTCTCCATTGTCCATGTCGCCACGATGATCGGCGCCGGCGGATGCCTGGCGTGGCTGGTCTACCGCTATCTCGGCCCGAAATTCGTTTCGCTGAGCTGGTTCAATCTGGATGCGACGTGGGCGATCAGTCTCATTCTGGTTGGCGCGGCCGCCCTTGCATTCGACCTGTTCGCTGTCGGATAGGCCGAGCCTTTCCGCGGTCGTCGACATCGCCGCTATCGGACCTCGGCTGCATCATGCGCATAAAGCCAGCCGATATTCGCGATCGAGCGGTCGCCGGAGCTGGCGAGCGCCTCGTCGCGAGCGCGCTGGGCCTCGCCGTCGGGCAGATGGAAGCGCGTGCGGTTGGCGGCGCTCGCCTGCTGCAGCCTGGTGGCGCGCGGCTTGCGCAATGCCTCGTAGCGCGCGAGCGCGCATGCGAGGTCGTCGGGCATGGCCTTCAGCAATGCTGCGAGCGCGGCGCCATCCTCGATCGCTTGCGCCGCGCCCTGCGCCATCATCGGCAGCATGGGATGGCAGGCATCGCCCAGGAGTGTGACGCGACCTTCGCTCCAGTTCGGCAGCTCGGCGCGGTCGTGCAGCGCCCAGATGAAGGTTTCGGAAAAGGCCGCGATCAAGCCGCGCACCGTCGGATGCCAGCCCTCATAGCGCGCAAGCACGTCAGCGACCTCGCCCTTGTCGGTCCAGGACTCCCGGGTCCAGTCGCTGTGCTCGACGACGCAGACCACATTCATCATCCGCCCGGCAGAGACCCAGTAATGCACGATGTGGCCGCCCGGTCCCATCCAGTTGTGCGAGACGGTCTCGATCTCAAGATGCCTGATGCGTTCGGCCGGCACCAACCCGCGCCAGGCCACGCAGCCGGTGAAGCGCGGCTTCTCCGGACCGAAGACGAGACCGCGCACGCGCGAGTGGATGCCGTCGGCACCGACGAGCAGGTCCGCCTCCGCGCTCGCCCCGTTCTCGAACCGCGCAACCACGCCACTCTGCTTCTGCTCCAGTCCAATGAGCTTGTGGCCGACATGCAACCGCTGTTGCGGCAGCGCGTCGGCGAGGAGGGAGACGAGATCGCCGCGATGGAAGTGATAATACGGCGCGCCGAAGGCCGCCTCGACCTCCGGCCCGAGCGGAGCAAACTGCAGCGTGCGTCCATCATCCCAGCGCCGCTGATGCACCGCGCGCGGCCTATTCCCCACGCCGTCCATCGCCGTCTTGAGGCCCAGCCGCAGCAGGAGCCGAGACGCGTTCGGGCTGATCTGGATACCTGCGCCGATTTCAGAGATGCGCTCCGCCTGCTCGTAGACCTGGACGTCGAGCCCAGCCTTCAGAAGCTGCAGCGCCGCCGCAAGCCCGCCGATCCCGCCACCGATGACCGCTATTCTCATGGCGATTCGCCTGCGTCCTTTTCCAACAGCCCAAGTTTGCGCCCCAGCCATTCCGTGGTCGGCGCCTGAATCAGGATCGTCATCAATATCGCGACAAAGGTGACGGAGGCGATGACATCCGCCGATGGCGCTTTGCTGCCAAGCAACAGGCCGGCGAGGGCCGCCGGGATCACGCCGGTCTCCCGCGTCCAGCACATGAACAGCAGCTCGCGAAAGCTCCATCGCGCGCGGCGGTCGGGCAGGGCACAAAGGAACACGGTGATGGGCCGCGCGACCAGCATCAGCACGGTGACGACGATCACTCCGCCCAGCCAATGCTGGCTGACGATCGCGAAATCGACTTGCGCGCCGAGCAGGATGAAGATGAACAGGCGCATGATGAAGGACGTGGTCAGCACGAATTCGGCGAGCTTTTGCGCCTCGCCCCGCTTCATCTGGAAACCGAAGGCCTCCTGGTTGCCGAGCGCGATGCCGAATACGAACACCGCCATGAAGCCCGAGGCCTGAAGGTCGCTCGCGGCGAAATAGGCGGCGATCACGGCGACGAGCGTCACGACGGGTGCATATTCGGCCAGGAATGCCCATCGCTCATGCGCGATCAGGAGCGCGGCAAGATATCCGAGTGCGATACCCGCGATGACGCCGACGCTCGCTTGCTTGATCAGATCGAACACGCCGTGCAGGAACGAAAACTCTCCGCCGCCCACGACAAATGCCAGCGCGGCAAAGGTGACGATCGCGCTCATGGCGTCGTTGAAGGCAGATTCGGCCATCACGGTTTGCGCCACGCGGTCCTTGATCCGCACCTGGCGGAAGATCGGCATCAGGGTCGCCGGGTCGGTCGACGCCAGCACCGCCCCCAAGAGCGCCGCAATACCAAGCGGCAGGGCGAACACATAAGCCGCCGCCAGCGCGGTTATGGCTGCGGTGATCAGCACGCCGAGCGTTGCGATCACGAGGATCGTGACCCACACTTTCTTCAGCACGCTGAGCCTGATCGCCGCGCCGCCGTCGAACAGGATATAGCTCGCGCCGAACAGCAGGATGATCTGGTTGAGCGCGGAATCGGCGGTAATGTTGACGAGCGCAAGCCCGTGCGGCCCGATCGCGATCCCCGAAAGCAGGAAGATCGCGACGTCGGGAATTCTGATTCTTCGGGCCAGGAACGCGGCGAGCGTGCCGATCGCCAGGATCAGTCCGCAGGAGAGCAGCGTGTGCCTGGCGATTTCGATTGAAGTGGATGCCGACATCAAGACGCCAGTTCAGCACCTCTAGCCAAGGGATTTCAACCAGACTGCGATCTCGCTCACGGCCACATTGGCCTGATTGAGCAGCTTGCCCATGGTGAAGAAGCCATGGAATTGGCCGGGGAAGTGGCGATAGGCCACGACGACGCCGCCCTGCCTCAGCCGTTCGGCATATTCGTCGCCCTCGTCGCGCAGGGGATCGGCGCCCGCGGTCAGCACATAGGCCGGCGGCAGGCCCGAGAGGCTTTTCGCGCGCGCAGGCGAGGCGCGCCAGTCGTTGATATCGGCACCGTTGAGATAGTGGTCGGCAAACCAGGTGATCACCGTGTGCGTCAGCAGGATCGAGGTCTCGGGCTCGCTGTGCGAGGGATGCGTTCTGGCGAAATCCGTTGCGGGATAGACCAGTAGCTGGCCCGCGATGTCAGGTCCGTTCTCTCGCGCGTCGAGCGCGACCACAGCCGCGAGATTGCCGCCCGCGCTATCGCCGCCGACGAACAGGCGCGAGGCGTCGATGCCGAGTTGGCTTGCATTCGCCGCGATCCATTTGGTCGCCGTGATGGCATCGTCCACGGCGGCGGGAAACCGATGCTCGGGCGCGAGCCGGTAATCGACGGAGATCACGATCAACTCGCCCTCATGGGCAAGCTTGCGGCATACCACGTCATGGGTGTCGAGATTGCCGATCACCCAGCCGCCGCCATGGAAGAACACCAGGCAAGGCGCGAGCCCATCCTTTTTGCGGAGGCGCTTCGGCGTGTAGATGCGCGCGGGGATTGTGCCGTGCGGGGCGGGGATGTCGAGCGGCTCGGCCGACGACAGCTCCGGCGGCTCCGGATTGGCGACCAGGCGCGCCTGCATGTAGTAATCGCGCGCCTCGGGAGCCGTCAGCGTTTCATAGGCGGGACGGCCGGCTTCCTGGAAAGCCTTGTAGACGAAGGCGGCATCGGGATCGAGAACGACGGGCATGACGACCTCTTGCTGTGTTGTTCAGGCGGCGGTACGGCCGCCGTCGACGGTGTAGGCGGAGCCGGTGACGTAACTTGCTTCATCGGAAGCAAGGAACGCCACGATGGAGGCGACCTCGGAGGCGAGCCCGAGGCGGCGCGCGGGGATTCGCTCCACGATCTTGTCCATCGGCGGCGGCGCGTTGCCGCCGAAGCGGCCCTGGAAGATCGCGCTCAGCATGCGGCTGTCGATCAGGCCGGGGCAGACGCAGTTGATCCGCACGCCGGTGCCGCTGCACTCCCAGGCCGTGCTCTTGGTGAGGCCTACGACGGCATGCTTGCTCGCGCTGTAGACGGCGATATGCGGCGAGCCTATCAGGCCGGCGATCGAGGCCGTGTTGATGATGCTGCCCTTGTTCTGCTTGAGCATCACCGGCAGCACGTGCTTGAGCCCCAAGAACACGCCAACCACATTGACGTCGAGCACGCGGCGGAACGCCTCCAGCGTGTACTCGGTAATCGGCTTCACTTCCCCCTCGACGCCGGCATTGTTGTAGAACGCGTCGATCGTGCCGAACTTGTCGAGCGCGGCACGGACATAATTCTTCACCTCGTCCTCGCTGGTGACGTCGGCGGCAACGGCCAGCGCCTGAGCAGAAGCTGGCAGCTCTGCGACGGCGGCCTCGAGATCGGTGCGTTTGCGGTCGACCGCGACGATCTTCGCGCCGCGCTCGGCGAGCAGTTTGATCGTGGCGCTCCCGATGACGCCGGCTGCACCGGTAACGACGGCGACCCGGCCGTCCAGGCGAATGCGATCTGGCATGCGGTTCCTCGCGTTTGCTCCGGTTATCCCCGGATGCTCTGGTTTTGCGGCGTTTGGGCTTGCGCGCAGATGCTGAGCGGGTGGAACTATTTCATCTGGAGCGGCCCGCGACCAGTGCCGGGCAGGGTGGAACCGCCCTTTCTCCGCCGTATTCGGTGTGTTAACCGGTCTATCGGCGAGCGGCGGCCAACCTTAGTATCGGAAGAAGGCCAAAATCCCGATTCGTCTGCTAAAGACCGCGCGAGATGCATCGAACCCTTGCCCTGGCTGGAGCTGCGGCCCTTTTTGCCGCCTTAGGCGTTGTCTTCGCAATTCCGTTTGCGGAGCCTGCGCGCGCGCAGATCGGCACGATCTTTTCCGATCCGGTGCCGCGTCCGCCCGGCAATATTCCGCGCGGCCGAGAGCCCGCGCCGCCACCCGACGAAGACGATGAAGTCCCGGCCCTGCCGCAAGGGCGCCTGTTGCCAGCGCCCAACCGGCCGCTGCCAGGTCAGAGTTCGGCGATGCCAGGTCCGGTGCAGTCGCAGCCTCTGGCGCCGCTGCCCGGCACGACCGTGGCGCCCCAGAACGTCCCGCCGGCCGCATCCGCGCCGGCCGGTCAGCCGGGCCAACCCGGCCAGAGCGCGGCGCTGCCGCCCGGGGCAAATCCGGTTCTGCCGGGCTTGCCGCCCGGACAACGCCAGCCGCGCGGCGCGCCAGCCGCGCCTGCCACCTTGCAACCCGGCGACGAGGTGGTGCAGGAGCCGCCCGCGACCAAGATCGTCAACAAGAAGGCCAGCTTTTCGGGCCTCGACAAGATCACAGGCCGCATCATCAATTTCGACGAGGATATCGGCGAGACGGTTCAGTTCGGCGCGCTGCGGGTGAAAACCGATGCCTGCTACACGCGGCCCGCGAGCGAAGCCACCAATACGGATGCCTTTGTCGAGGTCGACGAGATCACGTTACAGGGCGAGGTGAAGCGAATCTTCTCGGGCTGGATGTATGCGGCGAGTCCCGGTCTCCATGGCGTCGAGCATCCGGTCTATGACATCTGGCTGACCGATTGCAAAGGTCCGGAGCAAACGGTTGTCAGCGCCGCGCCTGAGCCACCGAAACCCGTGGCAGCTCCTGCGCCGCCGACAGCGCCGAAGAAACAGCCGGCGCCAAAGCAGGCAGCGCCGCGTCCTCTGCCTCCGCCGCCGCAGCAGGTTCAGCAGCAACCGGCGCCTCCGCCGCAACAACCTGGCGGGCTGTTCTCGATCTTCCGCTAAATCCCAGCCTATCGTCATTGCGGGCAATCCATAACCCTTCGGTATCGCCCTGGATTGCTTCGCGGAGCCTGTCATCCGGCCGCGCCTCGCGCGGACCGGGTGGCTCGCAATGACGGCTTCTAACCTCGCGCAGCGATGATCGCGAGCGCTTCTGTGCCTGAAATCGGCCGGTCGGTCGGCAATCGCCCAAAATCCGCCGGCTCGCCCTTGAGTGCGCGATCGAGGAGCGCGGTATAGCGCCTCCGCGGGATTTCCATGGCGCCGAAGCGCTTCAAATGCTCGGTGACATACTGTGTGTCGAGCAGCTCGAAACCGCCGGCGATCAGGCGGGCGACCAGATGCACCAGCGCCACTTTCGAGGCGTCGCGCGAGCGGTGGAACATGCTTTCGCCGAAGAAGGCGCGGCCCAGGCTCACGCCATAGAGTCCGCCGACGAGATCGCCGTCCTGCCAGGCCTCGACGCTGTGGCCGTGGCCGAGCGCATGCAAGCCGCTATAGAGATCCCGGATACGCTTGTTGATCCAGGTATCCTCGCGTCCCTCCTGCGGCGCCGCGCAGCCGGCGATCACGGCTTTGAACGCGGTGTTCACGGTCACGGTAAAGCCGTCGGACCGAACGGTGCGCGCAAGTCGCGAGGAGATGCGAAAGCCGTCGAGCGGGATCACGCCGCGTATCTCCGGCTCGACCCAGAACAGGGTCGGATCGTCCGCGCTCTCGGCCATCGGAAAGATGCCGCAAGCATAGGCGCGGAGCAGGACTTCGGGTGTGATCTCGGACGGGCCGGAGTCGCGGGAGGTCATGGTGGTCAACATAGCAGGACGCCCGCGCCGGCGCGACTAGAGACGATGCGAACGGCGATCTACTTCGCCGCCATGCTGCCGGGTCCGAGCGTGGTGCGCGGAAACCGCAG
>Ga0335080_10002501_pt1 | contig 18371 bp, 20 predicted proteins | sample Lox_Sample_34_FD_206720 | JGI IMG/M metagenome (GOLD analysis project Ga0335080, IMG submission 206720) | Soil microbial communities from Loxahatchee National Wildlife Refuge, Florida, United States - Lox_Sample_3.4 | ecosystem: Environmental > Terrestrial > Soil > Wetlands | place: USA...
GCCCCCTGCCCTGAGCGCAGTCGAAGGGTCCGCCCCGGTCGCGAAGCGACCGTGCCCGCGGCCGAAACAACCTCATCTCCCCAACCTCCACCACCGCCGACCACAGTCCCTCCGCACAATTTCAAACAAACTCCCCAGTCCACCCCGAATCCCGCCCCATCCCGCACCCCGGCTCGCAAGCCCCCGCAGCCGACGCGTCCAGTTCCGAAGCAGCGAAGAAACAAAGCCCACAGCCTGCCCTGAGCCAAGCCGAAGGACCCGTATGACTTTGGCGTGGAGCCTGGCAAGAGGTGACCGGCATCACTGAAGCCATGACTCGCGCCGCCAATAATGCAGACGTTGATCTGAATGCGGCGCCGCCGCGCGAAACCAAGATGCAAGACCATCTGTCCGGGAGAGCCACTATGCGCAAGACCGGCAATTTTCTGGCCGTCGCAATGTTTGTCGTTGCGTCCACGTTCCCGTTGCTCGCCGGCACACTGGCGGGCGTCACCCTGCCCGACACGGTTCAGGTTGGAACCAGAACGCTCCTGCTGAACGGCTTGGGCCTGCGTAAGAAGTTTGTGGTCAAGGTCTACGTGGCAGGGCTTTATCTGGAGCGGAAATCCTCCGATCCCGGCGCCATCCTCAACGCTGACGTCCCCAAGCGGATCGTGATGCACTTTGTGCGCAGCGTCAGCAAGAGCCAGATCGCCGACGCATTTGACGAATCCTTTGAAAACAACTCTCCGGATGCAAAGAAGACACTGAAAACCGAGATCGACCAATTCCTGGGCGCGCTCGAACCTGTCAACGACGGCGACCAAATGGTCCTGACCTACCTGCCAGGCACTGGCACCACCCTCGCTATCAATGACAAGGAGAAGTTGACGATCGCCGCTCCCGCCTTCGCCCCAGCCCTCTTCTCAGTGTGGCTCGGCCCGAAGCCACCCAATGCGGATCTGAAAAACGGCCTGCTCGGGCAGTGACGTGCCGATTTCAGTGCGGAAGAAGTTTCTTGTCAGGCTCGGAGACGTTGGCCGTTACCGCAGCGGTCTTGGCCTTCCGCCACACGCTCGCGACCGCCATCGTCCAGAAGGGCACGAGGTCCAGGCCGGGGACAAGCTTGGCAAAAAATGACGGCAGGAATTCCCAATGCCAGCCAAGAAGTTTCACCATCATGGCGGCGATGCCGAGATCCAGAAGATCATCGGCCGGCGAAAACGCGCCTGCCACAAACGCGGGAAAGACTATAAGTTGAAGCGCATCCGCCACGATGGCCAGCACCATAGCCAGGCGAAACTGCGGTCCGGGAGAAATGGTGATGGAATCGTCGGCCATCGCGGAACTCGTGCTTCTATTGTAGCCGCAATGTCGGCGGGTATGGCTTACGATGCGGCCTGGAATGAAAAGGGGCGGCGCGACGGCCGCCCCTTCTTTCTGCGTGGGGGTGGAACAACTCGATCAGTAACGGCCGTCGGAGATCCAGCGGAGGACTTCGTCTTCCACCGAGAACTTCTCGATCGAGGGCCGCAGGAATTTCGACGACAGGGAAAACGCGTGTACTTCCAGGGGAACTGTAAAGTGCGTCCGGGTCTTCAGAAAGCCTTGCACCCAGAGCTCCACGTAGCGCTGCAGCCCAAGAACCTCCATTTGAACGGTGTGCACAAGGGCGTGGACCAAAGCTCTCTCCGACAGGCGCTGGTTAAAGGCGACGACGTCGAGGAAGGTGAGCGAGTCCATGTGGGCGATCTCGGGCGGTTCAAAACCGAGGCCGCGAATCTTGGCGAAAAAGTCCGGCACCCGCACCAGGGCTCCGCGAAGTTCGATGATGCGAACGCGGTCCAGCAGCGCCGCCGAGAAATAGGGCCACAGCCGGGCTTTGCAATCGTTGGGAATCGGGCTCGCCACCGGGGAGTAATGTTCGTGCTGCTCGCGAAGATAGCCCGTAATCCATTCGACTGCTTGCGTGATCTGCTCGGGCGTCGGCTGGCTTACGCAAGGAGTCGAGTCAGCGTTGGGAATCTTGCTCTCGATCTTGGCGTAAAAGTCGCGGAGTGCGGACACAGTCTCGGCAGACTTGCGCAACACGTCTCGCTTGCCGAAACGTGCCAGGTCATCGGAAGAGTAGCGAAGGCGAAGCTGATGAACCGCGCAGTGAGCGCTGAACAGCTCGGTTTGAGCCTGCTCCAACTCGGAGTTCATCTGCAGGACGGCAATATGATCATGCGGACTCGAAAACAAGGACACCGCAAACTGCTCCTACCTCCAAAGAATCGTCTGTTCGCAGGGGGGAGAGACTGGAGATCCTATTTTTTATACAACGTTTCGTTTACAACGTCAACATAATTTATTACAAGATTCTCAGGGTTGGTCCCTGGACTTTCATGTTTACCGAACAGTGTCACATCAACGCGGTTCATCTAATCCCTGCGAAGATAGTTGGCGGGGCGGGGAGGAACGATGCCACGGCATCCTGATCCGGATCTGGAAGAGCGCATTCTGAAAGCAGCAGATGGGCTGTGGAGACGAGGCGGGGCACGCGCCCTGACGATGCGGGCGGTGGCGCGGGCCGCGAGCACAAACACGCCCGCAGTCTATCGCCGCTTCAAGAACCGAGAAGATCTGATCCGGGCGTTGCTGCTGCGCATTGCCAGCCGAATCCGGCAGCACTTCGAGGTGGGAGAATCCATACATCAGATGACAGAGGCCTATGTCGAATATGCCCTGAAACAGCCCAATGAATATGATCTGTTCTACACACACGCGCGCCTGATGTCACCGCCGAAGGGGCGTGGGGCCCCGCGTCCGATACGGGATTCGCGTCCGAACTTTGCACTTGCCGAGCGACTGCTCGCGAAGAACCTCGGAGGAACACCGGAGGAGCATACGCAAACCGCTCTTGCACTCTGGGCACTGCTGCATGGCACGGTCATGCTGTTGCTAAGCAATTCGATTCCGGAAGGACATGAAGGGGCACTGCGGGAAGCTTGTCGAGTTGGAGTGAAGGCAATGCTCGCATCGGCGGGAAAGCACGCACAGAATTGAGGGCTGCACTCTTATGTGACAGGCCTCTCTTCCGACTGTGCGATCACCTCAGCGGCTAGGGTACGCGAGCGCGATGGGTCCGCCCGCGCTGTGCCCATTCATCTTGCCTGGTCCTGCCACGGGTTGAACAGAAACCGCGCACCGGGTTACAGACGTGGCTTCTTTCTCGGAACTCCTTTGGTGTGGCATTCGGCGCATTTCACGGTGTGGATGTTGTGCGGGCTTTTCGCGCTTTTGAAAGTCGTGTCCATGGCTTCCACGTTCAACCCGCAGTTCGAAAGTTGCGGATGACAGGTCGTACAAGAGGCACGGGTGGTCTGGCCGTGTTTTTCGTGGCAGGCGTAGCAACTCAGGCCTTCGTGGACGCCGACAGGCGTGCGATCGTCGCCGGAGCCGACCTGAGCGGTGGCGTCGGGTGCGTGGCATTGATAGCACAGGGCCTGTCGCCGGTCGGGACTGATCTTCACGAGGCGACGGCCTTCATACATTTGCGGCAGCGAAAGGCGATCGAGCGAGATGTAGTCCTGCTGGCGGCGATCGAAGAGGGCGAGGGACGGGCGAGTGATCTCCTGGCGCGGTCCGGAATCATCGGGTTTTACGTCAGTCAGGCGGGGGAGCGGGTCGCCATGGCGGTGCATCTGATGGCAAGTGAGACACGGAATCACGGGTTGATCAGAGAGTCTCGCATCCAGCAGTTGCCATGGTCCTTGTTTATTGAGCGGAGTGACCAGATCTCGGATGCTGCCTTGAAAGTGCATCGCGTGGCAGCGAAGACAGTCATCCATCAGGAGCGTTTGGCTGTTGTGGTCCTTGCTTAGCAAAATCTTCGCGTAGGTTGCGCTGTGAGGGCCTGAGGACCAACTCGCGTACTCCTCGCGATGGCACTTGGCGCAGCGCTTTTCGATCCGGAGGACATCGTCGGTCTTGAGACGAACTTGTTCGGGGATTTGTCCCCGAAGGTGAGCGGCCAGTTGACGCAGGTTCTTCATGTGGTAGCCGGCATCAAGAGTCATGACATCGCCGTGACATTCGGAGCAGGCGATATTGCGGTGCGAGGATTCATGCCAGTCGCGGTACGGCTGCCAGATCTCATGGCATTTCGCGCAGGACTTTCCGCCAGAGTAGCTGTAGTACAGGCTGGCCCCTGGGAGCAACAGAATGGCGCAGATCACGAGAAACAGCGGGACAATCACGCGCGAACGGAAGAATCTGCCGTCGGGGGTCGTCATGTCCGTTGCTCCAATCGTTCCGAGTTCCCCACCCTAGCCGCACAGAACGCGGTCAGGATGGGCCACCCAATTTCTTCACGACTCCACATGCGTTCCTTTCCACGTCTTCAGCAGATTGGCGGAGGCGTAGTAGGCGATTGCCATGATCGTCAGGACAGGGTTGAAGCCACCGTTGGTGACGTGTACGCTGCCGTCGATCACGTACAAGTTGTCGACGTCATGGACGCGGCAATATTTGTCGACAACAGAAGTCCTTGGATCATTCCCCATGCGGCAGGTTCCGGCCTGGTGCTGGCCGCCGCTCGGGCCTTCGCGTGCCACGGCACCGAAAGGAATCGTCGTTGCGGCACCCGCCTCCTTCAGCCACAACTCCGCTTTCGATGAGAGGAACTGCGTGCCCAGCAAATCGTTGTTATGGCGATGGCCGGAGAGGCGGGCCACGGAAATTCCCCAATGGTCTTTCACTTTCGGATCAACCTGAACGCGCGATTCGAAGACGGGCATCTCCTGGATCGGTCCCATGACGGAAATACTTCTCCGATAGAAACGGCGCATGAAGTCTTTATGTGCTGCACCCCAGCGCGGGATTTCGCCGCCTCTGCGCGAGGCAAACTGATAGGGGAGCCGGATGAATTCATTAGCGAGGAGTCCTCCGCCGACGAATCCCGGGTTGTTGTGGCTGAAGTCGCATATGGCGATCGACGCACCAGGGCCGAGATCATCGTAGGTCTCCTGCTCGAACAGGCCAATGGCGCCTGTATAGGCGTGGCCCTGCAGATTCCTTCCGACCCACTCATAGCGATTGCCAAGTCCGTTCCGAAAAAGGCGACTCCTGGAGTTGAGCAAGAGGCGGGCGGATTCGATCGCGGCGCAAGAGACGATGACGAGATCGGCCGATTGCTCCTGCAGCCGTCCGGCAGAATCGAAGTAAGCCACGCCGGTTGCACGTCCACGATTGTCGGTGAGGATTTCCTTTGCGATGCAGTCGCAACGCAATTCGCAGTTGCCGGTCTTGATCGCGGCCGGGATCACGGTGTTGTGCGTGCCACATTTGGCATCGACTTCACAGGCGAAGCCCACGCACCAACGGCAGCGCATGCACGCTCCCCGACCGTTGTATGGAACCGAGTTGCGCAGCATGGGGATATCGAAGGGATGCAGCCCCAGGCGCTGTGCCGCCGGTTTCAGGATTTCGTACTCGCGGTTTGGCGGCAGCGGCGGCATGGGAAGCGGGCGTTTGCGCGGCGCGCGGAAGATATTGTTGGAGTCGTCGCCGGAGACACCGATTTCCCGTTCGGCTTTCTCGTAGTAGGGTTCGAGGTCGGAGTAAGCGATCGGCCAGTCGTCAAGCGTGCTGCCTTCGACCGCGCCGTATTTCGAGCGGAGTCGGAAATCGTCTTCCATGAAGCGCCAAGCCATGGCGCCGTAGCTGAGGGTGCCTCCTCCGACGCAGGCGGCGTTATTGCTGTAGGCCCCGTGGCGGGAATCGATGATGGATTCGTGGCCCGCAGAGCTGACGAAGACGCGGGGATTGCGGTCGTCCGGACCGAACGCATTGCCTAGCACACAGGTACGCTGGTTGCGGAGATCGTCTTTGCGATCGTCGAAGGGGGTGTACCATTTGCCGCGCTCGAGGAGGACGACGGAGAGTCCTGCGGTCGCGAGTTCTTGGGCGACAATGCCGCCTCCGGCGCCGCTGCCCACGATCACCGCGTTGATGTGTTTAAGAGACATTCGCCGCAGGGGCTAAAGCCCCCGTTTTCTAATTCGCCTTAACGACACGTCTCAAGCAGTGCCTTTCCCAATTCGTTTCGTCTCGACCGGTGCACCCGAGGAGGGCGCATCAACCTGACTTGGGTTTGGGTTGGTCGTAACGGAGTCTGCCTCGGATCGGGGGATAGGGCAGGTTGAGCATCTTCCAGCTCACACCTTCGCGGTTGCCGCCGTGGCGCGGGTCACCATAGAAACCTTGCATGGTGTGATCGACGACGGTGCCGAAGAACTCCGGGGACGATAATTGTTTCCAAGCCGAAGCTGGGGCTTTGCCGTCTTCCAGGCGATGAAGCAGGTCGATCTGCTGATGCGACTCAAGGTCGGCGAAGAGTTTGCCGTAGATCGATTGGCCGCTCTGATCTACGGCGGCGAGGCCGCGACGGTAGAGGCTTTGCAGGTTCTCAAACGGTCCGCAGAGCTGGCGGTCGATATAGTTGACGACTCCTGCCCAGACCGCGCCCACATCCTGATCGGGGGGAATGATTTGGTCGACCATGCCGGCCAGGGTTCTTGCTTCGTCGAGCGTAAAGAATTGCCAGGGACTCCGATTGGAGTGGCAGGCGACACCGGTTCCGGCGGCGGCTGCGGCTGTAAGGGCGGCCTGGAGAAAGGCACGGCGGTTGAGCCTGAGGCTTGGTTGCATCGGAAAGTGTGCTCAATGCGGACTGTATCGGTATAGCGGGAGAGGGTCTGTGACGCAGATCACGGGCGGGGGTGACGGAATCGAAAGACAAAGCATTTACCCTTTGATGGTCCGCGTGACGGTATGATGACGTCGCATGGCGAAGATCGATCCGGAGCAGGAGAGAAAGAGGCTTGCCGAGTTCTATTTGGGACAGCTAGATGGGGAACTGGAGAAAGTCGCGAGCGAGGCTTATGAATTGAGTGATCTGGCCAGAGAAGTACTGAGCGTCGAACTCGCGAAACGAGGCCTCATTGTGCAGTTGGCTGAGCACGCTCCCGTGACCGCAAAACCTGCACCCATGCCCGGCGATCCTCCAACAGAAGAGGAGCCTGCGGAGATGGAAGTTCCGACGCAGGACGTCCCTGCTTACAGCAGCAACGGCGATGTTCGTGATCCGGTGATGATTCGGAAGTTCCGCGATCTGCCCGAAGCGTTGCTGGCGAAGGGAAGCCTGGAATCCGCGGGTATCGAATGCACGCTTGCCGACGACAACATGGTGCGGATGGACTGGTTCTATTCCAACGCGATTGGCGGGATCAAGCTGCTTGTCGCAGCAGAAGATGCGGCCGAGGCGGAACAGGTGTTGAGTCAGCCGATCCCCGAACGGTTCGATGTACCAGACATCGGCGCGTTCGACCAACCGAAGTGTCCAAAGTGCGGCTCATTGGATGTGAGTTTCCGGGAATTACAGGCGTCAGCTTATCTTTCGATGGCTTTGAACGTACCCATTCCCTTCCAGAAAAGAGCGTGGCGTTGCCATTCGTGCGACACGGAGTGGGAAGATGATGGTGACCTCGGCACTACAGAATCATCGGCCTAAGTTTCTTGAATCCCGTTTGGATTACTTCCAGAGTATCTTCGGCAAGTTCAAGTGCAAGGAGTTCCGCACGCGTGAACCAGCGCGCTTCGGTGGCATCGCTGGCGGCGAAGAGTTCGCCGCCGACCTTGCGACATAAAAAATCGATCAGGACATAGTGATATTGAACTCGGTGCTCGGGGTCGCGGAGGATGCGGTCGAAGACACCCAGCAGTTCGCCGGGTTCCACGACCAGCCCAGTTTCCTCGCGGGCCTCGCGGGCCGCGGCCTCACGGACCATCTCGCCGACTTCGAGGACGCCGCCGGGGATGGACCACTGGCCCTGAATGGGAGGATGCGCGCGTTTCACCAGTACGACACGGTCTCCTTCGATAATGATGGAGCCTACGCCGATCAGCGGGTGTTCGGGGAATTCGCGGTTCATTTTTTAGCTACGAGCTTCGAGCTACGAGCAAGCATATCCGAGTTTGCACGAAGCTCGTGGCGGTGTGCCAGCAGCTTGTTACAATTTCGCGCAGGCCAAAAAGAGCAGACAACCACGGCGACACAGAGGGACACAGAGAGATATGGGTCTTGAGGAATACAAGCGGAAGCGGCGATTTGAGGAGACGCCGGAGCCTCCGCCGCAGGTGGCGAAGAAGAAGGGGAATCGCTTCGTGGTGCAGAAGCATGAGGCGACGCGCCTGCATTATGACTTCCGGCTGGAGGTGGAAGGGGTGCTGAAATCATGGGCAGTGCCGAAGGGGCCATCGCTCGATCCGGCGGACAAGCGGCTGGCCATGCAGGTGGAGGATCATCCGGTTTCTTACTTTGACTTTGAGGGAAATATCCCGGAGGGGAACTACGGGGCGGGGAGCGTGATGGTGTGGGACGTGGGCACATGGGCTCCGCTGTCGCCGATGCAGGTGGATGGGAAATACGTTCCCGGAACTGAGGCAGAGGCTGCGGCGATGCTGGCTAAGGGGGATTTGAAATTCCGGTTGAATGGGCAGCGACTCAAGGGGGATTTCGCGCTGGTCAAGATGAAGGGGCGGCGTGCGGGGAGCAAAGGCAACGAGTGGCTGATGATCAAGAAGCACGATCAGTATGTCGTGGAAGGATACGACGCTGGGGATATCGACGAGTCGGTGCTCAGCCAACGAAGCATGGATGAGATTGCCGGAGATGCAGGGTCGCGGGAGTGGACCAGCAGCCGGCCGGCGGGGCGCGGACGATTGAAGGCGGCATGGCTGGCGGACGCGGTGGCGCGGCTGGATCAAAAAAAAAAGCAAAACGCAAAGGGAACGGCAGAAAACGCAGAGAAAAACGACGCTGAACGCGGGGAGAAAAAGCAAACCAAAGTAAATCTGCGCACGAACGGGCGGGCTGGTTTGGCTGCTTCCAAACCTGAGGGAGCGAAGAAATCCTCGGACCCGACCTTGGCGGCGGAGTCTAGTCAGAAGTCGACCGATGTTCCGGTCAAGCGGCCGATGCCGACCACCATCCATCCGATGCTGGCGGAGTCCATCGAAAAGCCATTCGACGATCCAGAGTGGCTGTTTGAGATCAAGTGGGATGGGTATCGGGCGATTGCGTTTATTGAGAGCGGGAGGGTGCGGCTGGTTTCGCGGAATCAGAACGAGCTTACAGGGCGGTATCCGGAGTTGAAGGATATGGCGGAGTTCGTGAAGGCGGAAACGGCGATTCTCGATGGAGAAGTTGTGGCGCTTGACGCGGAAGGACGGGCGTCATTTAGCTTGATGCAGCAACGAACCGGGTTCCGACCAGGAGGACGTCGGGCTACAGCTAAGGCCGATGTTCCGGTGCTGTATTACGCGTTTGATCTACTTTATCTCGATGGCTATGACTGGCGGCGGATGCCGCTGGAACAACGCAAGGCGAAACTGGCGTCGATCCTGAAAACGGGTGACATGCTGCGTTATTCCGATCACTATGAGGCGCAGGGGAAGGCGCTGTTTGAGATCGCACGCGACAAGAAGCTGGAAGGCATTCTGGCGAAGAAGCGCAATAGCTGCTACGAAGAGCGCCGGAGCCGGGAGTGGTTGAAGATCAAGATCCGGCATCGGATGGAGTGCGTCGTGGGAGGATTCACCGACCCGGAGGGAACGCGCGCGCATTTTGGATCGCTGGTGCTCGGACTGTATGACAGGCAGGAACGGTTGATTCACGTTGGGCAGGTCGGGAGTGGCTTTGATCAGAAGGTGCTGGCAGAGATTTGGAGGATGCTGCAGAAGATCGAGACGAAGAAGAATCCGTTTTATGGGGAAGTGGAAGCATTGCGCAGAGTCAGTTGGGTGAGGCCCGAATTAATGGCCGAGGTCGAGTACGCGGAGTGGACCGAGGGGGCCAACACTGGAAGCGGGCCGAAGCTGCGGGCACCCGTGTTTCTCGGGTTAAGAGAAGACAAGGATCCGAAGGAGTGCACTCTGGAGCAAGCCGGCGGACACGTGCAATGAATGGGTCTCGGTAAGCTTCAGGTACCAGCAGAAGGGTTATGCACCCTCCTCCAGTTTGAGCATCCAATTTGGCCGCCGCTATGAGGATATGGAGAGAGGCGACCCTCAGGCGCTAAAGCGCCAATCATTCTGCTCGACGTAACGGCACGAGTGAAGTCGTGCCCTTCCTTTCGTGGGTCGGAGAGTGCAGTTCACTTCCTCATTTGATGTCTTTCATCGCGAGCAGCGTGCCGTAGTCGCGGCCTGAGGTGTCGACGGCACGAGCAACCACGGCGACGAATGCATCGCGAACTTCCGGGAACCTCGTCACCAGGGCCTTCATGACGTTGACGTTGTCCTGATAAGCCGCGTTGGTGTTTGAAACGTTTGCGGACTCATATTTCACAATCAGATCGAGGTCTTTGCCGACGACTTCGGGAAACACCCCTGTCAGATGGTAGGTAGTGGTTGAAGATGCAAGAGTCGCCGTCTTGCCGCCCGCGGGAAGGTCGGTCGGCTGCAGCGGCTGGGATTCGTCATAGAGCTTGTCGGTCGCAAGGGTGCTCATGAATGGAAGGGGCGAGATCAGACTGCGCGCCTCCAAATAGTAGAACCAAGAGTTGTGCAGCTCGCCCTTGGCCTTGTACTGGCGGGCCTGGTTCACGAACCAGTCGCTGTCGTGTCCGGCGATTTGGGCAGGCTTAATGTACAGACCACCGAGTTTCCAGTCGGTACCGGCCTGCTGCAGGACTTGCGAGAACATGATTCGGCCATTCGAGGAATTGGCATCCATAAGAACGACGGCGTATTTTCCGGGCGGCAGGTTGGTCAAGTAGAACGCGGCACTGTTGGCGGTCTGTCCGTTCCGGTTGAACACACCGCACCAGAATTCGGCCTGCTGGTTGGGAGTGGAATCCTCGGCGTTCAACAGAAAGGACGACTTGATACTGGCTTGCGTACCCGAGAGGTCGAGTTGGTGCGCTTTGAGCGTGTTTTCGACTCCCGCGAAATCGGAAGCGAGCGCGGGGATGGAATTCTGCCGCAAGGACGCGGTATCGCCCCTGGCGGCCATGCCAAAGTAGCGATCAGCGGCGTTCGCGATCGCTGTCCGGAGGGTCGCATCCATATCGCTGGCGGTCTGGCAGGTCTGTGCTGTGGCATTCCAGGGCAGGAATGTGAGGAGAACAATGGCCATGCAGTACAAACGGTCCATGAAGCACCGCAACGCCGATCCCATAAACAGTCTAACCCTTTATTCCATAAAGTGCAGAGCCTGGCTGAAGTTGCCAGGATTTGCCCAGCATAAGATTTTCGGGCGCCAGAAATGGTTGACTGCAATCGTCTAGCGGGTCAACACAGGGTCTAAATTGTGTGCAAGAAAGGGTCGGAATAACGATCTTCCCAAGGACATATAAAGGGCGATAAGCAGCGGTTCCGGGTGATAAACTTGATGAAACGGTGCCGCGAAAGTCCCCCAAAGCGAAATCCCGATAAGGAAGCGACAGAACAGGGAATCAGGTTATGAGCACGAGATCGAGGATGCAAAGAACGGCGATCGCAGTACTGCTAGGCTCTGGCCTCTGTTGGGCTGGACTGCCTGCGGCAGGAGCCGCTCCAGCGCAAACCCCGCAGCAAAGTCGGAAGGCGCGGAGCAAGAAAAAACAGACGGAACCGCCTCCGCCGCTGCCCTCCGGTCCTACTGGGCGGCCCGTTCAACCCTTACCCCTTGATGCAATCGCGGCGGTGCCTCCGCAGGTGACGTTCGAGAACAATCAACTGACAATTGTTGCGCCCAACTCGACCCTGGCGGACATTTTGCGTGCTGTGCGAAAACAGACGGGCGCGGAGATTGATGTGCCGGCGGCTCCAGAACGTGTGGTCACGAATCTGGGCCCGGGACCGGCGCGGGAAGTGCTGGCGGATCTTCTCAACGGGTCGCGATTCAATTATGTGTTGCTCGGATCTCCGTCGGATCAGGCCGCTCTTACGCGGGTGGTTCTGGTAGCCAAGAGCGGTTCCCAGGAAATTCCATCGAATCCGATGGCGCAGAATACACCGGTTGTTCCCGGGCAGACTGCGGGGATGCCAGGACGTGCGGTGGCGGCGCCGGCGGAGGAAGGACCTTCTCCGGAGGCGGGCGAAACGGAGGCGGAGGCGGCGGACGACAACAGCAACAACGGAGATGATAACGCCGATCAACAGGCGGCCGAGGCGGAGCAGGCACAGCCTCAGGACCAGCCGGCGAATGGGATCAAGACTCCGCAACAGATGCTGCAGGAGATGCAGCAGCGGCAGATGCAAATGCAGCAGCAACAGCCAGGGGGACAGCCTCCTATTCCGGGGTCTGGTATGCCGCCACATCCACCGGAAGAGAAATAGCGAACCCTTCCCAGCACACACCAGGTCGAGATTTCCCACTACTCGCAAAAGCAGCGACGAAGTGGGGTACCCCTCCTATACTGACGATCTCAGTGGATTTCAGTTGCCGCGGCGGAGCGGGCCGTCAGGCGGGAATCTCTACGGGTGGCGGCTTGCTGGAGCAACGTCCAATCGCGCTCGACTTCGGATTCCGAGATGCCGTGTGGCAAGGGATGCTGTAATTCCGATTGCAGCCTTGCTTCCAGCAACTGGCGGACAAGCTCGGGCGAAGCATTGCCATTCATGATGTTACCGGCGGCGACACCTACGCGTACAGACTTGTCACCGACTTGCATCTCCAGAATTGGGCTTCCTTGTGGGTCGAGGGCGGGTTTGGCACCGGCCTGGAGTTTTTCCCAGGATTTCTCGATATGGTGGGCCGAAGTCTCCGGATACGCCCCGGCAAGGTAGTGCTTGAGTTGGAGTTGATAGGCTCGAATATCCTCGCGGCCAACGGGCGACTCAACGCTGCCTGCAACAAATACGCTCGCCTCGCGGGCTGGCTCGAAGCGGCCGGCGCCAGTCGTGAAATAGACGCCTGCGACGCATCCGGCAAAGATGGGGCTCACGACGGCGCTGGGCACAATATATTTCTTCGATTTGAAGAACGATTCGACTACGCCGTGCGCCGTGGTGCTACGCGGCATGCTGCCGGGGACCTGCGCAATCACGATGCGGGAGAACTGAAGCTCCGGATGGCGAGCGCTGTACTTCGTCATGATTTTCGCCATCTGTTTCGGCGTGGTGATACCTACATCGGCGAAGATGCTGCGATGGAGCGATTTCGGATAATAGAAGTTGATGATGTCTTTTGCGAAGTCGGCGCAGTTGCGCGACACCGTGTGGAAGTGGGAGACGTTCGGGGACGAATTTAGCTTCTGAATCAGGGCGAGGTCCTGCTCGGGAGTGGTTTCCATTTCGAAGCCGTAGATTGTGCGGTCGTAGGATGAGCCGACCAGTTCGTACCAATTACCGCCGGGAGTCTCGCCGTTGCGCAGGTCGGGCGCGATAGTTTGCAGATATTTGCGGCGGTAGCGATCGCGGAGGAATGCGGTCATCTTCGCGTCGGCGAACAAGGGAATGTCTTCTGCCCGTTCGACAGCGTAGAGGTAGGGGATCAGGGGAATCGCGACCCAGTCGTGCTTGCCGACACCGTTGTAGCGGCTGATGACAACACCCGTTTCCCCGGCCTTGCAAGGACGAAGCGCCAATGGAGTATCAGCGCAGACGCCAGACAGATAGACAGCGGCGTGACCGGTACCGGTGAAAAATCCCAGGGTGCCATAAGGTTCTTCCAAGAGCAGCGTGGCAGAGGAGCGGGCAAAGGCGGAACAGGCGCACTGCAGCAGGATTATTCCCACGGCGATCCGGCTCAAGATCTGACGACGAAACTGCATCGCAATTCTCATCCTACGCCTAACTCGTGCTATTCAAACCCTTTAACCAGACATTAGTTGCGCGTTCGTAGAAAAGCGAGTTACCGAAGTTCAGAAACCCAGCTTTTTGCATAAGCGTAACCTCGCGAAAACACAGCTTCTCGATCCACATCTAGGTAGATTCCTGTAGGCGCGAAGCAGCCCATCGCGCCGCTGCGGCGACGGATTCGTCCTCATCGCGAGAGAGTGTTTCCGCAAGGGGAAGGAAGTCGCGGTTTCCACTGTTTCCGATTGCAATCAGGGCATTTCGGCGAAGGCCTGAGTGCTTGGCTCGGCGGATGGGAGAACCGCGAAAGGTTCCCCTGAACTCTTCTGCGGACATTTCTGCGAGCCAGGTGAGCGCGGGATTTACTAGACCCTCGCGGGGAGAAAACGCAGGCGCAGTCGTCACAGGTGCTTTGCGGTTCCAGGGGCAGACATCCTGGCAGATGTCACAGCCGAAGACGTGATGACCCATGCCGGCGCGCAGGTCTTCAGGAATCATTCCACGCTTCTCGATGGTGAGATAGGAAATGCAGCGATTCGAATCGAGCTTGTACGGTTCGAGAATCGCGTCGGTGGGACAGGCCTGGATGCAGCGCGTGCAAGTGCCGCAGCGGTCGGGTGCTGGGACATCGGGAGTGAGTTCGAGCGAGGTCAGGATCACACCGAGAAAGAGCCATGAGCCGATCTTCTGGCTGATGATGCAGGTATTCTTGCCGATCCATCCGACGCCAGCGTACTTCGCAAAAACTCGTTCGACAATCGGTCCAGTGTCGACGTAGGTGAGTGTGATCAATTCTGGCTGTGAATCGCTTGCGGCTTCGTGCAATGCAGCCTCGACTTGCTTGAGGCGCCGAAGAACAGCCTCGTGGTAATCTTCGCGGCTCCAAGCGTAGCGGGAGATCCAACCGCGGTCAGGTTCGTGGACTTCGGTCGAGTAGGGATGATCGATGTTGTAGTTGATAGCGCAGACGATCACGCTGCGCGCCCAGGGGGCGACTCGCGAGAGAGAACTACGTTTGAGGACGCCCTGTTCGTCGCGAGATTGCATGTACTTCATTTCGCCGGCATAACCGTTGGCAACCCATTCAGAGAAGGAATGGAGTTCGTGTGAATCTGTGGCAGGCGCGATACCGGCGAGGTCGAATCCGGCCTGGCGGGCAGCTTGCTTCACGAGCGATTCAACTGGCTGAAAGGAACTAGACAACGTAATGTCCCTGCGGAACCGGCTTCGGTACCATACTCCCACTTTTGGCAAAATCGCCCAGAGGTGGGAAACTCCGAGAGGAGTCTATACGCCGAGCTTCTTCACTTCTTCGCTGTAATACTTGCGATAGAGAATGTCCCATTCCTGCGAGCCTTCGAGAATGGTCCGCTTCTGGGTGTCGATCTTTTGCCGGGCAGCCAGATCGATTTTCGCTTCCTGATTGAGCAAATCTTCGAGAATCTTCCGGGTTTCCTGGCGGATGGTGTTCGGATCTTCGATGAATTCGACTTCGTCCATCTGCTTGAGGACGTCGGCAACGGCACGGGCAAGAACGTTGACTTTGTCGCGGCTGAGTCTCACAGCACCGCCTTGTATTTGCGCACGAGTTCGTTCTTCACCTTGCGAAACATCTCCTGATAGTTGGCCCCGGTCTTGCGCATCTCCTCGGAATAAGCCTCGAGAATCACGCGAACTTCATCGTTGATCCGATCTTCGAGGGAAAGTTCTTCCAGGAGGGCGGAGTGGACACGCTCAGTGACCGCCGGAACGGCGGAGGTCTCAATGAGCTTGCCGGCAATCAATTTTTTGGTAACTTCGCGGGCTAAATAGCCCACATATTCCTTGGAAAAAAGCATGTATGGATTGACAGTGCTGCGCGCAACTCTTTTGTTTTGAATATGAAGTGTAACACAGGGCAGGCTCGGGGCGCAGCCCGAGAGGCCGCACCTACAGGCACAGAAGCAACAATGTTTAAGGGAATTATCTTCCCAGAGTCGCGATGAGGGTTTCTACGATCGCGGCAATCAGAAAGGCGAACACAAAATACGTTGCAACACGGCTAGGGGAGCTATCTTCCCGGATTTCGGACATGGTTCCTCTCAGGGGGTTGAATTGGGGAACGTCCCTTCCCACAGATCCACGGAGCGGGATTATACACGGGAGCTGCGCCGGGGGCGCAAGTGCCTGACGTTACATCAAAGCCTTAACCGCCGAGTGCGCCGGAACCGCGTAGATCGCACAGCAATGCCGACCGAGAACGGCTCCAGGGTCTCCTACTGAACCGGTGGCGAGGAGTGGTCGCGCAGTGTGTATACAAATTGCTTGATCTCGTGACGCTCCTGCTCGCGCTTCTGCGCCGATTCCTTCGAGAGCTGACTGTAGAGATGAAGTTCCGCTTTCGCCTTGTCGGAGTCCCCTGTTTGGCGATAAGCCTGCGCCAAGCGGTAATGGGCTTCCTCGAGTTGCGAGTCAGCTTCGAGAGCCTTTTCAAAGTCGGCAATCGCCTCGGCATAGGCACGCTGATCGGAGTGCAGAATACCCAACTGGAGGTGAGCTGCCGCATGCTTTGGATTGATCTGGATTGCGTTTCTCAGGAGCGACTCTATCTCGGCAGGATTCGACTTTTCCGGTGCGGCCTTTCGCAGCTTCCAGAGCCCTACCGCGTAATAGTAATTGGCATCGGCGCTTCGCGGCTGGAGCATGAGGAAGCGATGCAGTCTTTCGACCAGTGCGAGTGAAGGCGTGTTCTGCGCCTGCTCTATTTTGCTGAGGAACTGATATGGAACCGGGTCGTTCGGGTTCAAATCGGATGCCTGAGAGATACGCAGGACAGCTTCGTCGTAAGCGCCGTGCGCAAAATAGGCGGCGCCGAGGCCGAGAAGGATCCGTGCGGAAGAAGGAAAAAGACGATTGCCTTTGGAGAACACTTGGACCGCAGGTTCCGGAGCATGGTGCAAGAGCAGCTCCGCACCCCAATCGAACAAGTGTGATTCGCTGGGAGCCAACTCGGCGGCGCGTTGATAATGACGAACTGCGTCAAGGGAGTCTCCAAGTTTCTCGTTGATGTCGGCGAGAAGATGATGCAGGTCTGCGTCGTCTTTTTTTGCGAGCAGCTTCGCGGCTTCGCCTTTAGCGACGTCGTAGTTGCCGGCCTCGGCGTTCGCGAGCGCCAGGTCATAGGCATTCTCGTAATTATCAGGATCTTTGGCAGCAGCACGCTGCAGAAAGGGAATTGCTTCACGTGACCTGCCACTGGTTACGAGTAATTCGCCCAATTGGTGGTTGGAATCGAAGTCGGGAGGCTGGCGGTCCGCGGCCTCGCGCAGCGAGTTTTCTCGCGCTGGATCGAGACGCGCGCCGTGCGCTGGCTCTCCCAGAGACACTGTCTCCCTGGCCAGCGAATCGCGGGTGCGCGCAACCGTGTCGGGGCCGTGGCCTCCGAGATTCGTCGTGTCGGTAATGCCTGCGACAGTGAATTGGGGCTCATCGGAGAACTGCGGCGTCGAAGTGGGCAACGCCTGGCCTGCCTGCTGAACTGTGAGCGTCAGATCGGCGACTTTGGCTTCGCCGGGCTTGAGGAATAGTGACGGGATCTGCGCGTCGGCGTACCCCTCCTTCGCCGCGTACAGGCGATAAACACCGTCGGGCACCTTGGCGAACGTGTAGCGGCCCTGCACGTCCGATCGGGCTTGAAACTTCTCGCGTGAATCCCTCTTCTGCAATTCGAGTAGGGCTTGGGCAATTGGACTGCCTTGGGAGTCGCGAATCACGCCCTTTATGCTTGCGGATTGCGCGGACGCGCGGGGTGGCCCGAAATAGGGCGCCAGAACTATGCACAACGCCAGCCATAGAACTCGGGGCGTGGTGTCAGGCCGGGTTGAACACAGACAGAAATAGCCTCTTTGATGATCCATGCCGGCGGGCAACGATTCTTGCCAGATTCTAGAGGCGTGCCGGCAGTTGCGGCAACTGTCGCATGTTTTGAGCGGCTAGATTCGTGAGGAGAACGAGATCCGGTGCACTTCGACCCATGCGATTTATGGGGATCTGTCGGTCCTTATCACTATTTTCATTACTATTTTCGGACGGCTTGTAAGTCAGACCTCATCTAAGACTGATCTCCTGCTAAGATGCGGAGTCAAGCGGTTCCCTGGTATTGGCCGGATATCGGAGGTCCTGGGTTCCCGGCGACAAACCGGGTGTAGGGCAGCAGGAAAAGTGCGAATGGCGAGTTCTCGTACGAGCTATGAGTCGACGGCGGAATTCCTCATCGACGAATTCCAGCGTTCCTATCACGCGCGTCCGGTAATCTTTCGGGCTCCGGGGCGTGTGAACCTGATTGGCGAACACACCGACTACAATGACGGGTTTGTGATGCCCGCCGCCATCGGTTTTTATACCTGGATCGCGGCCAGCGCCCGCACCGACCGCACGCTGCATGTACGCTCCGAAGAGTTCCGGGAGACGATTGACCTATCCCTCGATTCGCTGGGCGGGCCGCCTCGCAAGCACTGGAGTGACTTTGTGCGAGGCGTGGCGGCTGTTCTCCAAAGCAAGCGCGTTCCGTTAACGGGCGCCAATCT
>Ga0335080_10002502_pt1 | contig 18371 bp, 9 predicted proteins | sample Lox_Sample_34_FD_206720 | JGI IMG/M metagenome (GOLD analysis project Ga0335080, IMG submission 206720) | Soil microbial communities from Loxahatchee National Wildlife Refuge, Florida, United States - Lox_Sample_3.4 | ecosystem: Environmental > Terrestrial > Soil > Wetlands | place: USA: Florida...
CGTTTCGTAAGACAAGCGAGGTCCGTTCTGCGAACCAGGGAGCGCCACTCAGCAGAGCGGCCTTTTCGCAGTGTTTGACAAACAGCGCGATCTACCACCGCTCAACTCTCCGCCCCCCTGCGCCCCCGCCCCCTCTGCGTTAGAGTCCTGCCTCTCCGCCTGGTAGCTCTCTTCGTTCAATTCCACCTCTTTATCGCCGGCCAAACCTTCTCCAGTGTCCCAAACTTCGGCCTTCGGCACACATACACATCAAAATGCTGGTACGGCATCGACAGCGGATGCTCCACATGCCCCGCGAACTCCACGCTCTCAAACAACTCGTGCATCCGCTCCGGCCGGTCATCCATGATGATCATGCACTCGCCCGTATACCCTCGTGGCCCCCAATAAAAATAGTTCTGGTGCGCTGAAATCGCAGGCGGCAATCCCATCTTCGCCCCGAAAAAATCGATCGCGCCGGCCTGCCCGTAATTCTGCCCGAAGATCGCGCACGTCTTCTGCTCCTCTGGAGGTAACTTGTAATACGCGTCCGCCACCACCTGCGCCATCTCTTTCCATCCAAACTGATCCGCATAAATCTGCGGGAGCGGTCCCATGCGGTGCGTCTCCAATTTCGGCGGCTCGTAATGCCAGAATTTCGCATAGGCGATGTACTGTTCCACCGTAAGCATCGGAAAGTAGGCGAATGGAGCGAACAGTACGCCACTGATGACGATGAGCAGAACATAAGCCGGTCGCAACCATCGCCCACTTCGCAGCGCGGTCAGCCAACGTTCAAACGCCACGCCACCACCGGCAAACAACATCCCGTACGCCGGCGCGGGGTAATACATCCGCCCGTGCATGGTCAACATGCAGATCATGATCACCACGTACGTGATCCCCAGCACCCGCCAGCCGCGCTTCTCCCGATCGCGTAGTAGTTCCACCAGCCCCGCCATCCACACCGGCGCCGTTAGCGGATTGAAGATCAGCGCTTGCGTCAGCAGGAACTTCACCGGCCCCATCTCCGCATTTCTCCCGCTCGCCTGCACGTTTCGCAGCAGCTCAATCATCGGAAAGTGCCGCTGCGCCTGCCACAACAGATTAGGTAAGAAAATCAGCACCGCGATCACTCCGCCCACCCAAATCCATGGCGACGCAAACTGCTTCCGCTGTTTCGTCAGCAACAATCCAACGAACAGTCCAAACCCAAAAAACAGCATCGAGTGCTTGTTCAGCAGGCCCACGCCGCACACCACCCCAAACAGCAGCCACAACTTTTGCCTGTTGTAGCGGCGGGTCTTCAGACCCGTGCTTTCCTCTTCTTCCCGAGCACCATTGAAGATCTTCAAGACAACCAGCGCCGCGCCCATCCAGAACAGCGACTCAAACACATTCATGGTCAGCAGCGAATCCAGCCCCAAATAAATCGGCGCCACCATCACGCACACGCATGCGAGCGCGATCCCGAATCGCCGCGCTCCCAGTTCCCGCGCGATCAATCCCGTTAGCAGCACCCGCAGGCCCGCCGCCACCGCCGGCAAAAAATGCAGCGCACTCAACGATTCGCCCAGTGTCACGTGCTCCAACCAAGTAATCACCGCGATCAGCGGCGGCTGATCCACATATCCCCACGCCAGGTGCTTGCTGCACGCGATGTAATACAGCTCATCCACAAAGTAGCCGTACCGCCCACTCACCAGCATGTGTGCGGCGAACACTACAAACGAAAGCCCGCCCAGAAGTGCCCATTCTCCCGAGCGGGCTCCCTGAGTTCGTTCCTCTGGCATAAATCCGACCGGTACGGACCCATCCATACGAATCGCCCTCACTTTTCAGAACGCGAGTTACCGCAGGAATGTTCCAGTGAAGCAAGCCGCTCACGAACGGCAACCCGCCAACTGGAAACTTTATACTTTATACCTTATACGGTTTGCGGAATTTTCTCCTGGTTCGCCCGACCGAAACGGTGGGCGAGAAGCCTTCGCGAGAGGGTATGCAAATACATGTAGCAGGAGACTAGTAATCCTGAGCGAAGCGAAGGATCTCAACAGCGGCTTAACTCGAGTCCAGGTCTTTTGCAGGAACAACGTTAAAGCAGCTTACTTTGCCACAATTTCTCAATTCACCGGTTCTGAGTTCTTTGTTTCTTCCTTACTTCGTTGCTTCGTTGCTTCGTTGCTTCTTTACCTCTTTACTTCCTTCTTCAATCAATCTCCACCGTCGGCCCGCCCGCGGTCGCGCCCACTTCCTCTAATCTCTTCGTCACCGCCTTCGCCACCTTATACAAACTCTGCGCCGCCGGAGCCGATTCCCCCTGCGCCGCGACCGGCTTGCCGGTATCTCCGCCGAGCCGGATCCGTGGATCGATCTCAATCTCGCCCAGCACCGGCACGCCATAGGCGACCGCGGTCTTCGCGCCTTCGCCGTGTCCAAAAATATCCACCGGCTTCCCGCAATGTGGACACGCAAACGTGCTCATGTTCTCCACCACCCCGAGCACTTCCACATTCACCTGCCGGAACATCTCAATCGCCTTGCGCACATCCGCCAGCGCCACCGTCGACGGCGTCGTTACCACCACCGCCCCTGTGACCGCGACCGTCTGAATCAACGTCAACTGCACATCGCCTGTGCCCGGCGGCAAATCGATGATCAGATAGTCCAGCTGTCCCCACTCCACGCTGCGCAAGAATTGGGTAATCACGCTGTGCAGCATCGGCCCGCGCCAAATTACCGGCTTGTCTCCCGGATTTAGCAGGCCCATCGATATCATTTTCAATCCCTGCGCCTGAATCGGAATAATCTTCTGCTGCGGCGTCGCCACCGGCTCGCCCGTTGCTCCCAGCATGATTGGCACGTTTGGCCCATACACGTCTGCGTCCAGCAATCCGACTTTGTGTCCCAGCTTCGCCAGCGCCAGTGACAGATTCACGGCTACGGTGGTTTTTCCCACGCCGCCTTTGCCGCTCGCCACCGCCACCAAATTCTTCACTCCCGGAATCGGCTGGCGTTCCGGCATCTGCTGTTGCCCTGGCATCCCTGGTGGCATTGTTTAGTTCTCCCCTCGCTCCCTGTTCACACACAAACTTATGAACTCTTGTACCTTGAACCTTGCACTTTGAACTTTATACGGTTTCCTTGCAGCGCGATCGCAAATCGAAAGGTTCTTTACCTTTACACCCTTATACTTCTTCACTCTTATAGGTTGCTTCTACGCATTCGCTCCGTGGCACTTCTTGTATTTCTTCCCCGACCCGCAAGGACAAGGATCATTCCTCCCCACCTTCGCCCCGGCCCGCACCGGTTTCGGCGCCTCCGCCTGCGCCGCGCCTGTCTGGTATTGCAAATCCTTCTGCTGTCGTTCCTGCTTCCGTTCCAAAGCTCGCGCAAAGTCCGGCAATTTCTGCGCCGGAGCTTCTTCTACCCGTGCCGCTGCACTTGCCACGGCGGCCGCTGCACTGTGAACCTGCGGCCTCGGCGGAGCAGGCCGCGGCTGCTGTTGCTGGGGCGGCTCGCCCTGCTGAATCTGCACATGGAACAAATACCGGATCGTCTCGTTGTCGATCCGCGTCATCATGTCTTCAAACAAAATGAACGCTTCCTTCTTGAACTCTACCAGCGGATCTTTTTGCCCGTATCCGCGCAGTCCGATACCTTCCTTCAAATGGTCCAGGGAGAGCAGGTGGTCCTTCCACTGCGTATCCACCACATCCAAAATAATCCGGCGCTCCAGCCAGCGCAGCAGGTCCGGCGAAAACTGTTTTTCCTTCTCCCCGTACTTCTCCATCACCGCTTCGACGGTCTTTTCCGCCAGCTCGTCGTGATTCAGCGAAGTTGGATCCGCTCCCGCCGCTTTCGCATCAATCCCAAATTGAGTGTGAATCTCCGCCAGAAACTGCGCCGTATTCCACTGTCCCGGGTGCTGCTCCCGCGGGCAGTATGTCTCTACGATCTCTCGCGCCACATCTTCCGCGATTCCCATCACGTAATCGCGTTGATCTTTACCTTCGAGGGCGGACCGCCGGATCGCATAGATCGTCTCGCGCTGTTTGTTCATTACGTCGTCATATTCCAGCAAATGCTTTCGGGCGTCGAAGTTCTGCGCTTCCACGGATTTCTGCGCGTTCTCAATCCGGCTCGAAATCAGCCGCGACTCAATCGGCACTCCTTCCGTCATCCCCAGCCGGAACATCAACTGCTTCACCCGTTCGCCGCCGAAAATCCGCATCAAATCGTCTTCCAGCGACAAGAAGAATCGCGAAGATCCCGGGTCGCCCTGGCGTCCCGCGCGCCCTCTCAACTGGTTATCGATGCGTCGTGCCTCGTGCCGCTCCGTCCCTAAAATGTGCAAGCCTCCCAGCGCCACCACTTCATCGTGCTCGGCCTTGCACTGCTCCGCGAACGAGTCAAACACCGGCTTCCACTGCTCTTGCGGCACCTGAAAAATCTTTCCTTCATGCTGGAACAGCACCATCGGTACCGTGGACGTGGCCGTCGCGGCCTCACCTGCGCCATTCCCGTCAGTCCCGGGCTCGCCGATCACCGCCGGAGCCGCCGCATAAGGCAGCGCTAGCTTGTTCTTCAGGAAATGTTCGCGCGTCAGAAACTCCGGATTCCCGCCGAGCAGGATGTCCGTCCCGCGCCCGGCCATGTTCGTCGCCACTGTGACAGCGCCTTTGCGCCCGGCCTGCGCCACAATGCGCGACTCGCGTTCGTGCTGCTTTGCGTTCAACACTTGGTGCGGAATCCCGGATTTCTTCAGCAACTCCGCAATCGTTTCTGACTTCTCGATCGAAATCGTGCCCACCAGCACCGGCTGCCCGCGCTCATTAAAATGCCGGATCCCGTGCGCCAGGGAATTGTCGTCCTGCAAAATCCCGTTCACCACCGCTTCAAACTTCTCCCCCTCCGTCCGGTACACCACATCCGGGTTTTCGATGCGAATCAGCGAGCGGTTCGTGGGAATGACCACCACGTCCAGGTCGTAGATCTTCCCAAATTCCGCCGCTTCCGTTTCCGCCGTACCAGTCATACCCGACAGCTTCTTGTACATGCGGAAGTAATTCTGGAACGTGATCGTTGCAAGTGTCTGGTTCTCGCGTTCGATCTTCACGCCTTCTTTCGCTTCTACCGCCTGGTGTAGCCCATCCGACCACCGCCGCCCCGGCATCTGCCGTCCCGTGAACTCGTCAACAATGATCACTTCCCCGTCTTTCACTACATAGTCCACGTCCAGCTTGTATAGCGTGTGTGCGCGCAGCGCCTGGTACACGTGGTGCATCAGCTCCACATTTCCCAGGTCCGACAGGTTCGAAATCCCCAGCAATCGCTCGCACTTGTTGAATCCCTCTTCGGTCAGCGTGGCTTGCCGGTGCTTCTCGTCCAGCGTGTAATCGATTTCCCGAATCAGCTTCGGAATGATTTTGTCGATCTTGAAATATTTATCTGTCGACTCTTCGCTCGGACCCGAGATAATCAGCGGCGTCCGCGCTTCGTCGATCAGGATGGAGTCGACCTCGTCCACAATCGAGAATTGGTGCCCCCGTTGCACGCAACTCGCCAGGTCATACTTCATGTTGTCGCGCAGGTAATCGAACCCAAACTCGTTATTGGTCCCGTAGGTCAGGTCCGCCCCGTAGGCCGCCCGCCGCTGTGCGTCATCGAGATCGTGCACAATCACACCGACCGTCAATCCCAATCCGCGATACAGCGGGCTCATCCATTCCGCGTCGCGTCGTGCCAGGTAATCGTTCACTGTCACGATGTGTACGCCGCGCCCCGCCAACGCGTTCAGCGCCGCCGGCAATGTCGCCACGAGCGTCTTGCCTTCGCCCGTCTTCATTTCCGCAATCTTGCCGTCGTTCAGCACCATTCCGCCGATGAGCTGCACATCGAAGTGCCTCATCTTCAGGAACCGGCGCCCCGCCTCGCGCACCAGCGCAAACGCCGGCACCACCACCGGCTCCAATGCCTGCCGCAAAGCTTCTTTGTAGGCGGATTCCGCTGGATCGGCGTCTTTCAGCCGCTCCTGCACCTCCGTCTTCAACGCCTGAAACCGCTCCTTGAGATGCTCATCGCTCAACGCCTGCACTTCCGCCTCTTTGGCGTTGATGGCAGCCACCACCGGCTGCAACCTTTTGATGTCGCGCTCGTGCTTCGTCCCGATGAACTTAGCTACAACGCGGTCAAGTACCTGGGCTACTTCCATAAGTTAGGTCGTCCGTGGCACAGCCATTCCTGGCTGTGCTTCTGCGTTCGAATGTGTAGCGCCGTGGCTTCAGCCCGGCATCTTTCATTGCCGCTCGCGCCCTGATCACTCCATGTGACTCAGCGCAAACAACCAATTGTAACTGGTTGGATGCGCCCCCGCCAACCGCCGCCACTTTGGAGAAGTCCTGCTCCCACTTTCCCCGGCTTTCGCCACCACTATGGTGGCTCAGCGCCAGGTTTGTTGCCGCCGGCACGATTGAACCGTGCGCCGTAAACCCCCTCACACTCCCACAAACTTCCCCGTCCGCAAACAGGCCGCCACCCATTCCCCATGCGGCAAACCCTCGCGCCTCATTGCCTCGACTTCGGCCTCAATATCGTACTCCACACGTCGAATTTCCACCCTTTCGCCCTCCACCACCGCATACGACGCTCGCGCATCCCCGTCATACGACAGGCTCACACTCCCGGAATTCGCCACCGTCCATCCGGACAACTCCCGCACAAACGGCATATGGATATGGCCGTACACTACGACCCGCGCCTCCAGTACCCCAAATGCCTTTTGCAAGCCCGCCTCACTCGATTCCGGGCCAGGCCCCCTCCACGTGTCGTCCGGACTTGCATGCACCACCGCAAGTTCCCCGCACCGCTGAACCATGGGCATCGTTTTTAACCACTCAACCCGAGCCTCACCCAATCGCTCGCAGGTCCACATTCTCATTTCCTCGGTCATCTCAAACAGTTTCTTCAGCCCGGGCGGTGCGCCCGCTGCAAAATCCTGCAGCGTCTCTGGCGCCCACAACATTTCATCCGTATTTCCGCGAACTCCGGCCCAACCCAATTCCCTCACACGATCCACGACCTCGGCCGGACCCGCCCCTCCATGCGCGAGGTCTCCGCCTTGCAGCACCACATCCGCCCCTGTATGCCGCAAGTCCGCGATCACCGCCTCGAGCGCCGTTAGATTCCCATGTATATCGGACACCACCGCAATTCGCATAGCACTCCCACAAACGTCTCAGCGCTTAAGGACTTGAGGGTGCCCCATCCTTTGCGATGTTTGTAAAGGGTGGGCTCTCACGCTCGATGGCCCAGATCTATCTTCCCTTCATTTCTTGGTTTTCCTAATAACGCAGGACAAACTCAGCCCAGCCTGCTTGCGCAGACCCGGCCACCTACACAATCTGCACCAAATCCGGCGGGCAGTGCCGCAGCGTCTCAATCGTCACCGGCTTCTCGGACTTATACACATTCTGCGTGGGCAGCAATCCGTATGCGCGGTTGCGCCCTTCGCGTTTCGCAATATAAAGCGCGCGGTCCGCCATCTCGATTACGTTGTCGATCGACAGCATATTCACGTCGTCTTTTAGCCAGGGAAACGGCGCCCATCCGATCGAGCACGTCTTGTGTATCTCCACCCCATTTCCTACATCAAACGGCTCTTTTCTCACCGCATCCAGCACGCGGCTGCACAGCAATGGTGCGTTGTCGCGATCCGTCGTCCGGCATACCAGCAAAAACTCCTCTCCGCCCCAGCGCACCAAATCATCTGACCGCCGCATTACCGAGTGAATTCTCTTCGCCATCTGGATCAACAGCTCGTCGCCCGCGGCATGCCCCATTTCATCGTTCACCCGCTTGAACCGGTCAATGTCCACCAGGACAAAAATCAGCTCTTGTCGCGGAGCCGGCGTCGCCGTCGGATCCAGGGTCTTCAGGTGTGACCGTACCGCCTGCGCAATATCTTTCGAGATCGTTTCATAGAAGTATCGCCGGTTCCGCGTTTGCGTCAGCGGGTCGGTCAGTGACACTTCTTCCAGTTCCTTGTTCTTTTGCAGCAGCTCCGCGCTCCGCTCCGCCACCGCCTTCTCCAGCTCTACCCGCCGGCGGTCCAATGCTCGCGTGCGCAAAAACACGTAACCCCAAAAACTGGTCAGCAGCAGCGCCACACCCGCCAACTCCGCCCACCAGGTCTGCCAGAAATTCGGTAGCACCTGGAATTTGAAGCTCGCAAAGCCGTTTTCCCTCGACGCGCCCGGCTGTCCGCATTGCACCCAGAATTCGTAATATCCCGCCGGCAACCCGCCAAACTGCACTTCCCGCAATTGCGTCTCCGTGGTCTGTTTTTCCAGCCCTTTCAACTGATAACGGCATGACACCCGATCGCCATTTCCCAGAATCATCGGCGTGAACTGCACCGTCAGCGACCCATCCGCCGGTTTCACCTTCGGCGTATCTTGGATCGCTCGTTCCATTCCCCCCAGCGCCGCGTATGTGATCACCGCACTCACCGGCTTCTCCTCCGTCGTGCGCTGTTGCGGCCGGTATCGCGCGAGTCCGCGCGACGTTGCAATCATGAAGCTTCCGTCTTTTTCTTCTCGTACCCCTGTCCACGGGCTCACGTCGTCCCACAACAGTCCATCCGCGTGGCTCAGTCGCTCGATGCTTCCGTCGGGTGAATACACCGCCAGACCGTCCGTCCCGTCGAACCACACTCGCTTCTTCGAATCATGCCCAACGATGAACCAGTCCCATGGCCGGTTGTCGAATTGCGCCTTCCCTCCCGCATCCAACAAGATCCGCGACACTTCCACAACATCGTTGTACGCCACCCACACTTCCCGGCCACTCAGCGCCGTTAGACTGGTGATCGCCTGCCCCTGCAGGCCATCCCTGGCCGTCAACATCCTCCAACTCTTCCCGTCGTACCGATACACCGCTCCATTCCCTGCCGCCCACAGTGTCCCGTCCGGCGCGAATGTCAGGAATTGCACTTCTCCCGCACCCGGCACCGCCACAGGCACATCGATGGGCTCCTTCTCCGGGTGAGTGGCCTCGAACCGCACCAGATGCTCTCGCGACGTCGCCCAGATCTCCCCGCTCGGCGATGCATAAATCGCCCGGAACGGCCGTCCGCGATAATTCGCATACACCGTCGTCGCGAAAGTGTCTCCATTAACCCGAACGACCGCCCCGGTGATCGTCATGGCCCAGACCGACCCGTCCTTTGCTACCTGGATCTGCCTCGCCTGCATCCTCCCGCCCGCTTCCGGCAGCGGCACCTTCAACCAGCCGTGCCTTCCCTCATCCCATACAGCGATTCCGCTCGACGTGCTCACCCATAGCCGTCCATGCAGATCTCTTTGCGTCGCCCACGTCGAGTTGTCGGGCAATCCTTCCTGCGTCGTCCAGTCTGTCCACGCTCTTACTCCCGGTAAGCGATCCAGGCCCGTTCCTGATCCTCCAACCCACAGCGTTCCCTCGCGATCTTCCGTCGCGAATCCAATGTCATTGCTCGAAATTCCCTGCTTGTCCGTAATAACCTGCCACTCCCCATTCTCCCCTTGCCACCATAATCCCGTCGATGACGGCACGAGCAGGCGCCCTCTTTGATCCACGACTGGCCGTCCCTCCTCGTCATCTGCTGGCCCGATCGCAATCTCTTCTTCCACCAGTTTGTGCGCCACCGGATCCAGTTTGCCCAGCTTCGTGGCGCTTCTCAGCCAAAGCGTTCCGGTACCATCCCACACCAGTGCCATTACTCGGTCCTTCGACAGCTGAATCTCTTTGTCGATCTCCACGCTGTTCGAACCCGCTTGCAAGTGCGCCACACGATTTCCGAAGGTAAACCACACCGAGTCGTTCTCCGCCCGGGCGATTCCATTCACCGTATCGTTGATTCCCTCCGCGTCTGCAAACACTTTCGTCCGCGACGGATCCTTCGTGTCCACACGCACCAATCCATGGCTGTACAGCAACGCATACACCACTTCTTTGCTGTCGACCGCGATCAGTTGGGTTCCACTTCCCAGCGACATCGCCTGCGCTGGAATCGTCACACCCTCAAATCTCCCGTGCTTGTAGTGCGCAATTCCTCGATTTCCGGCGAACCACGGCGTGCCATCAGGCGCGATGACCAGGTCCACGACATAGTGCCCGATCAGTCCCTCTACATCCGTCATCTTCCGTGCGCGGGTTCCGTCATAGCGGTATAGACCCGTTTGCGTCCCGATCCACAAAAATCCGTCCTTGTCCTGCCCCATCGCCGTCGCGGTCACTGCCCCCAGCCCGTACTCGTCCGCGAGTCTCTGCACCGTCAGTCGCGGATGGTCGGGGAAACTCACGGGCGCGGGTCCGTCGACGCGTGCGCTTGCCACGCCTGCAATTGCGAACAGGCATGCCATCAGCAACCAGGTTTTGCTCAGTAGCTTCACGGACGTGATCACCTGTACGAAGCGCGTTGTCGCCGGTTGGGCGGGCCAGCTATCGGGTCTTCGTTGTAAGGAGAGCGTAAATCGCTTGGCAGTACGCGTAAATCCAACTATCGTACCTTCGTATAGTACTGATGAAGAGTTACTAATTCTGCATCACACGACTTTCTCTACTCGACTTCTTGCTGCACAGCCTGGGCTTTAGCCGTGGTGTCGGTCTTTGTAGCGGTGGGTCTTTAGAGTCGCGTTCTCCCGGTGTCTAGGCGCGACAAAAGAAACTTGTCATTCCGGCCAAAGCAAGGAACTCAGCCCGTCGCGCTTGGTTGCGCGATGCATCACGCAGGCCTCATCCCTTCTCCATATTCTCCAGCAACAATCTCCTCAGTTTCGCCCGCTCATCCATGCTCATATCCACAAACTCGAACGACATATCTTGCGCCCGGTAATCCCGCATCAGTGCCGTCGCCTGCAAATTCCGCAAACCTAGCTGCATCTTCAGCGTCACCTGCGTACCCGGTGCCAGGTGCATATTCGTAGTCGCCAGGCCCCCACTTAAACTTGCAGTGCGGATATCCAAATGGCAGTTTTGCTTCAAATTCGTGCTCACCGCCGAAATCGGCTTCTGCAATCTCACGCGGGTATGCCTCCGGTTCCGCACGAATTTCGGACTCGGCGGCACGTCCAGCGGCGCCAATCGCAAGTCTTCCGGCTCGATCCCGCTCGCTGGCAGAAACTGCTTCACCCATTCCGGCTCCAGTTTTTCCAGCGCCTGCACGGCGGCAATCCGCATTTCCTGCGGATGCGCCCACCCAAACAACTTCCGCGCCTCCAGTATCCGTTTCAATGCATTTGCAGACTCCGGCGCTCTTAACCTTCCCAAAGCTTCAATCGCCTTCACTCGCAAATATGGCGCTGCTCCCGCCGGTACATCCCCATCTGCCAGTGTCAGTAGTCGACCCAGTGCTTCTCGGTCTTCCGTCATTCCCGCCTCGTCCACTACCAACGGCATGATCATTGGGTCCACAAAGTCTAGCACCGCTAACAAAATTCTCGCCCGGCCCGCGGCCCCCGACGCCGAAATCTGTCGAATGATCCGGTCCTGTGCCGCCCGTGGGAAATCCCGGATCCGCGCCGGGAGGAACACTGTCGCGGCGGTGGGGTCGAGCCGCGCCAGCAGCCCCACCATTTCGACCGCTTCCGCATGCGCACCACCTCGTACTGTGCTTCGCAAATACTGCAGTGCCTCTTCGCCCAGGTCGTGCGCCAGGTTCGCCACGTTCTCCAAGTCTTCCCGGAACTGGCATCGGTTGAACTTCACAGCCAACTGTTCCATCGCCGTTTGCGGCAACTGCTTGAGTACTCCGGTCAGCCCCGCCGATACCTGTCTCGCGCGCAGCGCCTCTTCCACAAACTCGGGCACCCGCTCTTCGATCCCCATCTTTACCCGCAACGATCGCGCAATTCCCGGTCTCTGCGTCTCCACTCCCGCCAGCAAGTCCAGAGCCTGCGCCATCGCGCTGAAGTGCCGCTTCGCCGCTGCTTCTTGGCACAACCTGACGAACGCCGCGCTCACCAGCGACTGCAAGTCCTGGTCCTGCTCGACGCTCAGCCGTACTCCAACATGCCGGAGCGCCTCCGCCAGCAATCGCGGATTCATCTTCGCGTACAGTTCCGCCAGTTCCGAAAGTCCCGTCACCGCTCGCTTGCGCGCGTCCGGATCCTCGCTGTCTGCGCAGCTCGCATAGTTCTCCAGAATGCTTGTCGCGTCAGCGATGTCTCCCTGTTCAATCAGATCCGACACGTACGATTGCACGTTCTTCGCCGGTATACACCACGCCTCGTTCGAGAGCAGTACTTCCCGTTTCGCGCTCTCCGGAATGTTCGCCCAGAATTGCCGGTCCAGAATTTCCCGGTGCGACTCCACCATCAATCCCGCGTCGGTCATCTTCTCTTCGTGCTGCCCCAGGATTTGCCGCAGTTGTTCGATCTCCTGGTTCAACCTGTCGAGCATCTGTCTCACGGCGTTCACTTTCACTTCGCCGCGTTCGAACTGCTCCAACGCGAATTTAATCGACAGATGCTCCGCCAGCTGCACCAGCACGCCTTGATCCAGCTTTTTGTTCTTCCCCTGCTCCGCCATTTCCGCCAGTGCATTCCGCAGCAAATTCTGCGAAGTTCCCGGCAAGCCGTTCAGGTGATCCTGAAATTCCACCGTCGCGGCAGCCACGTTTTGCGTTGTTCCCACCTTTCCAAACGCGGTAAGCGCTCGCAAAATTCCCACGATCTGTTCGTCCGACGGTTCGTTTCCAAATCCTCCCCTTCCCACCACACCGCCAGGGAACATCCCGCTGAACCCGCTTCCGCCACCACCTCCAGGGCCGCTTCCCCGGCCGAATCCGCTTCCACCAACTGCTCCCGTGCCACCTGACCCGCCTCCACCCGGCCCCGCCGATCCCGGGCCGGCCCCCATCCCAGCTCCACCTCCAACGCCTGCAGCGCTGCCTTGCCCTCGGCCAACACCTGCCTCCGTTCCGCTTCCACCTGCAGTCCCTCCTCCCGTGCCGAGTCCCGGAGTACTGCCTCCGCCCCCAAGGCCTCCCGAACCTCTGCCCGCTTCCCCTCCGGTTTCACTCGTTCCGGACTCTGCTCTGCCGCCGCTGCTTGATCCTCCGTAGCTTGTCGTCCCAGCAACTCCCTCCCCGCTCCCCACCAGTCCCGGTTCCGTCCCGGATCCGCCATATCCGGCACCAAGTCCACCGCCGGTTCCTCCGCTTTCGCTTCCAGTTCCACCTGCCCCAGTTCCTCGTCCAATTCCGCCGCCACCCGCGCCGCCTCCAACAACACCCTCCCCCGTTCCACTGCCCTTCGATCCTTCTGCCGCGGCGATCAATTCCAATAATTTTTGTGGGTCGTTCAGCATCTTCTTGAACGAGTCCTGGCTGTCCCCCAACGACGCGGCCGCGATTTGCGCTGCCATGCTCGCATCTTTCAATCTCGCGTCGGTCGCTACGAAGCAGACTTCATTCAGGTGTATCCCGCGCGCTCCCGCCAGCGCCTCTTTCATCTGCTGCGCTAATTCCGCAGGTTTCGCTTTTCCGGTGGGAAACGCTCGCGTGAAACTCACTAACTCTTCCTCTGTCACGCACGGATGGAATTGGATGCTGGCCAGTCCGGCCGCGCTCAACAACTGCGCAAATTGTTTTTCCGCGGGAGTGCCTTCGAGAGGCACGCCATCCAACAACAATTGCGATCCCGTCGCGCCCAACAGCAGCCCGCCTTCCGATCCTTCCGGAATTGCGGTCTGTAACTCGTTCCAAGCAATCTTCAATTGCTCGATGGTACGCACGTGGTCGTAGCCGTACAATCGCGCGAACTTCAACAGGATGTTGAGGCTTCTTACGAATACGCGGCCGGCTGTTGCTCGAGGATCCGTTTTCATCCCTGTACGGTACCCGGTCTTCGGTCTATAGTCCTCGCGGTCCCCTGCCTAGGACGTCATCTCTAGTACCGTAGAGGGATGGACTGTGCGCCACAATGGTACAGCCGTCCCATGTGACTGTCCCGTCAGCTAGTCACTCGGCCAGTTCCCACACCTGCTCTCCTGTCCGGTTTCTCACATTCGAAGTACAGGTGGAACTCTATACCCCCACTCCTCGACTGGCACTGTGATTCGGTCACCACGGATCGACATCACTGACAAGACACGCAATCAGAAGCCGGATAGTTCGGACGTTGCTTTTACTTAGTCCGTCGATTCGATCAAACGTCTACACGTTCTCCTGTATCTCTCTAACAGAGATCCTGTAAAGAGGTATCGAACCCGTTCAGGCGCCACAGAATTCGTGGATAATGACGGCTCTCGGCGACGCGATTATTTTCGGAGGCCTGCCTTGGCCACTGCAGTGACTCGAACAACTAACGGGACCCGGAGTCTCCCTCAATTGGAGAAATCGCCTACGGGGATAACCGGGTTCGACGAAATCACAAATGGAGGGCTGCCCAGGGGGCGCCCCACCATCGTGTGCGGCGGACCTGGCTGCGGCAAGACCATGTTTGCTATGGAGTTCCTCGTTCGGGGCGCCACAGAATTCAACGAACCAGGCGTGTTGCTCACGTTTGAAGAAACCGCTGACGAAATGACCAAGAATGTGGCGTCGTTAGGTTTTGATCTCAAGGAGCTTGTAGCCCGAAAAAAACTACTGATGGATTACGTGCGCATTGAGCCCTCTGAAATTCAGGAGACTGGCGCCTACGATTTGGAAGGACTATTCGTGAGACTGCAGTACGCCGTGGAATCCGTGGGCGCGAAACGTGTGGCTCTCGATACCTTGGAGGCGATCTTTTCCGGATTTTCGAACCAGGGCGTGTTGCGCGCGGAAATACGCCGTCTTTTCCGCTGGCTGAGAGACCATGGCCTTACTACTGTCGTCACCGCGGAGCGCGGAGAGAAAGCGCTGACGCGCCACGGACTGGAGGAGTACGTCTCCGACTGCGTGGTCCTCCTCGACCATCGCGTGACCGACCAGCTCTCTACCCGCCGCATGCGAATTGTCAAGTACCGAGGATCGCCTCACGGTTCCGATGAATTTCCGTTTTTGATCGACCAGCAGGGCTTTTCCGTCTTGCCTAGCAGCTCGATGGGTTTGAATCACACGGTTTCCCGCGAGCGCGTTTCTTCTGGCGTCAAAGAGCTTGACGAAATGCTCGAGGGAAAGGGCTTTTATCGTGGCTCGACCATTCTGGTTTCAGGAACTGCGGGCGCGGGAAAATCCAGCATTTCGGCGCAGTTCGCGGATCGCACCTGTACCGACGGTGGTAAATGCCTTTATGTCGCCTTCGAAGAGTCGCCTTCACAGATCATTCGCAACATGACGTCGATCGGCATCGATTTGGACAAGCACATTAAACGGCGTCGCCTCTTTCTCGAAGCCTGGCGTCCCACCCAGAGCGGTCTGGAAATGCACCTTCTGCGCATTCACAAACTCGTCGAGAAATACGAACCCGACGCTGTGATTATCGATCCCGTTACCAATCTCTTGAGCGGCAGCCTCCGGGAAATCAACTCGATGCTGATGCGCTTGATTGATTTCCTAAAAACCAGGCACGTCACAGCGCTCTTCACCGCCCTTACCCAAGGAGCGCACCGCGAATTTGAGCAGACTGACGTCGGCATATCCTCGCTCATCGACACCTGGATTCTGGTTCGCGACGTCGAACTCAACGGCGAACGCAATCGGTGCGTCTACGTTCTGAAGTCCCGTGGCATGGCCCACTCTAACCAGGTGCGCGAATTCGTGTTGACCAACGAAGGCATTCGCCTTGCTCCGGTTTACGTGGGTTCTGGAACTGTTTTGACCGGTTCTGCACGGCTGACTCAGGAAGCGCGCGAAAGAGCCGATGTCCTGCTGCGCAAGCAGGCCACTGAGGAAAAACGCCGAACCCTCGAGCAAAAACGCAGAGCCATCGAAGCGCAAGTTGTTGCTCTCCAAGCGGAGTTGGTGGAAGACGAGATCCGCGCGGGTATCGACTCGGAACAGGCAACGGCCAGGGAACTCGCCCTGGAGCATGACATCGCCGCAATGACTACTCTTCGAGCCGGCGGAGATTCCTCCAGACGCCGCCGAGTTCATAACGGTATGCGAGGGAGAACCACGTGAGCAGATCAACAGCAGCTAAGTCCAAACGCCGATCCGGCACCAACGGGTCAGACGAATTAATTGAATTGCGGTTGTATGTCGCCGGTCAGACACCCAAGTCCCTCGCCGCCCTGGCAAATCTCAACAAGATTTGTCAGGAGCACCTGCAGGGACGTTACAAACTGTCCGTTATCGATCTCATCAAAAAGCCTCAACTGGCACAGGGAGACCAGATCCTCGCTATCCCTACCCTCGTACGAAAGCTGCCCGTGCCCATCCGCAAGATCATCGGCGATCTCTCCAACCTGGACCGCGTCCTGGTGGGGCTCAATTTGCATGAGCCCGAGGAACCCAAATGAAGCTCGCAAGAAGCAAAACGCGCCACAAATCCAGGAAAATCCCCGCAGTCGAGAAATACTTGCTCCGGCTGTACGTCACCGGCCAGACCGGAAGGTCCGTTAGATCCGTCGAAAACCTCAAGCGCCTGTGCGAGAAATATTTAAAAGGCCGTTTCGACTTGGAAGTCGTCGATATCTATCAACAGCCCGCCCTGGCCTCCGAGGGACAGATTATCGCCGCTCCCACGGTCATCAAACTACTCCCGCTCCCTCTTCGCAGGCTGGTTGGAGACTTCTCCGATCAGAACCGCGTAGTTCTCGGCTTGGACTTGAAAATACGGTAGGAGTACGGCATGCCGAAGGCTCGGGACGAAAACAAACCCGCCGAATTCGAAGAATTGCTCGCGCAGAAGATTGAGCTCGAAGAGACACTCCGCGCCATTCGCATGGGCGAAATTGACGCCGTCGTCGTCCACGGAAACAGTGGTGAGCAGGTCTTTACTCTACAAGGTGCCGAGCACCCGTACCGGCGCTTCGTCGAAACCATGGAAGAAGGCGCCGCCACGCTTTCCGCCGATACCACCGTACTCTACTGCAACGCCAGCTTTGCGGCGATTTTCGAAGCGCCCCTGGAAAAACTCATCGGCTCCCCCTTGGGGCAATTCGTCTCGAAATCCGAGCTCTTGGTCTTAGAGGCGCTCATCGACAATGGACAAAAGCAGGGCGCGCGTGGCGAAATCCGCCTGATTACCCGTAAAGGGAAACCACGTACGGTCAGACTTACACTAGTCCCAAGCCAGCAGACAGCCATAGAATCCGTCTGCGTCGTTGCCACCGAACTGACCGAATTGATCGAGTCCAACGAGGCGTTGCGCGTTACCGAAGCTTCTCTGCGACGCTTGTCCGGCCAGCTTCTTCAGTTGCAGGACCAGGAACGCCGCCGCATCGCTCGCGATTTGCACGACATTATTGGCCAGGACGTTGCCATGTTGTCGATGTCCCTGGATCACCTCGGCCGATTGTCGCTTGACGCGGCGCCGGAATCGATGCGCATCCTCGAAGAATGCCGCGAAACCTCCCGCAAGATCGGGGATGAGATTCGGACGCTGTCCTATCTCCTCCATCCGCCTTTGCTCGATGAGTCGGGCTTGGCTTCCGCCATTCGCTGGTACGCCGAAGGCTTCCAGAAGCGCAGCGCCATCCAACTGACGGTCGACGTCGCTCCGGACCTGGGTCGATTCTCCGCCGAAACGGAAACCGCTCTCTTCCGCGTTGTGCAGGAAAGTCTGACCAACGTGCATCGTTATTCCGGCAGTCCCACCGCCGAAATTCGCATTTCCAATCGCGAAGGGAAAGTCCGCCTGGAGATTTCCGACCAGGGACGCGGAGGCCTTGCAGGCGCCAAGCGCGTCCTTACCGGCGAGACCATCGTTTCTCTCGGCGTAGGCATTCCTGGAATGCGTGAGCGCCTCAGGCAGTTGGGCGGCCAACTCGAAGTCGATTTTGGACCCAACGGAACGACCGTTGTCGCTGCCTTACCGGTTACCAATAGGCTCTGCGCGCATGTTGAATCGCCAGAGGCCGTCACGTTATCCACCGAACCGCCGCCCGAATTTCAGACCGAGGCTGGCATCCATCGCAGCCGCATCCTGATCGCAGATGATCACGAGCTGATGCGCCGCGGCCTGCGTGGCCTGATCGAGAGTCACAGCGAGTGGGCGGTTTGCGGCGAAGCCGTTGAGGGCAACGAAGCCGTCCGAAAAGCTCGCGAACTTCGGCCCGATCTCGTGATTATGGACATCAATATGCCCAACCTCACCGGCATCGACGCAGCTCAGCGTATCCGCAAGGAAAGTCCCGCCACTAAGATTCTCTTCTTCTCGGTTTACGACTCGGCACACGTGGTCCGCGAGATTCTGAATGTTGGCGGGCAAGGCTACGTCGCCAAGTCGCGCGCCGGGAGCGATCTCGTCAACGCCGTGCGTATC
>Ga0335080_10002504_pt1 | contig 18368 bp, 13 predicted proteins | sample Lox_Sample_34_FD_206720 | JGI IMG/M metagenome (GOLD analysis project Ga0335080, IMG submission 206720) | Soil microbial communities from Loxahatchee National Wildlife Refuge, Florida, United States - Lox_Sample_3.4 | ecosystem: Environmental > Terrestrial > Soil > Wetlands | place: USA...
CTGGTATTTACTGGTCGGGGCGGAGGGATTCGAACCCCCGACCCTCTGCTCCCAAAGCAGATGCGCTACCAGACTGCGCTACGCCCCGACGTGTTTCTTGATTGTATCGTGGAACGGATCAGAGCCCAAAGCAGGTGGGTTCAGATGATTATGTGCTGGTTGATCCACAGCAGCAACCAGGCAAGTGCCACGATCGGGACGGCGAAGACGAGGGCCATCGCGCAACCGAACGCAAGGAGAAATGCCCAGTCCCTCCATGTGTGGCGGCGCGGCTCACCGAGGTGGCGCTGCATCAAGCGATAGTTGCGGCGATTCGCTTTCCAGGCGATGTCGAATACGTCGCCGAGGACGGGGACCGAGCCGATAAGAACATCGAGGGCGAGGTTCACTCCCATGCGCAGAAGCGTCACATAGGGAATGCCACGGGACCATGCGGCCAGCGGGATGACGAGCGACAGCATGCCGGCGATGACGTCACCGAGACCGGGCAGGAGGCCGATGATGCCATCGATCCCGAAGCGGATCCGGGTGAAGGGAACGCGGAAGGCCTCATCGAGGAGAACTGCGAGCCTGAGCAGAGTCTCATCGCGGAAGAGCCATGCTCCCTTAACCCAGCGGTCTGAGGGCGTGATGAGGCCCTTTGCAGCCTTGAGTCTGGAGGGGTCCAAACGGGACGAACTGGCGCGGGAATCGGGCATAAGTGACGGGTCAGCCAAGCTTCGGGCTCAGTTGGTTCGATGCTACAATCAGACAGGTATATGGCGGCTATAGTTCAGCGGCAGAACGCCTGACTGTGGCTCAGGATGTCGTGGGTTCGATCCCCACTAGCCGCCCCAACATTCGAACCCGCCGTCTGCATTCGCATCATCTATTCGAGTTGGGCAATCGAAGCAGCGAGTCCCTGTGAGCCCTGAGTCTTCCCAAGATAACAACCTTAGCCACGGAGCGGTACTGCTAAAGGCAGGTCTTCGTCCGTTCGAGCCGCGGCGCGGGCTGCGTAACGGGCACCTGCAGACGATTATCGGCAATTTTCTCCCGCGGCCTGCGTTTCAATCGTCGCCGGTGACGGAGAACGTAGAGGTGGATCCGGCGGACGGCAGCCGGGTCATGTGCGCGTCCCACTGGCAGCCGGAACCCGAGAGAGCGGCCCGGCTCACCGTGATTCTGGTTCACGGCCTCGAGGGATCTTCGGAGTCCCGCTACATCAAGGGCATTGCTTCGCGCGCATGGAAGGCGGGCTGCAACGTGGTTCGCATGAACATGCGCAACTGCGGCGATACGGATGAACTGACGCCGACGCTCTACCATTCCGGGCTGTCATCCGATGTTGGCGCGGTGATGCGGCATTACGCGACTCGGTTCAATCTCGAACGCGTGGCTCTCGTGGGCTACTCCATGGGTGGGAACATGGTGCTGAAACTCGCCGGTGAATGGGGAAATCAGCCTCCGCTGTGCGCGGTCGCGACGGTATGTCCCGCTATTGACCTTGCCGCGGGTTCCGACGCCTTGCATCAGCCATCCAATCGTTTGTATGAGAGGCATTTCCTGCGCGGGCTGATGCGCCGTTATCGACGCAAGGCCGCCCTGTACCCGCATATCTACAAAGAGAATGGCGTCGGCCCAATTCGCTCACTGCGTCAATTTGACGACATGATCGTAGCGCCGCATTGCGGATTTCGCGACGCCGACGACTATTATTACCGGGCAGCAAGCGCGCGCGTGGTCGACAAGATTGCGGTGCCCACGCTGATTATCCGCGCGCTTGACGATCCGTTTGTGAGGATGTTGCCGGAGACGCGGCGGGCGCTGATGACCAATCCAAACATTCTGCTGGTTGAAACTCCGCACGGCGGTCATTGTGCGTATCTCTCGCGGGACCGCGGAGACGACATTCACTGGGCCGAGGCAAGCGTGATTCGTTATCTGCTGCGAGTTGCGTATGCCTCCGATTTGCGCGTGGTATCCAATGGAAGCTGACTGGGAATTCGAGATCGGCGGAGATGCCCCGGTAATCGATGCGTATTGGCCCGGTTTTGTGGACCTGCGTAATGATGTGGCACGGGCTGCGGATTTGATCGAGTGCGGTCAATTGCCTGCGCTCGCGGATGCATTGGTCAGGTTGAACGAGGCGAGGTCTCCGGTCTGGACGAGCAAGGTAGATCTGTTTACGCCTGACTGCATCGATCCCTACGAACTCGGCTCGACGGGTGACTCCGCCGGCGCTGCTCTGGCCTGTTATATCGACCTGTTGCCGCGCAGCGATCAGCAGTGGGGAGCGCCCGGTGAGGTCTCGTCTGACTGCGAGTGGATTTGCGATCGGCTCCACGCCCTGCGGCTCAGCGACTGCAGAATTGATCTTGTCATTCGGCGGGCATTTTCAGGCTCACATACACAGGATCTTGGAGTGACCGCTTATCTGACCGCATGCAGCAAAGGAGTGGGCGGTGCGACGGCCCGGCTTTCGGAGTGTCTGAAGGCATTTGTCGATACTCTTGTGCCGGAAAAATAGCCGCGCGAGATGTCCGGAATCGACCTCGCGACACGCTCCTTTCCAATCAAGTTCGGTTCAAAGCTACAATTGAGATAAGCGGGCGAGTAGCTCAATCGGATAGAGCACCGGCCTTCTAAGCCGGGGGTTGTGGGTTCGATTCCCGCCTCGTCCGCCATCAAATCAACAACTTAGATGGCATCGCGCTCTGCTTGCGCTCCGTTTCCCTGAAATGCGAGCTGGGCGACCTTCCTGCCGGCAACATTCATCTCATCCGTGACAACATCCCCGTACACGTTGAAGGTCGTCCGAATGTCGGAGTGGCGCATCATCTTCTGCTGTACTGCAACTGATGTGCCCACTGCATCCAGCCAAGAACGGTAGGTATGCCGAAAGGCGTGCGAGCTTAAATGCCCGATATTTGCCTGCTTGCTCGCCCGATCCAGCTCCTCCCATATCGCAGTGTAGCTCCACGGGAGTCGGCCGATTTGGAACGGACTAGCGAAGATCCAGTCCTCGCCTTCCGAGAACTCGGAGACCTGCTTCCATGTCTTTAGTCGTTGCAACAGTTCCGTGGAAAGATTGAATGTCCTGGCTGAGCCCTGTGTCTTCACGTCGTTTGTACGCTGATTCACAATGCCACGCCTAACACTCAACTGCGAACCGAGCCAATCCACATCTGTCCATTTGAGGGCAAGCGTTTCGCTGATGCGAAGTCCTAGGCACACTGACACCAAAGACATCGTTGCAAACGGCTCACGCAGTACTTTCAGTAGAGCTTGGAAGTGTTCTATCGTGAGACTGCGAGCTTTTCTTGTCTTCTGTGTCGCTCCGATGTTACGCACCAGAGAAATCGGATTGCGGGCGATATCCATGATGCCGGCCCACATCGCATACTCCATCAGTGCGTGCATCAGTGCGGAACGTGCGTTTTCGACTTGGGCGCCAGCTGCAGTTCTCGAAGCCACATCTCAACTGGACGAGGTTGAAGAGCCTGGATCGGCTCATCTCCCCATTTCGGAAGGATGTAATTGCGCAGATAACACTGGTACCCTCGCGCCGTCGTATGACGCAAGGGCATCCGTTCGGCTTCATATCGCTCAATCACACTTCGCACCGTATCTCCGATTGGCTGATTGGATGGTCGAAGTCCAAGACGATCAACTTCTTTCCAAGCTGCCGACTTGGTTGGGAATTCTTGCTTGGACCCGATTCGCTTTGAGCGGCGAACCGGACCGTCGTACCAGAGGTAATTCCAGGTCTTGCGCCTCTTGTCATAGCGCACGGACCCGTTTGTGTGTCGCTGTGTCCTCATGCTTCCTCCCTTAAGCAGGCACAGCGGATGACGGCCCAAGCATACCATCGAGTTCGTCTTTGAGGAACCGCCAGACGTGGCGCTTGGTGCCAGATAGCTTGTGTGCGGGTACCTTTCCTTCCCGCACCCATTGGAGCAGTGTGCGCCGCTTTACCTTCAAATGTTGGGCAGCCTCAGCTGCGGTTAACCATTCGCGTTGCGTCGGTGTTGGCAGTTCTGGTGACCTGTGATTCGCTGATTCAAACATGATTGCTACTTGGCCCCCTTTTGGCGCTCGTCGAGCCAAGATTCGACCGCACAGATGCCGCTTGATTCGTTGAAACGCTTTCCGTAGGTCCTGACCACCTCGTTGATATTGGAGTGCCAGAGCATCTTCGAAAGAGTCAGATAGTCCTCCGAGTGCGCTTTCAGCCATGCGAACGAGAAGATATCCCTGATGAGATGCGGGGTCACGCGTCTGCCCCCGTGTCTGAGTATCAGATCGGAGACGACAACGGTCATTTGACTGAGCGTCATCGGATTTCCAGTCTCGTTCACGAACAGCGTCACCGCATCCGAATCGCGAACCAAAAGAGGACGGAAATCCTCGATGTACTCCTCGAGGGGTCCAACCAGCTGCTTCGGCAGCAATGCGTGAACCGCTCGCTTCTTCGCTTCTTCTTTGCTGAATCTGAACTGCCAAAACTCCGCTGTCGGATTGCTCTTTTGTTTCTCTATAACCCAGTCCGGCTTATCGATCCTGCTATTCGGTTCAAGCGCAGCCTTGAACAGGTTCGGCCTAGGGCCTTCGATGCGGCACTCTCTGATATTCCTTTGACGCCATGGAAGGACAACGAGCCACTTCATCAGAAGCTCATGCATCGCAAGCAATGCCACTTCGTCGTCCCCGAGCTTCTGAGATGTTTGCCTCTTTGCGTGAATCTTGTCCGGAATAGATTCGAGTACCTGATATTCGAGATACTTCTGTTCCTTTCTCAACTCCAGTTCCGACTCATCTTCGACGGTAATACCGTCTAAGACAGGCTTGAACCAGGAGATGTCAATCGCGCGATGGGCGGGGTGGTAGCGTAATGCTGCAGGAATCAGACGAAGGTTGCGTTGAAGAGTCTGACCCTTCACCTCACGAGCGGTCATACACCATTCGATGAAGCCGCTCACAATCTCTTTCTGCACGAGCTGCGCCAGCGTCGCAATGCCAAACTCTTCGCGAATGTTGACAGCATAGCCAAATAGCGCGCAGAGGACGTGGCGGAGGCGCTTTGCGGTGACAGCTCGGTGTTGTCCACCACGTGGTCTGTCCATGGCATACGGAGCTTGCTTCCATTTCAGAAGTTCGCTGACCTCACGGCGAAGGTCGGGGGGAAACGAATCTAACGGGATTCCGTAGTTCTTCTCGCGCAAGATGCACAGCGGAGTCTGCTCGGTGCAACCAGCATCACGAAGGAGTCGCCAGAATCTTGTCATCGTTGTCTTGGCATGTCTGTACGAGAGACCTTGCTCGATTCGCATCTGGCCCCAGCGATCCATATCCTCGATGGTCACGTCCCGGGGCTTCTTCCTGATTCTGGCGAAATAGGTGACGACCTTCTTGCACTTCTTGCCCTTAGCTAGTGCAAGCACCTTGCGCCACTCTTCAGTCACTGTCCTGTCAGCCTTCCAGCCCAACCTATCTGCTTCTCGCAGGAGCATCGCAGTGAGATTCACATAAGTACGTATCGAGTTCTCCAGATACCGCCTGGACTCCAGGAATGGCCGGAAGCCATCCCTGGTCGTGAGGATGGAATCAATCGAGATCTCGTTGATCGGCTTGTTGAGATAGGCACTGAGCAGGGAACACGCTGATCTCAGCATCGGGAATGCTGAAGGCGGGTTCTGTGCCAACATATCGAGGAGATCACCTAACGTAGCCGGACAACGTTGTTCAGCAACCGCCGGAAGAGAAGAATTGCGATTCTCCGACGCATTTGAAGAACCAAACTGAGGATTAGCGAACTTCATATATGCATCTCCTTACTGTTGCTCCAATTGAAGTCCCTTCCAAAACTACATATAAAGTGCGAATCAATGTGCATGCTTTGGCCGATCCGAGCACCAACGCTAAACGCGCGATGCGCATCGCGATATACGGCGCCGATTCGCACCAGCGCGAACGGCGGCGCATCAGGACTCTCCTGTAGTTGGGTAGGGTGAGGCACCTTAGCGAACCTCCTTTGTGCTGGCCTGGAGGTAATCCTCGAGGTCTTGCGGGAAAAAGCGCCAACGGCCTGGAAGATCCCGAGCTTTCAAGTGGCCGGAAGCAATTCGGTTCTGGATTACGCGCACGCATACCTCAAAGAGGGCTGCAACATCGCGGTTCCGGTACATGGGTTGAAGGGGGAGGTGGCGGCGTTCGAGCAATGCCTCGAGCAACGGGTACTTTGCTGTTTCTGACAACGTCTTCTCCTTTCCGGCCGCGACGAGGCGCACGACGGGCGTTGCCGCCGACGTAGGCGGTCGCGGACCGGTTGATTTGTAAACGGGTGCTGCGGAAGTCTTCCTCGGCAGGAGCGCTGATCCGCGCTCAGGCTGGCACCGATTGGAAGACGACCGAAATGCCGGTCTACTGAAGGAAGATTAGGGCAAGTTCAGGGAGGATGGAATCGGGCACACTACTGAATTCGGCTACCCGAAGCACCTTAGAGGGGCATGCCTGTTGAAGGAGGATTTGATGTAGACGATGTGGCTTGACGCACCTTGCGGGCTCGGCGAAGCCAATCTTCCGTCGCCTCGCGAAGGAATGCGGTGACATCCTGATCGTATTCCCTAGCCAGTGTGGTGAGTTCCTCCCACCACGAGAGAGGCATTCGGAACGTGACCATCTTTGCAACTTCCTTTCCTTTCCGTCTCAGGGATGCTGGGACATCAAGGGCCTCAATCGTGCTTTCGTTTTCGTTGACCACTTGTGACCTTCTTTCTACTGGTGGTGCCAGCGTTCATGTGATGGATTCGTCCAGCGCTATAATCGGCGCAGGGCAAACACGGTTAACTTATCCACTGAAACAGGAAGCCCCGGTCATCGCTGACTGGGGCTTCAAATGTGGACTCGGTGAAATGGGAAGTGGACGATGGCGAGGCGGGATCGGTCGGCACCACTCGGGCGTATCCACTGTCACAGAGGTGCATTTCCGCGCAGCGTATAATTCTCTTTAACAACCCGTACGAATACTATGACCTATGGAAAGCTGTTCCAGCTCTACAGGTGTGCCCTTTTCCTTCTGTCTAGTTTCTCGCTGCTGTCCGGATGCGGATCTGGTGGGTCCGGCGGATCCGGTGGGTCAAGCGGGTCTGGTTCCGGGGGCGCAAACCCTCCGACGATCACGAGTCTAAGTCCCAGTTCAGCGACCTCAGGCGCCAGCGCCTTTACGCTTACGGTGAATGGAACGAATTTCACCACCTCGGGAACCATCGTCAAGTGGAACGGGACCTCCTTAACAACGACCTATGTAAACAGCTCCCAAGTTACGGCTCCGGTTACAGCCTCGATGATTGCCACACAAAGCACGGCCACGGTTACGGTAACCACTGCGGGTGGCACTTCCGCCGGTGCTCAATTCACCATCAATGCTCCTTCCGCCCCTACGGTGACGGCCGCGCACGCCCCGCTGCGAACGCGGTACCTGCGAACGAATTCGTTCTACGATCCCAATTCTCTGCAGTTTGCTCCGCCTCACTTTTCTGTTTATGACACAGCCCATCAGCAGTTCTTCGTAAGCAATCCTTACATGAACGAAATTGACGTCTTCAGCGCCGCGAACGAAACACAGACGGCAACCATCGCTGTGCCGATGGCCTGGGGAATCGACATTTCGCCGGTGGATGGAAATCTTTGGGCGGGCACGTTTCTGGGGGATTTGTACCACATCAACACATCGACGCTCAGCGTGATTGCGCGCTATCCGGCGAGCTCGATCGGACCGAATGGGTTTGGGGCGCAGACAGCGCTGGTGCTGGCTGATGGCAATCTTGTACTGCAGGGAGGGGCTGGAGGAATTCTGGGGGTGGACGGCTGGGGGAACAATGTAATCTGGGACCCCTCAACCAACGCCATGAACACCGGAAATCCGCAGTACGGATCGCTTTGTAACGGGAATGGCGGCATCTCGCTGGATGGGACCCGTACCTTCGTATTGGTGACAACGGTGGATGAAGGCGGCGCACCCCTGCCGCTTTGTTCCTACAATTCAGCAACAGGAGTTGCAATCTATACGACCTACGTGCCGACTGAAGCAACTTTCGTCAGGCAAATTGTGCCAACGCCAGACGGAACAAAGGTGTTCGTTACGACAAATCATGATGGAGTCGACGTCTTTGATCCAAGAACGCTCCAACATATTGGACAGATCGGACCGCCCGGCAACGACATGCCGAATGCTGCGGGCGGAGCCGTCATGAGCCTAGATGGGAAGACCATATACCTAGTTAACCAGCAGACGGGTTCCATCTTCGGCTACGACACATCTACTTACCAGCAGGTCAGCGTAGTGCCGCATGTGTCCATCAATGATCTCCAAAGCTGGATGGTCGCCTCAGCGATCGACAATACGGGACTCATCATCGGCCCCATCGGCCATGGCATCGCTTTTGCAGACACCGCTGCGCCAGAGTCCACAACCGCGACGGAGAGCGTGCTTATGGAAGATCCCTCTCCAAACACCGGATCGGCCTCCGGCAATACTGCAGTCACCGTTGCATACTCCGCTGGATCGTCCTTCAACGCTACGATCTCGAAATTCTATGTAGGAAACTCCCTGATTTCAGGAGCAACGATTGCCGGTGACCCGGTGAGCCTGAACACCCCTTCTGCCAGTGCCGATATGCCCGTCGACTTGACCGCGTTGTTTAACGATGGAGCCGTTCTCACCGCTCCTGAGGGTTACAGCTACGGGCCAACAATTCTGGAGGTAGTTCCAAATGCGGCGACGGCGGACGGCGGGCAGGAAGGAGCTGTGATCGGATATGGGTTCGGGAGTTCGGCATCTGCGATCCAAGTGACCGTGGGCGGGCAATCAGCACCGATCCAGAACTTATATGACTATGCACCTATCCACCCTTATCCGTTTCCTGTTGAAACCCTGACATTCACAATTCCTCCGGGGGTTGCGGGTGCGGCGGCTATTTCGATCACTTCGCCGTCGGGGACCGCGATGGGAACGTTCAACTATACGCCCAAAGCCGTTTCCTATCCTGTGAATGCCAACCTGCAGCAAGGCATCTATGATTCGCATAGAGACTTGTACTTCTTTACCGATACGGCCAAGATCCAGGTGCTGTCGCGAGCCAACGGAACATGGCAGACGCCAATTACACTGCCGGGCACTACAAGCGCGACACAGTTGAAGGGAATCGCGGAATCTCCTAACGGCTCGATACTCGCGGTGGCGGACTCCGGAGGGCAGGCAATTTACGTGCTGGACCCGGACAGTCCGGGCTCGGTGGTGCGATATTCAACCGCGCCGACATGCTACAGCCCCTCAGGTCTTGTTGCTTTAGATAACGGAAATATCTACTTTACGTTCGGCGGTTTATGTAAGTTGTCAGCTTCGACAGGAACGTTGAGCGTTTTAAACGCGACCGGAGCGGGCGGCACATCTCAGTCGTACAGGGTGCTACTAAGTCCTGACCAGACAAAAGTGTATACGAACCTCGGGTGGACATCATTCTGGGTGGACACATCCACGGATACGGTGTATCCGGCCCCCGGGCTTTTAGCCGGGGGGCCCTCGCCCGTTGACAGCGCGATTTCTGCCGATGGGAGCACAGTGGCGATGGCAGGCTACTTTGCGGACGCACAGCTCAGCGCGGAGAATTCACCAGCCTACATCGATTGGGAGACATGGTTGCCCGCTTTAACCTATGGACAGAAACTGAGTCAGGACGGAAGCATTCTTTACCAGCCGCTGACTAATGGGATTGACCTGATTGAACGGAATACAGGACGCCTGCTCTACCGTGTCCAAGTACCTGGAGCCGTGGCCAACGTGTTCGACTCCGTGATCCTTGGTGCAGCGGGTGGGACTCTTGGATACATCACGTCGTCTGGCATCACCTTTGTTGACCTCAGCAGCCTCACCATTCCCGGTGCTGCGTCAACGCCGTTTCAGGCAAGATCCGCCAGCAATCTACTCAGTGCGGAAGACGAACGAATCGCAACGAGACCTCTGGAACGCGCAAGAACGGGGCAGCCGAAATTGACCTATGTTGGGGGTACTACGAGGAAGACCCAGTATTGATAACGCATTATTGTGAATTGTAGGAAGGGCCTCGGCTCGATTCGTTGTAAGTCTGAAAACAGCGTTCGGTCGCGGATCACCGTCCACACTTCAATAACCAGTTGGTTAACAAACAGCCCACACGGCAACGACAGTATCTGCGCTCGATTTGCGCTCTGTTTATCAGATTATGGCTGTCTTTCGAGGACTTCGGTGTCATCCGCTGGTCTGAAACCTGTTGAGAATACGTTAGGTTGATAATTCGATTCCCGCCTCGTCCGCCAGTAGAATCAGCGACTGATCTTAACCTGTAATCGACCATTGCCAATGGGGCCGAATCCCGATTCAGGGGTTTTTGTGCAGGGCAAGTCCATTCCACTTGTTCCACATGCCCGGCTCGGCCAGCATTTTGATATACACCCCGCCAACGACGGAACGCGCCTGGAACCCGACTTGGTGCGCTGTTGTGGTGCTGTACCAGTCAGTCATCGGCACGCGGTCCGGCGTCTCGTTCAGGAATTTATAAACGGGATGAACGAGGGTGCGAAAGTCATCCGGACTTGTGGCCAGCGTTGCTGACCATATTGTCCAGTCGAGCTTCGTGTACTGTGCGCGATTATCGAGAGGGACTCCAAAAGTATTCAGCTTCGTTTTATAGAAGGCGACTTCCTTTTGGGCAACTTTGCCGGGAAACATGTGCAAGCCGAGGATGGTATCCCAAACCAGGTTGTACTTCTGGCTCCATGTGCTGGGCTTGTCGAATGCCAGGCGGTAATGGTCGCCGTCGGCCGCCATCGAGACCCACTGGGTTGTCATTGCCCGGGCTGCGTCGCCGTATTTCTTCGCGACTGCCGCGTCCCCGCGCATCTGCGCGAGCTGGGAGAAGGCGGCCAGAGCCTCAATTGCCTTTATCGACAGGTTTGTGTTGTGCGCGAGATGCCCTGCGAAATCGTCGGTGCACAGCTGATTCTCCGGGTCGAAGCCTTTGGCGAGGAGGTATTCTGCCCACTTCGTCAATAGCGGCCAGTACTTCGATGCAAAATCCGCGTTATGCTCCGCGTGTGCCAGCGCGCCAAACATCAGGATCATGTTGCCGGATTCTTCCACTGGCATCTGATCGTCCTCGCTAACCTCGCCACCTCCGTATAACTGCCCGTTGGCCAGCGGATACACGCCAAGGTCGTGCGGCGCGAAAGGGAACTTCCAATGCGAGGTCTGCGCATAGCGCACAACCGGCTCGAGCTGCGCCTCCACAAGCCTCGGGTTGAGGAAGAGGAACATCGGCACGGAGGGGTACAACACATCCACAGTTGAGATGGACCCGTTGCTGAAATTCTCTTTGGGCATGAAAAACGGCACGCCGTTCTCGTCTTCCACAAGCTTGTGGGCGGCGATGGCCTGTCGGAAAGCCAGGACGGCTATCGCGGCATACTCGGGACCTCCCGCCGAGACAAGGTCCTTTTCCAGATCCGCATCGTATTTTTCTGCGCGCTGCTCCAGAACCGGATAGTCGTGCTCCGCGCCGCGCAAAAGTGTACTGAAAGTGGGGAACTGCCTGCGCCAGTATGGCAGCAGTCGCTGGTGCATATACTCGATCGAATAAAGATCGTCATAGGCCAGCAACACATGGCGGCTGACCGGCGACGACCCGATCTTGCCGAGAGCGAGAGCCACGTTGAGCGTGGGAATCGAAGGATGCCGGCTCTGCGGCATGCGCGGCTGTTCAAGGTCGTCTTCGTCCGGCAGCGATCCGGCATGGATGAAATTGTCGCGATCATCCTCGTTTCCCGCCACCGTCGTCGCCGGTCCCTGGGTGTCAGGAACCGCAATGTAGAAATAGCCCCAGTCGATGCGAAGGTCGTCTCCCCAGTTCACCAGAACCGGCTGCTGCTCGGTTCCAACTCGCAGCAGGTTGAGCCCGGGAACGCGATCGCGCGACCAGACAACATCTTCGTCGCGCCTGTTGGTCGCGAGGGCTGCATCCGCGTCGAAGTATAGAACCACATCATGTTGCCGTCCATCGCGTGACCGAACTGTCCAGGTGAGGTACGTGACCGGGCGCGCCATCACGTCGAGATCATCAGGAATTGACGGAGTAAGAAAACAGATCTGCAGTTCAATCTGAGCATTCTGCTGCGTGACAATGGTTCGCGTCGGAGTGATTTGCCGGCTCGTCTCCTCAAGCGGCGGAACGGAATCATCATCATCTTTGCCCAGGAATCGGTAGTTCTTTCCGTCGACTCGAAGGATGCCCACGAGCCCCTGTCTTTCGCCTGTCCAATGGCGCGTGGGGCCTCCGGTCAGGCGATCGGTCATCGACCAGACGCTGAAGTAGGGGTCATGCACCACCAGTGGAGTGGCCGGAGCGCGCAACGGCGCAACGGAACTTTGCTGCGATTGTGCGGCACAGGCACCGAAGACGAAGAACAGAAAAATAAAATGAATGCTTTTGGCTGTTGGGTGCACTTCATTCCCTTTCTCAATATTCTGCGGTCGCACTTCAAAATCGGCCCTCAAGGCACAGACTTGAGAAGTCTACACTCCGGTTTCCCGTTTATGCGACGTTTACGGCAGAGCGTATAGCATCCAGGATATTGAATTCGAAGGAATTCGCCCGTTCTGGCCGGTGCCTTGCGTCAACGAATTCAATCTGATCGATCTATAGCAATAGAGTATGCTTTCATTGAAGGAAGTCACTATTTCCAGCAGTATGTTCAGCGCGTCGGAGAAGAAACCGAGCGATCTGGATTCGTCGATCACGGGTTCCTTCTTTAAGAATGCCCGGCTGGCCATTCGTGTGTGCGCGGCGATTTTGTTCGTTGCGGTGACCACGTTCATTCTCGCTCGCCTGATACCGGTCAATGCCACGACAGCCGGGTTTCTTTACCTCGTAGCGATTCTGTTCATTGCGACAAAGGGCGGCCTGGTCGAAGCAACGGTTGCTTCCGTGGCTGCAATGCTGTGTTTCAACTTCTTCTTCCTGCCACCTGTCCGGACTCTGACGATCGCCGATCCTCAGAACTGGGTGGCGCTCTTTGCCTTCTTGGCGACATCCCTGACCGCGAGTCAGCTGTCAGCGCGTGCCAAGCGGCGCGCAATGGAGGCGGATGAGCGCAGGGAAGAAGTCGAGCGATTGTATGCGCTGAGCCGAGCGCTTTTGTTGGTCGATATTTCGCAGTCCATTGCAAAACAAATTGTCCGGCAGATTCTACTGACTTGCGAATTTCCGGGCGTAGCTCTTTACGTACGTGCCACTGGGGAACTCTATCGAGCCGGTCTTGAGCCCGGTGACGTGGACATCAAATTACGGGAGTCGACTGTTCGCTCCGAGGTCCTGAAAGGTGATGAACTCGATCTCGTTGTCACTCCCATTCGACTGGGTGGCGAACCAATTGGCAGTCTCGCGTTCAGAGGCGGGAGATTTTCCGACGCGGCGCTGCAATCGCTGCTGAATCTCGTTGCCATCGCTCTCGAGCGGGCTAATTCCCAGAAGGCCGTCACGCAGGCCGAGGTATCGCGCCAGAGTGAGGAACTGAAATCTACCCTCCTGGATGCGATTGCCCACGAATTCAAGACACCACTGACCTCGATCAAAGCGGTGACGACTGATCTCTTGGCAGAATCACCGGCTTCGTTGAAGCCTCATCAACAGGAGCTAATCAGTATTGTCGATGAGTCCACGGATCGGTTGTCAAAGCTAGTCACTGACGCAATCCAATTAGCTCGGATAGAGGGCGGAACCTTTCGGCTCAATGTTGGTGCCCATTTGCCCAACTCCTTGGTGAACGCCGCACTTCGGCAGATGAGATCAGTGACGGCAGAGCGCAAGATCGAGGTTATTGTCTCTGAAGACCTTCCCCCAGTTCGTGTTGACGGCGAGTTGATCCAGCTGGTGTTGACTCACTTGCTGGACAATGCCCTGAAGTACTCTCCTCCAGAGAACCCCATCAAGATTGGTGCCCGGCTTGGCGAGAACAAAGTTATCTTTTACTTGGCCGACAAGGGCCGCGGGATCAGCGAGCAGGAACAGGCCATGATCTTTGAGAAGTTCTATCGAGGAAAGAACGAGCGTAGTTCCCAGGGTACCGGGATGGGACTGGCTATTGTCCGCGAGATCCTGCGCGCTCATGGAGAGGAAATTTTGGTCACCAGTTCACCAGCGCAAGGCTCGGAGTTCTCGTTTGGGTTACCCGTTGCGCAACGTGGGATGTCACAATGAGTGCCGGTAAGATTCTCGTCATCGATGATGATCCTCAGATACGAAGGGTGATGCGATCCACGCTTTCGTCCCATGGCTACCAGATCAATGATGCGCGTTCCGGCGAAGAGGGGCTTCAGGAGCTTCGTAACAGCAGCTACGATCTTGTTCTGCTGGACATGAACATGCCAGGTATGGGCGGCATGGAGACGTGCCAGCTGATCCGGTCCAGCTCTGAAGTCGCGATCATCATGCTAACGGTGAACAACACCGAGAGGCAGAAGGTGGAGGCACTGGATGCCGGCGCCGACGATTACATTACTAAACCGTTTAGCACACCGGAGTTGCTGGCCAGAATACGCGCGACCCTTCGCAGGCTGCCCCAGTTGCCGAGCTACTCAGATCTTCAGCCGCTCGCGGAACAAGGCGTTAAAATCGATCTTTCCTCTCGAGAAGTGACGGTACACGGACGAGCCTCTCGCCTTACCGCCCGCGAGTTCGGTCTTCTCACGTACTTTCTCGCCCGTCCCAACAAGACGATCGCTCACCGCGAACTGCTTCAGGCGGTATGGGGACCGGACTACGGGGACGAACTGGAATATCTGCGGGTGTTCGTGAACCGGCTAAGAAAGAAGATCGAACCGGATCCCTCCAAGCCACTCTTCCTGGTGACGGATGCATGGGCAGGATACCGATTCCACTTGCCCCAATAACCTGCATCCATGTTAAAGCGCCTTTCGATGCACAGGTTAGAGGTTTATCCCATAATTACGGCTTGTTTATGCGCCGTTTAGGATCCCGACGCCAACATAAGACTCGTGTTGATCGCGGAAACCATCACGAAACACCTGGGCATGGCTGCGCAAAGGCCGGCACAGACTCCGACCACCCGTCAATCAAGTCCAATCGATCCATCGTTTTCGGTAGACGTCGTATACACCGAACCTGAGGCGACGGGAGCCTCTCTCCGCGCTGCGGCGCTGCTGGCCCAAGACCTGCACGCGACGATTCACCTGCGGGCTTTGATATGTGTCCCGCGCCAGCTTTCGCTTGCCGATCCGCCCGTCTCCATTTCCTATTTCGGGCAGCTTCTCGGTGACCTCGTGGAGCGCTTTGGTTCCGCTCCCCTTGAGCACGTGCTGCATATCTACATCTGTCGAAGCCGGATTGAGACGCTCCTGGGCGTTCTTGGCCCCGCATCATTGGTTGTGGTAGGAGGTCGTCGGCGTCCCTGGCCTACCCCGGAGAGTCGCCTCTCGAAAGCAGCGTATGCAGCAGGTCACAGCGTCGCGTTTGTCGATCCCAAGGCGTGCTGCCCTGAAGTGAGGTGGTTATGAGGGTTTCACTTCAAGCGCAGAACCCAGCCCACGTCGTAGTGAGCATATCCGCAGAGACGTTTCTCACGGTGCTGCCAATCACTCTACGGATTCGCGCAGCAGATTCATTTCCATTAGACACTCTACCGAGGTGACCATGTTGGATCTCTTTTACGTCGCGATAGCCATCGCATTCTTTGTTCTGCTTTGGGGCTTCACACGAGCCTCAGAAAAGCTCTAGGAGGGGTCATGGAATACGCCATCGCCGGCATCATCACGATTTTGCTTTTTGTTTACCTGGTCTACGCTCTGCTGCGACCGGAGAAATTCTGAGGTCTCGTCATGACATTCATTGGCATTCTGCAGATTCTGGTCTTCTTCGCGATCATCGTCGCGATCACCAAGCCTGTGGGTACTTTCATGTATCGGGTATTCGAAGGAGAACGCACGTTTCTGCATCCGGTGCTCGGATGGCTGGAACGGCTGATCTACCGCGTTAGCGGCATTCGAGAAGACGTCGAGCAATCCTGGGTCGGCTATTCGGCATCCCTCATCTCGCTCAGTGTCTTCAGCTTTCTGTTCGTCTACCTGATTCAGCGCCTGCAAGGCATTCTGCCGCTGAACCCGATGCATTTCTCGACGGCGCAAGCGCCATCAAACGCCACGGCCATGACGCCAGACCTCGCTTTCAATACGGCGGTGAGCTTCATGACCAATACAAACTGGCAGTCGTATGTACCCGATACCACGATGAGCTATTTGACCCAGATGGCTGCGCTCGCCGTTCAGAATTTCGTGTCGGCTGCGGTCGGCATCGCAGTTGCAGTAGCGTTGATTCGGGGATTTGCTCGTCATACCACAAAGACGATTGGAAACTTTTGGGCCGATGTGACGCGGTGCACCCTCTATATCCTTCTGCCGGTTTGCGTTCTGACGACAATGTTCTTCGTGTCGCAGGGAGCGATCCAGAACTTCAAGGCGCCCGTAACCGCGCAGACACTGGAAGGTGCACAGCAGGTGATTGAGCAGGGCCCGCTGGCATCGCAGCTTTCCATCAAAATGCTGGGGACCAATGGGGGTGGCTTTTTCAACGCCAATTCCGCTCACCCATATGAGAATCCGACGCCGGCATCGAACCTCCTCGAGATGCTGCTGATCTTCGCACTGGGCGGCGGCCTCGCCTATACCTTTGGCAAGGCAGTAAAAGACACCCGGCAAGGCTGGGCGATATTTGCCACGATGTCGGTGCTGTTCTTCGCTGGCGTCACGCTTTGCTACTGGTCGGAGCAGAAGGGCAATCCCATGGTGACCCAGATGGGAGTGGCCCAGGCGTATTCGAAAAGCCAGCCGGGCGGAAACATGGAGGGCAAGGAGGTTCGGTTCGGGATTGCCCAATCCACACTTTTTGCGACGGTAACCACGGATGCAAGCTGCGGCGCGATCAACAGCTGGCACGACAGCTACACACCTCTTGGTGGTCTAGTTCCGCTCTTCAATATGCAGACCGATGAGGTGATCTTCGGAGGGGTCGGCGCGGGTCTCTACAGCATGCTCCTTTACGCAATCATTGCCGTCTTTATCGGCGGGCTGATGGTTGGGCGCACGCCGGAGTACGTTGGGAAAAAGATCGAGCAGAAGGAAGTGAAGATGGCCATGATAGCCATCCTCGCCACTTCACTTTGTGTTCTCGGGTTTACTGCACTAAGCTCGGTTGCAAACTTCGACAAGGGCGGGTATTGGAATGCTCCAGGACCGGCTACTGCGAATACGAACAATGGCGGTCCGCACGGCCTATCCGAGATCCTTTACGCATACTCGAGCGGCGCCGGCAACAACGGCAGTGCCTTTGCCGGAATCAACGCGAATACACCCTGGTACAACCTGACGCTTGGAATCGACATGCTCGTCGCGCGCTTCCTGTTCATCATTCCCGCGCTCGCGATCGCAGGCAGCCTTGCTTCAAAGAAGCTAGTTCCGGTGACAAGTGGCACGCTGCCGACGGACGGTACGCTCTTCGTGGTGCTGCTGCTTGGCAGCATCATCATTGTCGGCGCGCTGACATACTTCCCAGCTCTCTCACTCAGCCCAATTGTCGAGCACTTCCATATGTGGAGCGGGAAGTTGTTCTGATCTCTTTCGACAGGAACAAGGAGCTAATTACATGTCTACGATGACAGTCCCGCCTCAAGAGCAAAAAGCTGAGCACCGGGAGCATATCGCGCCAGAATTGATCTCCCGAGGAGTGCGGACGCGTCCTCTTTTTGATCCTGAGATCGTGAAGAGGGCGACCAAGGAATCCTTCGTCAAGTTGAATCCGATGCTTGTCGCGAAGAATCCCGTGATGTTTGTGGTCGAAGTCGGGGCGGCGCTTACCACCGCATTCGTGATCAAGGATGCGATCGCCAAGGCCCCTGGTGTATTTTTCGGAATCCAGATCTCGCTGTGGCTTTGGTTTACGGTCCTCTTCGCGAACTTCGCAGAAGCCATGGCGGAGGCGCGCGGAAAGGCCCAGGCGGATGCGCTCCGAAAGACCAAGACCGACGCGATCGCATACAAGGTAGTTCCGAATAACAGATTCGAAGAGGTGCCTGCCTCAGCTCTGCGTGCTGGAGATGTCGTGTACATCGAAGCTGGGAAACTCATACCTGGTGATGGCGAAGTGATTGACGGCATCGCGAGCGTCGATGAGTCCGTCATCACCGGTGAGAGCGCTCCCGTCATCCGCGAATCTGGCGGTGACCGGAGCGCGGTGACCGGCGGTACCAAGGTGCTGTCGGATCACATCACCGTTCGAATCACCTCG
>Ga0335080_10002505_pt1 | contig 18367 bp, 14 predicted proteins | sample Lox_Sample_34_FD_206720 | JGI IMG/M metagenome (GOLD analysis project Ga0335080, IMG submission 206720) | Soil microbial communities from Loxahatchee National Wildlife Refuge, Florida, United States - Lox_Sample_3.4 | ecosystem: Environmental > Terrestrial > Soil > Wetlands | place: USA...
CAAGCCCGCGCACGCTTGCACGCTTGTTCCAGGACGAGCTGGCCATGACGTTCGGGCAATGGCGCCAGCGCGTGCGGCTGGCGCAAGCCGCGGCACTGGTCTCCGGTGGCAGTTCCCTGGCAAGTGTGGCCGCGTCTCTTGGCTACGAGAGCGCAAGCGCCTTCTCGGCCATGTTCAAACGCGCTCTCGGGCGCTCACCACGCGATTTCTTCGGCCAATTCCAGTAAACCCGCAAAACCGCGCGACTCAGCTCCGTCCGCGTCTGAGCTGGCTGGCGATCGTTGTCGCATGCTTGCCCTGGAATCGAGCGATGGCGAGCTCATTTTCGCTTGGTTGCCGTGAGCCATCCCCGCCGGTGATCGTCGATGCACCGTAGGGGCTGCCGCCGGTGATCTCGTCTATGCGCATCTGCCGCTGTTCGGAATACGGCACTCCCACGATGATCATGCCCTGATGCAGCAGTGTGGTGTGGAAGCTGGTAATCGTGGTTTCCTGGCCGCCGTGCTGGGTCGCAGAGCTGGTGAAGACGCTGCCGACTTTACCGATCAGTGCACCCTTCAACCACAGGCCCCCGGTCTGATCCAGGAAATTCCGCATCTGCGCACACATGTTACCGTAGCGGGTAGGCGCGCCAAAAATCACCGCGTCTGCGTCGGCGAGCTGATCTGGTTTCGCTATTGGAATATGAGCGAACGCTGCGCGCGCCGCCTTGGCGCCGCTTTGCTGCAGCACTTCGTCGGAAGCTAGCTCGGGAACTTGATACACCGACACCTCGGCATCCGAAACTTCGCGGGCCCCCGCGGCGATGGCTTCGGCCATCTTGTAGATGTGCCCGTACATGCTGTAGAAGACGACTTGAACTTTGGTTGCCATAACTGCTCCTGTGAGGTGAAGCATGATCCGAAGACTGCATCACAACGCGTACCGCTGCCGCGACTCCGAGGAGACGCGCAGATTCTACGAGGAGTTCCTGGGGCTACCTCTGGCCGGCACACTCGAGATCGGAGAAACGAAGAGCGGGCGCAAAACCAAGACCCTGCATACCTTCTACGAGTTGGACGAGGGCGAGTACCTGGCCTTCTTCGAGGCGCCGGATATGCCGTTCGAGTTCAAGGTGCAACAAGACTTCGACCTCCATATCGCGCTCGAGGTAGACGAAGCAGCCCTCGAAAAGATGCTGGCCAAGGGCCATGCGCGCGGAATCGAGTCACGCGGCATTTCGGATCATGGGTTCATTCGCTCGATCTATTTCCGCGATCCGAACGGTTACGTGATCGAGCTGACTGCACGGATGCCGAACCACGACACGGCCATGGATCCGGCAGCCAACGGCGCTCGCGACAAGCTGGATCGGTGGCAGGCGGAAAAGCGTCGAGCGGAAGCGAGAACCGATTGAAGTGGCCGCATAGCGCTGCGATGACAGTCGGGCCACGCCCCGCTCGCGTTGCGATGACCAGCCGAGCGCTCGATTCGAAAGCGTCGGCGAGTCCTGCAACTTAATTTCCTTTCTCCAGGCTCAGCGGTCCGGAACCACAAACGACGACAAAGAGCATGCCGCCCATGATGGCAAGGTTCTTCATGAACTGGACCTGCTGGATATACGCCTGCTCTGGCGCAGAAGCCCAGAACGCATGGAAGAAGATTGCAGCCAGAAAGGAGAAGACAAACAGAGCCGCAGCTGCCCAGCGCGCTTTCCAGCCCAGCACCAGTAACAGGCCGGCGCCTAGTTCCACGACGATGGTGAGCATCGCCAGCAGCTGTGCTGCCGGAAGACCGGCCGATTGAATATACCCGACTGTGCCCGCAAAACCCGCGATCTTCCCCAGCCCCGCCCAGATGAAGAGTGCAGCAAGCAGAATCCTTCCAACCAGCGGTCCGTAGTGCTTGATGGCTCCCATGCTTACCCTCCCGCGGTAACGATAGAACAGCGAGCACCACTCGGCGCTCGCACGATGCGGCCGGGCGCCGGCCGCGGCGACTGCTATCGTCCTGCCAGCACGCCCATCCGCCCGCTGGCATAGTCCCTTCGGGCTTGGAGAATCTCCTCGGGACTGTTCATGACAAAGGGCCCCCAGCTTACCACCGCTTCGTCGATCGGCTCACCCGCAAGCACGAGGATTTCTGTCTCGGCGCTCGCAGCCAACTCGATTGCTGAGGGGTGGTTGTGGAAGACGGCCATCTGACGCTCGCGCAGCACCACGTCCGACGCTCGCGCACCTCCGCTGATGACATAGGCGAGCCCATTCCAGGCGCCCGGGACCGCTACCTCGGCGGCGCTGCCTGAAGCGAGCTTGACATGCATCACCAGCATCGGAGTGCGCGTCCGTGCCGGCCCTCGGACCCCTTCGAATTTCCCCGCGATGACGCGTGCGACACCAGCAGGGAGCGCCACTTCGGGAATGCGATGAGAGGCTAGGTCCTGGTAGCCGGGCGGATTCATCTTCTCGCGCGCAGGCAGGTTCACCCATAGCTGAATGCCGTGCAGGATGCCGCCGCGGCGCGCGAACTCCCGTTCGTGATACTCCGCGTGGACGATTCCGCGTGCCGCCGTCATCCACTGCACATCGCCGGGGCGCAGCACACCATGATTGCCCTGCGAGTCGTGGTGCTCCATCGCGCCATCGAACAACAAGGTGACCGTTTCGAACCCTCGGTGCGGGTGCGGGTTCAATCCGCCCTGACCGCCGGCGGCCACGGGCGTCGGGCCGAAATGGTCGATCATGAGGAAGGGGCTGACGTAATCCACCTCGGGTCCAGGGAAGGGTCGATCGACGATCAACCCCGGGGCGGGCTCCGCTTTGTGGCTCGTCGCAACCAGCGCGACCGGCCGGGATTCGAGTTGGGCTGCGATCATGGTTTGTACCTCCTTCACTCCCGCGCCGCCAAATCGAACAGCAACACCTCGGCGGTCTTCCCGCCTGAGAAGCGCAACTCGTGTTCGCCGCTAATCTTCGCTCCATCGCCAGGGGACAACTCCGAACCGTTGAGTTGAACGTGGCCGCGCGCTACATGTACGTACGCCTTGCGGTCTGATGCAAGCGAGTAGCTGACTGCATCGGCACCATCCAGAGCTGCTGCGTATACGCGGGCATCCTGATGGATCTTGACCGAGCCCTGCGCTGCGTCGGGCGAGGCGATCAGGCGCAGACGGCCCTGCTTCTGCTCGTCCGAAAAGTTCTTCTGCTCATAGCTGGGCGCAATGCCGCGCTCGTTGGGTTCGATCCAGATCTGGAGAAAGTGCACCTGATCCTGCGGGGAAGCGTTGAACTCGCTGTGCAGCACCCCGGTGCCCGCGCTCATTCTCTGCACATCCCCAGGGCGGATCACCGACCCGGTGCCCATGCTGTCCTTATGTGCAAGCGCTCCCTCCAGCACATAGCTGATGATCTCCATATCCCGGTGCGGGTGCGTACCGAATCCCTTTCCGGGAGCAACACGGTCCTCGTTGATAACCCGCAAGGCCCCGAATCCCATCTCGCGCGGGTCGTAGTAGTCGGCGAACGAGAAAGTATGATGGCTGTCGAGCCAGCCGTGGTGGGCATGACCTCTGTCCTGTGCTCTGCGTACGACGATCATGATTTGCTCCAATTTATTTCATCCATCCGGATGAAATCGTTGGAAACAATATGCGGCTCGAGCCCGGGCTTTGCTAGCGGAACTTTTCGAGCGGACCGTTCTGAAACACTGAATGATCCGGGAAAGATCGGTCGAAATGCTCGAATCGGCGGGCTGCGTGCAGCTAACACAGCCTTGAATTGGCGAAATCGATGAGCGCGGAAGGGTTAAGGTAGCCTCGGAAGGCCAGCACCATGAGCACGGCAGCCGCGATTGCGACGAGTGCCCACAAGGCGCATTCACGCCTGTTGGACACGCTTCCGCGCAGCGGGATCATGTGGCTCAAGTCTTCGGTGTCGTCCAAATGCTAGCGCGGTCTGGACGGGAGCATGACGCCGCTGGCCCGGTCGCATCCCCACGTGGTTCTGGGGCTCATGCCGCTCCTGTCTCTGCGGGCGAGAGACGTGCCACCGGTCGCTCGTCGATCGGTAAATTGAGCGCGCCCGCCAGTAGGCTCAAAACGATGGTTCCGATCCACACCGAAGCATACGAGCCGGTGAGGTCGAACAGATATCCGCCCAGCCACACGCCGAGAAAGCTGCCCACCTGATGGCTGAGAAACACGATGCCGAACAGAGTGGAGACGTAGCGCACGCCGAAAATCTGACCCACGAGGCCGTTCGTGAGCGGTACGGTACCCAGCCACAGGAAGCCGATCCCGCCAGCGAACAGATATACGCTGAGCGGCGAAGCCGGTAGCACGAGGAACATACCGATCACGGCAGCGCGCAGGAAATAGATCGACGACAGCACATACTTTTTGCTGAAGCGCGCACCGAGATAGCCGGCGGTGAAGGAACCGAAGATATTGAACAATCCGATCAAAGCTAGCGCCCATCCGGCGACGCTGAGCGGTAGATTCAGATCGTGCAAGTAAACGGGCAGATGGATGGAGATGAAGGCGATCTGAAATCCGCACACGAAGAAACCCGCAGTCAGGTACCAGAATCCGGAATGTCTTCCTGCCTCGCGCAACGCGGCGTTGAGCGATTGCGACCTGGCATGGCCCGCCGCGTCGGCCTGAGCTGGTCTGCGCCGCTCCACCATCGCTGCAGCCAGCGGCATCGTGGCCAGAACTACGCCAGCCAGCACGAGCAATGCATGTTTCCACTCGATGTTGCCGATCAACCATGCGCCGAACGGAACCATGAGGAACTGCCCGAACGACCCACCGGCGGATGCGACGCCCAGCGCAACACTGCGTCGCTCCGGGGGAAACGCGCGTCCCACGACGCCAAGGATGATGCCGAAGCTTACGCCGCTGATACCGAGCCCGATGAGCAGTCCAGCGCTGAAGTCCAGCATCAAAGGTGTGGTGGACAGAGACATCAAAGCCAGACCGGTGGCATACAGGAGGCCGGAGACGGCTACGACTCGGCCGCTCCCCTGTTTGTCCGCCCATGCACCGAAGAACGGTTGCGCCAAACCCCAGATCAGATTGGACAGCGCCAGCGCAAAAGAATAGTGGCCGCGGCCCCATCCCAGCTCGGCGCTCATCGGCTGCAGGAACAGCCCGAAGGTCTGTCGCACACCCAGCGCCAGCGTCAGGATGATTGCGCCGCAGACCAGTACCAGCGTGGGGTTGCGCCAGCCTGCGGAAGTGTTGCTCATCGTCGTCCGCCCAACAACGCCTCGCGTCTTGCGGCTCAATGCTCTTGGCGCTGGTGCGGACTCATGGAAGCACCCGCGCCTGCCGGTAGTACAGTGGCTTCCTCGTCTGCAAGCCTGGGCAAATGGACGGTGCGCACCAACACCGAATATACGGTGGGAATCACGAACAGGGTCAGCAACGTGCCCAGCAGCAGCCCGCCGACTATGACCCAGCCGATGGCCTGACGCGACTCGGCGCCGGCACCATGCGCCAAAGCAAGCGGCACCGCCCCGAGTACCATAGCAGCGGTCGTCATCAAGATGGGACGCAACCGCAAGGTGGCCGCTTCAACCAGCGCATCCATCTTGTCCATGCCTTTGACACGAAGCTGATTGGCGAACTCCACAATCAGGATCCCGTGCTTGGTAATCAGGCCGACCAGCATCACCAAGCCCACCTTGCTGTAGACGTTGAGCGTTCCGCCGTGATCGAACTTGAAGTTGATCCACATCGCCAACACCGCACCCGTTAGGGCCAACGGAACGGTAACCATGATCACCAGCGGCCCCACGAAACTCTCGAACTGGGCTGACAGTACGAGGTAGATGAAAATCAGCGCGAGTCCGAACGTCATCCACAACTGCCCGCCAGACTCTCTGAACTCGCGCGAGATATTGTCGAGATCGGTGCGTGTATCGGGCCCCAGCTCCGTCCTCACCACTTCGTCGATATGATCCAATACCTGCCCCAGGGTGAAGCTGCCCGTCGGCTCGCCGCTGATGACGGCGGCGCGCAGCTTGTTGAAGTGGTTCAACTCCTTTGGGCCCACAGTCTCGGACAAAGTCACCAGGTTCGATAGCTGGTTGAGCGAACCATCCGCGCCGCGCACGTAGATCGAGGTGAGGTCGCTGGGTTGGCGCCGCTTATCGTCCTCCATCTGCACTACGACGTCGTACTGCTTGCCTTCATGCTTGTAGCGCGTGACGTCGAACCCGCCGAGGAGCGTTTCCAACGTGTGGCCGATCTGCTCCATGGAAATGCCCAGGGAGGCGGCCTTGTCGCGGTCGATCTTGACTGCGAACTGCGGTTTGTTCAACTTGAGATCCGAGTCGAGGGCGGTGATGCCGGGATACTGACTCAGCTTGCCCATCACCTTGCTGACCTTGCCCTGCAGCTCGTCATACGTGTTGCCGTAAATCACGTACTCGACCTTCTTAGAGAACAACGGTTGCCCAAGGGCAGGTAGACCTTTGGTAAACGACAGGGCGCCCGGCAGGCCACCATAAAGCTTGGGCCCCAGCTCCTTGGTGATCTGCTGCTGGCTGCGCTTGCGCTCGTCCCAGGGCTTGAGCACCGAGAATGCAATGCCCAAGTTCACCGGGTTGGGCCTCTCCAGCCCGGGCGCAACTACGGCAAACATGGTGTCGATCTCCGGAATATTCTTGGCGAGCTCCTCGACCGCGCGCATGTAGCTGTCCGTGTACTGCATCGAAGAGCCTTCCGGCGCGATCACAAACGCCAGGAACAAGCTGCGATCCTCTTCCGGAGACAACTCATCCTTGAGCTGCGTGAACAACCAGGACCCGACCGCGAGCACCACGAGGAACGCAACGCCGACCGCCCACCGGTGCCGCAACGTCGTAGACAATGCAGCGCGGTAGCCGTCGGTCATGCCCTTGAAGAACGGCTCTGTCTTGCGATACACCCAGCTGTGCTCGTGTCTGAGCAGCTTGGAGCACATCATCGGCACGAGCGACAACGCAACGAAGCCCGACACGATCACGGAAGTGGCGACCGTCAGCGCGAACTCTGTCATGAGCTTGCCGGTGTTCCCCTGGGCAAAGGACAGCGGCGTGAACACCGCTGCCAGAGTGATCGTCATTGCGATCACCGCAAAGCCGATCTCTTTGCTGCCGACCAGGGCCGCCTTGAACGGCTTCATGCCTTCCTCGATGTGGCGGTGTACGTTTTCCAGAACCACGATTGCGTCGTCCACCACGAGGCCGATCGACAGCACCACGCCAAGCAGGGTCAGCGTGTTGATGGAGAAACCGAGCGCCTTGAGGAACGTGAAGTGGCCGATGATCGATATCGGGATGGTAACGGCCGGAATGAGGGTGGCGCGTACCTCGCGCAGGAAGAAGAAGATCACGAGGACAACGAGCACCAGCGCTACGAAGATGGTCTCGAATACCGAATGGATCGAGGCCTCGATGAACTTCGATGTATCCACCGCAACCCACATCTTCATGCCTGGCTCGAGGGAGGCCTGCAGGCGCGGCAGGAGCGCCTTCGCTTCCTGCGCGACCTCCAGGGTGTTGGCGGTCGACTGTTTGACGACGCCCAGGCCGAGCGCGTCCTCGCCGCGCACGCGGACGATCTTGCGATTCTCGTAGGGGCCAGGCGCGGCGCGACCGACATCCTTGAGGCGAACGGGATAGCCGTTGACCTCCTTGATGATCATGTTGTTGAACTCTTCCGGCGAGCGCAGATCGGTGCGCGCCTGCACGGTGAACTCGCGCTCCGTGCTCTCGATGCGCCCGCTCGGGGAATCGAGGTTTTCGCGATTCAGAGCGTCTTCGATATCCTGCGCCGTAAGGCCTTGGGACGCGAGGCGCTCGCGATCCAGCCACACCCGCATGGCATACTTGCGTTCGCCGCCGATGATCACTGAAGCCACACCTGGCAGCGCTTTGAGCGGGTCGGTGAGATAGCGATCCGCGTAGTCCGACATTTCCATCGGGGTATGCCGGTCGCTCGACAGCGCGATCCACAGAATCGGCTGAGCGTCGGCTTCGATCTTGGACACGACCGAATTGTCCGAAGCGGCCGGGAGGTTTTTGCGGATGCGTGCGACGCGATCGCGCACGTCGTTGGCTGCGCCGTCGATCTCGCGCGAGGCCACGAAAGTGATGGTGATCTGGCTCACCTCCTCCCTGCTTTGGGACTTGATGGTCTTGATCCCTTCGATCCCAGAGAGCGAATCCTCAAGCGGCTGGGTGATGGCGCTCTCCATGACCGCGGCCGTCGCGCCCTTGTAGACCGTCCTGACCGAGACCACGGGAGGATCGATGTTCGGGTACTCGCGTACCGCCATGCGCGTAAAGGAAAGAGCACCCACGAGCACGATGACCAGGCTCATCACCGTGGCGAGCACCGGCCGTCGAATGGAGATGTCCGATAAGATCATGAAGCGGTCCTCTCTAAGGCAGCGACACCAGAACCCAGCCGTCGCACGCGTGGACGGCTATTGAGACTAGCCGACCCTCGCAGGGGTGCCAGGTTGTTCGAGCGCCGCTTTGGGCGGAGACGGCTGAGTTGGCAAAATGACGACGGGCGCTCCGTCCTTGAGCTTCATCTGCCCGTCGGTCACTACTACGTCGTTCGCGGCCAGCCCCTTGAGAACCTCGACCTCGCCGGGGCGCCGCACGCCGAGCTCGACCTTGGTAAGTGCCGCCTTGCCATCGACCACCCGGTACACAAAGCTGTCCTTTCCTTGTGGCCATATGGCCTGCTCGGGTATGACAATCGCGTTGGGCCGAGTCGAGAGCAGCACGTTGACGCGCGCGAACATGCCAGGACGCAGTTTGTTCTGCACGTTGGGGATTTGAGCACGGACGACAACAGTCCGAGTCTTGTCGTCCACGGCAGGCTCCAGCGCGTAGATCTTGCCGTGAAAAGTTTCATCGGGGTAAGCGTCGACCGCGATCGTGACACCTAGCCCGCTCCTGATCTGAGACAAATACAGCTCTGGCACGCGGAAGTCCAGCTTGACGAAGCTCAGATTCTCGAGACGTACGACGTCGTCACCCGCCTTCACGTATGCTCCGGGGCTGATTTGCCGCAAACCCACGACGCCGGTAAAGGGCGCGGATATGGTGGTCTTGGAGAGCAGCACCTGATCCTGCTGCTGCTTGGCGAGCGCCCGGTCCATGTTGCCTTTGGCCACGTCGAGCGCTTCCTTGCTGATGAAGTTCTTTTCGAGGAGTTCCTGGGCGCGTTCGTAGCGCTGGGTCTCGGTCTTCGCGTCCGCGGTGGTGGCGGCGAGCTGAGCACGGTACTCGGAAGGATCCAGGCTAACCAGTTTGGCTCCCTTCTGGACCAGCTGGCCTTCCTGGAAGTGCAGGCCGACGACCCGCCCGGCAATCTCGGGCCGGATCACCACCGAATCGGCGGCGATCAAACTGCCAACCGCACTCACGTCGGATTGCATGGTGGCGATCTTCACGGTCTCCGCCTTGACCGGAAGACCCATCGGTTTCGCGGGCGCAGGTGCGGCAGGCTTCTCGGCAGCTGCCGCGCTACCCGAGTCGGCCGGCTTTGTCTGATCCGCAGGCTTGTTCTGTGCGCCGGCCGTCCCGTCGTCCTTCTTGGAGCATCCCTGCGACGCGGCTGCGATGACCAAGGCGGCGAGAAGCGCTAGAGTATGCGCAGTCGATGTATGCAACGAAATACCTCGAGCGTGTCGTAGTATGCGGAGATTGTCCACCTCTCGGCGCGGTGGCAACCAACCCCGGAGAGGTATAACGTTAGTGATTTTAACCCAGTTTTCCGGTCATTAGCGTAGGAAATCAAGACGCCGCGTTCCGAAAAGACCCCCCGCCTATGCCAGCCACCAAGCTGTCCCTGGATGCCCTCCTCGTACTGGATGCGATCGCGCGCAAGGGGAGCTTCGCCGGCGCGGCCGAGGAACTGCACCGCGTGCCGTCGGCGATCACTTACACGGTGCAGAAGCTGGAACAAGATCTCGATGTGCAACTGTTCGACCGTAGCGGCCACCGCGCCAAGCTGACTCGCGCTGGCGAGGAGCTGCTGCGCGATGGGCGCCATCTGCTGCGCGCGGCATCGGACATCGAGTGTCGCGTCCAGCGCATCGCCAAGGGCTGGGAAACGGAATTGCGTATCGCCTACAACGACATCATCCAGAGCGACCGCCTGTGCCCGCTCGTCGCCGCGTTCTACCGCGAGGGCGCCGGTACCCGGTTGCGGCTGTCGGCGGAGATTTTGGAAGGATGCTGGGACGCCTTGTTCTCGGGACGCGCGGATCTAGTGATTGGCGCGCCCAGCGAGGCACCGCCTGAGCACGGAGCGGCCGTGCGTCCTCTGGGTGAGGTGCAGTTCGTATTTGCCATCGCGCCGGAGCACCCCCTGGCCCAGGCGCCCGAGCCCGTCCGGGTGTCCGATATTCTCCAGCATCGCATCGTGGTCGCCGCGGACACCTCACGTAGTTTGCCCCCGCGCAGCGTGGGTCTGAGCAATGGGCAGGACACTCTGACTGTACCGACCATGCTGGCTAAACTCGAGGCTCAGATCGTCGGTCTGGGGGTTGGCTTTCTGCCGCTGAACATTGCGGCACCGGCCCTCGCCGCCGGGCGCCTCGTGCGGAAGGAGGTGGAAGAGGATTCAACCAGAAACACGCGGCTCTCTCTGGCATGGCGGCCACGCGACGCAGGCAAGGGACTAAGGTGGTGGTTGGAGAAACTGGAAGAACCCGCGGTCCGGGTTGCACTGCTCACCTGAGGCGACGCTAAAGCTTGATACGGCCCGCCAGAATATCGCGGAACATTACCCAGTCACCCGCAAAGCTGTACAGGGGATAGCGGAACGTCGCCGGCCGATTCTTTTCGAAGAAGAAATGTCCTGTCCATGCGAACCCGTAGCCGAGAACAAGGCCGACCAAAACGAACCAGACCTTGCCCGTGACTATCGCCGTGGCCAGACACGCCAGTCCCAGAGCGCTGCCCGAGAAATGCAAGCGGCGACAGGTCTGGTTGCGGTGTTCCGACAGGTAGAACGGATAGAACTCGCGAAAAGTCCGGTATGCAGAACTCATGTCTTGGGGCCCGCGCCTTCCGTTTCCTTCGCGTGCTGCTGGGCGAGATCACGCTGCACCTGCTCCATATCCAGCGCCTTCGCCTGATCGATGAGAGCATGCAACTGGGTTGCGGGCAGGGCTCCCGCTTCCGAGTACAGGATCACCTTGTCCCGCAAGATCATCAATGTCGGAATCGATCGGATGCCGAACGTACCCGCCAGCTCGGGCTGCTCCTCCGTATTCACCTTCCCGAACACCACATCCGGATACTTCTCCGAAGCCTGCTCGAAGGTCGGAGAAAAAAAACGGCACGGGGCACACCAAGCCGCCCAGAAATCCACTATCACCATCGGGTTTTTCTCGACTGTCTGATCGAAGTTTTCCTTCGTGAGGTTGATCGTCGTCATCGATTTGTCCTTGCGTCCGAGGGGCTGGCCTCATGCATCGATCCCGAGTTGTAGTCTAACAGCGAAAGTGATGCACGTCGGTCGGCCCACAAGGATCGAACCGGACAGCCGTCGATCCGGTAAGCTGATCGGAAATGGTGGAACCGAGGATTCGAAGGCGCCGTGGGTTGGACCCGCACCGCGAGTCTGCGCGATGCAGGTACCGCCTTTTGCTCACATGCACCGCCGCAGTTGCAGGAAACACGACCAGCGAGCGGTGCCCGAGATTCGAGCGGTAGCGAGTTTTTGACGAGATGCCTGAAACCCGTATAGAGCGCGACACCTTTGGCGAGACCGAGGTCCCGTCTGACCGGCTGTGGGGGGCACAGACCCAGCGCTCTCTGGAGCATTTCCGGATTTCCAGCGAACGCTTCCCCGACAACTTTATCCGCGCGCTCGCCGACGTCAAGCGAGCCGCAGCGGTGGTCAATGCCGAGCTGCATCTACTCGATGCAGCCAAGGCCCGCGCCATCGTCGCAGCGGCGGACGAGGTAATTGCCGGTCGGCACCCCGAAGAGTTTCCGCTGGTGGTCTGGCAAACCGGTTCGGGAACGCAGACCAACATGAACATGAACGAAGTGCTGGCGAACCGCGCAAGCGAGTTGCTCGGCGGGCCGCGCGGTTTGCGGCGTCTGGTGCACGCAAACGACGAGGTGAATCGCAGCCAGTCGTCCAACGACGTGATCCCGACTGCCATGCATCTTTCCGCGACGCGCGCGTTGATTCAGGACCTGCTCCCGCGCCTGCATGCATTGCGCGATGCCTTGAACGAGCGGGCGCGGGCTTTCGCCAACATCGTAAAGATCGGGCGCACCCACCTGCAGGATGCGACCCCGCTGACACTGGGCCAGGAGTTCTCGGGTTATGTCACGCAGATAGATCGCAGCGTGTCGCGCGTCCGGGCCGCATTGCCGGGTTTATATGAGCTCGCCATCGGTGGCACCGCGGTAGGCACCGGCCTCAACGCCCATCCCGATTTCGCCCGGAAGGTCGTCGACGAGCTGGTGCGTATGAGCGGGCTGCCTTTCGTCAGTGCAGCCAACAAGTTCGAAGCGCTCGCCGCACATGACGCCCTCGTGTTCGCGCACGGCGCGCTGAAGAGCGTTGCCACCGCGTTGATGAAGATCGCCAACGACGTTCGCTGGCTGGCGTCCGGTCCGCGCTCCGGTCTGGGTGAGCTGCGCTTGCCCGAGAACGAACCGGGTAGTTCGATCATGCCCGGTAAGGTCAACCCTACTCAGTGCGAAGCCCTGACCATGGTGTGCTGCCAAGTGCTGGGCAATGACGTCGCCGTCAATTTCGGGGGAGCTTCTGGCAACTTCGAGTTGAATGTTTTCAAACCGCTCATCATTCACGACTTCCTGCAGAGCACGCGGCTGCTCGCAGACTCGATTCAAAGTTTTACGCGCTATTGCGTGGACGGGATCGAAGCCGATAGCGCGCGCATTGCCAAGCTGGTGGAAGACTCGCTGATGCTGGTGACCGCGCTTGCCCCACATATCGGATACGACCGCGCTGCCGAGATTGCCAAGAAAGCGCACCGGGAAGGCACCAGCTTGCGCAATGCCGCGTTGGCGCTCGGCCACGTCGATGCCCAACAGTTCGACCAATGGGTTCGACCCGAACGGATGATCGGGCCGGGCGACGGGAGTTGACGGTGGAGGATTACGGACCTCTCATTCTCCGCGCTCGAATGGACGTGGATGCCTCCCGGCGCACGTGAGAATAGAAGACCAAATTAGCCGGCTCCCACGGAAGCCGGGTTGCGCACTTCGAACCTGCCGAAGTGCAGGAGGATCGACGGCAGGATGAGCAGGTTGAGCACGGTCGAAGTCACCAGACCACCCACGATGATGGTAGCCATCGGTCCCTCGATCTCACGGCCCGGCTCTCCGGTCCCCAATGCGAGAGGCATCAGACCAAGCGCTGTGACGAGAGCGGTCATCAGGATGGACGGGAGGCGCTCCGCCGCACCTCTCAATGCGGTTTGCCGATTCCAGTTCAGGCCCTCGACCTCGACCAGGTGCTGGTAATGCGATACGAGCATCACGGAGTTGCGCAGAGTGATGCCGAACAGCGTTACGAATCCGACCAGCGACCCCAGCGACAACCAGCCGCCGGTCGCGAGCACGGCGATAACGCCGCCGATCAGTGCAAACGGCAGATTGAGGAACGTGACGAACAGATTGCGCAGGTTGTTGAAAGCGATGTAGAGCAGCAGGAAAATGCCGATGCCCGCAATTGCGGAGTGGACGATGAGGTCCTCACGTGCCCGCGCCTGGGCACGCGCGGTCCCGCTGAACACCGCGTAGCTCCCCGGCGAGAGCTTGACCTGCTTCGCGATGCGTTCACGGACATCTGATTCGAACTGCTGGAGGTCCCGGCCCGCTACGCTGGCAGTCACGGTTTGAATGCGGCGGCCTGCCGAGTGCAGAATCTTGTAGCGGCCGCCCTCGAGGCCGATGTCTGCGACGTCACGCAGCGGCACCAGCCGGCCGTCCGCGGAGCGCAGTTGCAGGCGACCGATCTGAGCAATCTTGTTCCGCGCCTCGGGCGCCAGGACCACTACCAGCGGGACAACGTGATTGGCCTGGTACACCTGCGCGACCTGTACACCTTCATATGCCGCGCTAATCGCCTCCACTGCGTCCAGCGGCGCAATGCCCGAGGCCGCCGCCCGCTCCTGACGCAGGCGCACCACGACCTGCGGGGCACCGGGCGGCGCCTGGACCTGCACATCACGCGCACCCGACACCGCGGAGAGTGCGGCTGCTACCGACTGGGCGTCATGGTCGAGCAGATCCAGATTGGAACCGTAGAGGTTGATGACCAGCGGCGCCGCGAAGCCGGCAATCGTCTCCTCGATGCGCTCGGTCAGAAAAGTGTTCACGGCAAAGGTAACGCCGGCGAAGCTTCCGCCGCGTTCTCCCGAGAGCGTGGCGCGGATTTGGCGTAATACCCGAGCCTGTTCTTTGCCGCCCAGAGCTCCCACTTCTACCTCGAACTCGCTGTAGTGAGTGCCGAAGGTGTCCGCACCGTTCGGTGCGCGACCTACCCACTGCGCCACCGACTTCACGCCCTCGATCGAGCCGATCGCCTTGGCCACCCGGCTTCCGATACGCAGAGACTCCGATTCGGCGGTGCCGGGTACGGCCGTCATGTGCAAGACATAGTGACCTTCCCGTAACGGTGGAATGAATTCGCCGGCGAACAGCGGGAGAACGGCAATGCCGATGGCGATGACGATGAATACGGCGCTGACGATGCGTCCCGGATACCGCTCGATGCGCTGCAGCAGCACGACGTAGCGTGGCTTGAGCCAAGCGACAGCCGGAGGATCCTGCGTCTTCCCGGCGTGCGGGAGCAACAGATAGCAGAGCGCGGGCGTGAGCGTCAGCGCGACCACCAGCGACCCAAGGATGGCAAATATATAGGCCAGGCCGAGCGGAGCGAACAGCTTGCCCGCCACGCCCGACAACGTCAGCAGCGGCACGAACACCAGCGCGACGATGAACGTGGCGTAGACGACCGAGCTTCTCACCTCGACCGATGCGTCCAGAACGACCTCGTCCGTAGGTCGCGGCTGCGTCGCTGCGCGGTTGAGGCGCAGCCGTCGAAATATGTTCTCGGTGTCGATGATGGCATCGTCCACCACCTCCCCGAGAGCGATCACGAGGCCGCCGAGCACCATGATGTTGAGCCCGATTCCGAAATAGTCGAGCACCAGCACGGCGCCGAGCAGAGATGTCGGAATAGCGGTCGCGCAGATGAACGCGGTGCGCGTATTGAACAGAAAGAGGAACAGCACGAGTACAACCAGGGCGGACCCGATCAACAGATCGCGCTGTACGTTACGGACCGCCGTCTCGATGAAGTTCGCGGGGCGGAACAAACGCGGATGGACGGTGATCTTCTCATCCGCCAGCAGCGGCTCGAGTTCCTGGAGTGCTCGCTCCAGATCCAAGGTCACCGCGCGCGTGTTGGCACCAAGCTGATCCTGCACCATGAGAAACACACCCGGCTCACCGTTAATCGCAGCTGCGCTGATCGAGGGCGCGGCCGCCTCGGTCACCTCACCGACGTCGGACAATCGCAAAACCTGTCCAGCCTTCTGCATCAGCACCGCGCGACCGAGATCTTCGGCGGAGCGCGGCTGTGCCTCGACGTCCACGATGAGGTGTTGATTGTCGGTGCGTAAGAACCCAGCCGCTAACACTCCGGTGGCGCGACGGGCGGCCTGCACCACCTCCTGTATCGACAGGCCGTAGCGCATCAGCTTCTCCGGATCGACCTGCACCTGCCACTGCCGCACCTCGCCGCCGAACACGTTTACCTCGGCGACGCCCTCGACCGCCAGCAAATGCGGGCGTACGGTCCAGTCGACTAGCGTGCGGATTTCCATGAGCGAGCGACTGGTCGAGGTAAGCCCCAATCCCAGCACGGTGCTGGCGGAGGATGTCAGCGGTGTCATCGCGGGCTGGGCAACACCATGGGGCAGCTGATTCGCAAGGAATGCCAGGCGCTCGCTTACGACCTGGCGATTGCGATACGGGCTGGAGCCGTCGCGGAAGAGCGCCGTCACCACGGACAGCCCCGGTATGGATTGCGAGCGGATATGCTCGACGCCTGAAGCGCCGGCCAGGACGTTTTCGATCGGCTGCGAGACCTGACGCTCCACCAGTTCGGCAGACAGGCCTGGCGCCTCCGTCTGAATCACCACCTGGCTCGGCGAAAACTCGGGAAAGACGTCCAGATTGGCCAGAGAGAGGATGTAGAGTCCATACACGACCACGGTCAGCGCCAGCGCAACGACCACGCCGGGATAGCGGATCGACTGGCGTACGATCAAAGAGATCATCTAGTCACATTCGCCGAAGTACGTCACGGCCGACATGTCCTCATCGTCATGGACAGAACGGACACTGTGAATTCCTGGGACGCGGATCGACATGCGGTCAGCGCCGAGCAGGCCGACTCGACGAGAAAACCTGTGCAAGCGCCAAACCACCTCACTGAGGCTAATCTTCGTTCTCGTTCCGAATCTGGAGTTTCTGCTCTTCGGAGAGCAGCAACTGTGCGCCGCTCACGACGACCTCATCGCCGGCCTCGAAATGGTTCGCGTCGAACCATCCGTTCGCCAGCTCCTGCGCGGTAGAAACTTCCCTGCGCACGAACAGATCGTCTTTCTCCTTCACGTACGCCCACGCCTTGCCGCCATGCCACACCACTGCAGCCGAGGGAACGACGACTCCGTCGCGCGTATTTCCGCCAATCTTCAGCCTGCCGGCGATCCGCATGCCGACCCGCAGGCCCGACGCATCCACGACATAGAAGTACGTCACTCCAGGCAGCGTCGCGTCGGTCTGGGGTGCCGCCGAGACGAAGCGAGCCGGCCGCCCTTCGCCGGGAGCGGAGACCGGTGCGAGCGTCATTGCGACCTTTCCCGCCTGGGCATGCAGATCATAGGGAAAGGTGATCTGCGCGAGCACTTCCCGCTGCTGCGCCAGAGCCTGGAATGCAGTGGATTCCGGATTCGTAGCCCAGCCGGCGAGCGCTTCGCCCCAACCAGAACGAATGCTGTCGCGTGCCGCCCCTTCCGCCTGTTCGGCAGCGGAGAGTCTGGCCTGATCTGCCTTCCACTGTGCTTCCGCCGCCTGCAGTGCGCGCTCGGAGACGTTGCGGTCGTCTTCGAACAGTTTCTTGAAGCGCTGGTAATCGGCTGCGCTGTTCGACGCCGCAGCACGCAGCGATCGGGCTTCAGACACGCTCGTCGCGTAACGCGCGCGCAGATCGATCAGCGGCTGAAGATTGACGATTACCCCGTACACCTCTACCGCCGCCTCGGCGTGAGCCCGCTCCAGCGTCTGCGTCGCGATGCCGCTTGCGCCCTGGCTTTCCTTGGGGAGTCGCACTGCTGCAGATCCAGCCTGATTGCTTACGCCCGAACGCACCGGGAGTTCGTCCTCGGGCGTTTTGGCTGCCAGACGCAGCTCGTCGCGACCGAAGTACACCAGGGCCCAAGTCAGCAAAGCGATGACGACCGCCATCGATGCGATGACGACGGTCTGCGGATGGGCTCTCATTGCCGCGCTAGCTCGGGCGAAGCGGCCTGCGCCTGCGTCTTCTCGCGGGCCCAGCTTGGCAGCGGAGCACCCTCTAGCGGCATTTGCAATGCATCCTCCAGCGCTCCCAGCGCACGCTGCGCCTCGACTGTGACTGCCAGAGCGCGGCGCTTGAACGTCAAGGTTTCCAGCTGGCTCAGCGTGAGCTCGACACGATCCGAGCGTCCGACGTCGAATTGCTGTCTCGCCTCCTTGCCGCGTTTGGATTGGAGATCGGCCATTTGCTGCATGGCGCCCGCTACTTCCAATGTCTTCAGATAGTGGGCCTGCGCAGCGTCCGCGTCGGAAATCGCCTTGCCCTGTAATGCGAGAAACTCGTGCGCAGCCGCCTCGCGTCGCGCGCGGGCAGCGTCGATTGCCGGCTTGTTGCCCGCCGCTGGCACCAGCACCGTCGCGACCAGCGACCAGATGTTGTCGCCTTGATCCCAGATGTACCCGGGCGAGAGCGTAACGCTAGGGTACTGACGGGCAATCTCTAATTTCACCGCAGCATCAGCGGCCGCATAGTCGAGGAGCTTGGCACGGACGTCGAGCCGATTGAGCAATGCCGAGCGCTGTAGAGCGCTGTCGTTCGGCGGCGCGGGCGTGCGTTGGAGCGCAGCGAAATCCAGGCTCATGCCGCGCACCGCCGCAAGCGGCAGTCCCAATGCGCGTGCAAGCCCTCCCAAGCACTGGTCGCTCGCCAGCTGCGCGTCCTGAATCTGCCCTTCGACCTCAACCTGCTTGAGGCGTGCATTGCCGAGCTCGGGTGCAGATGCGGCACCAGCATCGAACCGGC
>Ga0335080_10002506_pt1 | contig 18365 bp, 8 predicted proteins | sample Lox_Sample_34_FD_206720 | JGI IMG/M metagenome (GOLD analysis project Ga0335080, IMG submission 206720) | Soil microbial communities from Loxahatchee National Wildlife Refuge, Florida, United States - Lox_Sample_3.4 | ecosystem: Environmental > Terrestrial > Soil > Wetlands | place: USA: Florida...
CTTGCTCAACGTGCGCCCGTCCCGCAGACGAACCGTGATTCGACAGGGCATTTCGTTCGGAAAACGTTCTGAATAGCTGGCATTCGGCTGTACCGTCACCCGCCGCAGCAGCTCCTGTACATCCGATTGCTGGATTCGTTCTGTTCTGTATTGCTCCGGCATGACCGCGCCGTCCAAAAGGGCGACTGCAAGGATGTAGGGGAGACTGTGGTCGGCTTGCTCCTTCACGGCGATACCGGACGTTTTGTTCCCTTCGTCCCCGCCGCCGATGATGTGATAAGCAACGTCGAACGTTTCCGCGCTGATCTGCTCCACTTCTTCCGGCCGGAATGGATGCAGCTGTCTCAGCGCCAGTAAGCCTTCGATGGCCGTCTGCGAATGAATCTCCGCGTTGTACTTCTTCAGGATGGTTCGCTCGACCCGATCGAGGTCTTCTCGGGACCAATCGATCTCGAACGAGCCTGTGATCGCATCCATCAGTCCTTTTTCGCCTTCGATGACCTCCAGTGGTCCCGTGATCCCAAGACGCGCCAGAAAGACAAGTGCGGTCGAGCATGCCGCCATATGGGGATAGGCCAGGCCTTTCCAGTGCGAAAGCTTCCCGGTGCGGGTGACCCTCAGGGCATTCAGGGCAGTGCCGCTGATCGCAATTGCATTGGCGGCTTTGCAGGCATCCAGGCCAAGGGCGCGCGCCACTCCGGCTGCGACAGCGTAGGCGCCTTGCACGGTGTGATCGAAGCCGGCCGCGCGCACGGGAGCGGCATCGCTCAGCCGGCACTGAACCTGGTATGCGACGGCGAGAGCCACCATCAGGTCGCGGCCGCTGGCCTCAGCGTAATCGGCAGCCGCCAGCACCGGGGCCAGGTTGTCACTGGGATGGCACGTCTCGCCTTTTGCGAGGTAGCTGTCGTTAAAGTCCAGGTAGCGGACTGCCGCGCCATTGTAGAATGCCGCGTGTTCCGGATTCGCCGTCCCGCCGCCGATCAGGCAGCATTTGCCGCCTGCATCGAACTCGCCGGCATAGCGTCGAACGAGTTGCACCGGCTTCGCTTCGGAGGCTCCGATCGCGCAGCCCAGCGCGTCCAGAATCCGGATCTTCATTTGCCGGCGCGCCGTTTCCGGCAAATCCTCGTAGTTCGCGCTCACAGCGAATTGAGCAAGGCGTTCGACGGCAGTCATGAGTCAGTAAAGCCCGAGCAGCCCCGGCGGAGCGTTCAGCGGGGCTTCCGAAATACAAACTCCATTGCTCCGGTTCGGCCGGCCTCAAAGCTCAAGGCCGATCCGGCCAGGTACAGCAGCCACGTGCGGAACTGGCATGGACCGACCTCCCGTTCGCACGCGGCCTTGTCTTTCTGCAGCCCTCGGACCCACTCGCGGCAAGTCCTGGCGTAGTCCAGCGTCTCGCTCTCCGCCGAAACGAGGGCGAATCCAGCTTCCTCGGCCTCGCGGACCACGTCCGACGGATGAATCAGTTCGCCGCCCGGAAATACGCGCGTCTGCAAGAACAGGGTTTCTGGTCCGTCGTGAACTGTCTGGGGGCGGACAACCCCGCGATTGAGAAACAGGCCTCCCGGAACCAGCAAAGAATAGACCTTTCGAAAATAACCGCGCAGCCGGCTGTGACCGACATGTTCGAACATTCCGATAGAGGAGACGCGATCGAATGCGCCGGTCAGGTCGCGGTAGTCGGTCTGGCATACCGAGATCCGATCGTCCAGGCCCAGGTCACGAAACCTGGCGGTGGCGAATTCGAGTTGGCGCCGGCTCAGGGTACAACCTAGCCCCCCAGCGCCGAAATATTCGCCTGCGAAACTCAAGAGCCCGCCCCATCCGCAACCGATGTCCAGCAAGCGATCGCCGGCATGCAAGTGGAGCCGGCTGCAGATGCGGTGGAGCTTGGCTGCTTGCGCCTCTTCCAGCGAGCAGTCGGGTGTGACGAAGTATGCCGCCGAGTACTGCATTCGGGAATCGAGAAACAGTCCGTAAAACTCGTTGGAAAGGTCGTAGTGGAATTGAATGTCGTGAGCAGTCGCGCGCCGGTCTCCGCGGATCGCATAGACAATCGACCGTATCAGCCATGCGGTGGCGCCGCGGAGCCATCCCCGGACGTTCCAACGCCCCTCGGCGGTGAAGAATCGAATCGCGGAGTAGATGTCGCCCAACACCTGCAGATCCCCTTTCACGAAAGCCACGGCGGCGGCGTACGGATCCATCCCAACGAGCGCGCTCGGCTCGCCCTGGCCGGCCATGGTGATGCGGCAACCTGAGTCGACCGCAACGCCTTGCTCGAGCTCGCGGACATCGAATCGCAAAGGTTGCGATTCTTTTGTGGTCATACCCTTCTCACCCGCACGTTGCCGTCCACAGAGCCGCCGCGGCCAGATAGAGCGTTCCTCGAGATTGCTCGGATTGACGAATCCGGCACCTGAATTGCTCACACGTTTGTCTGTGAGTTCCGTCTCAAAGAGGTGTCCCGTATCGTCTCAGGACCACAAACATGCCGCCACGGACCGGAAATAGCCCGAAACCGGCGGCGCTTGGTCGCCTTGATTTGTTTTTTCAGAGCCTCGGCCCGGGGTTGATTACCGGATGTGCCGATGATGATCCGTCCGGAGTCTCGACGTACTCCATTGCCGGCGCAGCCTTCGGCTACGCGACCCTTTGGACCGCCCTGATCTCGTTCCCGCTGATGGCGGGTGTGCAGATGATGTGCGGCCGGCTTGGAATGGTCACGGGACGCGGCCTCGCCGCCGTCATCCGCCTGCATTATCCTCGCTGGGTTCTCTGGGGTGCCTGCCTGTTGCTGGTTATTGCAAACGTCATCAATATCGCCGCCGACCTTGGAGGCATGGGCGAATCCGCCGCCATGGTGACGGGCGTGAGCGCGAAGGTCTGGACTGTTTTCTTTACCGCCTTGATTGTGAGCTTCCTTTTTTGGTCGTCCTACCGCCGGATTGCACGTGTCTTCAAATGGATCACGCTGGTGTTGCTCGCTTATGTGGCTACTGCCTTCTTCGCGCATGTCGACTGGCACGCAGCCCTTGCGGCAACCTTCATGCCGCGGATTTCCTGGTCACGCGACTTCCTCTCGGTGCTCGTTGGCATTCTTGGCACGACCATTTCTCCATATCTTTTCTTCTGGCAAGCGGCGCAGGAAGTCGAAGAGGAACGCGCAAAGGACCGGAGTCTCGCGAGGCGAAAACGGCCGACACGAACCGGGTTGCGCAAGGCGCGCATCGATATCCTGACCGGCATGTTCGCTTCGAACTTCGTTATGTACTTCATCATCGTGACCACGGCCGCCACGCTCCATGCGCATGGAGCGGCGCATATCGAGTCGGCGCGTCAGGCCGCCGAGGCGCTTCGGCCTCTCGCAGGCAAGGCAGCTTATTGGCTGTTTACCCTCGGCCTGGTCGGAACCGGGATGCTGGGCGTGCCGGTGCTCGCGGGTTCCTCTGCCTATGCCGTTGCGGAAGCTTCGGCATGGCGAGGTTCGCTGGAAAAGAAGCCGCGCGCCGCCCGGCAATTCTATTCCATTCTCGCCCTCGCCATGGTGGGCGGCCTCACCATCGATTTCCTCGGTCTTGACGCAGTGAGAATGATGTTCTGGTCAGCCGTGGTAAACGGTGCGCTCGCTCCGCCGCTGATCCTCCTGGTCGTCCTCCTGACAAGCGATAAGCGAGTGATGGGGGAACGCACGAATTCTCCGTTGTTGCGCGTCCTCGGATGGAGCACCTTCGTAGTAATGACCGCCGCGACAATCGGCATGTTTGTGGGATGAAATTCTACGCGGTCTCAGTCTCAGCTGAATCGGAACAGTGACAGGTCGGTCGCCGCTCGACCTGCGTCCTCCGCCGGTAACTCGAATTGAACGGTTAGTCCCGGACCATCGTTGAACTCGGCCCATATCCGCCCTCCGTGCGCCTCGATAATCGTTCTGCTGATGGCCAGTCCCATCCCCATACCATCGGGCTTCGTTGTAAAAAATGCATCAAACAGCCGCGGCATGTCTTGAGGACTGATGCCTGTTCCGGAATCTCGAACCGCGATCACAACGCCGGCGTTGGCGGTTGTCTTCGACTCCACTCGCAGTTCTCTCGCTCCCGCCACCGACGCCATGGCCTCGACGCCGTTCAGCAGTAGGTTCAGGATCGCTTGCTGCAATTGAATCCGATCGCCGCGCACGCGCGGAATATCGCCTGCGAGTTCAATCTGGATGGTGACCCGCTGCTTCTCCAGATTGGCTCGCGCCAGAACCACTGTTTCCTGAACCACCTCGTTGAGGTCCAGCGAGTCCGTTACCTGGGTTTCCTTCGTCAGGGAGTCGCGAATCCGCCGGATAACCGCGCTTGCCCGATTCCCGTCGCGGGCGACCAGCGCGAGCGATTCACGGGCCTCGTCGACGTTGGGCGGTTCGCTGCCCAGCCAGCGAAGTCCCGCCTCCGCGTTCAGGACCACGCCGGCGAGCGGCTGATTAATCTCGTGTGCAATGGAAGTCGCCAACTCACCGGCTGACAAAGCCCTGACCACACGAGCGAGTTTGGACTCCGCCTCGCGTGAGGCCCGTTCGGTGGCCAGCGCCCGCTCTTTGGCGATTAGCTCCATTCGCTGCTCTTCGAGGCGCTTCTGCTCGGTTATGTCCCGAACGATCTTCGACGCCCCGGCAACGCGCCCGTTCGCATCGTGAATCGGCGACCACGTGATCGACACGTCTATATGAGAGCCGTTCTTCGCCCGGCGAATTGTTTCGTACTGCTCGATCGATTCTCCTTTTTCCGCGCGTTCGAGTATCATGGTTGCCTGGTCCGCGTAACCGTGAGGGAGCAGGACCGAAATCGGACGGCCAATCATTTCCTCGGCGGTATACCCGAACAGGCGCTGGGCGCCGCGGTTCCAGCTCGTTATGACCGCATTCAGGTCCAGGCTGATAATCCCAAGGGCGGATGACCGCACAACCGATGCAAGCAGACGGCTGGTTTCCTCTGCCTGCCTCCGTGCGGTGATATCGACGATGGAGTTCAAGACGAGCGTCTCGTCGTCCGCAACCATCGGGCTCAAGCCGATTTCAATCGGAAACTCGCTGCCGTCTTTCCGCAAGCCGCAAAGTTCGCGCGCGGCGCCCGTCTGGCCGGCTTTCTGCTGGCTCAGGAACGAATGCAGATACTCCCGATGAAGGGCGCGAAACCGCTCGGGAAATAACATCTCGACTCGTTTACGGAGCAGTTCGTCCTTGCTGTAGCCGAACTGCGTCCCGGCGTGAGAATTGACAAGAACGATTTCGCCGTCCGGTTTGACCACCACGATACCGTTCGGAGCCGCCTCGACAGCCAGGTGGTACCGCTTTTCGCTCTGCTGGAGACGAGTTTCGGCTTGCGACCGCTCGATCAGGTCTGCCACCAGTCGCGCCAGCACATCCAGGCTGTGGAGTTCGCTCGCGGAGAGCTCGTGCGGCTCGCGCCAGTGCGTGGAGAACACGCCCAGCAAGGCGCCTGAGCGCGAGAGCAATGGCGTCGTTTGCATTGCACGGATTCCGGTCTGGCGGTACATCTCGAGGTCTTCCGTTCCAGCCATCGCTTCGCAGCCTTCAACGTCGGGAACAACCGCCCGCTGCCAGGTGCGCAGCGCCACGCCGCACGAGGTGTTGGATACAGGACGGATCCACTCCCACGAGGCGGCAGCCAGTGCGCTGAAGCCGCGATGACCCAACAGTCGCAGCTCTCCTTCGGCTCCCCGCTCGGGGTGAAAAATCTGAATGCTTGCAAAATCCGCATGGAGTGTAGCCATGGCTGCGTCCAGAATCTGATCGTAGAGCGCACTTCCGTTGCCGGCGCCGATCAGTTGCGTGCTCACCTGCTGAAGCCGCTGTGTTGTTTCCAGGTCCGCCGCGATCGTCCGCTCGCTTTTGTGCAGCGCCTCATTGGCTTCTTCGAGTTCCTTGGTTCGTTCACGTACCAACCGTTCCAGTTCCCCATTGATCCGCCGGAAGGCGTCTTCGAAGGCTTTACGTGTCTTCGCCAATTGCAGGTGCGCGTTGACGCGGGCCAGCAATTCGCGCGCGCTGAACGGCTTGATCAGATAATCGTCTGCGCCGTGCGCGAGGCCGTCGACTCGTGCCGCCTCGCCGGCGCGGGCGGAAAGCAAAATGATCGGCACCCTGGCTGTTTGCGGATGCGCACGCAGCCTCTCCACGAGTTCGCATCCATCCAGCCGCGGCATCATGACGTCCACCAGGATCAGGTCGGGCTGGTGCTCGCATGCTGCCTCGAATGCTGCTTCGCCGTCGGGCGCCACAATTACGTCGTATTGCTCCGCAAGCAGGTGGCGCAGGTAGCCGCACATATCGGCGTTGTCGTCCGCCACCAGGACTCGGTCGGGTTTTCTGTCACGGTCGTCCGGGGCCGGCATGGGGCCTGCTGCTCCTCCCAAACGCTTTCCGTTCAGGTTGGATGATGGCCCCGCTTGGGATTCCGGCAGCCAGCGTAGCGCTTCTTCCAGGAACGGCATCGCGCTCCACGCTGTCGACGCCAGTTTCCGGGCATCGCTGATCCGCTCCTTGGCCAGGTGCCCCGTGCCAAACGGGATGGAAACGCTGAACGTCGTCCCGCGATCTTCGGCACTCTGTGCGGTGATCTCGCCGCCATGCAGCTTTACCAGTTCCTGTACCAGCGCCAGGCCGATGCCGGTCCCTTCGTCTGTGCGCGACCGCGTGCCCCGGACCCGATGAAATCGTTCGAACACACGGGGCAGTTCGGCGGCCGGAATTCCTACGCCGGTATCGGCAATAGAGAGTGTTGCGTGTTCGTCGAAGTGGCGCAAGCTTACCGTGATCTCGCCCTCGAAGGTGAACTTGAACGCATTGCTGAGCAGGTTTAACACGATCTTTTCCCACATCTCGCGGTCGATATAAACGTCCTCGGGGAGCGAAGGGCAGTCGACAAGGAGGCGCAGCCCTGCCTTCTCGATGGCGGAGCGGAAGACGCTGGCCAATTCCTCCGTCAGAGCGCCGAGATCGGTCGCTTCATATAAGGCCTCGATGCGTCCGGCTTCGATGCGGGAAAAGTCCAACAGCATGTTTACGAGCTTGAGGAGTCGTAGCGCATTGCGGTACGCGATGGTCAGACGCTCGTTTGGTGCCGCTTGTTCTCGCAGTTCCTCCTCGATCAGCCCCAGCGTCAGGGTGAGCGGCGTACGAAATTCGTGACTCACGTTGCTGAAGAACGTTGTCTTGGCGCGGTCGAGTTCGGCCAGGGCTTCCGCGCGGCGGCGTTCGGCCTCGTAGGATTCGGCGTTGCTGATTGCCGTTGAGATCTCGCCCGCGGCCAGTTCCATGAAGCGCTGATAGCCCTCGTCGAACAATCGTAGCGGGTTGAGGCCGGCCACCAGGACCGCCTCGATGCCTGTGTCACCCGTTGCCGCCACCGGGAGGGCGACCGCTTGTTTGACAGGATACCCGCGCACTCGGGGCAGTTCTTCCGCTCTACCTGTCAGATCGGTTATCAGACACACCGACCGTTTACGGAGCGCCTCTTCCAGCGGCCAACGGTCGGGCATATCGAGGGTGAGCGCTTCGGGCACAGCCGCAGCCAGAGTCGCGCTCCCGGTCTTCTTGTCCACCCTGTAAATCAGCGCGAACGGCAGATCGTGGGGGTCTGTTGCCAGCGCGGTGGCCGAACGCAAACAAGCGTCGCGCCACGTGCGCGCATCGGCCGTTCTAGTCGCCAGGTCCCGCAGCAGTGCTAACTGGCGCTCGCCGATGATGCGCTGCGTCTCCTCGGTCACCGGACAGAGAATGCCGCCGAAACCGCCGCGATCGTCGGGGATGGGACTATACGAGAACGTGACATACGTTTCTTCCGGATACCCTTTTCGCAGCAGGATGAATGGAAGCGCTTCATCGTAAGTTCCCTCGTCTCGATGCATGGCGAACTCGGCGCGAGGGCCGATTTCGTGCCAGATCTCCGGCCACACGGCAGCCGCCGGCTGCCCCAGCGCCGACGGGTGCCTTGCCCAGAGGAAGGACGCGTAGCTGTCATTGTAGAGGTTGATGAGATGCTCGCCCCACCAGACAAACATCGGTTGACGCGATGTCAGCATGATTCTGACACTGGTCCTGAGATTCAGGGGCCACGTCCAGGGGGACCCCAGGACAGTCTGCGACCAATCGAAGGAGCGCATCCGGCGTGCCATCACGCTGCTTCCGGGAAAGATACGGTCCAGTTCGTCGCCGTGGTTCGGGGATGCCATAAGGGTTCACCATCACACCCAAAGCACCCGGAAGACCAGTCGCTCGACTTCGGCATTTTCGCAAGCGAAACAGCGGGTTCCTGTTGCCGGCAGTACCGATCGGCACAGTGACTTGGCCCCTTGCGTGACCCGCACGCTCGCGTGCCGTCTCACGGTTCGATTGCGGTACACTCTGCTCGCGCCGTGAACCGCTCGATTTGGCAAGAATTGTACACATCGAATACGGAAGCGTGAAAAAAGTACGACCGCCCTTCGAGAGATGCTCGGAAAGCCGCGAACCATCGGCGACCGCCGGCCGCCGGGCGCAAGCCACCTACAATGGGAGTCTATGTTCCGCCTCTGCTGGGTGTGGGTCGCCCTCGCCGCCGTTCCCGCCGCGCCCCGCTCCGACTGGCTGGTGCACCCTCCCGCCACACACGCCGCGATAGAGCCTTCCTCCGACGGCCGTGATGTCTCTCTGGCCAATGGCCTGATCCGCCGCGCCTGGCGGCTCAAGCCCGATTGCGCCACCGCTGCGTTCGACAATCTGACCACCGGCGCTTCCATCATTCGCGGTGTGAAGCCGGAAGCTATCCTCACCCTCGACGGCGCGGAGACACCGGTCGGCGGACTCTTGGGCCAACCCGAGTACGCGTACCTCCTCCCCCAGTGGCTCGACACGATGACCGCCGATCCCAAAGCGCTGCACTGCAGCGGATGGGAGCGCGCGCCAGTCGAGCCGCGCTTCGCCTGGAAACGCGTCCGCTACGCCGCCGCCACCCGGTGGCCTCCCGCAGGTGCCGGTCTGGTCTTCCACTATGGTTCTCCCGCGGGACTCCTGGTGGACGTCCACTACGAGATGTACGACGGCATCCCCGTGCTCGCCAAGTGGGTAACGGTCCGCAATCAGGGCGCTCGCGCCGTGCGCCTCAATCGCTTCGTGAGCGAGCTGCTGGCGGTAGTCGAAGAGGAGTCCAACGTGGAGGCCACGCCGTCCGCGCCGCGACTGCTGTATGCCGAAACCGATTACGCTTTCGGGGGCGCAAGCCGCGGCACGGTCTGGTCTCCCGACCCGCAATACACCTCGCAGGTCAACTACCGCCTCACCTCGCCGCTGCTGCTCGAAAGCCGGCCGCCGATGGGTCCCGACGTCGCGATTCCCGCCGGCGGCACCTTCGAGACTTTCCGCACCTTCCTGCTCGCGCTCGATTCGACCGACCGCGAGCGCGCCTCGCTCGCCCGGCGCCGCATGTACCGCGTCATCGCCCCTTGGACCACCGAAAATCCGATCCTCATGCACGCCCGCCGCAGCGACCCCGATGCCGTAAAGCTCGCCATCGATCAGAGCGCCGCCGCCGGCTTCGAGATGGTGATCCTCAGCTTCGGGAGCGGTTTCAACGCCGAAAACGGAGATCCCGCCTACCTCGCTCAACTCCGCTCGCTGGCCGAATACGCCCGCTCGAAGCACGTCGAGCTCGGAGGCTACTCCCTGCTCGCCAGCCGCAAGGTCAGTGAAGACGACGACGCCATCAATCCCAAAACCGGCAAGCCCGGCGGCGCCATCTTCGAGAACTCACCGTGCCTGGGCAGCCGCTGGGCAGCCGATTATTTCCACAAACTGCGCGCCCTTTTCACGGCCACGGGATTCGCCGTGCTCGAGCACGATGGCTCGTATCCCGGCGATGTCTGCGCCTCCACCAGGCATCCCGGCCATGAGGGATTGGAAGATTCCCAGTGGCGCCAGTTCGAAATCATCCGCGACTTCTACCGCTGGTGCCGCACGCAGGGAATCTACCTCAACGTGCCCGACTGGTACTTCCTCAACGGCTCCACCAAGGCCGCCATGGGCTACCGCGAAACCGACTGGAGCCTGCCCCGTGAGCGGCAGTTCCTCCTGGGCCGGCAGAACATCTTCGACGGCACCTGGGACAAGCTGCCCAGCATGGGATGGATGTTCGTGCCCCTGGTGCAATATCACGGCGGCGGCGACGCCGCCACGCTCGAGCCGCTCAAGGACCACCTCGATGCCTACGAGCAGCACCTGGCACAGAACTTCGCGTCCGGCGTCCAGGCCTGCTACCGCGGACCACGTCTCTACGATTCCCCGGAAACCGAGGCAGTGGTCCGCCGCTGGGTGGACTTCTACAAAGTCCACCGCGCCATCCTCGACTCCGACGTGATCCATCTGCGCCGCCCCGACGGACGCGACTGGGACGGACTGCTCCACGTCAACCCCCAGCTCACCGAAAAGGGAATGACCGTCCTCTTCAACCCCCTCGAGCGCGCCATCGAGCGGCGCATCTCGCTTCCTCTCTACTACACCGGGCTCACCGCTGCAGCCACGGTGCGCATCGATGACGGCGCGCCGGCGCGCTACGTTGTCGATCGCGACTACCGCATCGAAGTGTCCGTCCGAATTCCCGCCCGCGGCTGGACGCGCATCGAGATCCGTTAGCCTGGTGAAGTTCAAGGCATCCAAGCGGTACCATGGCGCTCGGTGATTTCGTGCTGACCATCGCCTTCAAGACAACCTGGACTGCCTTCCTGGTCGCCGGCGCCAGTCTCGCGCCCGCGCAGACTGCTCCGCCAAACCAGATCGAGGCCTGGATAACCAACGCCGACCGCTCCGCTTTGTTTCAACCATCGCCCGATCGAATTGCTTTTCGCAACAGTGCCGCGCGAGGACCCGCGATCGTGATCGACCCGGGCCTGCAGATGCAATCGATCGACGGCTTCGGCTTCGCGTTGACCGGCGGGAGTGCCGAGCTGCTAATGAAGATGTCGCGCGAGGCGCGCGCGAACACGCTGCGGCAGATTTTTGCGGTGGACCGGGATCACCTGGGTGTCAGCTACTTACGCGTCACCATTGGGGCGTCGGACATGAACCGCTTCGTCTATTCGTATGACGACCTCGCGCCCGGCGAAACCGATTTCGACCTGAAGAAATTCGACCTGGGCCACGACCGTGAAGATGTGCTCCCGGTCTTGAAAGAGATCCTCGCCATCGCGCCGGGAATCCGGATCCTCGGCTCCCCGTGGTCCGCGCCGCCCTGGATGAAGAACAACAACGATGTGCGCGGCGGCGCACTGAAGGAGGAATGTTACCCGGCATACGCGCTCTACCTGGTGAAGTATGTCCAGGAAATGAAGAAAGAGGGAGTCGAAATCGACGCCATCACGATTCAGAATGAGCCGCTGAACTCCAAGAACACGCCCAGCATGCAGTGGCAGCTCAACCAGCAACTCGTCTTCCTGCGGGACCACCTTTATCCGGCGTTCCACAAGGCGGGACTCCGCACCAAAGTGGTTCTGTTCGACCACAATCTCGATCGGCCCGACTATCCCCTGGCCCTATTGAGCGATCCCGTCATCTCCCAGTTTGCCGACGGCTCCGGCTTTCACCATTACGGCGGCGATATGAGCGCGATGAGCAAGGTGCACCAGGCCCGCCCCGACAAGAACATCTACTTCACCGAGCAGATGATCACCGAGCGCCCGGGCAGCGCCGCCATTGGAATCGCCGCGTCCGTGAAGCGCATGATCATCGATACCACCCGCAACTGGAGCCGCAACGTCGTTTTATGGAATCTGGCCGCGGACCCGAACAACGATCCCCACACCGGCAACGGCGGCTGCTCGATGTGCCAGGGCGCCATCACCATCGACCGGAACACCGTTTCGCTGAACCTGGCGTATTACACCATCGCCCATGCCTCGAAGTTCGTCCGCCCCGGCTCCGTGCGCATCGGGTCCACCAACCGCGGCGATCAGACAATCGGCCTGACCGACGACGAAGAACGGTCCGGCTTGAAGCGCATGGCCGTAATCGAGAACACGCAGGTGCTGCCCAACGTGGCCTTCAAGACGCCTGAAGGCAAGATCGTGCTCATCGTGGCCAACGATACCTACGCGGTAAGTTCGTTTGCGGTTCAATATGGCGGGCAGTCGGCCGCGATCCGGCTGAACGCTGGGTCGGTGGGAACTTTCGTGTGGTAAGCGCTGTTGACGATAGCCGGCCAATTCGCGCCCCGATCCACTCGTCCTCACCTTCACGGATTGTACCGGGCCAGCCATGCCGCGATCTCGCGAAACACATCCAGGCGCTGTTCCCAAAGCCGCGGGAAGTGGCCGGACCCGGGGTAAGTAACCATGCGGGTGGTCTTGCCGCGAGCGGCCAGTACTTCGTAGAATTCACGGCCTTGGAACGTGGGCACGCGGAGGTCGGCGGCGCCGTGGAGGATCAGCATCGGCGTGGTCACGTTCCTGGCGTGCAGGACGGCCGAGAATTGCGAGAATGCGGCGAGGTCGTCGTCGGGCCAGCGCGCGTCGTAATCGAACTGCTGGATATCGCTGGTCCACAGAAATGGCGCCCAATCGGTGATGCCGGCGCCCTCGATGGCGGCTTTGTAGCGGCCGGTTTGAGTGATCGTCCAGGCGGTCATGAAGCCGCCCGCGCTCCAGCCGAAAATGGCCAGGCGGTTGGCGTCGGCCCAGCCCTGCCCGATGGCGAAGTCGGTGGCGCTGTCCACGTCGCGATAGGCGCGGTCGCCGAAGTGTTGATAGATCGCATCCAGAAACTCCGAGCCGTAGCCGGTCGATCCGCGATATTCAGGTTGCAGGACGACGTAGCCGATGCCGGCAATGAGGCGCGGAAAGGCCTGCAGTGTGAGCACGTCATTCCCCTCGGGACCCCCGTGCGGCAGCACCAGGAAAGGATAGCGGCGGTTTTCCGCAAAACCCGCGGGGAAGGTCGCAATCCCTTCCAGGGCGATACCCTCTTTGCTGGTCCAATGCACCACCCGCGCCGGGCCGAGGTCGATTTTGGCGAGTTGCTCGTCGCCTTCGGTGGTGATCCGGCGCAGCGCCGGCCCGTCCGGTACGGCAACGTTGAAGCTATGCGTGGAGTCGCCGATGCCGAACGCGAGCTGGGCTGTCGAAGACGCCAGTTCCGAAAACCTCGGCCCTTCGACATACCCCTCGGGCCAGCGGAAGGCTGTGGCGAGTTCGCCATCGGAATAGGAGTCAATTTCGTTTTGGACGCCGTGCATGACGGATACCCAGACCTTGCCGTGCGGATCCGAAACGATGGCAGTGGCCGTTCCGTGGAGTTTAGGCGTGCGGTCCACTGGCGTGCCGCCCGACGCGGATACCGTCCAGACGTGGTCGGGAGTAAGGACGGACGTGTTGGTGCTGAGGAAAGCGAGATCGTGCCCGGCGTCCGCCCAGGCGATACCGGAAACGGCATTGGACACCTCGGCCGCGCGGTGGACCCCTGATGCGGAACAAACGTCCACGTAGGAATGCACCGAATGATACCCGATCTTCGGCGCGGCCGAGAGAACGGCAATGCGGCTGGAGTCGGACGACCAGGCGATCGCGCCGGCGCCGCCCGGATTTCCGCCGCCCGGAGTATCGGAGATGTTCTTCAGCTCGGGGCACCACCACTTGCCGCCTGTGCCGTCCACCGCGACGACGTAGAGGCTGGTGTGCTCGGGCTGAACCACGGTGTGAACTTCGGCCAGATCGTCTGGCGGGTGCGGGTCGGCGAGGAGGGCGAAACGCGTTCCATCCGGTGAGAGCACTGCGGAGTGAACGCCCGAGGGCAGCATCACCGCCAGGGTCGGCGTGGAGGCCCTTTTCATGCCGGCGAGTGCAAACACGGCGAGCTGCGGGAGTTTGTTGACCTCGTACGTGCCATATAGGCCCGCGCCATCGCTGGTGAAGCCCGCGGGGTGGAAGTTTTCCGGCACCTCCAGTTTTCGTGGATTGCCCCCATCTTTGGCGACGAGACGCCATTCTTCTTTTGTGGGACCTTTCTCGCCGCCCCATGCGACGCGAATGAGGATGGTGAGGCCATCGGGAGCCACGGCAGCCGGAGAAGCCTGGTGAAGCGCGGCCCAGTCGTTCGCATGGAATGGGTGCTTGCCGGTCTGGGCTGGACCGGTCAGAACGGCGATGAACAGAGAGACGATCAGTCGGGACCGCATGGGTAGATTATGGCGCGCCGTCAGCGCGCATGGTAGATGGCTATGATAATCTCCCGATATGCCAACTTGCTTCGTTGTCATGGGCTTCGGCAAAAAGACCGACTACCCGACGGGCCGCGTCCTCGATCTCGACAAATCGTACAAGTACATCATCAAGCCGGCATCCGAGGCAGCCGGATACCAGTGCATCCGGGCCGACGAGATCCAACATTCCGGCAACATCAACGTCCCCATGTATCAGCAGCTCCTGAATGCCGACGTTGTGATCGCCGATGTCTCCACTTACAATCCGAACGCCTTCTATGAGCTCGGCGTGCGACATGCCCTCAAGCCGTACACCACGATCACCATCGCCGAGGACAAGCTGGTATTCCCGTTCGATGTCGGCCAGATCGCCATCCGCACGTACCACCATCTCGGCGAAGGCATCGATTTCGGCGAGGTCGAGCGCATGCGGAAAGAACTCCAGGACGCCATCAAGGCAGTCGGGGCCCAGGCCGCGTGCGATAGCCCGGTCTACACCTTCCTGCAAGGCCTCAACCCACCCGCCTTGGCCAGGAAAGAGGTGGAGCGAGCCTTGGCTGCCGCCGGCCCGGAAGCCGAGGCAGCATCTCAGCCCACGATTCGGACGCTCATGGACCAGGCCGATGCGGCGTTCGTCAGGCGCGATTTCATCACCGCCAAAAGCCTCCTTGCGGTCGTCCGAACCATGATGCCCAAGGACGCCTACGTAGCCCAGAGGCTCGCCCTGGCAACCTATAAGAGCAAACTGCCGACACCCGAAGACGCTCTAAAAGAAGCCGCCGGTATTTTGGAGTCGCTGGAGCCGGCTTTGTCCACCGATGCCGAGACCCTCGGGCTTTACGGAGCGGTGCACAAGGGCTTTTGGGATGCGACCAACGCGGAAGCACACCTCGAGAAGGCAATCTGGGCGCACGAAAAAGGCTTCTACGTCCGCAACGACTACTACAACGGAATCAATCTGGCGTTTCTGCTGAACGTGCGGGCTGCCCTGAGGGCTGAGACGGACCCGGCAGAGGCTATCGCGGATTTCGTTTTGGCCCGTCGTACGCGGCGTCGAGTCCTCGCGTTGTGCCAGGCGCTCCTGGAAGGGACGCCGAAGCCAACCGGCGCCGACGAGTACTGGGTCAAGGCAACCATGGCGGAGGCGTATGTGGGATTGGGAGATGAGACGAAAGCCCTCCAAACGCTAGGCGAGGCAAAGGCAATGCCTGCCGCGTTGGGATGGATGACGCAGTCCACCGACGACCAGTTGGCGAAACTGAGAGAACTTCTCGCCAAATCGCCGTTGAGCCGGATTGCCGCGCCGCGACCGTAAAGGGGGTCTACTCCGCACGCAGTGTCTCGACCGGATCGACTGCAGCTGCCCGCCGCGCCGGCAAATAACTGGCCAATAACGTCGCCGCCACCAGGACCATCGGCACCACCGCATACGTCAACGGATCGAGCGGGCTGATCCCGAACAGCAGCGACTTCATCAGCCGCATCAGTACGCCCGATGCCGCCATCCCCAGCGCCACGCCGATGCCAGCGAGCAGCAACGCGTGGCGCACGAACATGCCGCGCAGCTTCCCCGCTTCGGCCCCGAGCGCCAGGCGAATCCCGATTTCGCGGCGACGCTGCGAAACCGCGTAGGAGATCACGCCGTAGATCCCGATAATCCCGAGCAGCAGCGCCATCGAGCCCGCGATCGCCAGCATCACCAGCGTGAAGGAAGTGCGCGCCAGCGATTCTTCATACACGGCCTGCATCGTCCGCAGCGACGCCACAGGCAGGGTGGCGTTCACCGACCAGACCGCCTGCCGCACCTGGTTGAGAAAGCCTTCCGTGCCCGCGCGATCGCTGCGGATCACGAACGTCGCCGTGCGCACGACGCCGATGAAAGGGTTGTCGAGAGGCCAGTACACGGTCTCGGGCGCCTTCTGGTCGACACCGGTCTCGCGAACATCCTGCACCACCCCGATCACCTCCGACCAGGCATCGTTGGGAAGCTCGCGGATGTGCTTGCCGAGCGCCGCCGCCGGAGCGCCCCACAACTCGCGGGCAAGGTTGGCGGAGAGCAGCACCACCCGCCTGCGGTTGTAGACCTCGGCCCAGGTGAGTTCGCGGCCCGCCGTCAAACGCGTTCCGGCGGTATGAAAGAAGCCGGGCGAAACGTGCTTGTAGAGGCGGAGCGGCTGAATCTCGCCCTGCGGATAGGTGTGGTCCTGCGCGAAAATCTCGTCCCACCCGGAGGTGTATCCCTCCATCGGCATCTCGCTGGCAAACCCGGCGGCTGTCACACCGGGAATCGCCGACAGCTTGTCCACAATTTCGTTCTCAATTCGAATGACTCTCTCGCGTTCCGCCACCAGTGAAGCGGGAATGTTGATGCGCATCGTTTGCAGATGCTCCGCCCGCGCGAACCCCGGATCGACGGTGCGCAACACCTGGAAGGTGCGGATCATCAATCCGGCGCTCACCAACAGCACCAGCGCCATGGCCACCTGGGCGATCACCAACAGGTTGCGGACCCGGTGGCGCTCCCGGCTGAGGCTGGCCGTCCGCCCGGCGCTCCGCAGAACCACGGAAATCCGCGGCCCGGCATATCTCCACGCCGGAATCAGGCCGAGCAGCACTCCCGACACCAGCGACAGAAGCAGCGCGAACCCGAGCGTCCGGAAATCGATGGAGATTTCAGCCAGGCGCGGCAGATTGGCTGGACCGATGATCTGCAGCAGACGCAGGCCGGCGGCCGCCAGGCCGATCCCCAGCACGCCGCTCAGCAAGCCCAACAGTACGCTCTCCACCAGGAGGCTTCCCACGATCTGCCCGCGGCCCGCGCCGAGCGCCGAACGCAGTGCCAGTTCATGCTGCCGGACCCCGGCCCGCACCAGCAGTAAATTGGTGACGTTCGCGCACGCAACCAGCATGACCAGCCCGATGGTGGCCATCACGATCCACAACACGTCGCTCACGCCGCCCACCACCTCCTGCTGCAGTGGGCGAAGCGCCGGGGTGATTCTCCAGGTCGCGTAGGCGTCGCCATTGGTGCCGGGACCGTTGGTCCATGAGTGCATCCAGACCGGCACCAGGCGAGCCAGGTCCGCATTGGCTTGCGCCAGGCTCACCCCGGGTTTCAAACGGGCGATCCCTTGCAGGCCGAAACCGGCCAGAATCGATCGGTTCCGGTCGAACTGGAAGGGAGCCAGCAAATCGAACTCCGCGTCGGCGATGCGAAAGCCCTGTGGCATCACGCCGGCGATTTCCCGGGGTCGCGAATCGACCGTGAGGTTGCGGCCGATGGCGGAGGGCTCGCCTCCGAAATGCCGCTGCCAGTAACCGTAGCTCAGCATCACGCGTTCGGGACCGCGCGGCACCTGGTCGGCGGCCGATAGCCAGCGGCCCGCCGCCGGCGCCACGCCCAGCGCCTCCAGCAGGCCGTCGCTTACCACCAGCACGCGCACCTGTTCGGGCTCGGCCAGGCCGGTGACGTTGGCCGTGTTGACACTCCACACGCCCATCGCTTGAAAGGACCGGTTCTGCTCGCTGTAGGTGAAGTACATGGAGGCCGACAGCGGGAGACCTTTGCTGAAACTGGCCAGGCCGGCGGCGCCGGGCGCCTCCTGGTGCAGAGCGACCAGTTCATCCGCCTTGGGATAGCGCAGCGGGTTCAGCAGCACGCCGTTGACGACGCTGAAGACCGCGGTGTTGGCTCCGATGCCGATAGCCAGCGTGAGTAAGGCCACAACGGTAAATGTGGGATTGTGGCGCAGCGCACGCAGGGCGTGGCGCGCCTCGCGGGAGAGCGTATCCAGAAAGGCGACAGTGTTCATGCGATAGATTTCCTCTCGAACCAACGCAGGGTTGCCGAACTTCCGGCGGGCGGCGGCTCGCGCGTCGGCGGGGACCATGCCGCGCGCGACATTCTCGTCGGTCTCGATCTGGATGTAAGACTCGATTTCCGCGGACCGCTCCCGATCCCAATCGGTACGCCGGAAAAATCGTCGCCAGGACATTCCAGTTACTCCACGGCCGGTTTCAGAATGCGCCCGATGGCGTACACCACCTGCTCCCAACGCGCCGTCTGGGCGTGCAAATGTTTCCGGCCCGCCGGGGTCAGTCGGTAATAGCGGGCCTTCCGGTTGTTTTCCG